>Ga0068863_100006626_pt1 | contig 11366 bp, 10 predicted proteins | sample KBSSwiS62_FD_66596 | JGI IMG/M metagenome (GOLD analysis project Ga0068863, IMG submission 66596) | Switchgrass rhizosphere microbial communities from Kellogg Biological Station, Michigan, USA - KBS Switchgrass S6-2 | ecosystem: Host-associated > Plants > Roots > Rhizosphere > Soil ...
AAAAGCCATGCAGCGATCCTCTTCCTGGTCCTTGAATTCCGCAGGGCCCAGGCATCGAGCATACCGTGAGGAGCGACGAGATAAGGCTTTTTTGTCCGGCGCGACCACTGCAAAGCTGAAACCGAGGGATATTTCCAGAGACCAACAAAAGAGGCCAGATCGACTTCAGTGGACAGCATCGCCTCGATCAAGCCGGGGGTATAACCGAACGAGGGCGGGCCCTTCACGGCAAAAGTCTTCGGCACCAATGGGGCCCAGGCTGCGAGATCGGATTGAGTGTGGTTGTCGGTCGCTCCAAAGACACAGACATCCACACCCTTCCGGGCATGCAGTGTTTGCTGCAGCCTTCTCTCCGCCTCAAAAATCCCGCCATTGGCGCGGGAGACGGAATCCATCACGCATAATGTTTTCACCGTTTCATCAGGATCCAAAAGCACAAGCGACCGAACCAGGTTGAGGAAGGAGCAGGCCGGGAAAAAGCGACCTTGTTCGCCTGATCCATGCCATTGGCAAATTTGTCGGGAGACCAATTCGCAATGATTTCGCGGCTGGCATTGCCCATGGCCGCAAACGTGGCGGCATGCGAAATCTGGAGCATCTTTCGGGCAATCTCCCCGGTATCCCGGGGGTTAAAGGTGAAACCGTTGACACCTTCCTTGACCAGGTCGGGAGCAGAGCCACATCGGTTGGACACAAGAACAGGCAAACCGCTCGCCATGGCCTCGTTGACCACAAGCCCCCATTGTTCCGTGGTACTGGCGTGAATGAATGCCGAGGCCAACCCGTAATAATCAGGCAACTGATCATAGGTCTTCGCGCCGACGAGATGGACTGATGGTCCCACTTCATTCTCCATGATCGCTTGTTCAATCAGGGCTCTCTCTTCACCGTCACCGATCAAGACCAAGTCCCATACTTCCGGATTCACGTTCGAGGCATTCGAAACTGAAGTGAGTTGCCGATAGTGCGCGTAGGCCTTGATCAAAAGCGGCAAATTTTTCTTTGGCACGAAGCGACTGCAAGCCAGGAAATATTTTTCCGGCAGGCCCCGTTGTTTCCTCACCTCGACGGCATGAGCCCGGGCAGCGGCGGCGCCGGCGGCAAAATGATCGTTGGACACCACGTCATAGCCCGTGAAGATACGATCCCCGGAAAGGCCGAGTTTGATCAGGTAGTCCGTCTGTGGGCGTCCACCCACAAGGCCCGCTGCACAATGCCGGACAAAAAAACGTTTCACCGCCTCTTTCCAAGGCTGGCGCACTTCGTCGAACTCGTTGCTCTCGGAACAGATGACCGCGGGTGTCCTGTTTCGCAGGCACCAGTCGAGCGCCGACCAATTGTACGGATACGAATAGCCGTTGAGACAAACCAATTCCGGACGGTGCTTGTCCAGGACGCGCCGGACGGCCAGGTGCATTTCGCGGCTGGACACTTGATCGAAGGAAGCGCGCGGGAAAAGCGTGAGACGCCGAAAAGCCGTCGTCTCACCGTCGGCGAGTTCCAGGACGCGGAATTCGTCCTGACCGGCGATCCCGATCAAGAGACAATCCGCTTTATGGATGCGGGCGTAGGCATTCCACCGGTCACGGTGATAGGGAATGAGGTTATTGAGAAAGACAGCGATCATGGGGGATCAAGGGCGTCTCGCGCTTTTGTTGACGGCGGCGGGGCGATTCCTGCCCGCTTTTCGAGAGCCTCCCTGGGCAGGTTGGGACCAGTACTTCGCCGCAAGCAATAGCAGATAGCCGAAGCAGAAAGGATAGACAACGAGCAGCGTGATATCGCGGCCCATGTTGAAAGTCAGCGCCAGACCAATGGCGTAGAGGAAGAGGCGGCCCGGCTCCGCCGCGAGAAGGTCCTGGCGGGCCAGGAGGGCGGTCCATATCGATATCAGCAGGGCGGCCGCCACCGGCCCCAAAATCCGGCCAAAGTTGATCACTCCCTGACCAATCATACCGGTGGAAATCGTTGCTCCCACGCCCGCCTGATCTGCGGCGGTGTCGTCCAATTTTTGCCCGCGAGCAATGGCATAATCGATACCAATCATGGGCTTGTTCTTCCAGAGGACACGGGGAATGGGGTTCACGAGCTCGGCAAAATAATTCTCTCCCCAGCTGGGATGATAACTTCCCGCCATGAGATACGAATTAATCAATCCAAGCTCTTCGAGCATGTTCAATCCAAAATGTTTGACCTTTTCCGACCCGGCTTCTCCGGAATGGACGCCCTGATAAAAGGCTGCGGCGATGGTGTTACCGGTGCGGTTTTCAATCACGAACTTGAACCAACCTTCGACGGCAAAGAAACCGAGAGCCAGGATGGCCACACGGACGATGAAACCGGCGCGAAGCCTCATCAAGACGAAGGCGAAAAAGCCAGGCAACAGCGTAGCCAGGATGACACTGCGTGTCCGATCAAAGATGTAACTCGGAAGCATGAGCAGGGAAATGATCAGGGACGCACTAAACGTAAAGGGCCGAAACGAGAGCGCCGCGAGAACTCCGAAGGCGGCCGACAGGGCGATCTGGAAATAACCGGCAGCGGCGAGCAAGGAATCGTAACCGGAACCCAAACGTGCACGCGCCCACGGATCCGCCTTCTCGCCGAAATAAGGCATAAAGAGACCTTGAAAATCGAAGTCTACCCGGACCAACGCAACGGCCATCAGCGCGACCCAGATCACGATGAGAAAACGGCAGATCATGTCGAGTTGGCCCTGAAACCGATTCGACTCCACGCCCCCGTAATAGACGAGGGAAAGCAGGTTGCTCGGCTTGCCCAGGAACTTGCGATTCAAGGAGCGATGGACCCAGGGCGCGAGAACGCCGAAGGCGACAAGGAACCACAAGACCTCCCACCAGGCGGCAGCCAGGGGAGCTGCACCCATTTCATCCAGATATGCACTATAATCATTGTAGAGGACATCGCCCACATACCAGGCGGCAACGGTCAGGAGCACCATCAGCATGGGTACGCGCAGCGAGGATTCACGCTGGTTCCACGACAAAATTGCAAGGGCGACGAGAGCTGCTGCCGAGAGCCAGAAGGGCAAGGGAAACGAGGAAAATTGCGGCATGGTCACGCTCGAAGAAGGAAATTTAAATCAAGGTATCCGGGCTTCATTTTGAACCTAAGCGCAACAAGGAAGCGCCAACAGCGGAAAGAGTATGCGGGGCCTCCACCTGCGATTCAATCGCAGCCTCCGCAAGGAGTACCGGTGTCCGAACGCACGCGGACAATTGCCCGGCAATCGCGTGGGCGGTGACCTGAGGAAGCACCCAGCCATTGCGTCCCTGCCGAACAACGTCCCCACAAAATGGCGAGGCAATAATGGGAAGCTTCCATGCCTGCGCCTCCAATTGGGTAAGACCGAAACCATCGGAAAAAGTAGGGAACAGAAAGACATCGGCCTCGCGATAGAATTTCGCGACCGAATCCCGTGGCACGGGACCGATCCAATGAATGCGGGGATGAGCCTGCAGATCAACGGGGATTTCCAGTTCGGACGCGCCGACGATGGTCAACTCAACGGGAAGATCCTGAAGTAACCGCATGGCATCAAGCACAGGCTGCATTCCCTTGCGCAAATTAACCTGACCGAGAAACAAAACCCGCAGGGGCCGTTCCGCGGAAAAGGCGACCGGATATTTTCGCTGGAAGCCTGCGGCCCCATCGGGCGGATCGAAGGCCAAAGGCACGATCTCAATCTTTTCCCCAGGAATGCCTTCTTCCACCAGAGCTGTGCGGGACCACGTGGAGTTGACGAGAATTTGATCCGCCAAGGCGCATTCCTCGCGCCAGAGTTGCCAGTATGCATCGGGAGCTGGCGTCCATCGTGACTGGAGACCAACGGCCTGGCCGTGCAATCGCCCCACCAACCGTTCCTCCACCGGCCCCGGATCGATCTGTCCCAGCACCGTGCGCCAACCCTGCGTTTTGGCAAAGCGAAGCAATTCCAAGGCCGCATAGCTATAGGCGAAAAGAGTTGGTGGCGAAGTCGATTTCGCGGCCAGACGGGCCAGACCCACCAATGCCCGGCGCTGGAACCAGTGGTTCCGGCTCATGATCAATGACCAGCCGGAAAGTCCCCGCGCCCGAGCCTGCACTTCAAAGACCAGGAGTCCTGTGTTCCACGAAATTACGGACGCGGAGGCAAGTTCGCGATGGTATCGTCCGCCAAGGCTGGGATGAAGTGCACCGAGCGCGCTGCCGGGACGCACCCAGGCATCAGTCAGCAAGGCCCGCAAAGAACCGGCCTGAGACAAGGCTCGTGCCACCGCGTAATGTTCGCGGGCCCCGAGCTGGCAGCATATCCACTCAGTTGACATCAGTCGCAGGTTTTTGGTGATGAGGCACCCGGCTCAGGAAAGGACGTTCCACGATAAAATGAAGACCATAGGCGAGCAGCATGGTCACGATCATGCCTGCGAACACCCAGCCAAACTGTTGCGGAAGCAGCCCGGTCGGAGAGCGACTCATCACCCATCCACTGATCAAGACCAGGACGGGAAAATGTGTGACGTATAGTGTGTAGGACATGTCTCCCAAGGGCTTCAATTTATCGAGCCAGGTCAATCGGACTTTGCGCCCGTTCAACCAGAGTCCGAGGGCCAAAACGGCGGTAAAAATCAGTCCCATGCCGACAAGATGCATCGGGCTCCCGCAAAGCAGGGCCGCAGTTCCGGCCACGATCCCGGCAATGGCCACCGTCGCCAATGACCACGGCAACCGTCCGACGAAAACGTCGGCCAACAGGGCTCCGAACCACCATGCCAACATGGCCGTAAAGACATTCTGCAGCAATGGCATTGGCCAGAGACCGGGGAAAAAACTGGCGACAAACAATGCCGTCATTACACCGGTGGCCAGCAAGATGGACCGGCGCCCCAGCCACCAGAAGGCCGGGTAGATCATGTAAAACCACCATTCGAATTTCAGAGACCAAAGCGGGCCATTGCCACCGTAGACCGGGACATAGGTATTCATGAGAAAAGCCAGGTTCCCGAGCAGGGTGATGCCATCGAGATGCGAGGAAACGTTGCCATTGATCAGGGAATAGGGTGTGGCCTGATAGTAGATGGCGAACCCACAGGCCTTCCCCACCGTGACCAGAAGAGCGGAGAGTCCCAGCGCAGCGAGGAGCGGCGGATAAAGACGACGCGCCCGCCGCCAGACGAACCCGCCCCAATCGAAGGACGCCGAAGCGCCGTGTTGCGCAATCTGCCGGGCATAGCGGAGATGAATCACAAAGCCGGAAAGGACGAAGAAGAACAGGACCGCGTCATCACCGCGGCCAAAGATCGCGAAAAAATAGACCAAAGCTTTGCCGAGCATGGAGTAAGTCTCGGGGTGATGCCGAAAGCCATCGCTGTAACCTTCCCAAAGGAGCCAGCGGGCGTGTCCGGTCATGACATAAAAGGCGGCAAGTCCACGCAGTCCGTCCATGAAGAGAAGACTCGCCTCCGAGGAAGCGGATTTGAGAGCATTCATTGAAACTCTCCCGGGAAAAAAGAATGGATGGTCATGGCCCTGCTTTTTTGAGCATGCGTTCGTGAGTCACGAGTTGAGTGCAAAACCATGGAAAGATCATGTAGGTCAGGGCAATCGCAGCCATTCGGAATATCTGCTCCACGAAACCGCCTGCCGTTTTGCCAGGCAGGACGGTATTCCTCCCAAGGCCCACCACCACCAGACCGGTTCGCGCATCACCCAGTTTAACCCTCTTTTGCAGGCGTAACGGAACTGGGAAAAAATGCGGTAAGTGGTCACCGCGAGGACTTGGGGGAAAGGGCAGCGGATGAGGGCGCTCCAGAATTCGTTCCGTGCCTGGCTATGGTGGGTGCGGATTTCATTGCGAGTCATGCTGGAAAAGTGATGCCGGATGGTGACGATAGGACTCAACAAGACCTCATAGCCAGAGGCCACGCACTGGAGGGCATAGTCGGGCTCCTCGTACGCGTGAAAAAACAACGATTCAAAACCAGGTAGTCCGAGATAAATGGAGCGGCGCAAGACGGCCCCAGAACTGGCAAAAGAACGGGTAGCGCGCTCAGGCCCAAAATCGGTCCGGTTGAGCGTTTCCGGATATTCATCGGTACGCTGGGGAAAATGCAGGACGGCGAGCCGCGGGCGCTGTTCGAAGAGCGGAACGATCCGGTCAAGACAATCGTCCTGTTCCGGGTAGCTGTCATCATCCAGGGCGAAAATGAGGTCACCTCGCGCCTCGCGCACCATCCGGTCGCGCGAGGCGATCGAGCCGCGGCCCGTGGCGTTGACGATAAGCTTCGCTTGGGGCATCTCCGCTTTCACAAACGAAACGGTGTCATCGGTGCAGCCATCGGCTGTGATGAGAATTTCCAACGGTGCCGGTGACAATTGCCGCAAGACCCGACAGGTGCGCGCCAAATCCATGACGCGGTTTCTTGTCGTGATCATAATGGTGACGTTCATGGCGGTCCGGAATTTTCAACTGCCCATTTCCGGACGGATCCCAAGGTTTCGGGCAGGCACTCCGGCAACAATAGCGTGGGGGGCGACATCCTTGGTGACCACCGCCCCTGCCCCAACGATGGCCCCCCGTCCCACGCGAACGCCACTCAAAATAATGACTCCCGCCCCAAGCCAGACATCGTCCTCCAGGATGACAGGCCTGGTCTGCATGGGTTGGGCCTGTACGGGCACTCCCATCACAGTTCCATGATTGCCATCCGTGAGATAACAAAAGGGCCCAATCAGGCAATTGCTTCCAATAGAGAGATGCTCGTGGGCGTCGAACATGGTATGGCGATTGACGTAGGTACCACGCCCGATGAGCAATTTGTCCGTCTTCGCCGGGCCGCTGCAAAGACACACCACGCCGTCATCGAGACTGGCCCCTTCGCCGATTGTGATATCGTTCCACTGACGGGGAATGGAGATGCGCCGCAACCAGACATAACCATTGAGTTTCACGCCCAGCAAACGGTAGTAGACATTGCGCATCCGCGAAGCGATTCCCTGGTTGATGCGGACCAACAAGTGAAGTGGATTCATGGTAGATTGAGTAACGCCTTGGCGGGAAAAGCGGCCAGATATTTCCAATTTCCCAGTCTCACATGCCAGCGGAAAGTTGCCCAGTAAAGTTCCCAGGCCTCACGACGCCTTCCCTGCCCGAGACAGGCCAGACTGACGGGGCGGAGGTGACGCACAAGGATGCGTCGGCGCTGCCCGGTCCGTCGCATTCCTCCAGGGTAGAGGTTCTTCTGTTCAGCATCGATCTGATGTCGCGCGCCAGCCAGGGTCCGATCCAGATTCTTCATGGCGCTGACAGCATGTTCGCGATAACCAAAAGTTGCCGGGGCGGAGACCTGGATAAAACCGGGCGAACAACCCAGGCGCAAAGCGAGATCGGCGTCCTCGCCGTTGATCCAGTCGTTCACAAAACCGCCCACGGCCTCAAAAGCATCGCGGCGAACGACAAAGGAGGAGGCGCCCCACCACCGCCATGCGTCACCTGAGGCCAGATAATCGGAAAAGGCGACAATCTGCAGCTTTTCCATCATCACCTCTTTCAATTCGTCCTGATGCTGAAACCGCCTCGGCTTTCCGGCCAAGAAAGCGGGTCGCTGCGCCTGCCCGATGGCCTGCCGGTAAATTTCCAGCGTCCATGGAAACAGGCAATCATCGCTGTCGAGAAAGACCAGATATTCACCCTGAGCTGAGTGAGCCCCGAAATTCCGTGCCGATCCCGGGCCTTGATTGGGCTGCGCGAGAAACCGGACTCGTCCGCTGAACGAAGCGGCCACGTCCATCGTTTCGTCGGTCGAGCCGTCGTCCACAACGATGATTTCACAATCATTCAGGGTCTGCGCCAAAACGGATTCAATAGCGATACAAAGAAGATCCGCACGATTGTAAGTCGGAATAATGACGGAAAAGAGTGGCATGGCTTTTCCCTATGACTGCAATCCGGTCCTGGCGAAGAGTTCCTCGAACCGTCGCACCCAGGTGTGATCGCGCAAAGCACGGCGATAACCAGCTTCCCGCATTTTTTCCGCCGTTTCGGGATGAGCGAGATAAAAGCGAACCTTATCGATGAGTTCAGGCTCAGATCGATAGGTGTCAATTTCGGCACCAATTTCGTAAAACTGCGCAATCTCTTCAGTGTGTCCGGTGAGGTAACATACCCGGCACATCGGCGCTTCAAAATCGCGTAACCGCACATGTGGAATCAACGCAGAGCCCGGTCGGCCATCGGCCCAGACATTGCTGAAATTGAGGCATACCTGGTAGCCCGACATGATTTCAAATATGCGCGTAAAAGGGATTGGCCCTTTCGCACAGGCCGTAAAGAGCGGCAGGAGTTGGCGCGTCTCGTTGCGGTAGCGCCATTGGCGCAACACCCGCGCGACTCCCTGCCATACACCCTCCTTCCGGATTGTGCCGTGGAAAACCGTCCGATAAGCGTCCAAGCTTCCCGGGACGGATTGTTTTCGCCCCAGATAAGTCTCCATTCCTGGCGGTGAATTGGACGCTGCGCCGGTTTGTTCCGGATCGTTGCCCCAACCAGAACCATAAATATCGACCGGGACCTGAGCCCGGACCAGGGCAGCCATCCAGCGATCCCGATCAGCGTACCGTTGTCCGACAAAACACGCTTTCGCCATGGATTCGATTCCGGAGACAGGACGATAAACCTGGGGATCCGCGCCCATTTGCACCCAAACAGGCTTCCCGCCGACGGCCCGATAAGAGGACGCGGCATCGCGTTCGGCATGCCAGGAAAAATCGACTTTCGCCGCGATCGCGGCCACTCCGGCAAATTGGTAAATGCTGTTGCAATAGAAATTGATCGAAGGAATTCCCATTCGTCGGAGCTCGTCAAATCCGGCGGGATCAAAATGGGAGTTGTAAAAATAGCCAAGGAAGAGACTTACTGGTTTTTCGCGATGAGCAGCGCGGACTTCAGCCAGAATTTGTTCCGTTGTCCGGCCCCGAAGGGCGATCTCTTCCGGGGTGAAGCCATCCGCGATGCCCATGAAACGGCTGGTCGGCAGCAGGTCGACTTGTGATTCGACGATTTCGTGCCCGAGTTGCCGCAAGGCTGGATAGAAATTGGCACTCCAAAGCCCGCCATAAAATTGGCGAGGATCTTGAGAGTGTCGGACAGCGCAAAAAATTCGCATAATTATTTGATGCCCGAAACCGCGGCGGGCCCTGGGCTTAGCAAGGTTTCACGAAAAATCTCCCACGCTTTCTCATGCGAAAAGTAACGCTTCCCAGCTTCGATCCCGCGTTGGGCCGTGGAAATGAGATGTCCAGGACCGGCGGCCAGCTGCTTCAAGGCCTCGGTCAAGAGAGCTGCCTCCTCACTGAAAACAACTTCGGCCACGCCGGGATTCTCACGCGCCCATCGGATGGCAGACCCATACTCGGGGCCGTGGATGAGGATGGGCAAACCGACGGCGGTATAATCGGTCAACTTGCTGGGAAAGCAGATCTCCATATTGGCGCGGTCGGACGGCAGAAAAGACATGGGAACAAACAGGACATCGGCCTCGTCACGAAGACGGGCGATCAACTCCCTGGAATCGAGCAGTCCCCGAAAGCTGACGTTCGGCAGGTCCAAGTCTGCAAAGACACCGTGATCGCGCCGGCCTGGCGCGAAGATGAGCAATCTTCCATCAATAGATTCAAGGCATTCCGCCAACTGACGCAAAGGGCCGGAAGAGTAAACAGACCCGGCATAGGCAACGATCAAGCCGCCTTGCCGGCGATGCAGGCGCTCCGCGGGAACTTGCGCGGAAGCCGCGTTCATGGCGCGTGAAGGATAGAGGAGCGTTCCACCCGCACCATAACGCTGAGTGAACTTTTCGATCATCGAAGGAGAAACGCAAAGGCGGGAGGCAGCAGCTTGATAAATCTTGCGAAAGATCTGTTCCTTCCAATTTTTTACGACCGGCAGAGACGGAAAAGAGTCCACCCATTCATCGTGACAGATCAAGTGCAAGGGGATGTCCCGCTCCCGTGCCACGGCCGCGGCCGTGATCCAGGAAACACCGTTGGTTACCGTCAGCACCGCTTCCGGCCTGAAGTTATCCATCAAAGCCTGAAATTTTCGAGAGCGTCTTTCAGCCTGGAGCACATTGCCGGTCGCATACCAACTGGCCAGGCGCGAATTCTGGAGCCGCCCCACCGGCAAGGGGCGAAAGTGATAAGGAACGCCATCCAATCGCCGCGCAGGCAAGGAAGCATGAAGCCCCGCTTCCACGATTTGCAGGCGGTCCTTGGGATAAGTCTCCAGTAGTCGATAAAGAAGCGTGGAGCCATGATAGGAAGACTCAACGGGGACATCGCCGAGATAGAGCAACCGCGGCAGCGAAACATCCGGGTTCGCGTTATTCATCGTGGTAATTGCTCGATTGACTTGAGGCCCGCGAGGAAGGGTTCATGTTCAACGGCGAATAAATAACGCGTCGGCCTGGAGCAACTCGCCTTCAAGGGTGCGATAGCCGCCCTCCAGTTCAAGCATGGCGAAACCCGCGGCCATCATTTGTTCATAGATACCGGCAAAGAGGGCGGAGCCGACATAAAGCGGGCGGAAAGAGACCTCACACCAGATCATTTTCACGGATGGCAGTGTTTCCGCCGCTCCGGCAAACACAAGGTGCTCGGCGCCCTGGACATCGACTTTCAACAAATCGACCGGTCCAAATTTGTGCTTCTGCATCAACGCGTCCAGCGTTTGCAGTTCACAGGGCACACGGCGGGCCAAGCTCACATCGAACCGGGATGCTTCCGGGATATCCCGCCGGGTCTCCAAAATGGAGGTGGTCGCGTCAAAGACATTGATCTCCAGCTCCATCGAACCGGGCCGGTCGGACAGCGCGCACTGGGCAACATCGAACCGAGGAGAGGGAAACTTCCGGCGCAAAAAAGCTGCGTGTTCCGGTTGCGGTTCCACGAGCAATGCCCGTTCAATTCCGCAATAGGCCTCAATCACGCGAGTGAACTCTCCGGTCCGGGCACCGATATCAACGAGAGTCAGCGGCACTCCTTTTTTCAGGTACTTGGTCATCGCCAGGGGAACGCCGACGCTATTGTAGGTAATTCCGATGCGCTGATAGAGGCAGCGAAGGATGGGCTCCTTAATCCAGGATGGGATGGGCATAGTCGTCACGCTTTCTTGATTAAGTTCACCGCGATTTGCAGGGACCCGTAGCCCCATTTTTGCTCGGTCACCCGAGTCCCCGGCCCACTGGCACCCCGTTCCAGATCAAAGGTGAGGCAATTTTCCACGCGATCGAGGAATTCAACGAATGGAATGGTTAGGGCCAGGCTGAGGCCATACGAACCATTGGCGAAAGATTCGGTGGAAAAGGCGATGG
>Ga0068863_100006630_pt1 | contig 11362 bp, 12 predicted proteins | sample KBSSwiS62_FD_66596 | JGI IMG/M metagenome (GOLD analysis project Ga0068863, IMG submission 66596) | Switchgrass rhizosphere microbial communities from Kellogg Biological Station, Michigan, USA - KBS Switchgrass S6-2 | ecosystem: Host-associated > Plants > Roots > Rhizosphere > Soil ...
GGCATCCCTTCTACCGAGGGTACGGGGTTATCTTGCCGAGTTCCTTCAAGACGATTCGCTCTACGCCTTGGTATGCTCTACCAGCAGACCAGTGTCGGTTTAGGGTACGGTTCGGTGGTGGGGCGGCCCTTGTCCCGAACCTTGACTGTGCGTATTCCTCTGATGTATATACAACAAGGAATACTTGTAAGCAAGGTTTGTGCCGAAGATAAGAGTTTCTCATCGCCAGCCGGCTTTCGCCTGGTGGCTTAGAGGCCGTACGCTTAACTCATGCCGGTATAGACCTTACACATGAAACCCTTCTGCTTCCGGCGCCAGACCCTTTAGTCTGGTTACGCTACTCGTGTCGGCATTCTTTCTTCAGCTATGTCCCCCCACTAACTTAGTGAGGTTCATCCCATTTACTGAATATTCTGCTACCCCTAGAGTTATAATGTTGCCTTATTGATTGTCTAGGACAGGGTGTCGGTAAACTACTTTAGACCCGTTACATTGTCGGGGCCCTCACTCGTGACCCCTGCCGCGAATATTCCGCGGTACCGGAAAAGCCACTGAGCTGTTACGCTTTCGCTAAAAGTTGGCTGCTTCCACAATATTACATCGTGATTTTCAACCATGTTTAGACCATATCATACTAAACTACAGGTATTGAATCCAAATTTTGGGTGATTGTGAATGTAGCTCTGATTCTTAGTCCATATTTAGACTTAGGGTTTTTAGAGTGTGTGTTTTTTATAAAAAACACACGGTAACAAAAAAAGAGCCATCACTTAAAAGTAGTCCTATCAATACATTTTTATGGTATGGCGGAAGACTCACCATTGCTTTAACTGTGTTATTCAAATACAGGCCTAGTGTTAACCCTAAATTACTACCCCATATTACTAAAGCCGTGCAATCAGCTTGGACTAACCCACTAATGTAATTAGGATTGAATAGCATTTCTTGTTAAAACAAAAGACAATTTTACTTCTTGGCAGGTGTAGACGGAAAGTAGATTGAATTAACAACCTGTGGTTTAGTTTCGGCGTGTGGTCGTTGAGGGGTTAAATCTTGTAACTTCCCTGCGGATTTTCCAATCCTTTGGAATGTCCCGGTCTCAAAATAGACAATCGAACAGCAAAGGCTCTAAGGAGTTTCCGGCATACAGCCAAATTGTTATCCTTATGATAAATGAAAGGATAGGCCTGGAACCAAGCCCACTTGGTGGCTGTTCTTGAGTGGAGACTCCCTTTTGTTCACTCAGTAGTTATTTGGGGGACCTTAACGCCTGTTCGGGGCTCTTCCCCTTTTGACGAACGGACCTTATCACCCGCCGTCTGATTGCCCACCCATTGTATACTAGCTATCCCGAGATTAGATTCCATCGATAGAGCCTTTACAGCCCCCCGATATGCTATTCTGCGTGGGATCAAGAGCTGTACAGGCTAGTAACGACACGGTAATACGTGGCTGGGGAGGTAACCCACAGGGCTTTCGCAGGCAGAAAACTCCTTTAATCCAAACCCTAGGATTAAAAGAATCTCACAAAGACGGAAGCTTACGATAACCGAGAGACAATAAAGCTAATCGCTAAGGCCTGCCCTCTCATTGAGTCCGGCATGTCTGGCTCGACTAGCTGCTGAAGCTTAGCCATCGAGCTTTTGGCAACCCGAATTTTATATTGATCCTTACCGTGCCCATTAGAAATTCGAGTAGAGTTAATGCCGTATTTATCTAAGAGTATACCCCGCAGGCGGTCAACCTCGGGTACACTGTATGAATCAGTAGCGATTGTAACAGTTTTTGTTTGCTCACGGCAATAAGTCCCGTCGCTTGCTAACCAGTAAGCGATAGACGCTACAGGTGTTAGCATCCCCTCTAACCCTTCAGGGAGACGTTTTACTTGCTTACCGTCAGCAAGAACATACCATTGCTCTAATAGGGCAGTGAAGTAAGGAAGAGTAAAACACCACGTAGAGAACCGGTGAGATACGGGAACATTGCCTGTGCGAGAGTCTTTACGGGAACGAGTTAGAGGTGGAGCACCCACGGCCGATGGGGTTCCCCCCCCCGCCGAGTTGAAAAGATCCCAGACGAACGAAGCCTAGGTCTTTTTGCTCCACTTCAAAGTTGGCATGTTTTCCATTCATCCGAATGATCTGCATCCCTAGCATCATGCCGTCCGGTGACAAGTTGTTGAAGGAAAGAGGTAAAAACGATAGCCGCTTTCGCGGGTCAGTCTAATACGGTAAAGTGCTAGAGTCGGTCTCATTGCTAACCTTGGTTTCAATAGTGTCTTTTCAATCTAGCCCGATAACACCGCACCAGTAAGTCCCACAAGGGGACAGGGGGGCGGGTTATTATATGTTATTCTGCTCGTGTGGGCCTCCTCCGTTGCCACGTAAAACCTTGTTAATGGAGGGGGGAAACCCGCTTAAACGGCTTTCGCAGAAAACCAGCTAGCTCCAAGTTAGATTGGTCTTTCACCCCTTGCCACAGCTCATCCGAGCCTCTTGCAATAGACACCGGTTCAGTCTTAACACTTGGCCATGGCAAGATCACCTGGGTTCGAGTCTGATGGTCGGTACTATTCCCTACGGGGAAGAGGATTGCTTTGTCTTGGTATTGCTACATGCACCAACCATCAACTTGCTGACCCAATTGGGATAGGTAGGCCCTTCCGGGCTTTCCCCCCCTCAGAACCGTACGTGCGAATTTCTCCGCATACGGCTCAGGCAAACTATCCATCTAATATATCCGCGGAATATTAGACTGGCTTTCTTATCTATGATAATTTCTTACTGTGGGTCACTTTTTGATGACAGATTCGATGTAATGGTTGAATATTTTCAAGTGTATATTTTCCACCTTTCTTTACCGGCTGAACATGGTGTAATTCAATTGGTTCACCGTTATGTAACGATTGACCACATACCGGACAAGTATGGGCATATTTCTTGTAGATAGCAGCTCGGAATTTAGCTGCAACCTTAACTTCTCGTCGTTTCTCGAAGTAGTTTTTATGTTATAGTAGATATGGATTTCGATCTAATTTTAGTGGTCGCATAACCCATGTAGTTACTTCAGCTAAGTTGAACAATGTTTCCGTCAAAGATTTACCCCAAGTCCATTTGTGACCTTTTCCTGGGATAAGATATTTACTTGTAATCTCTTTAGCTGTTTTACTAACATGTTTCTTTCGTGCCCAAGCCCACATTTTCTTCCATACTTCATGTCCTAAGGTAATATATACTTCTTTGGAATGATATGAAATTCGATAATATTCAGACCATCCCCGTAGGACAGGATTAAGATCTCGAATAATAGATTCAAGAGGTCCGCGTGTTTGGGACTGGGCTGTAAGCTCCCAAACACTTGCGTTTTTAACAGTACAAAACACGCGGCTTTTGAGATGAATTTCTTTTCTTAGTTTTATCCTGAAGTCGATCAATACTCTTACGTGTTGGTTGAATAACTAACACAGATTCTTGTCTCGAATTGGCTTTGTTTATTGTCGGATCAATAGTATGTCGTTGAATGTGGAATCCTAGAAAGTCAAATCCTTCATGAATATTGACAATTCGTGTTTTAGCCTCTTTTAGAACTAGTCATCGAGGCTTTAGGAATTCTTCAAGTACTGGTCTACTTTTTGTAGTAGTTCTTTACTTGCCCCGGTGATAACTAGATCATCAGCATATCGGATTACATTTATCTTAGGTCGTAAACCTGTTTCTTTGTCCACCTTAGTTCGATCAAATTTCTCTAAAACATAACTTTCAATTCCATTTAATGCTACATTACATAACATCGGCGAGATGATTCCTCCTTGTGGAGTTCCTTCTACCACATCTTCATAACTACCTCCGATTTTGATTCCAGATTTTAGCCATTGTTCCAACACTACTTTATCACAGATTGGTGTGTGTTTCATTAGGAATTGATGATCGATTTTGTCGAGAAATGTCTGTTTCAAATACCCATTGTGGAGAGACTACTTTATCCATTAGTGATCGTAAAGTGGTAATGGCATCATGTGTAGATCGGTATTTTCGGAATCCATATGAGTTAAGATCCGATTTGCACTCTATTACTGGGTCTACCGCCATATGATAGACAGCTTTAACTGCTCGATCCATCATTGTTGGAATTCCCAGTGGTCGCTTTTCGTTTGAACCAAGTTTAGGGATAAGAACCCGTTTAACTGGAGAGGCTATATAGCTAGTCGGATTTTTGGTGATCTTGCCTAGTTCTGCAATTGCGTTAAATCAAGATTCAGGAGTCGACCATACTTGATGATCGACACCTGCGGTTTTACTACCTTGATTAGTTACTACTTTTCGAATTGCAAGAGCTCGAGCTTCAAAGGATACAACTAATTGTCGTTGAAGTTGATACACAGTCTTCATATCATTGGATAATACAGCCTCTACGATTTCTTGTTGAATAGCACTTGCTTTGTTGTGGGCGTCTAGCCAATTAATATCATGCCATCCTAAGATGGTTTTCTTCGTTTTGTGGTTAAGATTAGGCATACGCTTTTTTAAAGGCGACCGGTGTCAACTCGTCAATGAGTACCAAGAAGTTTCTGCTTTTTAAGGGATAAAGCATAACCCGGCTTTGATAGCTTTCTTGCTAATCTTCCCGGGGTAATTACAAAGCATTGCTCGATCACTATTTAAGAGGACCTTTCAGATACTACCTACCCATAATACATTTTCTGTTTCTGGCTAACGCTGTCTCCATCTAATCTTCTTCAAGAATTCATAAAGTAGTTCACCGCATGTACAAGTCGGCGCTCTTTCGAGCTAGTGTATTTACACCTATCCTTCCTATTGCGAGAAGGCATTTGCTTTTTGTACTCTCTTCTACCCGCAGAACGATAAATAAGATTGCTCCTATTCCTCTCACTATTTAAGAGCTCTGCAAGAGTTTTACGGGCTTACCCAGTCCCGAGACATATACATTCAGTATCCTTAGGTTCGACCTTTACCCCGGTGGATATCAGAATATCCGAATGTGTCAGCATAAGAAACACATTCCAATCCACTCTTCTTGTTGATATGAATAATCATATCGTGAACTACCATTCACAAGAACACCTTTTACGAGGCCTTAAGTAGTCGTTCACTTACGTTAACCATAGATACTTCAACCTAGCACTGTCATTCTGGTAGGAATGTTAGTTACATTGTCCCTAGAGCTTCACACCTTCGGATTACTCCAAACGCATGTCTAAGTAGGTTAAGATCGGATATTAGATCTTCTGGAATTTCACCAGATTATATGGCTCAGCTTTGCTGGTCGCACTTATGCAAAAGGTACGCTGTAATCCCCATTATTGCGTCTACGTACGAGTAATTTTCCCGCTGCTTGTCGAATGGGTCGTCCAGCTGCTTGTGGAGACACTAGTTCAGGCTCTGTTTAACCAGTCTACTACCTGCTTTTCAACGCAAATCAAGCCATTTTCTATAACGGCTATTGGACTATATCATATTCCTTTGTAAGGAATAATAGCATGTAGTCTCTGAGGTACTTTGTTTAGAATGACCTGCTGATTGACTAATACAAGGATAGTTACTCTCTAAATACCATTATACTTAATAGTCTTTCCAGCATATAGCTATTTGTTACGATACTAATTAATTAGTATCCGGAACGTACTTTCTCTTAATTTCTCATTCTTACAAAATTAGCTGAAGATTTCACCCCCCCCCTCTTACTGAGGGGGGAGTTTGAGTAGACCCCCCTCTTATGAGGGGGGAAATTTGAGTAGATTTCTGATTAATTCATGGGGTTATATGTGATAAGCCACCCTCTAAACAGTTTACCAGTTTTAATACAAGCAATTAAATGGTTTTTATTAGCCTTTTCAGCCTTATATGTCGCATTTAAGCTATTATACACTGTTACCAGATTCTTTGCCTCATCGTAAAAATACACTTTTTTATATCTATGCTGGGATGCTAATATTGATTTGAATTTTTGTTCGTCGGTTAATTTTGTACCCTTGTTAATAGGTTCTTTACCCCTATTTTTACCTCGCCTACGCTCACTCATCAACTGCTTACTAGTCTCACTATGAGTGTTCCTATTCTACTCTTACCTGCAAACTGAAATTATAAGCCGGTTCCAATAAATCCATAAATTTTGGCTCTGCCGCAATCATAATAGCTTCTACTTCTTCTTTAGAAGAGTTAGGAGGTAGTTCAACAAATTGAACAATATAAAGAGTAAACCATTCTCTAAACCGTGTTTCTTAAAACTATTTTGTAAGTAAAGGTTTGAATCCCTGCCTAATGACAGGTGATTATAAAATCGAACCTCAGGTTGAATTGTTTGTCCAATATAAGCATACTTAGAATTATTTAAGTGGAATACATAAATCACCGGTTTACCTCGTAACTCATCTCTTATTTGTTGAAGGACTTCAGGGTCATGTAAATTAGTATAAGTTTTAAGAGGGGATACTGGCTTACCCATATATTTAGCTAGATTATTATGGACTAATATTTGTTCGTGTTTCATGTAGTTCATTGTTGATTTCATTTTCTTTGAGAAATTAAGATTACTAGGACTTTTCCCTCACGGTACTCTGCACTATCGCTCAATGGACCATTTTTAGTCTAGAGGATGCCACCCCTGTCTTCAGACGATTCTACTCATCTTACTTCTACTCACTTAGACGCTGAGCCCGCCAGACGAAGTCTCGGGCTACGCGAACGTACTCTCTACGGCTCTTAGATACAGGGTTTTCACCTTCCATGACCCATTATTCCAAATGGTTGCACTACAAGCTCGGGGAGAGTCGGCTCACTAAGTGCCGCGAACGCGCGTATTGCCCCACTCGCGGAGCGACCGCCCTTATTCCGTCGCACGCTTCGCTTATTGACGCTAGGACGGCTAGACTAACCAGGGTTCGCTCGCCACTACTACCTGGTTCTCGGTTGATTTTCTTTCCTCTTGGTACGAAGTTGTTTCAGTTCCCAAGGTATTCTCATTTGGTTTCCCGACGGAGCGTCGTCTCCCAGCCCGATAGCCCCCCGTATGCTCCCGGCTGAATTAGGAGATCGACATCTGGCATACCCTCCTGCACGGGTCCATTGGCTAATCATCCCTAGTGACCCCTTTGTTAAACTTTGTTTTACATTCCAGATCGGTGCGGATATTATAAACAAAAATAGATAGTTTGAGCATTTGTCTCGCATTCGCCCACCCGGTTTAATATAATAACTTAGACAATGATCTATACTACAGACACCCCTACTTACTAAGCGCCCTACCTAAGAACCCCTCGAATCTAGTTTACCATATCACAAGATTAAGTAGAGGCTCTATTATCTATCCGGGCTCTTATCTTGGAGGTTTGCTTGAGCCACACCCTTTCATCTTACCTACCTTATCTTCCTCCCTCTTGGCTTTAACCTGTTTGTTAGCTCATGCCCAGTACGTGGCTGGATTTATAGTACTTGCGCGATCTTATAGCATCCTTGGTTTCTCTCAAATTTCCCCCCTCTACCTGATTTAGTATACAATATATATCCGTCAAGGAGAAGGTGGCCCCAGCTCCCCCCCCTTAAACGGAGCTTTTCTTACACCTCGGGGGGTTAGCATTCTTTCAAGAGAAGCATTATGACCTTTAATTCTTAGATAACCGTCGCCAATAAGTAGCCCAGTAATAATCTCATTAAACTCTGGGTTAGCACGCAGGATTTCACTAAGAGCCCCTCGCTCTTCCTTGGTTAGCGTTGGTTACGGCGTTTTAGAGGGAGCAGAATTCGAGTCAGTGTCGACAGGATTCTTAGCAGTAGAATAAGAACGAACATTGTTCGAGTCATCATCAATATAATCTGAACGGTGAGAGGATTGCAAGCTTTGAGTGGTAAGAATAGCATTCCCTATTACCTTGTGGCGCTAATATAGGGGAAATTTTTGAAGAAGATGATGAAGCAAAGGAAGAAGCAGCAATTGTGGAAGAAGCCATAGAGGAAGAACTAATAGAATGGTCAGAATGGTCCGACCCCCAAACATAGACAAAAACAAACAGGGCCAGCCAAACAAGGTCTACAAAATCAATCATCCTCAACCTTTCGGGAAAGGCCGGACTCGATCTTCATCCTAATTAGAGGATGCCCACGTAAAGTCTCTGAGGAATCCATTAAGTTTCCTGCTGATCATCCGTTGTATTATCCTATGGTTTTACCCTTTAGGTCCACAGGCTTTAGGAGTTTCCAGCATATAGTAGAGTAGTATACCACAACTTGCGCTGTGGAACGGCATTCTTCGCGCCAGTATAAGATAGCGGTCTCTAGACCCACGTGATGGAACTTAGTGAAATGGTAATTAACCAGCCGATAGAGGGAAACAGCAAGCATAATAGAACCTATTATAACGTGCGCGCCATGGAAACCGGTAGCCATGTAGAACACACTCCCGAAGCGAATATGTTATAGCCGACCCTTTCAGGCCGGATCAGATCATATCAAGCTCGACAACGTGTCGACCCTAGGCGTATGATCGTTGACGATATGAATCAAGTTCATTTCGTGCTGATTGCCCTGCTGATCGCAGCATCACCAAGCTATAGGGTGTCCCAGCATATAGCCTAATTTATCATAGGGTTGAGCTCCTATGGGGGCCATCTACTTAACCCCGTCCGATATAGTGAAAGGGGCGTTGTAATACTCGTAAGCTTGCACCCCTGTGAAAATGAGAGCTAATATCAGAGTGACAATTAAGCCACTTATAGCGGACCGTCTGTCCCCTGATATAAGAGAATGATGTGACCAAGTTACCGTTGCCAAATCTCCAGCTATATATTATTACAATATCTGAATATATAACCCTTGTACTTTATATTAATGTAAGTTTTCAATCCCTATGATACTAGTATCATAGTTTAGTAGTCACACTAGTTTGTTTGAAATTTAATATAAAGCCTTTGGAAAGAGAAGTCAATCTATTTAAACCTTCTCTTCCGAGATTCCGACTGTACATTAAGCACCTTAGGGTACCCATCGATGAACCAGTCTGTAGCGAGCATCCTCTTTTATTCAAAGAAGAGAACCGACGGTCTTAGAACCAGATATATCCCGTTGACCGTTTTCATCAATGTCGCCGAGATAGTTATTATCCTATCTCCTATAAAGCTAGATTAGCTGGACAATAGAGCATATGATACTAGTATCATGATGGAGGATAATCCTTTTATATTACCCAATTAATCTAGGACTATGCAATCTATCTGATTATTTAATATAGAAAATAAATGGACCGAAGGACAGACTCATTATGTCACAAGAAATCTATTAATGGTCGGAATTAAATAGAAGGTAATTTATACAACATGGTAGGATGAATATGAGGTTTAACTATTTTAGTGAGAACTGCCATACTAGACTTAGGAATATATAAACCATATTGATTCACTACACCTGTTTTATGTATAGAGGTATTTAAAGAATACTTTTTTTCTAGAACAATAGCTAAATATTGGACCTCTTTAAGTGTGAAACAATTAGTGCAGAATCTTAATCCTTTATTTTTGTAAAGAGTTGCATCGTCCATTATCCATACAGCTAAGGCCAAAGGTGATAAATACTGATGGATAATCTGAGGGACAACTTTCCGTTTATTAGGGTAAAATTGCTCATAAATCCAATTAAATGAACTGTATGTGTAAGTTCTGAATCTATAAATGTAGCGTATTTGTCCATTTGTTCTTTTTCTAGTTTGTATGACAGGAATCTCTGGTTTACAGTAACCAAGAGAACTAATAACTTGATGCAGCCATAATAAGTATTCGCCATTTGTTTTTTCTTGATAAAAAGCAAACCGTGAACCATTACCATCTTTTTCCATAGACCCATCGCCTAGCAATGACCCTATAACGATACAAATTATCTCATAATTGTGGGGACCAATTCTTTTTGTGGACGGAACTCTGGGACAGTTAAATGGCAGTAAGCTAAATAACATAAATAAATCAGATTGATTACATTTCAGGCAAACACCTGAAGAAAGAAGCAAGATGGTATTAAGCAATGGAAGTTCAAATGGGTTTATAGACTGGATACCAGCTGGTGGCCAGCTACAACCTAACTCGACTGTAGGTGCTAGTCCACTATGGCCGAAGGCCCAAAAGATAGACAGGAAAAAGAAGCACTCTGAGACAACGAAAAGAATGAAGCCTGTCATAAGCCCCTTCTGAACAGCAGCTGTGTGATGGCCTAGAAATGTCAAATTACCCTTAACTATAGTTAAGGGATTGGACTATATCTTTATGGTATATCTGCCCAGAGGGGCGGTTCAAGGCAAATGTCCCGATCCATGCATTCTCATATTTTACTCATAAATAAGTTTGAACAGATCATTTAGATTACAATTTTTTACGGATACTCATATTAATAACAATTTGTTTTATGGCTTCCCTACCCGTGTCAGTAAGATGCTCTTTATTTAAGATCATCGACAATGGCGAAATCTCTAAAGTCTAAAGCTTTAATGCCAATTAATGGATACTTTCGAAGTAAGCAACTTCTTTGCTTAATTTTTGAGGGGATTCAACGCTAAAATAGTAAGTTTTAGCAGAAGAAGAAAATTTGGCATTATGTCGAATAGAAGTAAGTAGAGATACTTCGAAGTATTTAGCGATCATGCTCATAAAGTTTCACAAGACAATCCTGTTGGTCTATCTAATTGTCGTTGTTCTATGGTAAATAGACATTTTACTCTTCGACGATCTTTGTCTAGTTTCGGATGTACGGGTTGGCCTCTTAAATTGTAATTCCAAAGTATCCGTCTGCTTCGGTAAATCCTGCGAACCAAGCGTCACTGTCCAGAGGAGAAGTGTTGAGAGGCAGCTTAGCTATGTTTAAGGAATGATTTGTATTTAGCCAGTCAATTAATCTATGGAAAGTTTGGATTTTCGGAGTTCTGAAAGAACCATTCATCATATGAGTTAATTTGATCACCCCCTGCGTATCCGCTATTACGTATCGCATAGTATTACCGCCTTCTTCTTTAAAAAAAGCAAGAACCTATTGAAGTCTTAAGGCGTTCGAATAAGGCCAAATTATTTTTATGAAAAGTAAAAACGAACCCCATCCCGCGGGTGTTTTTGGACCGTGGCCCTTTGTGTGTGTGTGTGCGCGTTTTTTGTACCCGTTAGCTTTTGTAAGTTTTTTTTTATACAATTTTGTTCATTTTTTGTATATACAGTTTTTTTTATATCAATTGTTTTTTAATAGTTTCTTAGTATGTCTGTTTTTTTATATATAAAAAAATAAAAAAATAAAAATAAAAAAAAACAATAAGAATATATTTTTTTGTATAAAAAACAGCCATATATCGAAAAAACATATAAAAAAAAACGGGTACAAAA
>Ga0068863_100006631_pt1 | contig 11362 bp, 14 predicted proteins | sample KBSSwiS62_FD_66596 | JGI IMG/M metagenome (GOLD analysis project Ga0068863, IMG submission 66596) | Switchgrass rhizosphere microbial communities from Kellogg Biological Station, Michigan, USA - KBS Switchgrass S6-2 | ecosystem: Host-associated > Plants > Roots > Rhizosphere > Soil ...
GCCGACTCGTTGGGTACTTCGCCGACGACGCTACCGTCGGCCGGATTGCGCACCTCAATCGTGTTTTGGCGGGTATCTGGCTGGATCGCGGTCATTCAGTGGCCCCCATTTCGCGGCGCAGCGGGATGTGCGCCGTGTGGTCAGAATCCCATCGGCCGCACGCCCGGATGCAGGTATTCGGATACTCGTCTCGGCTAGGCCACGCAGACGTCGACGCCGAACAGTTCCGCAGGCCAGAACAGAGCCGTCAGCCCATAGGCCGCGATGTCGGATCCTGCCGGCAGTCGGGTCTGCAGTTGCGTCTGGATCAGGGCCACCTGCTCGGCGCGGAAGAAGGCGAACACCAACCCGGCCACGACATAGGGAATTGCCATCCACAACACGAATTCGATCATCGCCTCGACGCTCACTCGGCGGCTCAACACCCGGCGCAACACGGTCACACCAGCGCCCGGTGAGCGCGAACCCGCCTGCGCACGTCGGCCAGCAGCACGTAACTGCCGCCCTGGCGGATGAACACCGGCAGGAACCGGTTGACGAGGGCAACCAGTAGAAACACCCGCTCGAACTGACGCTGTTTGAAATCGCTCCACTGCACACCAAGGGCTTCGCGGAAAACCGGAGCAAGAAAGCCGACCGTGAGGAACTTCAGCAGTGGCCGAAACGGCAGTGCCAGAACAGGTTTGATCATTCGCAGGTGCAGCAGATCCTGCAGGTACGCGCGCACGTTGTCGTCGATTGAGGCGCGCCCGCACGCATCGACCCAGTAGGTGTCGAACTCCGCGCGCGTCGGCGGCCATTGATCCTCGGTGACCTGCAGGGTGGTGCCCAACGTCCACGCCGACCGGTAGAACTGTTCTGCCTGTTCGGCGGTCATCTCGCCGCGCAGCAGCTGATAGGTGTCCTCGAGGCCGACGAAAAGGCATGCGGCGACCCACATCTGAAGTTCACGATCGAAAGCGTTGTAGCGGACAGGACTGTCTGGGGCGGACCTGACATGACGGTGGGCACTGTTGACCGCCAGTTGGAATGCGGCCCGGTCGTCGGGGCCGCCGAGCAGCGCGACGGCCAGGTACTGAAAGGTCGTCCTCGCCCGCTTCCATGGGTGCTTCAGCAGATTGCCGGAGTCCACCTTGCTTTCGGCGACCCCATACCCCACCTCGGGCCACGACAGTTGCATGACGACGTTGGCGGCCCCGGCGGCGAATGCCCAAAAGTCCATGGCCTCAGTGGCGCTGACATCGGCGGCCGGATCCCACCGCGCGGTGCGTCGGTTGATACCGATGCGGCAGTCCGCAAGGGTCATGCCAGGCATGCCGTCGACACCAACTGTGCAGGCCACCACACGATCGAGGCGATGCCTCCCGAGTTGATCAGCGCCCACAACACTCCGATGGCCAGATACGGCACCGCGAGCATGGCCGCAGTGCCGATCCACTCGGCGATGGTCATCTCAAAGCTCAATACTCGGCGCAGCGTGGTGAGCACGGTGATTATGTTAATAACTATTCTGGCTACACCGTGGCGATTTACGATTGTTTCAGCCGGTAATCGAGCCGGATGTGAACCGCTGTCCCTACTTCAGTATCGAACGCACGCTGTCGGCGAACGCGGCGGTGGTGAAGCACGCCGGCTCGGCGAATTCCTCCAACGTGATCGCGTCGTTCCAATTCGCATCGGCCGTCGCGCGCAGCAATGGCTTGCTCATTGCGACCGCGTGCGGCGGCAAATCGGCGATGCGCGAACACCATTCGTCGGCGGCGGCCAGCAGACGGTCGTGTGCGACGACCTCCTGCACGAGCCCGAGCCGCAACGCCGTGTCGGCATCGATGTGGTCGCCGCGCAGGTAATAGGCCAGCGCGCCCTGGTAGCCCAGCCGCCGGGTCAGCGCCCAACTGGTGCCGACCTCGGGGATGAGGCCCAGGCGGCCGAACGCAGGGACGATCACCGCGCGATCGCTGGCGACAACCAGGTCGCAGGTCAGGGCCCACGCCAGACCGACGCCGGCGGCCGCGCCGTTGAGCGCAGCGATGAAGATGGTGTCCGACCGGGCGATGAGCCTGGCGATGCCGCCGAACTCGCGGCGGATCCACCGCCACACGTCGGCGACCCCTTCCGGCTCGCCGAGCGATTCGATGGCCACGTTCATCATCTTCAGGTCGCCGCCTGCGCTGAACCCGGGATCGGCGCCGGTCAGCACGACGCTGCGGACATCGGGGTCGGCGTCGAGGGTCTCCAACGCCCGCCGCAGTTGACGCACCAGCGGAGCGGAGAGCACGTTGAGACGGTCGGCTTCGTCGAGCGTGACGATCGCCCGGTCGCCGCGGCGGTCGACGTGCACGCGCTGCGGCGCATCCGGGTCGTCACCGGAGGCCACGATGGTGCGGTACATGGAATTCATTTCGTGTGCTCCTCAATATCGTTGGCGCGCAACACCGTCCACGCGGCTGTCGCGAACGTCTCGACCACATCGCGTGGCAACTTGGCATCGCCGTCTGCGACCCAATGGCGGCTGAACTCCTGCGCCGGACCCAGCCAGAGCGCGGCCGTGACCCCGACGCGCATCGGCCGCAACGCCCCGTAGGTGTGATGCGGCCGCCACCAGTCGCTCACGGCGGCGAAGAACTCACGATTGGCGTCGTGCAGCGCCGCACTGTCGAGCCGGTCTCCGAGCATCAGCCTGGCCTCGCCGCGATGCTCGCTCACCCACCGCAGGTGATAGGCGACGCCGCCGCGGATGCCGCCTTCGGCGGTGTCGTGCTCGCGCAGCATCGCGACGAATCCCGCTTGGTACTCGGCCATCAACTGCGCATAGACAGCCGCCGCAAGGGCGGCCTTGTCGGGGAAATGGTGGTACAGCGCGCCGACACTGACCTCGGCTTCGCGCCGAACCTCGTCGAGCGTCGGCACCAGCGCACCGTCGATCGCGAACCGGCGCCGCGCCACGTGCAGCAGCCGGTCCCGGGCGTCTGACGTCCTCGCACCCGAACGCGGCACGAGGAATACTCTAACTCAACCGAGAAATCCTCTGCTACAGCAGCGTGGCTTGCTCCGGTTCCTGCTTGGCCGGCTCGATCAATTCCGGCCCGTTGTTTCGGATGCTGTTGACCAGGCGCGAGACCTCGCGGATCGCGATGCGATCGAGGTCGCCGTGGCCGCGCAGCAGCCCCTCGTCGACAGGGGCGTCGGGGTCGAGCCAGCGGTCCCAGTCGTCGCGGCTGATGGTCAACGGCATCCGGTCGTGGATCTCGGCCAGCGGGCCCGCGGCGTCGGTGGTGATGATCGTGCAGCTCAGCAGCGGCGGCGCATCCTTGGGCGCGTCTTTCGGCCGCCACGTCGACCACAGGCCCGCCATGAACAGCATCTCGCCGTCGCTGCCGTACATGTAGTACGGCGTCTTCGGCGCCTTCTTGCCCGACGCGAGTTCACCGTTGGGCTTCCACTCGTACCAGCCGTCCATCGGCACCAGGCAGCGCTTGCTCTTCGCCGAGTTGCGGAACGCGGGTGAGGTGGTGATCTTTTCGGCCCGCGCATTGATCAGCAGCGGTCCCTTGGTGTCGGGACCGCCGTCCTCCGTGGACTTGGCCCACGGCGGGACCAGACCCCACCGCATCGACCGCACCCGCCGCGTCGACTCGTCATCGGGTTCGGTGTGCCGCTTGACCACCGTGCTGATGGTGGTGGTCGGTGCGACGTTGTAGTTGGCCCCGGGGGTGTCCTTGTCCTTGGCGGCCGCTGTGCTTTCGTCAATGGCCTTGATCTTTTCGGCCAGCAGGGCCGGATCGGTGGTTACCGCGAATCGCCCACACATATATCCCATGGTGGCACGCGGAACCGACAGTGCAGGATAGAGCCGTGAGCAACTGGCAGGCACCGTCGACGTCGACCCCTGTGCATGCCACCGTGACGATCCCCGGTTCCAAGTCCCTGACCAACCGGGCGCTCGTGCTGGCAGCGTTGGCGACGCCGAACGGGACGTCGACCATCAGCGGCGCACTGCGCAGCCGCGACACCGACCTGATGATCGGCGCGTTGCAGTCCCTCGGTGTTGCCATCGATGGCGCGGGCAGCGAGCTGACGATCGGCGGCGCCGTCGCACCTCCGCCCGGAGCCCGGGTGGATTGCGGCCTGGCAGGCACGGTGCTGCGCTTCCTTCCGCCGGTGGCCGCGCTGAGCACGCAGTCGGTGTTGTTCGACGGTGACGAACAGGCCAGGGCCCGCCCGATCGCGCCGCTGCTCGACGCGCTTCGCGGCCTCGGTGTCGATATCGACGGCGACGGGCTGCCGTTCTCGGTGCGCGGCGCCGGTTCGGTGGCCGGTGGCACGGTCGAGATCGACGCGTCGGCCTCGTCGCAATTCGTCTCAGGTCTGCTGCTGTCGGGCGCGGCATTCGCCGACGGGCTGACGATCGTGCACACCGGCGAATCGGTGCCGTCGGCGCCGCATATCGCGATGACGGTGTCGATGCTGCGCGATGCAGGCGTCGATGTCGACGACAGCGCGGCCAACCGCTGGCGCGTCACGCCGGGCCCAATTGCCGCGCAGGACTGGACCATTGAGCCAGACCTGTCCAATGCGGTACCGTTCCTGGCCGCCGCCGTGGTCAGCGGTGGCAGCGTCCGGGTTTCGGGCTGGCCCGAGGTCAGCATCCAGCCTGTCCCGGACATCTTTGCCATCCTCGAGAAGCTGGGTGCCATTGTGCGCCAAGGCGATTCATATCTGGAGGTGCAGGGCGCACCGAGTTACAACGGCTTCGACGTCGATCTGCACGACGTCGGCGAGCTGACACCCGCGATCGCCGCGCTCGCCGCGTTGGCCTCCGACGGTTCGGTGTCGCAGCTCAGCGGGATCGCGCATCTGCGCGGCCACGAAACCGATCGGCTCGCGGCGTTGTCCGCCGAGATCAACCGGCTCGGCGGGCGCTGCGAGGAGACGCCCGACGGCCTTCGCATCACCGCACAGCCGTTGCACGGCGGAGTGTGGCATTCGTATGCCGACCATCGGATGGCGACCGCGGGAGCCATCGTCGGGCTACAGGTGCCCGGCGTCGAGGTGGAAGACATCGGTACGACGGCGAAGACGCTGCCGGACTTCCCACGGCTATGGGACGAACTGCTGGCGGGCAATCCGCACGCGAGGAGGACAACCGGCAATTGAGTCCTCGCGAGTACGACGAGTCCGATGTCCGGGTGCGACCCGGTCGCGGCTCGCGGCCGCGGACCAAGACTCGCCCCGAGCACGCCGACGCGCAGGAAGCCATGGTCGTCGCCGTTGACCGTGGCCGGTGGGGCTGCGCGCTGGGCGGTGACCCCGAACGGCGCGTCACCGCGATGCGGGCCAGGGAACTGGGCCGCACGCCGATCGTCGTCGGCGACGAGGTCGGCATCGTCGGCGATCTCTCCGGACGGCCCGACACGCTGGCACGCATTGTGCGGCGCGGTGACCGGCGAACGGTGTTGCGGCGCACCGCCGATGACACGGATCCGACCGAGCGCGTCGTCGTCGCCAACGCCGACCAGCTGCTGATCGTGGTCGCGCTGGCAGACCCGCCACCGCGCACCGGCCTGGTCGAGCGGACGCTGATCGCGGCGTATGCCGGTGGGCTCGACCCCATACTTTGCCTGACAAAGACCGACCTGGCGCCGCCGGAACCGTTTGCCGCGCAGTTCGCCGACCTCGACCTGACCATCACCACCGCAGGCCGCGATGATCCGCTCGACGCTGTCGCGCCACTGCTGACGGACAAGGTGACCGTGCTACTGGGGCATTCGGGTGTCGGCAAGTCGACACTGGTGAATCGCCTTGTGCCGGATGCTGATCGGGCCATAGGTGCAGTGACCGACATCGGTAGGGGCAGGCACACATCGACGCAGTCGGTGGCGCTACCGCTGAGCGTTGGCGGCTGGGTGATCGACACGCCGGGGATCCGGTCGTTCGGGCTTGCGCACATCCAACCCGACGACGTGATGCTGGCATTCTCGGATCTGTCCGAGGCGATCAAGGACTGCCCGCGCGGATGCGGGCACATGGGCCCGCCGGCCGACCCGGAGTGCGCGCTGGACACACTGACCGGGCCCGCGGCGGGGCGCGTCGCCGCAGCGCGACGGCTTCTCGAGGTGTTGCGGGCACAAAACTGAGACCCTCCCCGGGAAGGGAGGGCCTCAATAGGTCTTGCGCTTATCAGGGGCGGTAGCCGGGCTCGAAGTGCTCGATGCGCCAGGCGCCATGGTGGCCGTGCCAGCCCGGCATCGCATCGGGCGCGGGGTGAGCCTTGACGCTCGGGGTGTACATGTGGCCGGGGCCGGTCGGATGTGTCGAGGTGGAAGCGTTCGCCATGCCGGCCATGCCGAGGGCGGCGCCGCCGATGATGCCGGCCGAGACGACGGACAATGCGAAGGTGCGGGCGATGTTGATGGTCATTGTGAATTCTCCTGTGTGAGTGGGCTTTTCGGTTTCTGCGCCGGTGCGTTCCGGCGATGACTAAAGAATGCCCTGGTCGGCGCTCGCTGTATGTCCGGTGATCGGCCGTCGCAGCGGTGGAATCTCTTGTCCCCCGATCGGGGGAACTAGGCTGGCCGATGTGAGCCAGGTTCCCGCCATCACGCTCAACGACGGCGCCACCATCCCGCAGTTGGGGTTCGGCACGTACAAGATCGCGCCTGATCAGACGGCCGCCGCGGTGCGCACCGCGCTGGAGACCGGCTACCGTCACATCGACACCGCGCAGATGTACCGCAACGAGAAGGGCGTCGGGCAGGCCATCCGCGAGGTAGGAGTCGACCGCGACGACGTGTTCGTCACGAGCAAGCTCAACAACGGCGTCCACGGACCCGACGACGCGCGCCGCGCCTTCGACGACACGCTGACCGCGCTGGGCTTCGACTACGTCGACCTGTTTCTGATCCACTGGCCGTTGCCGACGCGCTACGGCGGTGACTTCGTCTCGACGTGGCGCACGCTCGAGGAGTTCAAACATGACGGGCGGGCCCGCAGCATCGGGGTGTCGAATTTTCAGGTCGCACACCTGAAGCTGCTGGCCCGCGAGGCCGACACCACGCCCGCGGTCAACCAGGTGGAGCTACACCCATACTTCGGCAACGACGAAGTGCGCGCGTATGGTCGCGAGCACGGCATCGTGACCGAGGCGTGGGCGCCGCTGGCGCGCGGCGCGGTGGCGAATGATCCCGACGTGACGCGCATTGCCAAAGCGGTGGGCAGGTCGGCTGCTCAGGTGGTGTTGCGGTGGCACATCCAACGCGGCGACGTGGTGTTCCCCAAATCGGTGACACCGCAACGAATCAGGGAGAATCTCGCGCTGTTCGACTTCGAACTCAGCGACGCCGATGTCGCGGCCCTTGATGCGCTGACCAGGGGCGAGGCCGGCCGAACGGGTCCGAACCCCGACCAATTCGACAGCCTCGACACCTGACACTTCCGCGAGCGTGCGTGTCTGCACAATGACACGCCGCCCGGCGCGGGCGTTTCATGCACGCTCGCGGCCGATGACCGTGCGTAGAGTGCGAAGGTGACCGATCTGGACTTCCTGGACACTACGCGCGAGGGCTACGACCTCACCGCAACCGAATACGCCGAACGGTTTCACCACCATTTGCAGGATAGGCCGCTGGATCGCGCGATGCTGACCGGCTTCGCCGGACTGGCCGGCCCTGATGCGATCATTGCCGACGTCGGCTGCGGCACGGGTGCAACGTCGCGCATGTTGTCGGACATCGGGATGGACGTCGTCGGTATCGACCTGTCCCCCAACATGATTGCCACGGCCCGACGGCTCAATCCCGGCCTGCACTTTCAGGTCGGCTCCATGACGAATTTGGACTTCGAGGACGGCCTCTTCGACGGGATCTGCGCGTGGTACTCCGTCATCCACATACCCGACGAATTGCTGCCTCGGGTCTTCTCGGAATTCCATCGGGTGCTGCGTCCCGACGGCGTCGCGCTGGTGGCGTTCCAAGTGGGCGACCAGCCGCGCACATTCAAGGAGATGTTCGGCGAGCAAGTGTCGTTGACGTTCTACCGCCGCCAGCCCGACACCGTCGCGCTGTTATTGGACGAGGCGGGCCTAGAGCCTTACGCGGGTCTGGTGCGCGAACCCAACGACGACGGCTTCGAATCGACGCCGCACGCCTACCTGATCGCGCGTCGAACCTGAAGCGAATTAGGCAGCCAGAGCCCGCTTTTCGCGCCGGCGCGCCCGCACTGCGGCGATGGCCGACTTGAGGCCCCGCCGCTGACTGGGCTCCAGCGCGGTGAACATCCGCTCGCTGCGAGTCTCGGGCGCATCGTCGGCGGTGTCGCGCAGATACTTGTCCGGCAGCGACAGCTTGGCGATCGTCCGCCAAGTCTTGCCGTACTGCACCAGGAACGAACCCGTCGTGTACGGCAGGTCGTACTTGTCGCACACCTCGCGCACCCGCAGTGAGATCTCATGAAGCCGGCTGCTCGGAAGGTCCGGATACAGGTGGTGCTCGATCTGGTGGCACAGGTTGCCGCTCATGAAGCGCAGTGCAGGTCCACCCTCGAAGTTGGCGCTGCCCAGCATCTGGCGCAGGTACCACTCGCCCTTGCTCTCGCCCGCCATGTCGGTCTTGGTGAATTTCTCTGCGCCATCAGGAAAGTGGCCGCAGAAGATCACCGCGTTGGCCCACACGTTGCGGATGACATTGGCGACCGCGTTGGCCTTCAGCGTCGAGGAGAACGTCGCGCCAGGCGACAGCGACGTCACCGCCGGCCACGCCACGTAGTCCTTGGCAACCTGGCGGCCGGCCTTCGCCGAGAACTCGCGCAACCGCTCCATGGTGGCGTCGCGGTCGTCGCGGCCCTTGAACATCCTGCCGAGTTCCAGGTGCTGCAGCCCCACGCCCCACTCGAAACCGAGCGCAAGCATGGTGTTGTAGAACAGGTTGCCGAGGTTGAACGGCTTCCACTTGTCGTCACGGGTGACCCGCAGCAGGCCGTAGCCCACATCGTCGTCCATGCCGAGGATGTTGGTGTACTTGTGGTGCATGAAGTTGTGGGTGAACCGCCAGTGCTTGGAGGCCCCACTCATATCCCACTCCCACGTCGAGGAGTGAATCTCGGGATCGTTCATCCAATCCCATTGGCCATGCATGACGTTGTGGCCGATCTCCATGTTCTCGATGATCTTGGCCACGCCCAAAGTCACGGTGCCCGCCCACCACGCCGATCGCTTCGAGCTCGCGGCCAGCATGAGCCGGCCCGCCACCTCGAGTGCACGCTGGGCGGCGATGGTGCGGCGGATGTAGCGCGAATCGCGCTCCCCACGGGAGTCTTCAATGTCCTGCCGGATGGCGTCGAGCTCGACCGCGAGACTTTCGATGTCTGAGTCGGTCAGATGCGCGAATGCCGGTACATCGGTGATTGCCATTGTTCTGCCTCCCTTCTGATGCCAACCCTATCGTAACCTACGATACCGTAGGTTACCGGTCAGTAAACCTTAGACGTCGAGCACACAATCGCCAGAAGCTGCGGAAATACACGTCTGTACCCGGCTCCCCGGCTCATGCTCGACACCGGTGCGCAGGTCGCGGACGTGCCCCTCGAGCAGTGGGACGACACACGACTGACAGATCCCCATCCGGCAGCCGAACGGCATCTGGATGCCGACGCTCTCGCCTGCGTCCATCAAAGGCGTCGCCCCGTCCACGGACAGCGTCTTCCCGCTGCGGGCGAACTGCACCGAGCCGCCCTCGCCGTGCGCGGCGGCCTTCGATACCGCAAAGCGCTCCAGGTGCAGACGCTCGGCTAAGCCTGCGGCCGTCCAAACCCCCTCGGCGTGGTTGAGCATGCCCTCGGGACCGCAGGCCCAGGTCTGTCGCTGACGCCAGTCGGGCACTTCCTCACCAAGCCGAGACAGGTCGAGGCGGCCTTCGGTGCGCGTCGACCGCAGCCTAACCCGGTAGCCATCATGACTGCGCTCGAGAGCGGCCAGCTCGGCGGCGAAGATGACGTCGGATTCCGTTGGGGCAGAATGCAAATGGACCACGTCCGTGATCTGGTCCCGACGAGCCAGCGTACGCAGCATCGACATCACCGGTGTGATGCCGGAACCGGCGGTGATGAACAGCACCGAGGCGGGCGCCGGGTCGGGCATCACGAAGTTGCCTTGCGGCGCCGCGAGTCGCACGACCGTGCCCGGCGCCACCCCGCCGACCAGATGGGACGACATAAACCCCTCGGGCATCGCCTTGACCGTGATCGTGATGATGCGCGCCCCGGTCACCGGGCTGGATGTCAACGAATACGACCGCCACCGCCAGCGGCCGTCGACCAAGACCCCGATCCCGATGTACTGGCCGGGCTCATAGTCGAAGGAGAACCCCCAGCCCGGCTTGATGACCAGGGTCGCGGAGTCCTCGGTTTCCCGACGCACCTCGAGAACCCGACCGCGAAGTTCGCGCGCCGACCACAACGGGTTGGCGAGCTTGAGATAGTCGTCGGGAAGCAGTGGCGTGGTGATCCGCTCGGCAAGGGCGCGCGCTGCGTCCCAACCGCGATGCCTACCGGCACCGGCGACGGTCGGCCGCACAGTGTCCGCGAGCACGGCCGCGGGCCTGCTGCTGCTGTATTTCTTGCCCAACGAAAGCTCCTGCCCCAGTTTCAGGATCGCGTTTCCCATCCGGGAAGCACCAGTCCGGGAGACATAACCTACGGTACCGTAGGTTCGTCGCTTGAGCCAACGGAGAGCCATCACAGCAGCTCGAGCAGGAACGGCAGCTCTTGGGGCGCGTACCAGGCGAGATCGTGGTCCTGGGCGTCGCCGACGATGAATTCCGCGTCCTCGTCGCCCAGGTCAGCGGCGTCGATGGCCTCGATCGCAGACACCACCGCAGGCTCGGCGTCCGCATTGTCGACATATGCGGCGATCACGTCGTCGTATGCGATCGGCCCCGACAGGCGCACCACCGCGTCGTCGAGATCGGGGCGCGCCGTCACACCCTCGACCGCGGCGACCACCACCGCTCGCCGCGGAGGCAGATCTGAGATCCCCTCGCCGGAGAGCAGTCGCAGCGAGGCGAGTGCCGCGTCTCGAAGCGCAACATCGGCAAGCTCATCGTCGTCGCCTTCGGCATAGGACTCGCGCAGCGCCGGCGTCACCGCGAACGCGGTCCCACTGCGGGCATGCAGCAGCCGATCGGCGACCAGGTGCTGCAACATCGCCAGGGTCGCCGGAACATAGACACGCACCAGGCGAGGTTAACTGCTACTGCGCGGCTTCCAGCAATTCGTCGAGCGATTCCCGTAGCAGAGCCGGGAACACGCCGACGTCGCTCATCGCCTCTCGGTCGGCGTTGATGCCGAAATAGAGCATGCCGTTGTAAGA
>Ga0068863_100006633_pt1 | contig 11361 bp, 11 predicted proteins | sample KBSSwiS62_FD_66596 | JGI IMG/M metagenome (GOLD analysis project Ga0068863, IMG submission 66596) | Switchgrass rhizosphere microbial communities from Kellogg Biological Station, Michigan, USA - KBS Switchgrass S6-2 | ecosystem: Host-associated > Plants > Roots > Rhizosphere > Soil ...
AATATAGGACTCCCCCTTATTAACCAGGTCCACTTTTGATTGCTGGACGTCAATTCCGGTTACGTGGAACCCCGCCCTGGCGAACTCCACTGCCAGCGGCAGCCCTACGTAGCCAAGTCCGATGACACCGACCTGGGCCTCGCGCGAGGTTATTTTCGCACTCAGTTTCTCTACTTGCGTCATAGATAGAATTCACCTTTAACAACGATCTCAACAGGTCCCAAGAGGCACAAATCGTCTTCTTCCACTCGAAGGTTTAGAACACCGGCCGGAGTTTCGATCTTGACCGGATTAGTCACTTCGCCCCGCGCCAGTGCAGCCGCCGCTGCTCCAGTGGACCCTGTACCGGAACTCATAGTCTCGCCCACGCCTCTTTCGAAGAACCGGACATCGATTGTGTGGCCATCGACAACCCTTACAAACGACACATTCGTTTTCTTAGGAAATCGCGGGTGCGATTCCAGGAGCGCGCCGATCGACCGCCAGTCCAACGAGAAGTCATGGACGAAGACCGCGCATTGCGGATTGCCTACGTTCACAATGGTCACTGGCATGTCCAGCAGCGTCCCTCGCAGTTCTTCCACTACAGCCCTTCCCATATTCATCTCGAACAGATATTTGTATCCCTCGCGCAGGATCAGCCGAATCTCTTTTCGTCCGGCGCCGGTGAGGATCGATACGGAGGATTCGGCAAGGCCCGCCTCAATCAGGAAGGCAGCCGCACAACGCGTTCCGTTCCCGGAGATCTCGGGTTCGCTTCCATCGGGATTGAACAGCCGGATCTTTCCGTGGCAGCCGTCCGTGCCTGGCGATACCACCAGCCATCCATCCGCGCCCGCTCCAGTGTGCCGGTCGCAAATCGCCGTCGCAAGAGCAGGCAAATCCTCGCTGGGAATCTCGTTCGCCCAGGTAAGCAGAAAGTCGTTCTTGGCGCCGTGCGCCTTGGTAAACGGAATCTTCATGGAGATGGGACTGGCAGCGGTGTTTCGCGTCGAAATATCTGTATCACCGGCGCGTCTTTGACAGAGACTATTTTTACACAGCGGTAGTACGGGCCGTTCTTGGCGGCTCTATCAATGGTGGTCGCCAGGGTGTCGGCGCCACGTGTCACAGCCCACGCGGCGTTCATAAACAGATCCGGCCGCGCCATCGCCGCCATCCATTGGGGATTGTCGCCGTCGTGGATTGTCTGATGCATTGGGATCCCGGCTTCGCGGAAGATTCCAGTCTGATCTCCAAAGGACGCGAAGACCGTATCGCCTGGGCGGATGTGCTCGCGCAGATAGTCCGCCGCTTCCCGCGTCCACGCCCGGCGCGCCACGGAATTGACCTGGCTCTCCTTCCAGCAAATCCAGTTTTCCGCCTTCGGATGAGTAAGCCACGGCAGTATAGAGGCGAGGATAATCAGCGAGCAGGCTAGCGCCCTGATCCTTGGCGGAGCCAGGGCCACCAGCGCTCCTCCGCCCATCGCCAGCATGGGCAACACTGCCAACCCGTAGCGTGTGTTGTAGTATCCGTTCGGCCATAGATGCGGAACGAAGATCGGCACGCCTGAGGAATACATGCTGAGTACATAGAACACCGGAGGAAGCGCCAGGAAGACCACAGGCCAGAACGCTCTCTTAATTAGACCGGCTGCGAGTCCGGCGCATCCCACAATCAGCAAGACCGGCCCGACGGCAAGCTGTGCCGCAGACCGGAAATACAGGATGGACTTGGCCCAGTCATGATCGGTGGGAAAACGCGCCATGCCGGCCGCCAGATCCCTTTCGTAGATTCCTTTCGCTGAGTACGGACCGAAATAGAATTCGAAAAACGTACCGTAGTACCACCAGTTATGCCCCATCCAGTAAAGGGGCGCGATGCCGGCAATGACCCCGAACAAGATAGCATTCCTTACCCGGTTTTTCTGTGAAGCCACCAGAAAGAACATCGCAATAAACGGGATCAACGACCATCCTTCATAACGGGTCAGGGAAGCCACAATGGAAAAGAGTGCCGCACCTGCTACGGCCAGGATGGACTGTGTCGCCTGAAAAGTCACCGTGCAGTAGAGCAGACCGCACATCGCCAGGAAAAACACCGGCTCGGTCATTGGAGTCGACTGCAGATAGAGCAGATTCGGATTCAGAGCGAATAAGGCAGCAGCGCAAACACCCGCCGCTGCGCTCTGGAAGATGCGCCGTGTGGCTGCAAAGAGAAGAATCCCGGCAAGTATAAAGCAAGTCACTCCGGGAATCGTTCCGGCGAGTCCCGATTGCCAAAGCCTGTCGTTCCCGACGAAAGGCAACATCAGGGCGTGTGGAACAGGTAGCCACGGGCTGCCAACCTGATCGTATCCAGGGTTCCGGGAATCCACGATTCTGCGCGCCGTGTTCAGGTGTGCTTCCGCGTCCCCGTAATACAACACGTATCCTTGGCTGTAAAACCACCAGGCCGCCCCAATGCCGATGGCGGCCAACCCGAGAAATACCAGCACGCCATCAGATCTGCGGCCTCGCGAGAGCGTCGGCCCCTTAGAAATCCGTGAAGGTTTTGAACTCTTGGAAGCGGGCATCAATCTCAGTACGAGACAAATTGCGGAAACGGTCCACGCCAAATTTCTCGCAACAAAAACTCCCCATCACCGACCCGTAGATCACCGCGCGGCTCAATTCTTTGCGGTCGATGTGATCCTTCTTGAGATCCAGGCCGCACGCTGCCAGGTACCCGATAAATCCGCCCGCGAAGCAATCACCGGCTCCGGTCGGATCGAAAACCTGCTCCAGAAGATAACCCGGCACGACAAAGAATTGATCGTGGCGGAACAGCATCGCACCGTATTCGCCGCGCTTGATCACCAGCGTGTTCGGTCCCATCGACAGAATCTTGTGTGCCGCTTTGCGGAGGTTCGATTCGCCGGACAGCAGGCGCGCTTCGCTATCGTTGATCAGAAGGAAATCCCAATCCTGCAGCGTTCCCAACAGCTCTTCGCGGTAGTCGTTGATCCAGTAATTCATGGTGTCGCCACCCACCAGCCGGACCCCGTTCATCTGCTCGCGCACGCTCTTCTGCAGCGCCGGCTGAATGTTTCCCAACAACAGATAAGGAGCGGTCTTGTAGGCTTCCGGCAGCTTGGGCTTGAAATCGGCGAAAACGTTCAGATCCGTCCGGATCGTGGTGCGGTCATTCATGTCCTCGGAGTACACACCTTCCCAGAAAAACGTCTTGCCGGGAACACGTTCTAATCCCGCAAGATCGATGTTGCGGCTCTCCAGGAACTCCACGTCGGCCGGGTCGAAATCCTCACCCACCACCGCTACAATCTTCACGGGACTGAAATAACTCGCAGAAAGAGCAATATAGGTGCAAGCGCCGCCGAGCATTCTGTCGACGCGGCCGTGCGGTGTTTCCACACCGTCATAGGCGACCGACCCAACCACAACAATAGACATTTCCTGATTGTAACCGCCGCACTCGTGCACGGTACACTGGAGAGGAGTAATTCATGGTTCTGCGCTCGCGTTTGCTTGTCGATTTAGTCATTTACCTCGTGAGCCTTGGGGCGCTTTACGTCTTGCACCGCTGGAATGCAATCCAGCCGCCAAGTCCGGCGAGGGACCGAATCGGATTGGGTCTTAGTGCTGGTGCGATCTGGCTTTCGCTCGGTGTGGTGGTGACACCCACTAAAATTTCACGATATCTGCCGAACTTCTGGGTCAGTTGGATTCATGCCGGCGCGTTGGTCGTTGCCGCCTGGTCGCTGGCTGCGATTGTATTGGCAGCCATCTGGAGGAGTGTTCCAGCCTTCAGTCCGAGACGCCGGCAATTTCTGAAGGCCACCCGGACCGCGACATTCGCCGCCCCTGTCATTGCCACCGGATTCGCCATCATCCAACGTGAGAATTTAACTTTGCGTCAGGTAAACGTTTACATTCCAAATCTGCCGAAAGACTTGCAGGGCCTGCGAATGGTGCAAATCAGCGATATTCACTTGGGCCCGTTCGTCAGCGAAAGGCTCCTGGCACGCGCGGTAGACATGGCAAACGAGACGCGGGCCGACATCGGCCTGGTAACGGGAGACCTTATTACAAGGGCCGGAGATCCACTGGATATCTGTCTGAAACACCTGAAACGTCTGAAAGTGGATGCTCCGGCGCTGGGCTGTCTGGGGAATCACGAAATTCATGCTGCAAGCGAAGCTTACACTACCAGAGCCGGTTTGGACGTCGGAATCCGCTTCCTTCGTAGGGAATCGCAGATTTTGCGCTTCGGCAAATCGCACATCAATTTTACCGGATACGACTATCAGCGAAAGGGGAGCCAATATCTTGTTGGAGCGGAAGAAATGGTAGTGCCCGGGGCATTGAACATCATGCTGTCTCATAGCCCCGACGTCTTTCCCGTGGCTGCGGCGAAAGGCTACGATCTCACGGTTTCCGGCCATACGCACGGCGGACAGGTGAATATCGAGATTCTCCATCAGGGCCTCAATGTCGCCAGGTTTTTCACACCTTACGTTGATGGGGTTTATCGCAAAGGGAATGCATCGATTTTCGTAACGCGAGGACTGGGCACCGTCGGTTTGCCTGCCCGCCTTGGCGTGCCTCCGGAAATCGCACTGATACGACTGTGCGCTACTTAATCGTGAGCGATATCCATGCTAACTGGGAAGCGCTGAGTGCGGTTCTCGCTGACGCGCGCGGCAAGTACGACCAGATTCTCAATTGCGGTGATCTGGTAGGGTACGGACCTGATCCCAATGCGGTAGTGGATTGGGCTCGAGCCTCCACCGCGGCCGGAATTCGCGGTAATCACGACAAGTCCTGCGTCGGCCTGGAGGATTTGGAGTGGTTCAACCCGGTTGCGAGAATGTCGGCCGTTTGGACCAGCCAGACCCTGACGGAAGTGAACCGTGAGTATTTGCGTCAGCTTCCGGCCGGTCCCCTCGACGTTGCGGATTTTCAGATACTGCACGGATCGCCGGCCGATGAGGACGAGTATCTGGTGACGCAGCAGGAAGTGCGAGGCGTGGCTTCGCTGGTTCAGACGCAGATTTCATTTTTCGGCCACACGCACCTTCAGGGAGGCTTCCTGCTCCACCGGCTTGGCGTCAAATTATTGACACCCTACGCGTTTCAGTTGGAGCCAGACCTCCGCTACCTAGTGAACCCTGGGTCTGTCGGTCAGCCGCGCGACCACGATCCGGAGGCGGCGTACGCGATCTATACGCCGGAGCAGCGGCTGGTGGAGTTCGGCCGCGTCGCGTACGATATCGAAACCACGCAGCGCAAGATTGTCAGCGCCGGCCTCCCGGACATGTTAGCCTACCGACTTACCGTGGGCAAATAAGTGTCACTCAAACAGCCCAATCTGGTTCTTCACCGGCTTTGCTCTCTGGCGAAGCGGACTTCCCACGACACCCAAAACCTGAATCTCGGCCAGCGCAACCTTTGGAACGAAGATTCGCTGATTGTTGTATGAGTAATCGGGTGGGACAATCGTAAAGCCATGCGGCTCCAGTTGTAAAAGATTGTTCGGCAGCACGCCTTCCAACGCCTCGCCGTCCCTAAACCGCAAACGAACCCATAGTCCGTCCATCTTTGGCCGTGTCTGGAAGGAGTTTCTGGCGGGCAGCTTCCCCGACGGATCGAATTCCTTCACAAAATGGACTCGCTTGATGTCTCCATAGGGCACGACGGACACCGTGCCGGACAAGCTTAAGAGCTCTACCCCTGCGGGCCCTAGATATGTAAGGGGGTTCACGAAACCGGAGAGCAAGTCGCGATCAAACCGCCAGATCTGTACTTTTTTGTTGGTTGAACTGGCCAAAAACGGTCCTTATCCCCTCTAAACCTACCACTTGAGCCACAATTTGTTCCAAACAATTTCGCGAATATTGTATCATTGGCTCGATGCACAGGGGCGCAGAACGATCCGAGGTACACGAGGGGGAGGTGTATCGCCAACTCGAACTCTGGGCGGCATCGTTCCTCGACTTCTGCCGCATCGAGAAGGGGCTCGCGCCTAATTCCATCGCTTCCTACCGCTTAGACCTCAAGAGCTATGCGGCCTTTTGCCCGCCGGATGCGACCGGCGACGTCGAGACAGTACGCTCCTACGTGGACTCGCTCTACAAATCAGGCCTCACCAGCAGATCGATTGCCCGCCACTTGACCACACTCCGCAATTTCTATCAATTCCTGCTGCGGGAGGGGAAGGTGAGCTCCGATCCAGTAGGTGCGATTCCCTTGCCACGTCAGTGGAAGAACCTGCCTAAGTATCTGAATCTGGAACAGATAAACCGTCTCGTGCAGGCACCGGACACAAACAAACCCACCGGAATGCGGGACCGGGCCATGCTGGAATTTCTGTATGCTACTGGACTCCGCGTAAGCGAGCTATGTACAGTGGAACTGGCCGGGTTGACGCTCGATCTCGGCGTGGTCAGGGTCACCGGAAAAGGGAACAAGGAGCGGATGGTGCCAGTGGGAAAGGCGGCGCTCCGTGCCGTCACCGAATATCTGGCCGGCGGGCGGTCTGCCCTGCTGCGTGGACGCGGAAGCAAGTACCTCTTTGTCACGTCCCGCGGTTCGGCGATGACCAGGCAGTCATTCTGGAAGCAATTGGCCGTCTATGGGAAGAATGCCGGTATCTGGCAGCGGCTGACGCCCCACGTGATCCGGCACAGCTTTGCAACACACCTCCTGGAAGGCGGAGCGGATCTGCGTAGCGTACAGACCATGCTTGGCCATTCCGATATCGCGACGACCCAGATCTACACCCATGTACTAAAATCCAGGCTTCGCAGCACGGTTGACGATCACCATCCGAGGGCTTAGAGAAGAGAGTGATGCGATGAGCGACTACATGTTCATGTTGGAGAACCACCTGACCGCCGACCAGAGCCATATTCTGGCCGAGGTGGAAGCAGCCGCGGCGCAATCCGGTATCAGCCTCTTCCTCACCGGCGGGGCGATTCGCGACATGCTGGGTGGTTTCGCGATTCGCGATCTGGATTTCACGGTGGAAGGCAACGCACTGAAGTTAGCGAAAATGATTGCGCAGAAAGGTGCGGCGGAGATTGTGAGCACAGACGACAATCGGAAATCGGCGGAGCTTCGTTTTCCGTCAGGTGTCACCGTGGAGATCGGCATGGCCCGCCAGGAGCGCTACGCAAAGCCAGGCGGCAAAGCCCACGTTACGCCGGCGACTATCCACGAGGATCTTCGGGGCCGCGACTTCACCATCAACGCGCTTGCTCTGTCTTTGAACAAGGCGTCGCGCGGATTGTTGCTGGACCCCACCAATGGACTCTCCGAGCTGGAACGCAAAGAGCTGCGCGCGGCCACGAACTATACGCTTTACGACAACCCCATCCGTCTGTTCCGCCTCATTCGTTTCAAGGTCCGATTGGGATTTCAAATTGCCGAACGGACGCAGTCGCAGTACGAGAACGCGCGCCTGGCTGAGGTGGAGAAACATATAGTGCAGGCGGCCCTTCTCGATGAGCTGCAGAAGGTGGCCAGTGAGCCCAACGCGGCGGACGTTGTGCAAGCCTTAGAACAGGAAAAGCTGCTGCCCTTGGTTTCACCGGCGCTCACAGGCTCCAAGGTGGACAATACCGCCTTTGCGAAGCTGCAAAAAGCCAAACAACTCCTGCCGTTTGGCCTGGATCTGCCCATTGACCACTCCGCCTTGTTCTTCCATTTTCTGGCCGAGAAGTTGACGCCGAAAGAGCGTAGTGCCTTGGTTTCCAGCCTTGGGATGGATAAGGTGGCCGTGGATGCCTGGCAGAAGTTGGAAGGAAAGGCGAAGAAACTGGAGAAGGATCTGCAATCCGCGAAATTAGCCAAGCCCTCTACCCTCTACCAATTGCTGTCGAAGGTGCCCGGCGAACAGATGCTCTTTCTGCTGGCTAAGTCGTCCCAACGGATTGTGAACGATCGTATCCGGAACTATCTCCAGAAATATCTGCCCGCCGCGCAGGAAGTGACTGATGCCGAAGTAGCAGCGGCCGGAGGCGTCCCCGGAACACCGAAGTTCCAGAAACTCAAAGAGCAGATGATTGCGAAGAAATTGGACGCTCGGCCCAAGAAGGTCGCCGAGCCTATTCCCGAAGCACCAGTGGTCACGGGGAACGGCCGACGCTAACTACCGGATGTGCAATGCGACGGGTGGGAAATGGAGCGAAAGTCGGCCTTGGCATGTTCGGTGAAGGCAACCCCTTTCGATCGTCAGGCCGAGATCGGCCAGAACATTCTCCAGTGGAACAGGCGCGTTGTGCTTGCTTCACTCGTCGGCTTCTGCCAATGCCGCCGCTGCCCTCCAGCCCGCCGGTGGCTTCGCCGTGAGTTACGTGTCCGCGCGCCGAGAGGTTGGGATTGTTTCTGCTGACGGTCAACGGGCGTTCTTCCGGGAGGGATCCGGAAGCATTAACTATGGCCTGATCACCGTGTTGACCAAGAAAACCGACGCCGGTCCGCGGCGGACCATGTTGTTCGCCGGAATCAACTCCGACGGAAGCGATGCCGCCATGGATCACCTAACGTCACAGTTCCAGCTTGCGGACCTGGCGCGCGAATTGAAGCGCCCGAGCGGCGAAATTCCAGGCTCGTTCCAAGTTGTGGTGCGCAGCCGGTCGAGCGACACGCGGACGCTGCAATCCGAGCGGGTGGCGATTCAGATTCTTCGCTGAGGGCGTTTACGACGTTGGTGTTCAGGAGGACAGCCGCTGGACGGTCCAGTAGACCGCCGTACAAGCGATCAGCGCCGACACCGGAACCACGATCCGGCCACGATACCAGGAACGATCGGAAAAGTGCCATCCAACCAGAAGGAACGCGGCCGCGATCACTGCCAACTGCCCAGCCTCCACTCCCAGATTGAACGTCAACAGCGCTGTCACGAATTCCGATCGCGGGAGCGCGAGATCCTTCAGTGCCCCCGCGAAACCCAACCCATGTAGAAGCCCAAACGAGAAGACCAGGGCGATTCGCCACGGCTTCAGCTCAGCAAGAAACACGTTCTCGATGGCCACATACGCGATGGAGAGCGCGATCAGCGGCTCGACGATCGATGGCCGCAAGGTTACCACGCCGTACATGCTCAACCCAAGCGTAATGGAATGCGCGACGGTAAACGCACTGACCTGCCATAAGAGAGAACGGACGCGGTAGCTTAGCAAGTAAATGCCGAGTACGAACAGCATGTGGTCCAATCCGTTGGGCATGATGTGGGTGAAACCAAGCAAAAGGTAACGCCATGCGGTTCTCACGCGATCGGCCGGCGGCGCAGGCGCTGTCACCGCGAACGGAGCGCTGCTCTGGTTCCCTTCCAGCCACTGGGTTACCGCAGGCGCGGACGCGGATCCGCGGACCGTCATAGCATAAGATGCAAACGTCCATCCATACGCCCACGTAAACTCGCGCGCGTCCGGAGGAATCTGCCCGGTCAATCGGATGGTGGCGACAGCGCCGGCCGCTTCAGAGTATCCGACTGCAGGCCGAACGCTCTGTCCGTCAAACGCAATCTTTACCCGCTGGAGAAATTTCCCGGCAAAATCCCCACCAGGGGACCCATCCAGCTTCTCAGCGAGCGTCACGGCATCGGTTACGATTTCGATGCCGTAAGTCCGGTCCTCGTGAAGGACCGCCGACACCCGAGTTGTGCCGATCTCGTGCGCATATGCCACTACACCGCAAAACAGCACAATGGCGGGGGTGCGGAACATCCTCATCATTTCAGCTCGAAGGTGAGCGACGCCCAATAGCTCGCCCACTCGGCATTGGTTCCAGCGGGGGCGGGCACCATGTGCACCGACTTGATCAACCACATTCCTTCGCGCCCCAACCGGAAATGCACGCGGCCGTCCTTGCCGGTACGAGCCGTCATCTTCTCGGAGGGATTCTGCCGGTTCATGGCAATGACGAGCGCGCCCGCCAGCGACCGGTTCTCGTACGTCAGCCGAATCGGAAGATCCTCTCCCGCGCGGTTTGCATACGGATTCCGTTCGGCCACCAGTTCGAGCGGAAAGCCGAGCGCCCGGTCGCCCTGCGCCTTGTCCGGCGATCCCGAAAGCACCAGGCTCTTGGCGCAGCGTGAAAATAGCTCGTGGACTCCCGCGGCAGTTTCGTTGCGGCGCGCCCGCAACGCTGCGATCCCGTCGAGACCCTCGTCTTTCAAATACTGATTGAATTTCTCCGCCGGCAGATCCATTGGGCTGGGATTACTGTGATACCCGATGACCAGTAAGCCGGGCGTAGCAACGCGCAGGTAGCCCGCCGGATTGCTGCCGTCCCGGCCCACGAGCGGCTTGCGCTCGGCCGCATCCTGGACGAAGAACTGGCGGATCAGTCCGGAATCGCGTGGAATTGGATCACCCAGAAAGTTCTGACCTACCAGCAGCCGGACACCGACAATTTCTCCGGTTTCCGGAGAGAAAGTCGTCGGACGGATCCACATGTCATGGGCGAAAAGCGGCATGCCGCTGAGCACGGCCGCCGCTATCTTCAAAGAAACTTTCATCATTTACTCCACTGGCTGCCTCGTTCGCTTCTAAGCCATGCGCGATCATCCCCTCACGGTCGCGGCTCTGATTGCGTGTCTGAGCCGCGACCGTGAGGGAGCGAAACGAGCCACCCGTTAACGGATAGCCAGTTACGGCTTCGGAATATTCGGAACCGTAGGAACGTTCACCCCGCCGTGTCCCTGCAGCAAACCCTGATGAGCCGGAGCGAGAAACGGAAATCTATCTAGATAGTCTTTGTCGTTGACTTCCACCCCTCTGGCGAGACCGGCAGCCGGATCCCCCGCCACAATCAGGCTAATCAACACGCTGTTCACGTTCACCTGATTGCGGTTGGGTGTGGTCCCGCCGCCAAGCCGCCGGCCGTTGGGAAAGCTCGAATCGATTGCCGCGTCGAGGGTAATCACGTCGCCCGTAGAACCATCGGCAATCGGAATGGGACGGCCCAGGTTGATCGCGTTGATGATGTCCGCTCGCGGACCGCGGAGTTTCTTCACCACGTCGTCGGGAACACCAAGCGCTTTGTACAGGCCCAATGCCTCGGCGTCGCGCGCCAGTGCGGGGTACAGGATGTCGGCGCCAAAGTTGGTCACATCCGTCATCGGGCTGGAACGCAGATACTGCGTCTGGCGTTGTGTTCCAACCAGTCCGGCGTTGAACAACGGAAGGGCATTCCGGCCGACTTGCACATAGTTGCCGGAACCCTTCAGGCCGGTGATGATGTTGCCGGCATCCACGGTCTGCGTTTGTTGACGGCTGATGCTGGACCAGATCCGCAGCAGACTGTCGGTGGACTGCGCCAGACCCGCGCCGTTATGAGGGATGCCGTTCGGGAAGATGTCGGACATCGGCAT
>Ga0068863_100006634_pt1 | contig 11359 bp, 10 predicted proteins | sample KBSSwiS62_FD_66596 | JGI IMG/M metagenome (GOLD analysis project Ga0068863, IMG submission 66596) | Switchgrass rhizosphere microbial communities from Kellogg Biological Station, Michigan, USA - KBS Switchgrass S6-2 | ecosystem: Host-associated > Plants > Roots > Rhizosphere > Soil ...
AGCACCACCAGAATGTTCAATCCCGCAACCAGCGTGATCAAGCCGATAAAAATTGCCGTCACCAGCTTTTCTAACCGCAGTGCGCGGAACAGCGCCCGCTGCTCTTCCATCCAGGTTGCCGCTGCAAAACCCGTCCCAGCTTCCCTCTCAATTTCGCGCGCAACCACCGGAGCCGCCTCCGGATTCTCCAGCCGAAATTCCAGCACGTTCACTACATCCGAGGCCCCGACCAACGATTGCGCTGCATCGAGTTTCAGAAAACACCAGTTGGCATCGTAATCGTAAAATCCTGAATCAAAAATTCCTGCCAGGCGAAATCTTCGCGTTCGCGGCAACAACCCAAATGGAGTCAACCGACCTTGCGGGCTGGTCAACGTGACGTAGTCACCCGGCGCCACCTTCCACTCATCCGCAAGCTGTTTGCCGACCAGCAACGCCTCAATCCCATCTGCGTCCGGCGAAAAATCCAGTTTGCCCGCTGCCAGTTTTCGCAACGCTTCGTCAGAAGCCTCTTCTCGAACCGGATCAATCCCTTTTGTCACCACTCCGCGTGACTCTCCGCCGAACGTCATTAGCACGGTCTGGTAAACCGCCGGAGTCGCGCTTCGCACCCCGGGAATTTTTCCCAGCTTTGTCGCCAGTGCTTCGTAATTGTGGATTCCTCCGGAACCGGGCTTGGTTAGGGAAATATGCGCCGTCACACCCAGTAGACGGTCTTGCAGCGTCTCGCGAAAGCCCGTGTTCATCGCCAACGCTACCACTAACGTGGCTACGCCCGCCGTCACACCCAGCACGCTGAAGCCGGTCACCAGCCGCAATACCGCAGGCCGGTTCGGCGACCGCAGATAGCGCTTTGCGACAAACCATTCGAAAGCCATCAGGAAAACATCGGCTACCCGCCGTGTCCTTCGGATTCTTCGCCGGCCGGTGCTGCATTTTCCGGGCGAAGCTGCGGAAAGAGAATCACGTCGCGAATCGAATGCGAATCCGTCAACAGCATCGTCAACCGGTCGATTCCGATTCCCTCGCCCGCTGTTGGCGGCAATCCATGCGCCAGCGCGCGAACGTAATCCACATCCAGCCGCTTGGGCACTTCATCTCCGCCTTGCGCGATTTGCGCAAGAAAACGTCGCTCCTGCTCGGCCGGATCGTTTAATTCCGAAAATCCATTGGCGATCTCCATGCCCGCAATATAGATCTCGAATCGCTCCGTCAGCGACGGATCATCCGATTTTTGCTTGGAAAGCGGCGAAATCTCCGTGGGAAAGTCATACAAAATCGTCGGCTGCTGTAGCTTGTCTTCCGCCATCGTTTCGAACAACAGGCCCGTCCATTCGCCGTCGCTCAGTGTGCCTTTGGAAACCGCATACTTCGCGCCGTTGCTTTTCGCCCAAGCGTTATAACGCTCGGTCGCAGCTTTTGCGCCACCTGGCACTGCAAATTCGCTCACCGTTGGCGCGTTACCCGCCGCTTCCGGCCAGTAGTTGCAAATTGCTTCGCGCATGGATAACCGTTCGATTTTTCCGAAGTCCAATTCCAGGTCGCCGTACTTCACAATCGTTGAACCGGCGACTTTTTGCGCCAGTTCCGCCAGTAACTCTTCATTCAGCTTCATTAAGTCTTGGTAGTTGCTGTACGCCTCATAAAATTCCAGCATGGTGAATTCGGGATTGTGCCGCGTCGAAATTCCTTCGTTGCGAAAATTGCGGTTGATTTCGTACACGCGATCCAACCCGCCTACCACCAGCCGCTTCAGATACAACTCGGGCGCAATCCGCAGGTATAAATCAATGTCCAGCGTGTTGTGGTGCGTTACGAACGGACGTGCCGCTGCTCCGCCCGGAATCGGATGCATCATCGGGGTTTCCACTTCGATGTAGCCCCGGGCGTCGAAAAACTCGCGCAGCAAACGGACGATTTTCGCTCGCGTACGAAAAATCTCCGCCGACTTTTCGTTGGCAATAAGGTCTAAATAGCGCTGCCGGTACCGCAGTTCCACGTCGCTCAGACCGTGCCATTTTTCCGGCAGTGGCAGCAAAGCCTTCGCCAGCAGGGTCAGCTCTTCAACCCAGATCGAAAGCTCCCCAGTCTTGGTGCGGAACAGGTGCCCGCGCACCCCGACTTGGTCCCCCAAATCGAGCAGATGGAACAGCTCGAACCCTTTTTCCCCCACCACATCCTTGCGTATATAGATCTGTAAGTGCCCGCCACCACCCTGCAGGTGCGCAAACGCTGCCTTCCCCATCAACCGGTAGGAAACAATCCGCCCCGCCACCCGTACGTCGACCTTATTTGCTTCGAGGTCAGCCGCCGTCACCCCGGTGTACTTCTCTGCAAGCTCGCCAGCCGTCGCCGTCCACCGAAATTCATGCGGGTAGGCACGGTGTCCCGCCTGCCGGATTTGTTCCAGCTTCCGTTGCCTCTGCTCAAACTGGTCCTGCGGTTCAAATTGCACTGCCAGCGTCCCCAATTCCTTTGAAATGAACGGCGAGACGGCGAGTATAGCAGGCCAGTGGGAGGCTCCGGCAACAATACCCCCTATCTTTCTACTGTGTTTCTGGTATAGTTCCCTGCTTCAGGAGAGAAACGATGATTACCCGCGCCCCTACCCGCAGGTATGACTCAGTTCAGCAAGATTGGCGATCTCTCTTGCCTGAAGCCAAGTCCGCCTTCTTCGAAGCCCACGTTCGTGAACTCGAGAATGCCTATCTGATGCTGAGCGTCTCGCTCAACGAGGCTATCGATCTCAGTCGGCATGGTTATTTGGCCAAGGCTTTCCAAGCGATGGAAGTAAGCCCCGACCTTTGCTCCCTTCTGGTTCTCCGCTTGGATTCGATCCTTCACTCCATGCGCCAACAAGCCAAGCATTTTGGCGTTGTTCCCAATCTAGCTCCGCTGGAACCCGGAAATTTTCGGACCGATCGCTCGCAGCGTTCCGCTCGTTTGCACAACTTGGTAAATCGCGTACTGCTTTCCGAACGCTCGCAATTTATTCACAAGCTATCCACTCTGGAACAGATCGTCGAACACGTCGGAGATTGCTTTGTCGAATTGGCTAGGCAACTGGAGCCGACCGACGCCGCGGCAGCTTCCTCATTTTGGGCGGCGCTCGACGCGGGTCATTTCGACTTGAACACCTGTTTGCGCGAAACTGTCGTCCTCTTCAAATCCTTCCTCGTTGTGCTGCCGGAAGAGCAGCTGGATGGCTTGGATTTCACCATCCGCAGCCTATACCGTACACGGCCTCTCCGTCAGTTGGTGACCTCTATAATCCACCCTAGACGAATCGGCGCCGTCGCGGGAAAATAGAACATCCTTGCAAGCCGGTGCGTTGCGGTTTCAAACTGCGCGCCTCGTCTGCGTCCAAAGTGAGGAATGGATCGTCGGGGTGCTCGCTTTCATTTTCTCACCCTGTTGCGTCCCTCGCTGCGCAGTCCCGCCTTACTCTATTCGTTTGGCGATGGCACTGAAAACGGACGAACTTCTGCTTGCCGAAGGACAACTTCAAGGGGGACATGGGGCATCCGAAAGAATGGATGCGCCGTTTGTTGGACTGTTGGCCCAAAAACGACCAACCGAGCACAAGCAGGCCGCCAGCAAAGCGCCTGTTGCGCTGACCGAAGCGGAAGCCATCCGCCTTGCACAAGCGGGAGATGCCGCGGCTTTTGAGTTTTTGTACCAGATGCACAGCCGCCGCGTTTACGCGCTGTGTTTGCGCATGGTCGGAAACCCCGCCGACGCGGAAGACCTGATGCAGGAAGCCTTCCTTCAGCTCTTTCGCAAGATTGGAACCTTTCGCGGCGAATCGGCCTTCTCTACTTGGTTGCATCGTATGACCGTCAACGTCGTTCTGATGCGGTTGCGTAAGAAGTCCCTCCCCGTCGCTTCTCTGGAAGAAACGACTGAACCCGACGAGGAAACGGGTGGACCACGGAAGGACGTCGGAGCGCCAGATCTTGGCCTTAGTGGCGCCGTGGATCGGGTCAATTTGGAACGCTCCATCGAGAAGCTGCCGCCAGGCTATCGCACGGTTTTCGTGCTCCACGACGTCCAGGGTTACGAGCACAACGAGATTGCGGACATCATGGGCTGTTCGGTAGGTAACTCCAAATCGCAGCTCCACAAGGCACGCACCCGCCTACGTGAACTGCTCCAGGAGGATGCTCGGGACCAAGCCAGGCAGGAACGCCAGGAAGCAAAAGCTCAGGCACCGAACCCGGATTGAGCTACACTAGCGCCAACCGGGGCGTGGTTTACAACTGTGTCGAACTTTGCAAGACGTTCCAAGCAACGATTTGTAAGGTTTTGGAGTCTGATGAAGCAACGGTGACTCCTGCGGAGTGAAGGGCCATGCAGTGTAAGGACTTTGAACAAGTAATCGAAGAGAACGGGCTGGTGCAGTTGCCTGTGGCGGCCCAGGCCCATGCGGCCGGCTGCCCCTCTTGCACCGCCTTGGTACAAGACTTTTCGGTCATCCTGGCCGCGGCCAGCCAGATTCCCGCAGAAGTGGAACCTCCCGCCCGCGTTTGGGTTGCTATACAAGCCCAACTGGAAGCCGAAGGCATCATCCACCAGCCGAAGATCGTGATACCGACTGAACCTTGGTGGAAGCGATTCAGCCAACTGATCCGTGGACGCATGTTGGCTACCGCTGGCGTCGCTGCGCTGGTGCTCGTTGCGGGTTTCTACCAAATTCGACGCACGGGCGATCCCCCACAGACCCCCGCTCGACCGGAGCCTTTCGCCGAAACTGCCACCACCCTTGACCGCGAAGAGCAGTCACTTGGCGCGATGCAACCCGCCAGCACGCTCGGCTATGTATCCAACGCCGATACTTCGCTGCGCGAAAATCTCGTTACCGTCAACGCCTTCATTAAGGAATGCCAGAATCGCCTGCGGGAAGATCCGAATGACCCCATGGCGCGCGAATACCTTTCTACGGCTTACCAGCAGAAGGCAGAAATTTTGGCCGCAATGATGGAGCGCGGCAGGAGCGTGAACTAAGATGAGTCTCAGCCCGGCATTCCGTAGATCCGTACTTCCCTTCATTACACCGCTCCTCAGCGCCGGCATGTTTCTGCTTCCGTTTGCTTCGCCCGCCGCCGGCGAAAAGATTGAGAAGCACTTCACCGTCAAGGGCCGGCCCATCGTGATGATTCAGAACGTGGCCGACGGACGCATTGAAGTAAAGTCCTGGAAGAACCCGGAAATTGTGGTTTCCGCCGCCGGCTCGTCCAACAAAATTGGCCTCGAAATGGAGCAAGCGGACGATCGCATTGAGGTCAACGCCAAAATCCTGGACAACAACGCGCCATCTTCCGATCTGACCGAAAATATCCAATTGACCGTGCCGGAAGAAACCGAACTGCAGATTAAGACGCAGTCCGGTCTCATTTACGTCGAGCAGGTTTTGGGCGACATGAATCTGGTCACCGTAAACGGCGACGTGCACCTCAAGGAAGTTTCCGGTTACATCATCGTGCACACCACGGGCGGTTCGCTGATCTGCACGCAATGCGGCGGCAAACTGGATTTCAGTTCGATCAGCGGAGGCGCGCAAGTCCTGCAGCCGTCGCTGCGCAGCGTCAATCTGGTGACCACCACTGGAAATATCCTGTTCGACGGCGACTTTATCCGCACCGGCATCTACAGCATGCGCAGCGGCCGTGGCCTGGTGGAAGTTCGCTTCGCCGGTACCGATTCCTTTGATCTGAACGCGCAGACCTCCACCGGCAATGTGGACAATCGCGCCGAAGCGTTTCTTAAGCCGGACTCACACGGCATTCGCCACACGGCTACGCGCTACGCGAAAGGCCTCTTCGGCTCCGTCGGTAGCGGTCTCGCGAAAGTCGAACTTTCCTCCTTCAGCGGCACCATCCGCATTCTTAAGCGCGACTGACGCAGCGATTACCGATTCCTGGCCCCTGATTGCCGACCGCACGTCGCATCGCCAGTCGCTGCGCCTTCCAACTTTGTCTGCTCAACTGTAAACTTCCCTCGTGACTCGCACTCCCATCACCTCGGTTGTGGCATTGGCCGGCTTCATGGGCTCTGGCAAGACCACCGTTGGCACTCAGTTGGCGCGGCAGCTTGCTTGGCGGTTTGTAGACCTCGACGACCTGATCGAAGCAGCGTCGGGCACGCGCATCGCGGAATTCTTTGAGCGGCACGGTGAACCGTCATTTCGTGTGCTCGAAGCGGCGCAGCTGCGCGGGGCGCTCGGGCGCGCATTTGAACTTCGCGAACCGGTCGTGCTGGCGCTGGGTGGAGGCACCTACGCGCAGCACGGCGCGCCTGAATTTCTGCGGACGCAAAACGTCCCCGTAATCTGGCTCGATTCTCCTGTCGAAACCTTGCTCGCGCGATGCATGACCATGACCGGACGCCCGTTGTTTCGCGACGAAACCAGTTTTCGCGCATTGCACGCGCAGCGACTGCCTTCCTATCAACTGGCGGACTTTCGCGTCGACAGCGGTCGCGATCCTTCTATCGTCGTCGCCGATATTCTTAGGCTCGGTATATTTCCGAAGGCAGATCCCGATTCGCATCTCCTTGTCGAAGAGCCGCGCTCCTGACCCTTTGCTCAACACGCAACATCGTTGCTCTTTTTCCGCTCGGCGCTCTCGCATCGTGACAATCTCTTTTCGTATCTGTTTGTTTGGTCGTTTTCGCTGGGGGATGTATGAACGAAACATTTTCGCACTTTGGCGCTCGCCATCGCTCGCCGCATCGCGCTTTTGTCACTACCACTCTGATCCTCGCATTCGGATTCGCGTTCGCGCACGCGCAGAAAAAAGATTCCACCAGCGCACTGCAGCCAGACAAGGGAAAATTCTCGTTGCTGGTGGAAGGCAAAGCGATGGGACAGGAAGAGTTTGAGATTGCTCCCTCCGGCGGAGGCTGGATGGCCCGCGGCACCACGACTATCAAAACCGAAAAAGGCGATACCAAAGTCACCGGCAATTTGACGCTGCAAGCGGACGGCGCACCGATTTCGTATGACTGGACTTCACAAACGGACAAGACTAACGGCGCGCACATTCTCTTCGCAAACGGCATTGCGAAAATCAAGCTGGAAATGCAGGGCTCGCGGCCTTATGAGCAGGACCTTTCCTTCGGCACGCCGCTGGTAGCGGTGCTCGACAACAATCTTTATCACCAATACGCGGTGCTGGCACGACTTTACGATTGGACAAAAGGTGGAGCGCAACAATTGCCGGTGCTGATTCCGCAGGAACTGACTCCCGGAAACATTACGCTGGAATCCACAGGATCAACGAATGCGGGAGGTAAGACCTATGAAGGTTTGCGGGTGAACACAGGGGACCTGGAAATTTTGCTGCTGCTGGATGCGAAGCATAAACTGATGCGGATTGAGGTTCCCGCGGCGAAAGTTTCGGTGGTTCGCGAGTGAGTCTCTGGGAAAAGACCCTTTATTACGGAATTTTTGGCTAACATAGCCTAGCCGGTCGTGGGCACCCCTTCCCCTGTCTTTGCGGAAGTGGCGACTCTAAAGATACTTAAGGAGTTCTTTGTTTTTATACAGTTTTGCAAGTGGTGGAAATAAAGAACTTACGACCTGCCGCCGGGCTCGACAATGTGGCACAGTTGCGGATCGGTCGAGCGGCTCCGGGTGACAACTCCGATGCGCCCTTCCCTGAGCGTCGGCACCGTCGTACAATGCGGGCATGAGCAAACGCGGCGGCGACAATTTGAACGTGACGTGCCCATGCTGCCAGGCCAAGCTGGTGGTCGATCCTGTTTTTGGCGCGGTGCTCTCGCACGAAGCGCCTCCGAAAAAGGGCCCGGACGTGGATTTGACGCAGGCTTCCAGCATCCTGCAGGAACAGCAGCGGCAGCGCGAAGACAAGTTTGCCGATTCGTGGTTCCAGGAAACCAACAAGGAAGACATCCTGGCCAAAAAGTTTGAAGAAGCCATGAAGAAGGCCAAAGACGCGCCCGCCGGAAAACCCATCCGCGACTTCGACCTGGATTGAAATGCAAGTGCCTGGTGATTCGTGACCGGTGACTTGTGCCTGCGAGGAAGCTTCAAGATTCGGCTTCGTTCCGGAGTTTTGCGACTAGGCGAGCGTACGCTGGTGATGGGCGTGCTCAACATCACGCCGGATAGTTTTTCCGATGGCGGAAGGTTTTTTGATCCGAAACTTGCCGTGAAACAGGCTCTCGCCATGCAGCGCGAGGGAGCGGACATCATCGATATCGGCGCGGAATCCACTCGTCCGGGATCGGAAGGAATTTCTGCCGCGGAAGAATTGCGACGGCTGTTGCCGGTGATGGAAGCACTGCGCGGCAAACTAAAAATTCCTATTTCCGTGGACACACAGAAATCCGCGGTCGCGGAAATCGCGCTCGGCGCGGGCGCGCAAATCCTCAACGACGTTTCTGGCTTGCGGTCGGATCCTGCACTGGCCAGCGTCGCCGCGAAATACAATGCGCCGCTCATCCTGATGCATATGCGCGGGAAGCCACGTTCCATGCAGAAAAGACCGTTCGCCCGCGACGTTGTGAAGGATGTTGTACGCGACCTGCGTAGGTCGATCGCTGTCGCCAGGAAGGCCGGAGTCGCTGCAACGCAAATCGTCATCGATCCGGGCATCGGCTTTGGCAAGAGTTTCGCGCAAAACTTCGAATTGATCGCCAAATTGCCCGCGCTCGCGAAACTGGGCTTCCCGATTATGGTTGGCACTTCGCGTAAAGGTTTTCTTGGCGCAACGCTCGCCAGAAACGGTAAGCCCGTTCCATCCGATCAGCGTCTCTGGGGCACGGCGGCCACCGTCGCCGCCAGCATCCTCTATGGCGCGCACATCGTGCGCGTCCACGACGTAGCGGAAATGACGCAGGTCGCGCGCGTGACGGATAGCTTGGTTTCAGTCGCCGATCGAAATGGCACGCGCCGCAGTTTCTGAAGCTTCTTTCGTCAAGTATGCGGCTGTATATAATCCGGCCTATGCGCTACTACCTGGTCTTTTTCCTTCTGGCGTTCTCGGGATGGCCTGCCTCCCCATGCGGCGCCGATGAAGTGGATATCGTGAAGAAGGCGGTCGAGCGCAGTACTCTGAACCAGCACGGCACCAAATCTTTTCATCTAAAAGGCATCGTCGTGCCAACTCGCGACCGGGACGACAATTCCGGTCGGACCGGTGAAATCGAAATCTGGTGGGAATCCCCAACAAGAAGGAAGCGTGAAGTTCGCTCGCCAGACTTTCACCAGGTTGCCATTGTTAATGGCCGTCGCGAATGGCAGAAAAATGATGGCGGCTATTTCCCGGAATGGCCTCTTGAAGGGTTAATGACCGCGGAGGTCGTTGTGGATCGCTCTGGAAGCATTCGCGACGTGGGTTCTATCCTTTTCCGACTTCTACGAGGCCGACTGGAGAATCACACGTGACAAAGTGCCGTCCGTGAATGCGATACGCGTTGCCGCCGGTACAGAAGCCCGTCAGGTGAACCAGATCCCGAACAATTCCGGGGCTATTGGTTCGATGAAACCGGCAACTCACCAAGACATTTGCCAGGGGAATTGAGACGCGCCGATCGAATTTTTCCGAGCTGAACAGATGTCAGTTGGCACACCAGATTCAAGTTCTTCGTGACCATCCACTGATCATGCTGATTCGCGTCACTCAGGTATCCCCAGCGGGAGAGCTGCCAAACCAAACATTTGAGCTGAAGGGACACGAGTGGATACGCGCTTTCACCGCGGAAGTCCGCTAGCCGGGCTCGTGCCCGCCCCATTTGGCGCATTTCGCGCATTGCGTCGAGCTCTTTTCTGAACGCAGAGAAGAAAATCTGGCGAATGCAAACAAAACCTGCAAAACGGCTATAATTCCGGCGCTTCACAAGACGTCCGGAGGCCGCATGCTGGTTCGCGTTTTTGCGCTGTCATTTTCTATCAGTTTTCTTCTCGCGCCTTGCAGCTTCGCGCAGCTGACGCCTTCGCAGACGGACGCGCTGAGCAAACTCCAGGCATCGCAGAGTACGGCGGCGTGCTCAGCGACGGAGGCGTCTTCGTGCGCGCAGGCCGCGGCTAAGCTGATGCCGATCATTCTGGGCGATTCGCCGATGATCGAGAATTTGCGCAAGCTGACGGACGAAATAGGGGGGCGGGTTAGCGGCACTCCGGAAATGGCCAAAGCGGTGCAGTGGGGCGTGGCGGGGTTTCGCGCCACCGGCGTGGACGTGCATACAGAAAAGTACAAGTTGCCGGTGATGTGGAAAGAAGGAGCGACGCGGCTCATTATTACTGCGCCAGCATCGGCAACTGCTGGAGGCGCGATACTGCGCGCCGTCTCCGAGGGCTGGGCGCCGGGCACGGCGCGCGATGGCATCGAGGGGAAGGTGATCGACATCGGCGATGGCGGCGATGCGGAAATTTCACGCGCGGGAAATCTCAAGGGCGCAATCCTGCTCGTCCATAGCGAGATAGGTTCCACATGGCCCGATCTTTTCAACGAATACATGCGGCCGCCGGGAGTCATTGCTCGTGCGGTGAAAGACGGAGCCGCAGCCATTTTGTGGACGGGCGCACGCGAACGGCTGCTGCTTTATCGCCACACTAATTCGCTGAACGGCGAAGTCGACAAAATTCCGCAAGCCGTGGTCGCGCGGGAAGACGCGCTTCGGCTGGCGCGCCTGCTTTTGGCGAGTCAAGGTTCCAGCCAGGGAAAAGTCCGCGTAAAGTTGACCATGCCCAACGAAATCAGCGGACCGGTGGAGCAGGAAAATGTGGTCGGGGAAATTCGCGGATATGAAAAACCGGACGAAGTGGTGATTCTGGGTGCGCATCTGGATTCGTGGGAACTTGGCACGGGCGCACTGGACAACGGGTGCAATGCGGCGCTGGTGATTGAAGCAGCGCGAGCGATCAAGGCCATAGGCGTGCTGCCCAAACGGACCATCCGCTTTATTCTATTCAGCGGCGAGGAGCAAGGCACTATCGGGTCTTACGAATACGTGAAAGCACACGCCACCGAATTGGACAAAATTCGTGCAGTGATTGTTTTTGACGACGGCAGCGGCCGTACGACGGGATTTTCGCTGGGCGGCCGCACCGACACCGATGCACCACTTCGGAAAATTCTCATGCCGCTCGAAACCTGGAACGTCGACGAACACACACCCGATGCCTCCTTTGGCACCGACAACTTTGATTTTCTGCTGGAGGGCGTGCCGACATTTGTAGCCAACCAGGAAGTTTCGAATTATCTGGCGAACTACCATGCAGCGTCCGACACGTTCGACAAGGTGGATCAGCGCGAACTGAAGATGAACACGGTGATCGCCGCGCTTACGGCATGGGGAATCGCCGACCGCAGTGAGCCAATCGGCAAGCGCCTGA
>Ga0068863_100006637_pt1 | contig 11355 bp, 7 predicted proteins | sample KBSSwiS62_FD_66596 | JGI IMG/M metagenome (GOLD analysis project Ga0068863, IMG submission 66596) | Switchgrass rhizosphere microbial communities from Kellogg Biological Station, Michigan, USA - KBS Switchgrass S6-2 | ecosystem: Host-associated > Plants > Roots > Rhizosphere > Soil ...
CCAGCGGTCCAGCCGCCCAGAATAGCGCCGGCAAATAAGGCCAGCAGCAAAAGTCCGCGGTCCGATCCCCTGGTCGCCATGTGACGCGCAGCCTCGGCGAGATAGTCGGTATAATTCCAAGCGCCGACCAGCAGAAGCAGCATGACGAAAGTCACGCCGATCACTCCAGTTGCGACGTGCGGCGACCAGACATGTTCGGCGAACTGACCGCGCCGCGCAGCAGCGATCACCCGCGTGAGCCGCCATACCGCGACCAGGACCAAGGGGATCACGAAGAGCGCCGACTGGCTCAGCACCGGCGAATGCGCCGTAATGGCGTGCGGCAAGCGCGTCATCCCGAGCCACAGCGCTACGACGCAGCCGAGAAAGAAGCCGAGCGGAACGAGCAGATACGTTGGCTCCCCGTTGCCGATCCTCGCGATGGCACCAAACACACAGGATCCGGCGACATAAGCACCGATACCCATGATCATGCCGCCGAGCATGGTCCATCCCGTTAGCGCGAAAGCACGCGGCGCCATCGGCAGGAGACCAAGGAGCTGGGCGATCACCATTCCGGCTGCGACCAGCAGCGAGGCTTCGGCGAGCGCGATCAGCCGGTTCGCGCGCCGCTTGGTTACCACCTCGTCGACTGCGGCGACGAGGCAGGTGCCGCCGCGCTGGATGGCAAAGCCCATCAGCCCGGCGCAGGCAACGGCAATGGCGAGCGTCCCGAGCATCATCTACTCGGCAGCTTCACCGGCCACCGCTGCGGCGACTTCGCTCGCCATCTTCAATTGTGCGTCCTTGCCGGCGATCCGGTAGCGCTGACCGATGAAGGCGAAGTCGGTATAAGCGATCTCGGTCTTCCCATCCGCGGTTTCGCGCACCAACATCCGCACCGGCCAGTCGAGCGCGGCATAAGGGTTGGCCTGGATGAACTGGACGCCGAGCGGCGGATTGCCGAACAGCACTAGCGTCGATTTGCGGATCAACAGGTTCGCCGATGCGCCAAGCTGCTGCTGGTCAATCGCAACGAAGTAGCGAATGCCTTTGGCCTCGACCGAAGTCTTGATGCGGGCGACCGTCTCATCGACCGAATGACTGCTGGCAAGCCGCAGGACGCCGCTGACTTCGGTCGCGGTAGTCGGCGTCGGAGCAGCCGATGCTGCGGTTCCCGATGTCGCCCCGGCGAGCAGCACGGTAATGCAAAAAAGTCGGCGGATCGGATTGGGTTCGCTGCGGACGATCATCGGGCGGTCTCCTGTTTATCGTGTGCCCGGAGAATGCGGCCAGCGGCGCCTCAGGAGAAATGGGAAAGGCTCATCGCATCAATGCCGAACATGCATGATACGCCTGATTCACTGCTTTGCGTCGAAAGCAACAGGAAGAGCTGCCGAAATATCGTCATCCTGTTGTCGGCCGGATCTCCATGATCACGTCCCCGGGTTCGAGTACCTGCGCCTGCGGCCGCCAAAATCCGTAGGGCGTGCCGTCGCGAATGATTCTTAGGCCGAGGCCTTCGGTGAGATCTTTGAGGGCCTTTCCGACCTAGTGTGGATCAACCTGCCGTTCGACCAGGCGCACTTTGCCTTTCATCGTTGCCAAATCAGCCAGATAATCGGCGATGTGCTGCCCGGCGTGCGTGGTTGCCAGGAGCAGGCCAGCGAAGTCGAGAGGATTGACGACGACATCAGCTCCTGCGCGCCGTGCCGGAATCTCATTGTCTTGTTGATTGACCGCGAGACTGATCGTCACATTAGGTGCAAGATGCCGCGTCGTGAGGCAAACAAGGATCGAAGTGTCGTCCCTGCCAGCGGAGATGATCACGAGTTTCGCGCGCTCAACGTGCACTGCCTTCAAAGTCTCGTCGTGGGTCGCATCTGCCTTGAGGACCGTGCAACCGACAGCTTTCGCAAGCTCAAGTCGCTCTTCATCGGTATCCACGACAACGATGCTGCATGGCTCCGCACCGCGCTCGATGATCTCCTGGACCGCACGGCTGTTCTTTGTCCCGTAGCCGATAACCAGGATGTGGTCGCAAAGGCTGCGCTGGATACGCTTCATGATGAACCTTTCCCACGTGCGCTGCGCAACGAACAGATAAGCCGTGCCGATGAAGAACAGGAGGAACAATATGCGAATGGGCGTTACGACCAGCGCGTCAAAGAGACGGGTATTGTTCGTCACTGGAACGATGTCCCCGTAGCCGGTGGTAGTCGCGCTGATCATCGTGAAATAGATCACGTCGAGGAAGCTGACGTGTCCATCATATGTGTCCTTGAGTCCATCGCGCTCCAACCAGTGGAAGAGCACCAGAAGGCCAAGCAGGCCCGCAGCTGCGGCCACTCGCCATCCGAGACTGTACCAACCCCTGATCCGCGGCTTTCGCCGAAGCATGAGCAGTTCGCTGGCTACGTCCGGCACGGCACAGTGCTAGCTCTAACTGGCCAATCGTTCCAGCGCTGGCATTCAGCGGCTATAAGCACGCGAGCACGCCTGCGCCGATGCGCTGCTCGAGCTCTCAACCATGCTTTCAGATCTGAAAGTGGGAGGCGGCCTTGCCGCACTCGCCGCGTTTGTTCGCCACCTGGATAGCTATTGTGGACATTCGGCGCCCTACGACCTGCGCCTGACGGGGCCGGAGCGGGGTTCTCGTGCGCCTGGAACAAATCGGTTAATCGCACGGATTGCACGCCTGGTACGTGTCTGCCTGGCGACAGCTTACGACAAATAATCAGCCGTCGGAACGACGCCACACAGCCCGCGGTTCGGTCGCATGGTGCACCCGATCCTGCGTGCAGCGGTCGCGGGTCACCCTTTCAGAGCATCGAAAGGATCGAGTTATGAGACGCGTAGTCATTTCCGCGCTGGCGGGAATTGGTTTGGCGATTGCGGCGGCGCCAGCCCAAGCGGCCATCGTCGTGTGTGCACAGGGTTCCAGCTGTGTGATGGACACGACGAATGTCAACCTTGACGCTTTCACGGATGCGGGGACGGTTACCGGCACCGTCGGGATCGGTGGCCCGCTGGTGACGTTCGGCTCGACCCAAGGGAATCTCAGCACCAACCCTGGCGCTGCGACGGTCTTCACTGCCGATGGGAGCCTGTTGACGAACCTCACGTTTACGATCCTGTCTGGCTTCACTGCGGCCGAGTTCAACCTTGAGAACGGCGATCCTTCGTCTTTCCTGGTTACTCTGACCGACAGTGGCGGCGACGCCTTCAGCCAGACTCTAACCAAGCTCAACGGCTCCAATATTTTCAATATCGTTGCCCCGGCCGGAACGACCTATACGAGCGCTACTTTCACCAGCGCCGGCGGTGGATTTGCGGACTTGAAGCAACTCCGCGTGACGCTCGCAACCGCTGTTCCTGAGGCTGCCACTTGGGCGATGATGCTGCTCGGCTTTGGCGGCATCGGCATGGCGATGCGCCAGCGCGGACGCGGCACCCGCGCTCTAATGCAAATCGCCTAGGCCCTGCCCCCAACGAACTGCAGCGACCGGCCGCCGCCGGGCTGACGTTGCGTCGCACTGACCTCAATATCACGCGCGAGGCTGTGTCGGCTTTAGGTTGAAATGCGACCTAACACGTCAGTCCAACTGCGGCCGGTGGCTAGCATTCTGCGCGCCGTGCGCCCGTCGGGTGCTTGCGCGATCGCGGCTATGAGGTGGCTGGCTGGCAGAACGCTCCGCGAATAAAGCCGGCCGCTCAATCGGACGCGCTTCACCCCGCCGGACCCTGACGGACAGCCGGGCTTTCATCAGACTTGGCTAGACCCACCGTCCGTCAGGGTCGAAGCGGACGATGATGACTCGAGGCTGGAATCGGCGCTGTCGACGGCGCAACTTGCCCTCATTCGTCGAGCAAACTACCGGAATCTTTTCTTTGAACAGCAGCCACTTAGCTGGTTCTGTTAGGGTTTGCTTAACCATATTCGACGACAATTGCGCGAGGCGGGTGAAGGAGACTCCCCACTCGCTGGCGGGAGCTGTCGAGCCGTACCAGCCGCTCCCAACAGCGCGATTCTTGCGAGCCTCTTGTCCGCCGCGCGGGAGAGAGACCATGATCGAGCGTGTACTTTCGTTCCTAGGTTTGCCGCAGACACTGACGGCAATCGTCTTCCTTGCCGGGGTCGCGCTCGCTTTTGCATGAGCTCCGCCAATGGGCTGCGTACGTCGAATACGGTCGTTAGCATCGAGTCCAGCGATGCTCTCGGCACAAGAAGGGCGGCCGCAGCCGCCCTTCGTTTACAATGGCCGCAGCTCAGTAGCGGCTATAATAATCGTCGATTTCACGACCATATTCCGCATCGTAAGTCGGTTCGCCGCCACGCTCGAACGAGGGCGAATCCTTAAGCTGCTCCTTGGTAAGTCCGATTTCGTAGCCGTCGAGCTCCGTATTATAGGTGAGCGCGTTCCATGGGAGCGGATGATAACGATCCGCCTCGAACAGGCCGCCGAAGTTGAGTACTGCAAATCTCACTCGCCCGTCGCGTTTTCCGACCATGAAATGATGGATGCTGCCGAGCTTTTCTCCATCGCGGGAGTAGACTGCAGTACCGTCCACCTTTTCGGATGAGATCAGATCATAGGTTTCATCAGCGGCGAGGATCGTGTCGTGATCCGTTTCAAACGCCATGATGCCTTCTCCTCCTGAGTTAAGAGAGATGGAAGCCTGTCAATTCGCCGTTGCCGGCTCATGTTCCAGCGCTTGCCCGGTCAATAAGCCGACGTGCCTGAATCCTGCGCCTGAGCGCTCGTGAGGTCGAGAACAGGTCAATATCTGCAATGGGCGCGCGCATTGCCTTCCGCACCCTTGCCCCACAGGAGCTGCCGCAGCCAACATCCGATGGGACGAAAACTTCGTGGCGCGCTGGCGCACTGCACAAGTTCCCGATCGTTCAAATAGCACGAGTCTCAAGCTGGTGCCGAGGATGGAACATTCATCAGCGGTTCAGGGTTCTGGCGACCGAGCTGACCTTTGAGGTCACTCCCACAACCAGGAGGGAGCGAAATGAAGATCGCTACTGTTTTCATGATTGCACTTGGCGTGGCGGCACTTGGAGCGTGCAACAAGAATCCCCAGGAGCAAACGGCCGATAACATTGAAGCAAATGCGGAGAATACCGCGGACACGATCGAAGCGAATGCCGATACATCCGCGGAGAACATGCAGGCGAATGCCGAGAACACTGCCGACGCGGTGCGCAACGCAGGTGAAAGGAAAGCGGACTCGGTACGCAACAGCGCGGACGCGGACGGGAGTAGCGCGGATTAGCACTAGCAGCTGAGACCACTCGCACGCAGGTGGTCCCGGGCGGGCGCCCCGGGTTGCCGGGGCGCCCTTTCGGGGAGCGGAAGAAGCGAGGCAGATGAAGGCCTGGCCACCTCCGACCGGGAGACAGTAGCCGACTGACGCTGGCCGCAGCGGCGCTCCGACAAGGGGGCGTTTGCCGGTCCGCCCTTCCCCACTGCCCGGCGGTTGATCTGGGGCAAGGTCTGGCGCAATATTGCAAGGCAGCCTGGGATTGCCGGCGGCAGGCTGCGGAATTGATCGCCAGGCATCACAAGCGGCCGGCCGCAGCGTCGCCTGGACGCGGCGCTGCCGCCTTTAACCGCAAGAGCGATCTGGACATGCGCGGCAGCCACCCGGCGATAAGATATCTGCTCAATTCGCAAGGGTGGTCAACGTGGCCGCCGACTTTGGTGTCGCGTTGCTGCCCATGAGCGCTAAGAAGCAGCGGCCGTCCCCGTTAGTCCGATCGCGGGCGCGCCTCGAACTGCCGCGCACTCTTCACCTCCACCCGAGCGGCATCGCCTCGATCGGTAATCTTAGCCAGTTCAGCGAAATAGCGCCCCGTCTTCTTAGCATCGCCCGCAAGCTTCGCCGACTGAGCGGCTCCATAAAGTCCCGCCAGGCGGCGCGGAGCTCGCTGGAGCGAAGCTTCATATTCCTTCAGCGCCTCAGCGGGTCGGCCAAGATCGAGTAGCAGCTCGCCGAGCTGCTCCCGGGCGGGAAGCACCGGTCCTGGAGTGACGGGATTTTTCTCCGTCGCATCGTCAAGGTCGGCGGCCGCCCGCATGATGCGCAGTGCTTCGTCGTTCTTGCCACTGGCATGCGCGACCCAGGCCGCGGCAACCTGCCGCTCGATCGAGACCTGTTTGCGCCAATCATATTCGCCCGGGTGGATCGTAAGCGCCCGCTCCATGCTCGCGAGCTTCGCTACTTCGGCCCGGGCGGACCCGGCGTCCCCGCTTCGCGCGGCGCCAACCGCCCTTGCAAAATGAATGTGCGCAACAGCCCATTTGTGATTGGCCAGCGCTGGCAGGGCTGCGAGGTTGGACGGCAATTCGAGTGTTGCCGCCTGCTGCCACTGGCGCCGCTCAAGCGCGAGCCGCGCGGGAATTGCGGTGACTGCGTGAGCGACCGTGCGGGTCGGCGGGTCGGCCTGGTTGATCGTTTTCAGCTCCTCGAGGACCTGCTGCGCTTCAGTATCGCGGCCGGACTGGAGATAAGCGTAGACGAGGTAGTCCATGGCGTGGAGCTGCTGGTCCCATGCGCCCGGCATCCCGCTCGACTTTGCAAAAGTCCGAGCTGCCGATTCCGCGGCGCGGTTCGAGCTAATCGCTTCATCCCAGAGTCCGAGCCGCGTGAAGATGTGTGATGGCATGTGCTGCGCATGCGCGGAGTCCGGAGCGATGCTCGCGTATCGGCGGGCCGCAGGTAAGGCGAGCTCGGCCAGCGTCGGATAGTCGAAGCTGTGAATGAGGTAATGCGCCACGCCGGGGTGATCCGGGTTCTTCGCCAGCACCTGGTTGAGGATAACGCCGGCATGTTTCTGCTTCGGAAACGTGGGGTCGCCATCCATTGTGCCTGCTGTGATCAGCGACAGTGCGTAGAAGACTGTCGCTTCGTCATCTTGCGGATAGCGATCGTGAAGCTGCTCCATGGCTTTCGAATAAGCGATTGCGCGCGTCTTGAGGTCCAACCCGTCCGAGTCGCGATAGAAGCTATCCAATGCTGCGATATAGCCCCGTTCGCGTTCGCTTTTTGCGGCCGCGGTCGCGGCCTTCTCGATTGCGCTTTTGCCCTTCGCCAACTCGGCAGGCGTGGGACCGTCCCAGAGCGGATGGTAGTAGCTCATCGCGATGCCCCAGTCAGCGATGCCGCAGCCGGGGTCGGCGGCTACTGCCTCGCTGAAGCTCTGCTCTGCCCTTCGATATTCGAATGAGTGAAGCCAGCCGAGACCCCGCTCAAAGGCCAACTGCGCGGCAGGGCTGCAAGTGGTTTCGAACGAGAGCTTGCCAAGCTGAGGCGAATGTTGGTGCGAATGCACAGGTTCCATCGCGGCAAGCGCAAGTGCGGAAGCAGTGAGGAGCATCATCACGGCAAGACCGCCTAACCCAAAATGAGGCAGGAGCGCTCATACTCCCGCAAAGCGCCTCGGAGGAGTCTCTTAATGGATAGCACCGAAGCGCAGTGTCCGGTTTGGGTCGCAAGCAGACTGGGTGCCAGGGTCGGATGGTTGGTTATCGGATCGCGCCTTATTGCGGGCCGCGCACGTAGGGTAAGCGCACTGCAATAAAGGCGCGGCGATGCTGATTGATTGCGCAAGTGCCTCTGTCGTCAATGGTGAACCGATGACCGTCCGCTGCTCGTTACCGGAATTTGAGCCGGACCCCAGTCCTGAATGCGCGCCCCAACAAATCGCTATAGGTGGTGTTCGCCGCGAGGCCCGTTTCGGGCAGCAGGATCGCATCGGCATCAAAGAGATTCGTGACGTTCACGAAAAACTCTCCGTCGCCCCTTCTGAAGGCATTGAACTTCGCTGTCACATTGAGATCAACGTACATCGCACCCCCGATGCTATTATCGTCGTAAGTCGGGAACTGGGTGGTCGAACGCGGGCAGTTTTCCTGGCACTCGATACCAGTGGCATCGTACCTGCCCGAGCTGACGCCGCGAGCCACTGCGGTGACCGAGAAAGCGTTGGTGTCATAGCCGGCCGTGAAACGGTAAATCCACTTCGGGGTAATCGATTGCGAGCCGGTCCCGACGCCCAGCGTCCCGACGGAGTTGATTGGAACGACCCCGGCGACCCCTGTGTTGACGATGTTATCGATGTACCGCGTCGCCAGACCGCGCATCGTCAAGTTGCCTCTGCCGTTGGCGAACAGCGCGCTCACCGGCATGCGGTAGCTGGCCTCGAAATCCACGCCGCGCATCAATATGCTGGCGAAATTGAACGGCTGGCGGCTGATGAGGACGCGCGAAGGATTGCTCGGGTCGGGACTGATAGCAGCGCAGAAATCGGCTAGCTGTTCAAAACAGCGATTGACGATGTCGTCCGCGCTGAGACTGTCGATTGCATCCTTTAGATGGATACGGAAGTAGTCGACCGAAGCGGCAAAGCCGGGAAGGAAACGCGGTCTGACAACCGCGCCGATGTTCCAGGAATCCGCTTTCTCGGGCTTCAGGTTCAAGTTGCCGGTGATTGTCCCGAGATATGACAGGCTTGGACCATACGTGCCCGTGCCTGGGCCGACGCCCGGGAAGAAGGGGTTGGTGACAGTCGAGGTGTTCGCAGTGCCTGCTTGAAACAGTTCATTGAGATTAGGTGCGCGAATATCGCGCGACCGCGTGAGGCGAAAGCGGATGTCGTCGATCGGCTGCCAAGTTGCGCCGGCTTTCCACGTCGTGACATATCCCGACGTTGAATAATCGGTCCCGCGCACTGCGCCGTTGAACTCCAGGCCGAAGCCGAGCGGCACCACCGTTTCGAGATAGGCCTCTTTGACGTTATAGCCGCCGTTGCTGGGCCGGTAGTTGCCGACCGACCAGACGCTCACTGTAGATCCGTTTGCCTGGCGAACTGGCTGGAACTCGGCGGGCACAAAGCCAGAGATCTTCTCCTTGCGGAACTCTGCGCCGAGCGCGACGCTGATGTCGCCCCCCCAGGTCGCGAACGGCGTGAGCGACAGGTTCGCGCCGGCCACCGTCTGCTCAAGCCGCTGGTCGCGGAAGGGATCGCCCAGGACGTAATCGATCGCTGCCGGATCGGCGACGCCGATACCCAACAGGTTGAGCGGTCGGCAGTCGGGATCGTCGTTCGCAGGAGTGGCGTCAACGTTGATCAGACACTGGATAGACCCGACCGGAAGATTGTTGGGGTTACCGGCCGGCGCGAAGACCGCGGCAAGCGCGTTGTTCCTGCGCACAGTTTGCTGAATATCGGTCAGCTGCTCATGCAAGTCGGCGCGGCCGTACTGGCCGTAGACGTCCCACCGAGCGGCCTTACCAAATAAGTTGAAGCGGCCTTCGGCGCCGATGACATAGCGCTGGACCTTGCGGCGATTGTTGGAACCGCGGCCGGGCAGGTCAACGGCCGTCGTCGCCAAGGTCACGCCGGTTATTCCCGTCAGGCGCGCCGATCCGAGCGTATTGTAGAGGAACGCGTTGCAGGTAAGCGGAGCCGTCTCAGGTGTCGCCGCTGTGCCGCAACCAGTCGCGTTCAGCGAAAGCCCGGTCATCAGGTTCGGACCGGCGTTGAAAAGAGTCTCTTGCCGATTGGACGAACCCTCGGCGAATAGGGTTACGTCGTCAGTGATGTCAAAGCTGAGCCGGCCGAAGACGCCGTGGCGGTCTTCGCGCGGATTGAGACCAATACGACGCCCCGAATCGTTGACCCGCCAGTCGCCCCCCTGTGTCAGTTGCGGCGTTCCCGAGCAAGGAGGCGCTGGGAATGTCAAAGCGCCGTACTGATACTGGTTGATCGACCCACCCTCGCCGAAATAGGTCCCGCAAAGGCGATTTGCAGTGCCGCCGGTCGAAGCCGTGATGAGGCCGCCCGGCGTCGAATTCGCTGCTCCCACCATGGTGCGGATCAGGAACCGTGGCGTCGTGCTGGAAGCCGCCCATGCCGGATCCTGGATTCGCACGAAACCGGTGTGGTTCCAAGCGCGGTCGACATGGAAGATGCCATCCGTGTGGGCAATTTCGGCTGCCAGGATAAGGTGACCGCGGCCCTCAGCAAAGCCGAAGCCGCCGGCCAAGTTCGCCGAGTAGTTGAAGCCGTCCCCGCGGCTCGTGATGCCGCTGTCGGCCTCCACCTTCAGCCCTTCGTATTTCTTGTTGAGGATGAAGTTCGTCACCCCGGCAACAGCGTCGGAACCATAAGCAGCTGATGCGCCGCCCGTCACCACTTCGACGCGCTCCACTAGGGACTGCGGGATCGTATTGATATCGACGATACCGTTGGCGGTCGAACCCACCGATCGCCGCCCATCGATAAGTACAAGCGTACGCACCGTGCCTAAGCTACGCAAGTTGAGGGCGTTGATCCCGGCAATGCCGCTACTTAGTTCAAGGCGCGAATTTGATGGCCGGATTGACCCTGCGAGCGCCGGCAGCTGGTTGACAAAGTCGGCGATGTTATTGGTCGGCGACGTGTTCTCAATCTCTTCGTTAGTGAGGACGGTGAGCGGGGTAGGCGACCGATAGCCGTCGCGCACGACGCGCGTCCCAGTGATAACGATGTTCTCGTCGCGGTTCGTCGCTGGTACCGTTGCGCCTCCCGTCCCAGCGTTTGGCAATGGTTCCTGGACCGGGGCGGTTTGAGCGAGCGCTGCGTTCGGATTTGCGCAGGTCAAAGCCGCGACTGTGGTACCGGAGAAAAGAATAAGTCTGACCGACCTAAAACCAAGCATACCCATCCCCCTAAGTGCAGCTTTTCTTCGCTGCACTAAGTACTGAGAATGCTGCCTAACTCCATAGTTCTGTTTCGGTGAGCAGTAACTCGGGGTCATCGCCGGCCACACGAGCCGCCTGAATGCCCATTGACTGGTTTCGACGGGGCGCGGCCGCGAAAGGCCCGAGAGGGAATGTGTGATCAGGCGATTGCCGCCAATGTCGGCAATGGGTGGAAAGCGGACATAAGGGGCCGCGCATTTCATATCGTCTTATGTCGTAACGTGGGTTAAGCTCGGCCACGAGGGAGTTGCGATGCTAGCGCAACCGGGATGCCGGTGACTGCAGGGGGTGGCGAGGCGCCAGACCGCCGGCCACGGCGGCCCGTCCAGATGGAAGCGTATGCCTTGCGCGCCGACAGCAGCACAGTTCGGGTCGACTTGCTCGACCTCAATTATGACGGCTGCGGGGTCGCGACCTCGGTTAAATTCGAGACTGGTGAGTGCCTTAAAGTATCGGTGACCGGACTGGGACTGATCGAGGCGCAAGTACGATGGTGCGAGGGAGGGAAGGCGGGCTTGCGCTTTACATCCGCCGAGTTGGAAGCGACCGAAGAGCCGACGCCGCGCGCGAGTGAACGTGCCGAGGTGGCCGCTGAGGTCCGGCTGCGGCGGCTAGGCCAGA
>Ga0068863_100006640_pt1 | contig 11354 bp, 9 predicted proteins | sample KBSSwiS62_FD_66596 | JGI IMG/M metagenome (GOLD analysis project Ga0068863, IMG submission 66596) | Switchgrass rhizosphere microbial communities from Kellogg Biological Station, Michigan, USA - KBS Switchgrass S6-2 | ecosystem: Host-associated > Plants > Roots > Rhizosphere > Soil ...
TGGTAACAAGGTCCAGGGACATGCTCATCGCGGATCCAGGTTAAACTGGGATGGCGTGCCGGGGGGCGGTGCGGGCACGGCTTCGCTGCGGGCGTTTCCGCTCAGCAAGCGGCGACAGGGCGTTTCGAACCAGCGGAATGAGAGAGCGGCCAGCACGAGCGTGAGACCAAGGCCGATGCCGAATTGAAGGATGTGGCCCGCGACCCCGCCATGGCGACTTGATATGCCCAGCGCCGCCAGCAGGAGGGTCGCGCATTTGAGGCCCAGCGGATGGAAGAGGTAGCCGCCATAGGAAATACGGCCGACCCATTGCAGCGCAGGCATCCGCAAGACAAAGTCCATGCCCCCCCCGCCGCTCGCGGCCAGCGCGACAAGGCCGGTCATCGCCAGACCAACAACCGAATAGAGGATGACCTCCCGATATTCGCCGAACAATATCCCGGAAATCACGTTCCGCACGATCATGGTGCCATGCGCGTCGCGGACGACAAGATTGATGCCCGCATAGATGGCGGCATAGGCCCCGAGCGCCGCAAACCCCGTGATCAACAAGGGACGTGCCAGTCTCCTGCCGCGCCCGCCCTGCCTGGCAAAGGCGAGGAGGGCACCCATGGCGAAGATGTCGAAATGGAGAGGCCCCAGCGCATAGACGGCAAAGGCAGCATCGAGCGGCTTCCAGCCCTGCGCGTCCAGCCAGACCCCCGCAGCCAGACGGGCGAGCGGACAGACGATCAGAAAGGCAATGAGCAAAGGACGCACATAGCGCGTCGGCAACAGGCAAAGCGCCGTCCCGTAGACCGCATAGAACTGCATTTCCGTCGAGAGCGTCCAGAGATGGCCGGCCGGCCACCCCTTGATCTGTCCCAGCCCCGCGACCATCGTGGCATTATCGAAGAAGAAGAAAAGGCCGGCGATGCCGAGCCGGTCCTGCGGCAGGCCGAGCATGGAGGCGACCAGCAGGCCAATAGCGATATAGGCATAATAGATCGGCATGATCCGTACGGCCCGGCGACGCAGGAAGTCCCCAAGACGGCGGAGGCCCCTGCCCGCCTCACCCCGGGCGATTACCGAGAGCGTCACGACATAGCCGGAGATCACATAGAACAGCCACACGCCGATCCAGCCCATGGGCAGGAGATGGGCATGCAAGCCGACAACCGACAGCATCGCGAATGCACGCAGTGCGTCCACTTCGCCGCTATGGTCGTTGCTGGTCGTCCCGGTCATTGGCTTGTCGCGTCCCCCGCCTGCAACGCATTGGGAATCGCGGTCCCGTCGGCTACAGAGAGATTGGCTTAGGGGCGTCGCGTTGCAGATTCATTTCGTTTTATGCAGTAATACGTTTGTTATGCCTATTCGTGCCGGATGGCCTTACGATCGCATAGCCGCAACAAATAGCGGCTAAGCGCGGCCCTCCTTGAATGGCGCGCGCGGGACAGGAGTTCGGTGAAGGCAATGCGCAATCCGCTGATCGAACGCACCGCAAGCCGGGTGTTCGCGGTCGATCAATATGCGGACATATTCGAAAAGATCGCGCATATTCATCATGCGCGCGCAATATTGCGCCGCCTGTGCCGGCGGCGGCTGCCGGATGACGTTGCGGCGGCGCCGTTGCGATTCATCCACGTCCCCAAAAAATGGCGGAACATCGATCGAGCGGGCGCTTTACGTCAGTGATCCGGGCCACGCGATCGTTCGCTTCTACGATCTCTTCGTACCGGAGCATTTGGCGCGCATGGCGATCCTGCGCGATCCGGTTGACCGGATCCTCCCCCAGGCGATGCAACGCATGGCCGGGATCAAGACGATCGATGCACTGCTCGATTTCCTGGAGCGCGCCGGCGGAGACTGGCTCAAGATCGACACCTTCATCCGTCCTCAAAGCTGGTATGTGACAGATATCAAACACCATATCCGCATCCGCCACCTTTGGCTGATCGAGGAAACGGGCAAGGCGATGGCCGCGTTCCTGGCCGGCCATGGCGTCCCCGCCGTGCTGCACACGAACCGCACGCAGCGGCAAAATCATATGCTGACCCCCGGCCAGCAGCTGCGGCTCGAGCGCATATATGGCGACGATTTTGCACTATACGCCCGCGTGAAAGCGTTGGGCGGCTATACAGACGGGTTGTGGGGAACGCCGCTGAGCGCATTACCCTGCGCCGCAATACCTGCCTGACCGAGTCCGCCCTGTCATCAGATTGACGTGTTTGCGCGCCTATGGGGCGCGGCGCAGCATTTGCAGCGAAGATCGGGCAAGGACAGCCGCATGGCACGGATCGCAATCGTCGAGACCTATCCCTATGAGGCCGTATGGGGCGGCGAGGCGGTCTACCTCGACCGGATCCGCCAGTTCCTCGTCAATGGTGGCCATGAGGTCCAGACCTTCGTGACCGACGTGACGCGCGGCCGCGCCGACCCCCGCGTGATCCTGCACAGCAAGATCAAGAACGGCGGGCACCGCTGGCATGTTCGCCATGCGCTGAAAACCGGGCCGGGGCATCATTTCGCATTCCATCCAGGCTTCATAGGCAAGGCGCTGGCCCGCGCGCGCGGCATATCAGCGCCGCGCGTCTTCGAGATCAACGATGCCGAGGAGGAATGGATCATGCGGCGATTCGCAACCTATCGCCCGCAGGCAGCGATCCTCGCCTTCGGCGCCTGTCGCTTCACTCGCCGGATCGCAGCAAGTGGCATGCCGGTATTGGCAAGCCGGGGCTTTTTCAGCGGGCGCCGGCTCAGCCTTGGAGAGGCGCCGACCGCACCATCCGTCGATCGCCGGATGCTCGACGAAATGTGCGACGCAGCCATCGCGGGATTCAACAACGCAGCAGACCTGGAATATTATACCAATGCAACGGGCGCGACCAATGGGGCGATCGTTGCCATGAGTTTTCCGAGACGGGCATTGACCACCCCTCCCGCCGATGCCCCGGTCGTCTTGTTCGTCGCGGCGCGGACAAAACCCAATGTCGAATCGCTGCGCTGGTTCCTCGACGACGGCTGGCCAGTCGTGACCAGCGCCTTTCCCGCCGCACGGCTGCGCGTGGTCGGCGCCGTGGGAAAGGCCTTCGTGGATAATGTACCCGACAGCATCGAGATCGTCGGTTTTGCCGACGACCTCGACCGCGAATATGCCGGCGCGCAGGTGGTGATCGCGCCGTTCACCCTGGGGACCGCCGGGGTCAAGACCAAGGTTGCCGAGGCGCTGTCCTACGGCAAGCCGCTGGTCACGACCTCGATCGGCGTCGACCACGCGAACCCCGCCATGTTCGGAGCCGCAGTGGATGTGGCGGACGACCCCGCGCTCTTCGGCGCGGCGGTGGCGCAGTTGCTCGGCAATGATGTGCTGCGCCACCAGCGCAGCGCGCTTGCGCTCGAGCAATATGAGCGGTATTTTTCGGAGGCTGCGGCCTATGCGCCCCTCATCGCCATGCTGCAGGGCGTCCGATAATGGCCAAGTCGCGCTTCGCCTCCGCCGCATTCTGGTCGATCGCTGGCAGCGGCGTGCAATATGGCGTCGTGTTCCTGCTGCTAGTCTATCTGGCCCATGTCCTGACGCCGCGCGATTTCGGCCTGATGGCGACGGTGACGATCGGGCTCGATCTCGGCACGCGCATCGCGCGCTGGGGGCAGGCCGAGCTATTGCAGCAAAAGCGTTACCGTAATGACGAGGCGCTCAACCAGTCCTTCCGCTTTTCGTTGGTCATCGGTGCGGTGTGGACTGTCATCTTTGTCATCATGGCCCATCCGCTGGGGGAGATTTACAAGTCGCCCGAACTGGCCACGCTCACCTTTATGTGCGCGCCGGTATTTCTCTTCTCCGCGACCAGCGCCACCGCCGAGGCGGTGCTGCGGCGCGAGTTCCGCTATGACGTGATCGCCTTTCGCAACACCATCTCGACGCTGCTCGGCGCGGGCGTGGCCATCGTCATGACCTGTTATCATTTCGGCGCCGAGGCGCTCGCCATGCAGCGCATCGTGCAGACGGCGTTTTCGGCGATCTGGATCTGGACGGCAGTGGACTGGCGGCCGACCTTCAAATGGCGCGTCTCCCCCGTTCCGGGCCTGGCGCGGGAGGGCACCAACATCATGGCGGGCACGCTGATGCCGCTCCTCGTGCCGCGTGCGATCGATCTGTTCGTCGGCTTCACCATGGGGCCGGTCCAACTCGGCCTGATGCGCGTCGCCTTCCGCATCAACGATTTCGTGGGCCAGCTGGTGTTGATGCCACTGGTTGGTGTCGCCAATACCCAGCTTTCAACCCAGACGGACGATCTCCAGGGCATGCAGCGATCCTATCTGCGTCTGACCCAGGCGAGCGTGGCGCTGATGTGCCCGATGCTGATCGGCCTGTCGCTGGTGGCTCCCGAGGCGATTCCGATCATCTTCGGCGAGAAATGGATCGCCTGCGTTCCCTTTGTCCAGGTCATCGGCCTGCTCGGCGTGGTCGCACCGATCAATTATTATTTCTCTCCGTCGATGATGGCGCTTGGGCAGAGCAGGATGGTGTTCCGCCAGGGCGTGCTACAGGTGGTCGTCGGCGTCGTCCTTGCCGGCATCGCCGCGCAGATTTCGCTCCTTGCCGTCGCCGTCGCGCATGTCGCGCGCGGGACCATTGTCGCAGGGCACAATATCGTCGACCTCAGACGCCATATGAAGCTGCGCTTCACCAGTCTTCTGACCTGGCTTGCCCCGCCCTATCTCGGCACTATAGTCATGTCCGCCGCCGTGCTGGGCCTGCGCAATATGCTCCACGGCGGGCATCCGCCGCTGGTCATGCTGCTGATCCTCGTACCGGCGGGGGCATCAAGCTATGCAGCGACGATCTGGCTCGGCGGACATATGCGCCTTTGGCCGGTGCACGCCAATATGGTGCCACGGCGCTTCCAGCGATTGGGCGCCCAGGCCTGAACCTGTCCTACTGCGTGCCGCTCTGCGGCGCCGGGCAAAGCGCCGCGCCCTGCTCCGCAACTGCCAGGATGCGCACCCGCCGCAAAATGCGCGCGGCGCCATTGCCTTGCGTGGCATAGCTGATGGCGATGCGATCGCCGGCCGCCACCGACAGCCGGGTGACCGGCAGCGAGCCGTCCGCCGTGCCGTCATTGCCGGAAAGCCGGCGGCCATTAAGGCTCACCGTTACCGTGGGCAAGGGCGCCTTGGTCCGGGCCAGGCAGATACTGACCCAGAGTGCGCCGCTGATCGGGCTGCGCAAGGTCTCGACAAGCATGACCGGCTTCCGCGACCTGCCTTCAACCGCCACCAGCGTATTGGACAGGATGACATTGGGCATCCCCGGCACGCCGAGATAGGATGCCCAATTGGTGTCGATCCAGCTTAACGGCTTATGCGAGCCCGATCGGGTCTCTACCGCTGCCTGCCATGGATTGCTGCCCGCATCGTAGAGCGTATCGGCCAGCACGCCGATCGGGCCAAGCTCATAGCGCGCTCCGGCATCGACGATGATGGGGTCGGGACCGAGCATGGTGGGCGAAGAGATCAGATGACCCCATGCGTCGTGAATGACGGCGCCGCCTGCAAAGCGGATCGGCCGGGCGCTGGCCCACATCACGCTCGCCCCATTGCCAAAGCGGTAGATGAAGGTCAGCGGGTCGCCTGCATCGACACGCACCGCGTCACCCCCCGTCAACAGATCGCGTGCGGTTCGCCGGAACATCTGCAGCGCGGGCTTGGGATTGCCGCCGGCGAACAGGCCCATGTTCGGATACCAGGGCTCGTCGAGCAGCGCATACCAGTCCGCCTGCCCGATTCCCGCCGCGCTCAGGATCGCCATCATCTTGTAGCCATGGGGCGGGGCGGCCTCTGGCGTCTTGTAGTAGAGGCCGAACTCGGTCGCCCAGATCGGCTTGACACCGCCCGCTCGCGCCATCGCGGCGCGCAGCCGCGCGATCTGCGCAGGCAAGACTTCGGGCCTGTCGGCATAGGGATGCACGGCGACTGCATCGACCAGCGGCAACATGCCCGCATCGATCAACTTGCCGAGAAAGCCGGTCGCGACCATGAGCGACGACCCTCCGACTAGTGCGACGCGGCGCCGGCCGCCGTCGAGAGCACCGCGAACCTGACGCAGTAGATCGACATAGAGGTCGGCCTTGTCGGGTCGCTCCTTGAATTTGCGCGATATGGCGTTGATCTCGTTGCCGACCTCGATCGCGTGAACGCAAGGGAAACGATCGACCACCGCGCGCACGAAACGCCCATAGGCCGCCTGGGCGCCGGGGGAGGTCAGCGGCCCGCCGCCGTCGTAGACCCTGTTGCGCATCGGCACCATAAGCAACACCGGAGTCGAGCTCTTGCAGATGACATCGAGATAACCGCTGTTGCGTGCATCGAAGTCATATTGACCGGGGCTTTTCTCGATCTTGCCCCAACTGATGCTATCGCGAATACCCTGGGCGCCGCTCTCCACCACCCGGTCGAGCACCTTGGGGGGCCAGCCCTGCTCGAAATGCGTGTTGACGCCGAGGCGCATCGTCGCATCGGCCGTCCCGGAAACCAGCGCGCAAATGGCCAGCGCGGGCGTCAGACGCTGCAGGCTTCGGGACAGACTCATGCCGTCACCTCCCCGGTCGCGGCAGCAGCATGGGGAGCGCCTTCAACTTCCGCAAGGAGTGTGAAATCGCGTTCATAATAAGCGCGAACAAAGGCGTCGGTCGCAGGGTCGAGTGCGAAACTCTGCTTGGGGAGATCCTTGTAGAAGCCCGCTCGCATCATCCATTCGCGCACGGCCTGGCGCCGCTCCGCCGTGACATGGCGCGCATAAGGGCGGCGAAGGGCACGCTGCAGCGGTCTCAGCGCGCCCATTCGAACGACCGTGGTCCGGTTGTGCTTTTCCCGGCCGATCTCGATCCCGGTACGCTCAAAAACGAAGCGCGAAACCTCAGTCATTTGGCGGACCGAGAAGATATGGGGGACGAGACGCTGTCCGCTATGCTCGACGAAATCGCACTGACGCGTAAAATGTACAAGTTCGGCGGCGAGCCGCTGCGGCGCTTCAAGCTGCCGGCGAACGGATATCGCTTCGTCCCTGATCATCGCGGCGGTGAAGTCGGATTGGGCGACGCCGCCAAATTCCCGCAGGCGCTGAAAAATGGCGGACAGGAACCGATCGGCGGGATCGCGCATGATGGCAAAGGCCGTATAGTCCCGAACCTTGGCGAACGCGTCAGGGAAAAAGGCGGCAAGGTCCGCCAAGGACAAATGGGCGAGGTGAATTCGGCCCATCTGCGGATGGTCAGCCAGTTCCGCGAACGCGCCATTGCTACAGTCCAGCGGCCGAAGGGCGCGCCTGACGCTTGTCCCCGCGCATTTCGGAATATGCACGAAAACGAGGTGATGCTTGTCGTCAATGACCATGCCTGTCCTTTGACTTCACTGTCGGGCGCCGCCCCGCGCGAGCTTCTCGCCACGCCTAGGGCGAGCCAATGGCATTTGTGTGACGGCGCGGTTAATTCACCGGCCCGTACCATGGTGATGGAAGCCGGAAGTCGTACAGGATAGCCGACCTGGCGCCGGTCTTTTCATCAAGCTGACATGGAAATCGGTATGAGGTGCGCGGAAGTCCAAGGATTGGGATATGGAATGACGCCAGAGATCGACATGAGATGGCTTCGCTGGCGGCGCTTGTCGCGGACGCTGACCGCGCCTCGCCAAATGTACGCGCTGCAACGCCTGCGCTGGACGACCAATCCGCACGGCTATTCCCTTCAACAGTTCGAACGGACACGGTCAATCTTCATCCACATCCCGAAGGCTTGTGGCGTGTCAATCGCCCGCTCACTCTATGGCAATCTCGCCTGCGGTCACCGGTCGATGCGGGAATATGAATTGGCCTTTTGCCCTAGATTTCTCTCCTGCTGTTACATTTTCACCTTTGTCCGCAATCCGTGGGACCGGCTGTTCTCGGCCTATCGTTTTCTGCGCGGTGGAGGCATGAACGCCGCCGACAGGGACTGGGCCAACCGCTACGCTCCCTATCTCGACAGTTTCGAGAATTTCGTCGAGCGCGGCCTGGCTGACCCTGCGTTCGCGCGGGCGGTCCATATCAAACCACAGATCAAATTTCTGCTTTCCGCCGCAGGGCGCATATTTCCGCTCAGTTACATCGGCTTCTACGAAAATCTCGCTAGCGATTTCGCGGTCGTGACCCGCCAGGTTCTCCGCCAGCCATCACAGCTTTCGCACGACAACAAGACGGGCGGGGTCGAACATGACTATCGCACCGCCTATACCGACCGCATGAAAGAGATCGTCGCGCGCTTTTATGCCGACGATATCGCGCTGCTTGGCTATGACTTCGACGGCCTTGCACTGCCAAACCAGATCGCGCGGCGCGATGAAGGGAAGCTGTTCGCATGACGACTTCTGCACCGATGCCCCGCATCGTGGCGAGTGTGATCAGCCTCGCGGACAGCGGGGCGCGACGCGCCGCCATGCGACCCAATCTCGATGCCCTCCCCTTTCCCTGGCGCTTCTTCGACGCGCTGGGCGGCGATGCGCCTTCTTGCCTCACGGTCGATTCGCCCCGGCAAGAGGCGTATTTCGGCCGGGCGCTCGGCTATGGTGAGATCGGCTGCTTCAAGAGCCATTATGCGGTGATGTGCGCCTTTGTCGAGGAGGGCGCTGCCGACTGGCTGCTCGTGCTGGAAGACGATGTCTGGATCGATGCCGACTTTCCCTTCGCGGATTTTGCGGCATTGTTCGGCTGGAACTGCATCGATTATTTCCGGCTATTCGCGCGGCGAAGCAAGCCGGCAGACGTCCTGTTCGCTACCGGCCAGCGACAGGTCATCCGTTATCGTTCTGATCCCTATGGCACCCAGGCCTACATGATCAACCGTGCGGGCGCTGCCCGTTTCATTGCCCACGCCAAAACTATCGACCGCCCGATCGACGACGAACTGGGCCGCTTCTGGGAGCATGGGCTCGATCCCTATGCCGTTTACCCCTTTCCGGCGGTAGAGCGCGGTGCCTCGCTCATCGAACGCGACCGGACCTCGTCGCTGAACGCGCGTAAGCCTCGCCAACATGCGCCGCGCCTGATCCATCGTCTCAGAGGTGCGCTGGGCAAGCAGGCCTATAATATGCGGTTCTGCCTGAGCAGCAGCCGACCGACCAAGCCACCTTTGGACCGCTCCGGGCTTTGACGCCTTTTTAAAGGTCGATGATCCGTTCGGGCGTGATGCGACCACGCATCAAATCCAACAGGCCGAGCCAATTGCCCTTCACCCGCCCGAGGCGGTCGACCCAGGGCTCGGGCCGGAATGCGTGGTAAAGATTGGCGATAACATTGCGGGCCACGATGCGCCGCGCAAAGCCCAGCTGCATCGTTCCCTTGCGCGCCAGATAGACGGGATTGACCACCTGCGAATACCCTATGCGAATACCAGGCGAGCGCCCGCGCTTCTCGCCGCGATGCACCCCGGCAAAGCAATGTGTCGTCACCAGCCGACCGCCCCCCTGTGCCCGGATCTGAACCCCAAAATCGATATCCTCCTGCCAGCCGTAAAGCGGCAATCGCTCGTCGAAGCGCACCGGGCCGATCGCCGAACGGCGGAACATCATGTTGCAGCCGTAAAGCCCGTCATGATCGCGCCTGATGACGGGCGGCGGCGGTGTTTGTTCCTCATAGCCCCGGATCATCGCCAGCGCCTCGTCTATGGCAATGCCGGGGCCGTTGATGCCGTCGGCCAGCAGTTTGCCGGTGGCGCCGGCCACGTCGGGATTGACCGCAAAAAAGGCCTGCGCGCGCTCCAGGGCAAAACGCGACGGCACATAATCATCGTCGCAGAAGAAGACGAGGTCGCAATCGGGCGTAAGCCGATCGAGCGCGCTATTACGCTGCGCACAGCTACCCTTGGGGCCGATCAATATCTCTACCGGCGGCACGGCAGGAATCTCCGCCGGCACGTCGGCAGGATCGGTGACCGACAGCAGGATGCGCGCGGGCGGGCTGGTCTGGCCCTGCAATGCGGCGAGCAGATCGGCCAGCGCATCGGGACGACCCAGGCTCGCGACCACCACTGTCACCGAAGCTTGTGGATCGGACATGCTCACTTGCCCCGCGCGTTCCTGATAAATCGCACGAAATCCTCCAACGCTAGTGTTTGAAAGTCAGCGTCAGCCCTGCCAGTGCGACGCAGTAGTGCTTGGCTGTCAGCCGTACAGAGGAACTCTTGCACTCGTGGCGACCGTAGGCGCCGATTGCGACAGTTCGGTTAACCTTATATTCGCCGCTCAGGCTCTGGGCATGTGCCTCGGCCTTTCCCCCAACTTCCGGAAAGCTCTGCCGTCCCCGCGAAATTTGGGCGTTCAGGACGACATTGCGCAGCAGTTCATAATCGGCATTCAACCGGTACGAGCGGGCAATAATGGTGCCGACGGTGGGCACGCCGCTATTGTCGAGACTCCCGGCGCCGTGCAGCGACACGGTCAGCAGCGTCGTCGGATACCAGGTCAACGTGCCATTGTAGATGAAACCGCCGAAATCCCTGAAAATCGGGTTGCTGAAATTGCGCCTTAAATAGGTGCCTTCGGTCTCCACCCGGAACATGCCCGCGTCGAGCGCGAAGGTTCCGCCGAACGAAAGCGTGTCATTGGTGTGGCTCGGCGGCGTCTTTGCCCTGGCATGCTTGTAGAGCCCGGTCACGCCGATCGAGGCATCAGGCGAACGCGAATAGGCCGCGTGAACGTTAACCTCCCACTCCTCGGAATCGCGGAAGCTCTGATTGAGTGTTGCCCCCGACAAAAGCGTGATGTCCGAATAGCTATTGTCCTGATGGGAAACAGCGGCACCCAAACCAATCGCACCCAGATCCTGCTGCACATGAAACGATTCGGAAATATTCCGATAGAGCGACGGTGCGCCGAGGCTGAGCGGCGTACCGTTGGCGCCGCGGCGTTCCGCGCTGCGGCTGAGCGAGACACCGGCGGCGATCTTGGTGGAGTCGAAATCCAGCTTGCCCGCGCCCTGAATTTCATACTCGTTGGTATTCTGGATGGGATAGCGAAAATAGCGTGTCAGCGTGCTGTGTGCGGACAGCGATACGCCATGCAGCCCCCAGTCGCTGCCGATGCGGAGGGAGGGCGTGAATATCGTATAACCGTCTGACTTTACATCGCTATCGAGGCCGAAGAGATTGCTGTCATAGCCGGTTCCAACGTGCAGTTCGGGACTCGCCACCAGCGTACCGATCCGCAGGCCGAGCGGATCATATTCGGGCTGGGGCCGAGCGCCGGCGATGTCGGCCCGGGGTGCCAGCGATCCGTCGCTCGGGGCGGCACGGGCACATGTCGGCTGTGCGATAACGGCAATGCCGCCAAGCAGCGCACAC
>Ga0068863_100006643_pt1 | contig 11353 bp, 15 predicted proteins | sample KBSSwiS62_FD_66596 | JGI IMG/M metagenome (GOLD analysis project Ga0068863, IMG submission 66596) | Switchgrass rhizosphere microbial communities from Kellogg Biological Station, Michigan, USA - KBS Switchgrass S6-2 | ecosystem: Host-associated > Plants > Roots > Rhizosphere > Soil ...
GCCGGGCCGGGATCTTACGGGGCAGGCCACCATAGAGGACGCGACGACGGCGGATTATTGGTGCTGGCTTTCGGGCGTGGACGTCTTGGCACCCACGGATGCCGCATCAATCGTGGCGTTTGGCGACTCGATCACGGACGGAGCAACTTCGACCGTGAACACGAACCGGAGCTGGCCCAGCATTCTGGCGCAGCGGTTGCAATCCAACCGGGCGACGAAAGATCTAGCGGTGGTGAATGAGGCGATTTCAGGAAACCGTTTGCTCCACGACTTCATCGGCACCAACGCCTTGGCGCGTTTCGAACGCGACGTTTTGAGCGAGCCCGGGGCGAAGTGGGTAACGCTGCTCGAAGGGATCAACGATATCGGATTTTCCAACCTACCCAATGCTGCAGCGGGCGAAGCCGTGACGGCGGACGATGTCATTGGGGCTCTGCGGCAGATCGTGGAGCGGGCGCATGTCCACGGGATCAAAGTTCTGGGCGGGACGCTGACGCCGTACGAGGGCGCCGCGTATTACACCGAGAAGGGCGAGGCGATTCGCCAAGCGGTCAACCAGTGGATTCGGACCAGCGGCGCCTTTGACGCGCTAGTGGATTTCGACGCCGTGGTGCGGGACCCGAAGAACGCCAAGCAAATTCGCGCGGAGTTCAACATCAGCGACCACCTGCACCCCAACGACGCCGGCTACAAGGCCATGGCCGACGCCATCGATCTAGCGATCTTCTCGTCACGCCGCTAACGTCTATAGCATCGGCCAGTTCTTGCCGATAGCTAAAATGATGACGAGTATTCTGAATCTGGAGGACACGGCGCCACAGGAAGTGGAAACGCCGGGAAGCGAATACGAAATCGTCCTGGGGCGGGCGCAGGTCGCGAGCTGGCTGTTTGTGGGCGTGATTGCGGTAGCGGTCTGTGGTTCACTCGCTTTCTTGGCGGGCGAGACCGTGGCCGCGAAGAGAACGGCGCGGGCGGCGGCGGTTCCGGCGGCTCCCGTGGCTGCTCCGGTGGCCGCTCTGGTACCCGCGGCGCTTCCCCAAGCGTCGCTGCTGCCTAAAGCCGAGCCTTCCGCCAAGCCCACACGTCCCCTGGTTGGGGAGCCGGAACTGGGCAAGGTCTATTTGCAGGTGGGGGCGGTGGAACGCGGCATGGCGGTGATTCTGGCGGAGGGAATGCGGGTCCATGGGTTCGATGCGTTTGTCGCGCCCGGACCGAATGACAAACTCTTCCGGGTGCTGATCGGGCCGTTGACGGATCCTGACGCCTTCCGGCAGGCGATGTTGCGGGTGGACGCTCTGGATCTGGCAACCTTCGCACGGAAATATCAAAAGTGAACTCCAGGCACCTGCTAAATTAGCTTAGTGGACGGAGTCATCATCGTAGACAAGGCGCGCGAGTGGACCTCGCACGACGTCGTCAATAAAATGCGGCGGCTGGCGGGGACGCGCAAGATCGGACATCTGGGGACGCTCGACCCTGGGGCGACGGGTGTGCTGCCGCTGGTGATCGGCCGGGCCACGCGGTTGGCGCAATTCTTCACGCGCAACGATAAAACCTACGAGGGCGTGATCCACTTCGGTTACTCCACCGACAGCTACGACATGGATGGGGAGGCGACTTCGCCAGAGACTCCTCTCACACTGGACCGCGAGGCGCTCGAAGCATTATTCGACCGTTTTCGGGGACCGTTGTCGCAGACTCCGCCTCCGGTTTCAGCGAAGAAAATCGCGGGGCGACCGGCTTATGAGTTGGCGCGCAAGGGACAGCCGGTGGATCTGAAGCCGGTGGCGGTGGAAGTCTATGACCTGCAGATCGCCGCGATCGAAGGGTGTGAGGCTAGCATCCGCATGCATTGTTCGGCAGGTACGTACGTTCGCAGCATCGCGCATGATGCAGGGCAGGCGCTGGGGTGCGGCGCGTTCCTGAAGTCGCTGCGGCGGACGGCTTCCGGGGATTTCAAAATCGAGCAGGCGCAGACGCTGGATGAGTTGGCGGTGCTGGCGCAGGAGGAACGGCTGGCCGAAGCGCTGATTCCGGCCGCGCAGTTGCTGCCGGGGTTCCCGGCGGAACTGGTGGACTCGATCACGGTCGGGCAGATTCGCAATGGACGTGACTTCCGGGTGTCGCCGTTTCAGACGCGCGAGGGGACTCGCTACGTCAAAGCCGTGACGCCGCAGGGGGAGCTGGTGGCGATCGGCGAAGTGCGGCTTCCCCACGTGTATCACCCCGTCCTGGTGCTGTGATTAAATGTGAAATAAGTTTCATATATTGGGTGGTTGTGCGAGGCATAAGTTCCGGTATGCTGAAATTAGTGACCGGTTTCTCGACCATCCTTTTCGTTATCGGACTGCTGGCCTGCACGGCCGCGGCGCCGCTGCGGGCTGACGAAACGGCTACCACTAAGACGGCTGATACCTTCTTTGCGGGCACGGTGACGGAGCTCACTAGCGAGACCATCGTGGTGGGCAGAACGGTGCGCGGCAAGGCTGAGAGCCGGACGTTCCAATTGACTGCGCAGACCAAAACCGAAGGGAAGCTGGCGGCGAAGGTCCGGGTCACGGTGCGCTACACTACCGATGACGATGGCGACACGGCCACGCTGATCGTGGTGCGCGGGGCCGCGAAACAAGCCAAGCCGAAAAAGAAATAGGTCAACTCTTTTTCGTGGACTTCTTCTTGCGATTTTTCACCCAGCCGGGTTTATTCACCTGCCGTGCGCGGCCGAGCGCGAGCGCGTGCGCCGGGACTGCGTCGGTGATCACGCTGCCGGCGGCGACATAACTGTCCTGACCGATCTCGACCGGCGCGACTAGCGAGGAGTTGCTGCCGATGAAGGTTCCGGCGCCGATTCTGGTGGTATTTTTCTTCTCACCATCGTAGTTGCAAGTAATGGTCCCGGCGCCGATATTCACGCGTTCGCCAATTTCGGCGTCGCCCAGGTAGGCCAGGTGCTGGCTCTTGGAGCCCGCGCCCAAACGGGTTTTTTTCAGCTCGACAAAATTACCGACGCGGGCTTCGGGGCCTATTTGCGCCTGCATACGGAGGCGCGCGAACGGGCCGACTTGAGCGCCGGGATCGATGCGGGAATCGGACACCAGCGTATAGGGCGCGATGACCACGCGATCGGCGAGACCGGCGGATTCGAGAATGGCTCCCTGGCCGATGCGGCAGTCTTCGCCCACGGCGGTGCTGCCGAGCAGGCGCGCGAAGGGCTCGATCACGGTGTCGGCGCCGACGCGCACCTGGGCGTCGATGGCTACGGTTTCCGGGCGCTCGATGGTGACGCCGGCTAGCATCAGCTCGCGAGTCTTGCGGGCGCGCAGGATACGGTCGGCTTCGGCGAGTTCGATGCGGGTGTTGATGCCTAGCAATTCGCTCGAGTCATCGATGTGCAGGGATTCCACGCGCTGGCCGTTGCGGTTCAGGATCTCGGCCATGTCAGTGAGATACAGTTCGCTTGACGATGCGTTGGGTTTGATCTCGGCGATGTGCTTCCACAGTAGCTTCGCGCGAAAACAGTAGATGCCGGAATTGATCACGCGCACTTTGAGCTGCGCGGGAGCGGCGTCTTTGTGCTCAACGATGTTCGAGACGTTGCCGGCTTTATCCATAATCACGCGGCCGTAGCCGGAGGGGTTGTCGAGAGTAGTGGTGATGAGGGTCGCGGCGGCGTCGGAGGCGGCTTGATGATCGTGGAGTTGCTTGAGTGCGGCGGCGGATAGAAGGGGCGTGTCGCCGTAGAGGACCAGCAGCAGGCCATCTTGCTTCGGGTCGGCTTGCTGTAGTTGTTCGCGGGCGCACATCACGGCGTGGCCGGTGCCTTTTTGCTGAACCTGGCGAGCGAAGCGAACTCCCATGGGTTCGAGGAGGGCCTCGACGGTGTCGGCCTGATGGCCGGTGACTACCACGATTCGATCGCGCGGCGCGACGGCGCTGGCTGCTTGCACTACGTGCTCCACCAGCGATAGACCGCCGGCGCGATGCAACACTTTGGCTTGCTTGGAGCGCATGCGCGTTCCTAAACCCGCGGCGAGGATCACCACCGTTGTTTTCATAGATTCAGTTTCCGTTTTCTGGCTCGGCCTTGTTGCGCCAACTCTATTGTGACCGCGCCGATGGCTCCCGGATCATGACGGATTTTGCTGGTGGAGCTCGAGCGGGACATACGCAAGAGATCGGTGGAAAGCACTTCCAAGCCCAGGGCCAGCAGATTCTCAATATCGCTCTCTACCGGGTGCGCGGACTTGGCTTGGTAGGGATTCAATAGTCTGTTGGGCAGCGAGCCGGTATTGACCACGCATACGTCGAGGACTCCGCGTGCGCGGCCGCAGTGGCGCAGGATGGCCTGCACGTGATCTGACGCCCGGAAGTTGGTGGTCTCGCCGGGCTGCCACATCAGGTTTACGAAGTACGCTTTCAGCGCGGGCGACTTCGCGATGGCTTGCGCGATACCGTCCACCAGGAGGTTGGGAATCACACTGGTGAAGAGCGAGCCGGGGCCCAAGGTGATGAGATCGGCATCGGCGATGGCGCGGAGCGTTTCGGCGAGCGGCTTGGGTTTCGATGGCCGTAGGCTGATGCGGTCGATAGGTGCGGTGCTGCGGCTGATACGCGTTTCGCCTTGCAGCTTGCGGCCGTTGGTCAGCGTAGCTTCGAGAACCACGTTGGCCGAGGTGGCTGGATAAATGCGGCCGAGCACCGAGAGTACTTGGGAGGAGAGCGTGACGGCGTGGGCGAAATCCCCGGTCAGGTGCGTCATGGCAGTGAGAAACAGGTTGCCAAAGCTGTGGCCCTTCAAGCCGCGCCCGCTGTCGAAGCGGTATTGAAACAGGCGCGCGATCAGGCCTTCGTACTCGGCGAGCGCCACCATGCAGTTACGGATGTCGCCGGGAGGGAGCACGTCGAATTCGCGGCGCAGGCGGCCGGAACTGCCGCCGTCGTCGGTGACGGTAACGATCGCTGTGAGCTCAAGATGGCCTTCAGCCGCTTTGACGTAGCGTTTCAGTCCTCGCAGCAGCGTGGAGAGGCCGGTTCCGCCACCGATGGAGACGATCCTCAGCGGCGGCGCGGGCCCAACGGGGGGCGATTTACGGGCCAGTCAGATACTCCTCTCCTAAGGATCTCACGGGGCGGTGCGGATTCCAAGGCTCCCGCGTGAATAAAACAATTATAGGGCCAAATGTTTTTTGCCTGTATTCCAAGTGGAGCGAAACTGTAACACGCGGCTGCTATAAGAAGGCATGAAATGCGATCTGCACGTCCATACCAAGCACTCCGGCATGTGCACGGTTCCGGTATTCAAGCGCATTTGCCGGGAGAGTTATAGCGACCCCGCCGCGGTTTACGGCACCCTGAAGCGGCGCGGGATGGACGTGGTGACGGTGACGGATCACGATTCGATCGACGCCGCCGAGGCATTGCGCCATCGTCCAGATTTTTTCTTGAGCGAGGAGGTCACTTGCCGGACCTCGCGTGGGACGGAATTGCATGTGGGGGTCTACGACATCAGCGAGCGCGACCATATCGAAATTCAGCGCCGCCGCGACGATCTACCGGCGCTGTTCGCTTACTTGGGCGAGCGCGAACTGCTGTTCGCCATCAATCACGCTTTCTCGGCTCTTACCGGCGCGCGCGCCGAAGCCGATTTCGACGAGTTCGCCGAGCGCTTTCCGGCGGTCGAGATTCTGAACGGCCAGATACTGGCGGTGGCCAACGGCCATGCTGACGGCTTCGCGACACGACATCGCAAGATTGGGTTGGCGGGCAGCGACTCGCATACTCTGGCGGCGCTGGGGCAAACTTACACCGAGGTGCACGGAGCCCGTGACTGCCGGGAGTTTCTGGATGGACTGAAGCAAGGCAGAACCGCGGTGATCGGCGAGTCGGGGAATTACGGGAAGCTGCTGCGCGCGGTGCTGGAGATTTCCTGCGGCATGATGGAGGAGCGGCGAGGGACTCGCTTGCTGGCTCCGCTGTTGGCTGGCGTGCCTCTGGTGGTGGCGGGGATTGTGCTGCGGGAATTGGCGTTCGCGCAACATTGGGGGCGGTGCACTACTCGGCTGGTGGGCGTGGTTGAAACGGCGCGCTAAAGCTGTTGACCGGCCATGGACCGGTCCTACGGCTAGGAAGCTTGCTTGCGGCGAGGCTCTTCTTCCTCGTCGTCGTAGACCGGGAGTTGCTCCAGGTCTTCAGACTCGAGTACGGCGTCGCAGTCCAGACAGCGCATGTAGTCGATACCATCCCGCCGCATCAGGAACTCCGTGCGCTTGTGATCACAGCCCGGCATAAGAAGCAGACAATTATCCCTATTCTAATGAAGGCTGGAGTGAAGTCAAGACCCAGAAAGCGGCGGAGTTGGTTTGAGGGGCCCGGAGCGGCCGCGTTGGGGCGACCGCTTTCCGGGTGAAAAACTGAGGATTACCAGCGCGGTCCACGGCTGCCACCACCACCGCCACGTCCACCACCGCCACCGCTGCCGCCGCGTCCACGGCCACCGCCGAATCCGCCGCCGCCTCCGCCAGTGGGCTTGGGCCGGGCTTCGTTCACATTGATGGCGCGGCCGTTGAGCTCGGCGCCGTTCAACTGGGCGATGGCGGTTTCCGCGTCGCGCTTTTCCGTCATTTCAACAAAGGCAAAGCCACGGGGCTGGCCGGTGTCGCGATCGGTGACGATATTGACCCGCTCGACGTTGCCGTACTGGGCGAAGGCGGCGTGCAGGTCTTCCTGGGTGGTCTGGTAGCTGAGGTTGCCGACAAAAATGTTGGTCATCAGAAGTGCTCCTCCTTGAAATGGAAACAGGTTGGGTCCGGAAACGCTGGCGGGCAGCGCCATGCGCGGGAGACGGAATTTGCAAGACAATGCATATCGGCCGGGACGGATGGGAATCGGAGCTACCCTTGGATCGGTCGGAGCATTTCAATGAAAAACTCGGCGAAAAACAACACGGCGGATGCGAAAATCTACTTTCTGCACCCGGGCTAACGGAGCCGAATGCCTTCGCAGGATACCTTAGGGCGAAGCGGCAATGCAAGCGGGGCTGCGGGACTAATTTTGGGGACGGAAACTGCCGAAAAGCACATGGGGGCTTGCCGACTATGAAAAAGATATTGGTCCTGATGGCAGTTTTTGCCGCTACATTCTTTCTGGTGGGGGTGCGGGCGCAGGCTGCGGGCCGGGACCTTTCGGGGGTTTGGAAGCTGAACGGGACGAAGAGCGACTACGGGAAGTTTCCGGCTCCGCTGAGCGTCACGCGCAAGATCACTCACAACGATCCGAAGCTGGTTTTGTCGACTACGCAGACGGGGCCGCAGGGCGACGTCACTAGCAACTTGACATACACGACGGACGGCAAGGAATCGGTGAATGGGGACTCGAAGGGGGCGGCGCAGTGGATCGGCGACAAGCTCATGATTGAGAGCAGCCGCGAGTTTCAGGGGGCGACGCTGAAGCAGAAGGAAATCTGGACGCTGTCGGGGGACGGGAAAACGCTTACGGTGGATTCGCACGTGAGCATTCCGAATGGTGAGTTTGACGTGAAGCAGGTGTTCGATAGGCAGTAAATAGGGACAGTACACTCTGTCCCCATTCAAAAGAGGAATGGGGACAGAGTGTACTGTCCCTATTTGCGTTCTACCATGCGGCGGACGCGGTCGATTTCCTGGGTTAGTTTGCGTTCGCGCAGGGCTAGCGACACCACGTAAATCACCAGGATCACGAAGGCGGCGGCGAAGCCGTAGAACATGTAAGTGAGATTGCGGGCTTCGATCATTTTAGTAAGAGTGGGCCATGCGGCGGAGGGAATCGATTTCGCGCGAGCGTTCTTCTTGGCGGGTGCGCACCATCACTAGGATCGCCGCGAGGCACATGAAGGCCAGCCAGTTCCAGTAGATGGGCGCTTCCATCCCGGGCCCCATGCCGCCGCCGTCGCGGACACTCAGGACCGGCGCGGGGTGCTGGGTACGCCACCACTCGATGGATTTCCAGACGATCAGGATGTCGACGCAGCCGAAGATGGAGACCACGGCGGACAGGCGCGCGCGTTGCGTGGGTTCGTCGATGGCGCGGCGCAGCATCAGGTAGCCGGCGTAGATCAGCCAGCATACGAGCATGGTGGTGAGGCGCGCATCCCAGGCCCACCAGACACCCCATATGATGCGTCCCCAGATCATGCCGGTGGCTAGGACGATGGTGGCGAAGGCCAGCGAGACTTCGGTCACGGCGGCGGCGAAGGCGTCGTATTTGAGTTTGCCGGTGGCGAGGTAGGCTCCGCTGGCAGCTAGGGCCACGAAGAAGCCGGTGAATCCGGTGAAGATGCTAGGGACGTGGACGTAGACGATGCGATAGATGGCGCCTTGGTTGGCTTCATCGGGCAGGACTAAGAAGATTTTGTAAAAATTGTAGGACAGCAGCACCGCGCAGACGGCGGCGAGAGCGAACAAGATCCGGTCGCGTGTTTCAGTCATCATCACCCCACTAAAACAATATCAATGAATACCACGGCTAGGACTGTGTAGATGAAGTCGAATCCCACTAGGACCCGCAGCCAGATCATATTATCTTTGCCCAGCGCGGTGCCGATCATTAGATCGCTGGTGAGCGTCATGGCGGCCATTAGCGCCGGGATCAGCAGCGGATAGACCAGCGTCGGCAGCATCATTTCGCGCATGCGCAAGTTCACAGTGAGGGCGCTAAACATGGTGCCGATGACGGTCATGCCCCAGGTGCCTAGCAGCATCACTAGCACCACTGGCCAGAACTGTTTCGAGAAGTGCGTGTCGTAGAGCACGGAGAATACCGCGAGCGCTGCTATTTCGACGATCATCAGCAGCAAAAAATTCGCTAAAGTTTTTCCGAAGAAGATCGCGGAGGTGGGGGCGGGGGAGGAGATCAGGGCGTCGAGACAGTCGTTTTGCAGTTCGCGGGCGAAGCTGCGGTTCAGAACGAGGGCTCCGGCGAAAGAAAAGACGAGCCACAGGAGGCCGCCCGAGATTGTCCGCAATTCTTCGGACGACGGGTCGAAGGCGAAGCTGAACAGTACCAGGATGACCAGCGAGAATGCGAAGGACGCGTTGAAGGCTTCCTTGGTGCGCATTTCGGAGCGCAGATCTTTCGCGGCGATGGTCCAGGAGGCGCGCAGGAAGGAGGACACGCGTCAGTTGTCTCCATGGGTCCGGTAGAGCCAGCCGGTGTCGTCGACCATTTGCTGGGTGCGCTCGCCGGTGAAGGCTAGCTGGCCGCGCTGGATCAGGGCTACGTGGGTGGCCAGTTCGAGGGCTTCGCGCAATTGGTGGGTGGAGAGGACGATGGTGCGTCCGGAGGCGTGTGCGTCGGCTAGCAGGGATTGCAGTACGGCGATGGCGCGGTCGTCGAGCGCGGTGAATGGTTCGTCAAGCAGGAGGACTTCGGGCTCGTGCATGAAGGCGCGCGCTACGGCCAAGCGCTGGCGCATGCCGCGGGAGAACTCGCGTACCAGGCCGTCACGGACACGGTCGAGTCCGGTTCGTTCGAGCCACATGAGTGCTTTCGCTTCCGGCTCCTCGAGTCCGTAGAGTTTCGCGAAGAGTACCAGGTTTTCGGTGGCGGAGAGTTCGTCGTAGAGCGAGATGCCGTGGCCCAGCACGCCGATGCGGCGGCGCGTCGCTTGCTCGCGGACGCTTGAGCCTTGGATGCTGACGCTGCCTTCAGAGGCCTTGGAAAGTCCCGCGATAATGCGGAGAAGAGTGGTTTTGCCAGCGCCGTTGCGGCCGAGGAGCGCTACGATCGAGCCGGGTTCGATGCTGAGTTGGATGTCGCGCAGGGCGGGGAAGTCGCCGTAGTATTTCCAGACTTTCGAGACTTCAAGTGCGGCCGCACTCACGCGGCCCCTCTGCGATAGAGCATGGTCCCGCCTAGCGCCAGGATCCCGAGGGCCAGGCCGAGCACCCAGAAGAGTTGCGAGTAGAGGCGCGGTTTTTTGATTTCGACTGGGGGCGAGCCGCCGTCCTCACCTTGTCCCGGTGTGGCTTCTTCACGGAGGGAGCCGATGCCGTCGATCAGCAGGTTGTAGTCGAGGCCGGTGAGATTATAAATATTGGCCTGCGTCTGCGGCTCTCGGCCGGCGGGTTCGATGCCGTCTCCTGTGACAGTCACAGCGGGGGGTGTCACGAGATGTGTCGCGGATTCAGAGGCTACCACTTTGCCGGCGAACTTTTCCGCGGCGGGGATGGTATAGGTCACGTCCATGCGCGTTTCGCCGGGTTTGGTGGGGTAGTCGACTTTATAAATGTCAGCGGTCGCGGTCTTGACTGGCGGGCGCGTGATGGGCATGCCTCCCGGAGCGGTAATGACTACTTGCGCTTTGCCAGAGGTCGCGGGCGGCAGGTAGAACTGGATGGAACCTTTGGCGGGATCGTTGAACGTTAAATTTGTCTCGTTGCCGAGGACGAAAGTTTCACTGACGCGCAGGTTGTCGACGCCGGGTTCTAGCAGGATCAGGTGTTCCAGCGTTTTCGAAACGCCGGCTTTCTTGGTGGAGTCGTAAACCTTCACTTGGATGCCGGTGGTGGGCATGCCGGGGGTGATGATCTGGTTGTAGGTGGTGCCTTCGTAGGTGGCTTGGATCAGGCCGGGTCCCGGCGGAATCTGCTTGTCTATTTTAAATGCGCCCTGGGCATCCGTAGTTGTATTGCCGAGCGGCACCATACCGTTCTGGCTCGGCTGGACCAAATTTATAGTAACTCCGGATTGTGGTTTCCCCGTTGTTACGTTGATGGCTACGCCGTCGATCGCCAGGAGCGGCAGCGAGGCGGCGAATAGGGCCAAGGCGAACTTCATGCCGACTCCTTTTTGCCAGCCGTGGCGGGTTTGGGTTGCATTTTCTCGATCTCGGCGATCACTACGGCTAGTTCCTTTTGCAGCGCTAGCTTGGTTTGCGCGTAGTCGGCGTCGGAGAGTTTGCCGACGCGATATTCGAATTGCAAGTCGCGCAAATTTTCGTAAATAGCGGCTTTGCGTTCGTCCAGATGTTGGGTGGGCGAGACGGGATCGGGTGGCGGAATGTCCTTGGCGCGGATAAATAGCGTATAGAACAGCGTTACGGCCAGCAATATGACGACGGCGAGAAGCAGGTTCATCTAATCGAGGTTGGCCGTGTCTTTTTCAATGCGCGCGAGCGTCGCGGCATCGATCGGCGGCCCGTTGAGCGCAACCTTGCGCGGGCGCATGTAACGGCGGATGGTCCACACGACCAGGAGCAATCCCAGAGTGAGTGCGACGTAAGGCCCCAGAACGCCGGCGATGCCGGGCGGGACGATCAGAATGTCCTTGCCGTTTTCGGCGACATAGCGGTCCAGAATCTGCTGGTCGCTCATGCCGG
>Ga0068863_100006645_pt1 | contig 11353 bp, 9 predicted proteins | sample KBSSwiS62_FD_66596 | JGI IMG/M metagenome (GOLD analysis project Ga0068863, IMG submission 66596) | Switchgrass rhizosphere microbial communities from Kellogg Biological Station, Michigan, USA - KBS Switchgrass S6-2 | ecosystem: Host-associated > Plants > Roots > Rhizosphere > Soil ...
GTGTAGAAAGCGCCACGCGCCACGACGTCGCCTTCTGCGTCGATCCAGGTAATACCGCGGTACTTCTCGGCCATCGTGTCGCCTCCGTTGGTGTTGGGATAGGCTGCGATGGCCCGCGAATGTCCCAGGATGTCGATGGCTTCCTCGAGCGTGATCGTCCGTCGGAGCTTCCTCTCGGCGCTCCACTCGTTCTTGAAGGTCTTCTCGAGGAGCGCGTACGTCTCGTTGTCGACGATGCCCTTGATCCCGCTGAGGATCGCCGTGGCGTGGCGCGACATGCCGCGAACGCCCTCGATGAGACGGAATGCGCCGTAGCCGGCGAGGAGGAGCGGGGAGATGGCGATCGAGAACGGTGCCGACATGACCATCACGCCGAGATCAGCGGAGCCGTGATGCTCACGGCCGAAGAGCCAGTCGGACGTGTACGCCCAGTCGATCCGCTTGTGCTCGTTGATCGCGATCGTGCAGGACGTCCAGTCGTCCTTGGCGCCGTTGCGGGCCAAGAGGCGGATCGTCTGGAGGAGTCGCGGCATCTTCGCGACAGGCGTGGCGATGGGTTGGGTCGGCTGCCGCGTGCCGCGCTTCTCGGTGTCGAGCTTGAACTCGACGCCGAGCGCTGCGGGTGGGTTGATCCATCGGATCGCACCGAAGATGCTCACGCCGGCAACGGTCTTTACCATCTCGAGACGACTGTCCATATCGAAAGAACCTCCCTATCTACCGACGTGGTAGATGAGGAGGTTCTACGCGATTTTTTGGATTTTGTCAACCGTTAAATATCCAAATCTGCTTGTTTGGCGTGGGTCTGGATGAATTTTTTGCGCGGTCCGACTTCTGATCCCATCAGTGTGTCGAATGTCGCATCAGCATCTTCTGCATCTGCGATCGACACGACTTTCAACATGCGATTGTCAGGATCCATCGTCGTTTCCCACAATTGCTCGGGGTTCATTTCACCGAGACCTTTGTAGCGTTGGATGGAAATACCGGCGATGGTCGTGACGCCTTCTTCGGCTTCGACCGTTTCTCCTTCAGCGGGAGTTTCCTCGGGCGTTTCTTCGTCAGCTTCTTCTTCCTTTTTGCCTTTGCCTTTTAGCTTGGCACGTTCAGCTTTAGCTTTCTGGATTTCGTCGACGTGTTTGTCGCGTTCTTCCTCGGAGAACGCATACCGAACATCTTTGCCGGCGGCGACGCGGAAGAGCGGCGGTTGAGCGATGTAGATGTGGTTCTGGCGGATGAGCTCGGGGAAGTAGCGGTAGAAGAGCGTGAGCAAAAGCGTACGGATGTGAGCGCCGTCGACGTCAGCATCCGTCATGATGATGATGCGGTTGTAGCGGAGTTTGGAGATGTCGAACATTTCGCCAATGTTGGTGCCCATGGCGATGACGAGGTTTTTGACCTCGTTGTTGGCGAGCATCTTGTCGAGGCGCGCGCGTTCCACATTCAAGATTTTTCCGCGCAACGGCAAGATGGCTTGGAAGTCGCGGTTGCGACCTTGTTTGGCGGAGCCTCCAGCCGAATCTCCCTCCACAATGTAGATTTCGCATTGCGACGGATCTTTGCTCGAGCAGTCGGCGAGCTTGCCGGGGAGCATGAAGCCGTCGAGCGCGCCTTTGCGTAGCACGGTGTCGCGAGCGGCACGGGCAGCAGCACGGGCGCGTTGGGCGAGCACACATTTTGCCAAGATCGCCTCGGCATCACGCGGATGTTCTTCGAGGAACGTGGCGAGTGCTTCGTTCACGAGTGTTTCGACCGCGCCGCGAACTTCGGGGTTGCCGAGTTTTGCTTTCGTTTGACCTTCAAACTGCGGTTCGCCGATTTTGACGCTGATGACAGCGGTCAAGCCTTCGCGAACATCTTCACCCGACAAGTTTTCGTCTTTTTCTTTCAAGTATCCTTTGGTTCGGGCGTAGTTGTTCAAGACGCGGGTCAAGGCAGAACGGAAGCCCATGACGTGCGTGCCGCCTTCCGGGTTGTAAATGTTGTTGGCAAAGGCAAGGACCGTTTCCTTGTAGTCATCGACGTACTGCACGCCAACTTCAATGGCGACTTTTTCGACATCCTTTGAGACGTAGAAGATCGCTTCGTGTTTTGGTGTCTTGGTGTGGTTCAAATGGCGAACATACGAGGCGACGCCTCCTTCAAAATAGAAACCGTAGACTTTGCGTTCGCTTTTGGTACGTTCATCGGCGATGACGACGTGGATGCCTTTGGTGAGGTAGCACTGCTGGCGCAGGTGATCGAGAATGTATTTCAAATCAAACTCCACGGTCGTGAAGATCGAGGCGTCCGGGAAGAAGGTGATGGTGGTGCCGTGGTTCTTGCTTTTGCCGATTTGCTTCACTTTGCCCGTCGGTTTTCCGACTTTGTACTCTTGTTCATATTCGCCGCCGTCGCGTTCGACGCGGGCGATGAGCTTGGTCGAGAGTGCGTTCACGACCGAGACACCGACGCCGTGCAACCCACCCGAAACTTTATAGCCGCTTTCCTCTCCGCCGAATTTTCCACCGGCATGGAGTTTTGTTAACACGAGTTCGAGGGCTGAGACTTTAAACTGTTTGTGGATGTCGACCGGAATGCCGCGGCCGTTGTCGGAAACCGAAACGGAGCCCTCTTCGTTCAGTGTGACGGTGATCAGGTTGGCATGGCCGCCCATGGCTTCGTCGAAGGAGTTGTCGACGACTTCCCAGATGAGGTGGTGCAAGCCTTCGGGTCCCGTCGAACCGATGTACATGCCGGGACGCTTGCGTACCGGGTCCAGCCCTTCGAGGACGGAGATTTGCTCCGCGCCATATGCACCTTTCTTCTTCTCGTCTTTGGCCATAATTTGGATGGAGAGATAGTAGCGGGAATCATTCAGCACGCCAAGGGGTCGTCAGACGGGCGACTGTGCTACACTGCAAGCGAATTATGCCGGGAAACGAGGCAGGACGTTTTACCTCCGGAGAATTGGAGTTCGCGTCTTTTTGGGTCCGCAATGGCCCGATGCTTCGGCGTGTCGGCCATGGAGTCCTCATTGCGCTGTCGGTGCTCGTCTGGGGGTATTCATTGTGGGGCCTGCTTGATGCGTACGCGATTTCGTACCCGCGTGAGTCGCGGATTACACGCGAGATCGCGTTGAATCAGCAACTCTTGGCCGGACTTGCGACCGACATCCCGCAGAACGTCTCGCTTTCGAGTGTCGATGTTTACCAAACGACGGACGGACGATTCGACATGTCGGTCGAACTCACGAATCCGAACGGGCAATGGTGGGCGGAATTCAATTATCATTTCAATCTGTCGGGGGAGCAGACGCCGATCCAAAACGGATACGTGTTGCCACAAAACAAACAAATCCTGACGCAACTTGGATATAAACCTAAAACGCCAGGTGGGCGGAGCGCGACGCTTATTATCGATAACGTGCGTTGGCATCGAGTGGATCCGTCCGTCGTGGGATCTAGCTACAAAAATTATTTGGGTGAGCGACTCGCGTTGTCGTTCCAGGATCTCAAGTACGATACGAATATCACGTTGGGCACGACCAAGGTTGGGCAATCCTCGTTTACGCTCGTGAATAACGCTGCGTACGGATTTTGGTCGCTCGAACTCGTCGTGCGGTTGTATCGTGGCGGGTCGGTGGTCGCGGTCAACAGCATCAAGCTCGACAAGATTCTTCCAGGCGAACGTCGTCCTATTCAATTGACGTGGTTGGATAATGTCCCGAGCGTTACGCAGACCGAAATTATCCCGCAAGTGAACGTGTTGGATTCGTCGGTATTTTTGCCGACGAAATATTTTTCGCCGTAGGCCTGGTCGTTGACTGACGGCTATGGCAAGCTCGCAACATGAGGCGTTGGTTGGAGGTCTACACGCGATATGACTGGTCGTTGCTCCTCGCGGCGACGGCGCTTTCGGCGATCGGTTTGCTCGCGATTTATGGCATTAACATTTCGCAAAGCACGAGTTTGTTTCAGTTTAATAAGCAGTTGATTGGATTGTTGGTCGGTGAGGCGATTGCGTTGAGTCTCGCGCTGGTGGATTATCGTCGTTTACGGACGCTTGCGATTCCGATTTTTGCGGCCGGAACGGCGATGCTGGTAGCGGTGCTTGTCATCGGGACAACAACGCGGAATGCGGGACGTTGGTTTGTGGTTGGTTCACTTTCGTTTCAGCCGGTGGAGCTCGCCAAAATTATGTTGGCGATTTTTTTGGCTTGGTATCTTGCACGGTATGTGCATAAACGGCTCACGTGGATTCCGTTTTTGGGGAGCGTCGTCGCGCTCTTTCTCTACATGGGGCTCGTTCTCATGCAGCCGGACTTTGGATCCGCGATGGTGTTTGTAGCCATGTGGGGCGCGGTCGTGTTGTTTTGTGGTTTGCCCAAGCATGCCTGGTGGGTTCTGCTTGTCTCGCTGATAACGGTCTCGACGCTGTTGTGGTTTTTTGGGCTTCGCCAATATCAAAAAGATCGTATTAATGCATTTTTGCATCCGGCGAATGATCCATACCGTACAACCTACAACGTGACGCAGGCTCGTATCGCGATTGGTTCTGGCGGATGGTTTGGGAAAGGGATCGGTGAAGGTTCGCAGGCACGTTTGCGATTTTTGCCGGAGTCCTCGACGGACTTCATGTTTGCCGTGTTGGGTGAGGAGTTGGGATTTTTTGGTTTGTTGGTGGTGCTCGGATTATTTGGATTTATTATTTTCCGCTATCTCCGTATCGCAGCCCGTGCGGAGGACCCATTTGCTGGCATCCTCCTCGTCGGTTTTTCGGCGGTGATTTTATTCCACGTGCTCGTCAACGCGGGGATGAACCTCGGGTTGCTTCCGGTCACCGGCATTCCTTTGCCGTTTGCGTCGGCCGCGGCGTCATCCCTTATTTCGCTTTTCATTACGGTGGGGATCGCGGAGTCGATCGCAGTGCAAAGCCGTGGATCGTTTAGATAAAAACACGCCCTCCAATCTCGGATTGGAGGGCGTGTGAGCGGGAGGAGTGCGGACGCTAGTAGCAGCGAAACCCCGGACTCCAAGGCGTGCCGATGCAGGTGAAGGCATTGCCGCCCGCGCCGTCGTCGGCGAGCGCACAGGTGCAGATCGTCGCAGGCGTGAAGACGGGCAAGGGCGCCCGAGGCGTGCGGCGTGCCGTGCAAACGAAGGGGAACTCGACCAGGTTGCTGCGGGCATCGGGCTGTCCTTCCACGTCCGAGATGCCGGACGATTCGTCGTCAGACGTATCGTCCATGCGCGGCTCTTCCCAGCGCGCCTCGCAGATGATGTCGCGCTCGATGTAGATCCGTTCGATGTGGCGCGGGTAGTAGCCAACGAACCCGAGAACGGCGACCAGACTGGCGGTGGCCGCGATGATGCAGACGCCGTTCGTGCGATGGAGTCGCTTCCGGTCGCGTTCGAGAGCGGTCCGCTCGCCGCGCAGCTCGCTGTTCTGTCGCGTGAGGTCGTTGACCTTGGTGGTGAGCGTGTCGTTTTGCGAGGTGAGCTGCTCCAGCTGGCAGGCTGAGCAACTGAACGTCTCGCTACACAGATGTCCACGGTACGGATCACGTTTCATGTTGCAGCTCCTCCTGTTGCAGCACTGGATCGACCCTATCGAATACGAGAAAAGTTTGCAAGGAATGACGGTTGACAAATTGGAGGTTTTCGGGTATCTTCGAGTGTCGCACTTTCGCGATTTCACGCACGAGGTAGCAGATGAAGAAAGATCTCACCAAGCGGTACACGGTGCTTCTGATCGAGGGGGACGCGCAATTACAGCGGAGCGCGCAACGGATGTTCCGAGATCTGCCGTTCGACCTCACCATCGTCCCCAGCCTTGGGTTGGCCCGCGCCCAGCTTGTGTCACGGACGTTTGACTTCGCATGCTGGCCGGGAGAGACGGCGGTCGAGACGGAGACGCTGCAAGAGATCGTCGACTGCCTTGGCCGCTTCAAAGACCGTGCGACCTGGCACGTCGCGTACGCTCCGACGGAACCCGCGCATGCGGCCCTGATGAGCGCGGGCTGTACGCTCGAGCTGATCTACGAAGGAGACCGGGATAAGCGCCACTTGGCGAAGATCCTGGCTCGGATGCTGCTCAGCTACTGCGGTCGTAGCGAGCTCGAGCCCAAGCTCCCGAACTAGAAGCACGCCGGCAGATTCTTACCTGAGCCTCGGTCAATGACCGGGGCTTTTTCATGGATATTTTCCTGTTGCACAGGTCGCACACAGGCGGTAGGATTCTTGTATGGAACACTCTTCGCCACAGCTCCTTGCGCATTGTCCGGTGTGCCACGCGGCGTATCCGGCTGCAGACGTGCGCTTGCTCGGCGAGCGGGGGACGACGCGGCTTTTCCACTGCACCTGTGCATCGTGTGGGAATGCTGTTTTGGCCGTCGTGTTGGAGAACGCGGGAAGTGTCAGCTCCATGGGTCTCGTCACCGACCTTGAAATCCAAGATGCCCTGCGTTTTCAGGAGGTTTTGCCCGTCTCAACCGATGAATGTCTGGCGGTCCACCGGATCCTCGAAACACAGAGTCAGGCCTTCTGCCGTCAATTGCTTGACAAAAAAGCCTAATTTGGGTAATTTTCGGCCACATTGTTTTCTATGAACTACGCGATTACCGCCGCCGAACGTACGACCCTCGGCCGCCGAGCAAAACACACCCACGATACCGGGAATATCCCGGCTGTTGTCTATGGAAGCGGTGTTGAGCCGAAGGCCATCCAGGTCCCACGTTCTGAATTCCGCAAATTGTACCGCTCGGCCGGTACCTCGTCGCTCATCGACCTCACTGTCGGTGCAAGCACTCCCGTGAAAGCGCTGATCCAAGAAGTCCAGGTGCACCCAGTGACCATGGATCCGTACCACATCGATTTCCGCCAGATTCGCATGGACCAGCCGATTACGGTTGAAGTCCCGCTCAAATTCGTGGGTGAATCGAAGGCCGTGAAAGAACTTGCCGGTACCCCGGTGTTCGCCATGGACACCTTGGAAGTGAAGTGTCTCCCGGCCAACCTCCCGCACGAAATCGAAGTCGACATGTCGCTGATCACTTCCTTTGAAGACAATATTACGATCGGTTCGCTCAAGCTCCCGACGGGCGTCGAAGCCTTGCAGGATCCTGAAGCCGTGATCGCCAACGTCAGCCGTCCGCTCACCGAAGACGAACTCAAGGCGCTCGAAGCCGCCTCTGCGCCGGTCGACGTCACCGCTATCAAGACCGAAGCCGAAGAAAAGAAGGACGCCGAAGCCGCCAAGGAAGCCGAAGAAGCTGCTGCCAAGGAAGCATCGAAATAATCGCAGCCATGGAGGGAACGCGGCTCGATACAGTCAGTCTAGAGAAATTTATCAAACGGTCCTGGCCGCTCCTGGCGCTCGGGGCCGTTTTGATTGTCGGCGCCAGCGCGGCGTTGCTCTGGTTTGCTGTGACGGGGAAAGGCCGCGCGACGAACACGGGGAATGCAGCCGCAACCTCGACGGAGGCTGTTGCGAGTTCGACGGGCGATGTCGTTCCACGCGCCTTAGATGGCGTACTTGTTCCCGCCGAGCAGGCGCAACTGCAGCCGTATGCCGTGATGGTCGAAAACAGTGTGGATGCGCGTCCGCTCTCCGGCCCGGCCGAAGCGAATTTAGTCTATGAATTTCCTGTTGAAGGCGGCATCACGCGCTTCATGTTGGTATTTGATGCCTCATCAACCAGTGATCAGATCGGTCCGGTGCGCAGCGCACGCCAATACTTTGTTGAGACGGCAGACGGGTTGAACGCGGTGTATGCGCACGTTGGCGGAAGCCCAGAGGCTCTCGATAGCATCAAAAAAATGCCAACGTTCCGGAATCTCGACCAGTTTTTCAATGATAAATATTTTTGGCGCTCCGCAAAACGCGCTGCGCCGCACAACGTCTATACACGGACGGACTTATTGACCGAGGCGGATACTGCAAAGAATTGGAAGACAGGGACGTTCCATGCCTGGTCATACAAGGATGACTATCCAGAAGTCGCGACGGCGACGTCGGTTGCGCGTGGTGACGATGAAGGGCCCAAGGTCTCGTATGGTGGATCGTATAACGCTTCGTGGGGCTATGATCGTGCCTCAAATACCTATCTCCGTTCGGAATCGGGGGCGCTGCAAAAAGATGCAGACGGGGCACAGGTAACGGCGAAGAACATTGTCGTGATCCAGACGGATGGTTCGACGTATGATGCGTATGGTCGGCTGCATATCCGTACCACGGGGAAGGGGAAGGCGGAGCTGTACCGTGATGGTCGCAAGATGGAGATTACCTGGAAGCGCGCGGCAGGGACGCATATCCAATTTGAATCGCTCGATGGTTCGGATGTCTTGTTTGACCGAGGGACGACCTGGATTGAGGTCGTGATGGATGCCAAGATGTATGCGGCCGCGGTCGGTGGGAAATCGTTTAACGGTCCGGCGCCGACGGGGAGCGCAACGTCGACGTCATCCACAGCCCCGTAGGTTGACGGAGCGTCAAATTTCGTATATCATATGTGATATACGATTTTTTATATGCCAAAAACCTCTCTCGCTGAAGAACGCAAAGCCATGGGTGCGTTTATGCGTCGTCTGCGCGAACAACGCGGCATGACCCAAGCCGATGTCGCAAAAGCGTTGGGGACCTCGCAAAGCGCTTTAGTGCGGATGGAAAAAGGCGATCAGAACATGGGAATCGATTTGCTACGCAAATTGAGCGATGTGTTGGATCACAAGATTATCGCCGTCAGTGACTCTGTTGATTATGAAATTCGTGGCGGGCGCAAATTATCGGGCAAGATCGTGACCGGGGGATCCAAAAACGGGGCGCTCGGTTTATTGTTTGCGTCACTCCTGAATCGCAATACGACGACACTCCACAATATTCCACGTATCGAGGAAGTGTTTCGTATCCTCGAAGTTTTGCAGAGCATCGGTGTTCAAACGACATGGAAAGAAAAGAATGTCCTCGAAATTAAGCCGCCCAAAACGTTCAACCTGAAAGGGATCGACCACAAGTCGGGGAGTCGGACACGCTCGGTCATTATGCTGATGGGTTCGATGATCCATCGGTTGCCGGAGTTTGAAATTCCGTCAGCCGGTGGGTGTCGGATGGGAATGCGAACGATCGCGGCGCATCGGTATGGCCTCGAGGAACTTGGGGTAAAGATCACGTCTGGAACAAATGCGTATGTCGTTCGTACGGGGAAATTGAAGCCGGCAGACATCGTCATGTACGAGTCGAGCGACACGGCAGCAGAAAATTTGCTGATGGCCGCCGCGCTTATCCCCGGCAAAACGACAATCCGCTACGCGCCACCGAACTACCAGGTGCAAGACGTCTGCTTCTTTTTGCAGGCGCTGGGCGTCAAAATCGAAGGCATCGGCACGACGGTGCTTACGGTTCATGGCATCAAAGATATCGATCAGCCCATCGAATGGTGGAACAGCGAAGACCCGATTGAGTCGATGATGTTCATCAGCGCGGCCGTCTCGACGAACTCGGAACTCACGATTACGCGTTGCCCAATCCGCTTCATCGAGCTCGAGCTCTTGAAGCTCCGCAAGATGGGCCTGCGGTACAAATTGTCGAAGGTTTACACCGCAGAAAATGGTTGTACGGAATTGGTTGATCTCACGGTCTATCCGTCAAAGTTGAAAGCGCTGCACGATAAGATCCATGCCCAGCCATATCCGGGCATCAACAGCGATAACCTGCCGTTCTTTGTGCCAATCGCCACGCAGGCGACGGGCGCTACCTTGATCCATGATTGGATGTGGGAGAACCGTGCGATCTATTTCACGGAATTGAATCGTCTCGGCGCAAACGTCACCTTGGCCGACCCGCATCGCGTGTTCGTCCATGGACCGACGCTGCTCAAAGGCTCGCAAGTCGTCTGCCCGCCGGCGCTTCGTCCAGCGGTTATCGTGTTGATTTCCATGCTTGCCGCCGAAGGCATGTCGATCTTGCGCAACTGCTACACGATTGCGCGCGGCTACGAAGAAATCGCCGACAAGCTCAACAGTATCGGCGCGGATATTCGGGTCATTAAGGGGATGGCGTAAAAGAAAAATCCCAGCATGAGCTGGGATTTTTCTTTTCAAACTGGTTAGCGGACCGTCGCTTGCCAGGTTTGCGTCACGCCGTTTGCTTTGAAGGCGTACCAGATTTTGCGGGTGCCATCTTTTTCGAGTGGACCAACGCGATTCCAGAGGAGGGTGTAGCGGGTGTTTGGGAGGTAGTGCAAGAGCATCGCCTTCTGCAAGAAGAAACTCTTCACTGTCAGCATGTCTTTGTCAGCAGAAACATCGAGGGGTGTGAGGTTTGAATTCTGATTGTAGGCATATGAGTCGCTCCAAAGATAGTGTGGCTCATGCGTGATCTGGCTATAGACGCCGTTCCGTTCCTGGAACGTTGTGACATCTGTTTGGTAATCGGCGTGGCCTTGGGTGTATACGACATCAATGAGGTTCTTTTCGGTGAGATCCAAATAGAACGAGAGGCTCGCGGGATAGCTGAATTGTCGAATGTCGCGGAAGAAAACCGGCTGACGGTCCGTGACAATCCCATCGGCATTCAGAATATGGAGAGTCGTATCCCCCTTGACGCTGATGTTGCCCGCAGCGTCTTGGTCCAGCCAAATCCGACCCGCCTGATAGTACACGCCAGAACGGTATTGAGGATCGATCGACGACCGTGGGTTCACATAATCGGCAAAGGTTGTTTGGGGCGTGATAATCGTCATGCGATCGTAGACGTCGACGGCGACGTTTTGCCCAACGCATTCTCGGAAGAAGGATTGCGTCCCATAGTAATTCGTGCGCCAGGTTCCATCCTTCCATGGGACGGGAATGAGCGTGTGCGAATCCGCCGTCGTACGTTCGATGACGTATTGGCTCGGAGGTGAGGTCATATCCGCTGCCGTCTTCCAGTCTTCTGCGGTGTATTTCTTTTTGTAGCTAACATAGGTGACACCGTCGCAATCGATTGAATCAATTGCTTGTGTCGTGTGCCAGGTGGAGTTCGTTGTTTTCCGGGTGATCCCGCCTTTGTCGTTAAAGATGTAGTAGCTCTGGTCATTCAGCATGTTTGACGCTTCTGCGGCGATGCGGTGCTTCTCGACCAAACCGGTCCGGGTGATGGTCCAGGAATCTGTCGGCCGTGAAAGCAATTCGTTGAGTGTCGAAGAGGCGCTCGCGGGAGTCGTGGTACCTGGTGCGCCGGGATAGAAGGGGGTATCGCGCGTCGCGAGCTCATAGACGCGAAGTTCCGCACCAGTCGGATCCACAATTTCTACATGGACATCTTGACCATATTTATAGTTGGTTCCTTGCAGAATCACGAGGCCATCGTTGTAGCATCCATCGAGCACGGAGGC
>Ga0068863_100006649_pt1 | contig 11348 bp, 10 predicted proteins | sample KBSSwiS62_FD_66596 | JGI IMG/M metagenome (GOLD analysis project Ga0068863, IMG submission 66596) | Switchgrass rhizosphere microbial communities from Kellogg Biological Station, Michigan, USA - KBS Switchgrass S6-2 | ecosystem: Host-associated > Plants > Roots > Rhizosphere > Soil ...
TGGGCGGCAATCCGCTCGCCGTCTTCGAGGACGGACGAGGGTTCGACGATAAGACGATGCAGGCGCTCGCGCTGCAGTTCAACCTGTCGGAAACGACGTTCATCCTTCCCTCAGAAGGTGCGACGGCGCGCGTCCGTATCTTCACGCCGACGTTCGAGATGCCTTTCGCTGGCCACCCGACGCTTGGCACCGCGCACGTCGTTCGCGCGCTCGCGAATGGGGGCGACGCCGTCACGCTTGAAATGACGGCGGGCGTCATCCCGGTCGACGCGCGGGGCGACAGCTGGACGCTGCAGGCGAATGCGCCGCGCACGCGTCCCGTTGCGGCGTCGCGTGCCGAGCTTGCGGCCATGCTCGGCATCGGCGAGACCGACGTCGCCCCCGACCCGGCCAAACCGCCGCTTTGGGTCGACGCGGGCGTCGAGCAACTGGTGATTCCGCTCGCGTCCGCCAATGCGGTTCGCCGCGCCGCGCCAAAGGCCGATCTTCTGCTGATGCACGGCCGTACCGGCGACCGTGCCATGGCGTATGTGTTCGCACCCGACCACGAAGCGGAGGCGGCGGCAGGCCGAACGGCGATGGTCGTCCGCTTCTTTTTCTCGAAGCACGGCGCGGTGATCGAGGATCCGGGCACCGGATCGGCCTGCGCCAATCTTGGTGGATGGCTGCTCGTGCACGACGCGCCGCTGCCGCAACTCCTCGCGATCGCACAAGGCGATGCGGTGGGTAGGCCCTGCCGGATGGGCCTCGAGGTCGACGCCGATCGCCGCATTCGGGTCTCCGGCCGTGTAATCGAGCTCGGCCGCGGGACCGTCACCCTCTAGCGGCGTTGTTGGTCGCGAGCGTGGGCACACGTTTGCCAGCGCGCGCCTCGTTACGACCCGTTACAACTCCAGGGTTTCGTTGCATCTCGGTAGATGCGAAACTGCAGCAGAAGTAGGGTCAGAGACGACTTTCCGGTTCGACGAGTCAAGGTCGCCGGCGCCCCGACGAAATTCGTCTCTGACCCTACTTTGTCGCCGGACGAAACTCGTCTCTGACCCTACTTTTTGCTACTTTTGACGTTCGTCTCTGAGACTCATTCGCGAATGCGAACATCGGAGAGCATCGCGCGCCTCGTACTGCAGACCGCAACGATCGTCGCCATCCTCGCGACGTCGGCGACCGCGGCTTTCGCGGCGCCCACCGACGTGCTGGGCTATGACGACGCGCGTCATCTGCTGGTGCGCACCGGCTTCGGTCCCACCGATGCGGAAGTTCGTGCGTATGCGCCTCTCACCCGCGAAGCGGCCGTCGCCAAGCTGCTTAAAGAAACGCGCACGACCGCGTCGACGCCGCCGCCCGAGTCCGTCACCGATTCTGGCCCGCTGCGCTACCCGAATGCGGAGATGTCGACAGCCGAGGAGAAGAAAGCGTTCGCCCGGCAGCAAGCCCGCGACGGTCTCGCGCTTCGCGCCTGGTGGGTGCGCGAGATGCTCGTCACACCGTCTCCCCTCACCGAGCGCATGACGCTCTTCTGGCACAACCACTTCGTGTCGAGCCAGGCCAAGGTGCGCCTCGCTCGGCTCATGTACCGGCAGAACGTTGCGCTGCGCAGTTACGCGACCGCGAACTTCGGCGACCTGTTGCACGCGATGGCGAAGGATCCGGCGATGCTCGTCTACCTCGACGGCGTGCGAAGCCGCAAGGGCGCCCCGAACGAGAACTTCGCGCGCGAGGTGATGGAGCTCTTCACGCTCGGCGAGGGGCGCTACGGCGAGCAGGACATCAAGGAAGCGGCACGCGCGTTCACGGGCTGGAGCGTCGATCGGCAGAGCGGCGAGTTCGTGTTCCGGCCGCGCATCCACGACTATGGCGTGAAAACCGTCTTCGGCAAGAGCGCCGCGTTCGACGGCGACGACGTCCTCGATCTCCTGCTCGCGCGTCCCGAGACCGCGCAGCTCGTGACAGCGAAGCTGTGGCGGGAATTCGTCTCGCCGGATCCGGACCCCAAGGAGGTTCGCCGCATTGCCGGGCGCTTCGTCGCGTCGCGCTACGACATCAAGACGGTGCTCTCAGACCTTCTGCTGTGCGACGCTTTCTACGCCGCCGAGAATCGCGGCACGCTCGTGAAGTCGCCGACGGAGCTCGTCGTCGGCACGATGCGCTCGTTCGGCGTCGCGCCCGATGCCACGCTCGCACTCGCGATCGCAACGGCGGCGATGGGCCAGAACCTGATGGCGCCACCGAACGTCAAGGGATGGCCTGGCGGCGAGGCATGGATCAACACCAACACGCTGCTCGCGCGGAAGCAGTTCGTCGATCGCGTGACGCGTGCCGAGGTCGCGCGCCGCGCCGGCGCGACGGTGACGACGCCAGACGATGCCGCGCCGGCCGCCGGCGCCATGCAGCGCCGGCTGTCCGGCATCGACTTCGACAGCGGGCGGTTCCTCGCGCAATTTCCGGGCGTCACGGTGAAAGAGCGCGGCCAATGGGCCCAACGGCTGCTGCTGCCCGTCGCGCCGCAGGGCGACGATCCGCCCAACGACGCGGATGCCATCGTTCGTGCATTGCTGTTCGACACTGCGTACCAGCTCAAGTGACACGACCATGGACCGCCGCACGTTCCTGCAATCCTCGCTCGCCGCCGCCGCTCTCCAGTCGCTCGGCGCCGCATCGCCCTCCCTTGCCTTTGCGGCCGCGCCGGCCACCGCGAGCTATCGCAACCTGCTCGTGCTCATCGAGCTCTCGGGAGGCAACGACGGCCTCAACACCGTCGTTCCCTACGCCGACCCTGCGTATTACGCGCTGCGGCCGAAAATCGCCATCGCGCGCGACGACGTCGTACAGCTTTCCGATCGCGCCGGACTTCATCCCGCGCTGGCACCGCTTCAGCCGCTGTGGCGGAGCGAAGAGCTCGCGGTGCTGCAGGGCATCGGCTATCCGGCCCCGAACCTGTCGCATTTCCGCTCGATCGAGATCTGGGACACCGCGTCATCGAGCGATGCGTACCTGACCGACGGATGGCTCACTCGCGCGTTCGCGGCGGCGCCGGCGCCGCGCGCGTTCGCCGCCGACGGCATCGTGATCGGCAGCAATGCGATGGGGCCGCTGGCGGGCAGCGGCACGCGCGCCGTCGCGCTCTCGAACACCGACAATTTTCTGCGGCAGGCGCGCCTCGCGGCTCCCGGGGGCGAGCCGCGCAACAGCGCCTACCGCCACATCCTCAACGTCGAGGCGGACATCGTGCAGGCGGCGATGAAGCTCGACGCCCACCACGGGTTCGCAACGGAATTTCCGCAGGGCACGTTTGGCAACGCGGTCAAGACCGCCTGCCAAGTCATCGCGAGCCCCTCCGGCGTTGCCGTCGTTCGGCTGAGCCTCGCCGGATTCGATACGCACGGGGCGCAGGCGCCGACGCAGGCGCGCCTGCTCGGTGAGCTTGGCCGCGGCATCGTCGCGCTCAAGTCCGCGCTGGATGAGCTCGGACGCTGGAACGACACGCTGATTCTCACGTATGCGGAATTCGGCCGACGGCCGCGCGAGAACCTGTCCGCGGGAACGGACCACGGCACTGCGAACACGCACTTCGCGTTGGGTGGCCGCGTGATCGGAGGCTTCTACGGTGCGGCGCCGATGCTCGACCGCCTCTCCGGCGACGGCAATCTCGCCCACGCGGTGGACTTTCGCGAGATCTATGCGACGGTGCTCGAGCGCTGGTGGGGCCTTCCGTCGCAGCCGACGCTCGGCAAGCGCTTCGCGCCGGTGCCGTTCGTGCGGGCGTAAGGGTGTTCGTTCCTTCGGTCTGGCCGCGGGGGAGTGCACACAGCAACGCAGCGCGTGGCCTTCCGTGCTCGACCCCCTCACCCTCAACCGGCGTTCGCACTCCAGGCGTCGAGGAATTGCCGCCAATGCGGCGCCCCCGTGGCGGCGATACGCTCGCGCGCGACCGCAAGCTCCTGCTCGTATTCCGCTCCGACCAGCTCGCCGCGCAGACGGCGGAACCGCAGGTACAGAAGGTACGTGTTCATCACGTCGGTTTCACAATAGCGGCGTACGTCGTCGCGGCGTCCCGCGGCGATGGCGGCAGTGACTTCGCTCCCGTCCATCCCGAGCTTGCCCGGGTATCCGCAAAGTCGCGCCATCGTGTCCAGGCCCGCCGAGGCCCGCAGCTGGTACATCGACAGCACGTCCATGAGATCGAGATGGCGCGTGTGATAACGCGAGAGGTAGCCGTTGAACTTGAACTCGCGGTCGTCATCGCCCCAATCCCAGTAGCGCGCCGCGGACACGCCGTGGATCATCGCGCGATAGCTCAGCACGGGGAGGTCGAAGCCGCCGCCGTTCCACGACACGAGCTGCGGCGTGTGCTTGTCGATCAGGTCGAAGAAACGGCGGATCAGCTCGGGCTCGGCATCCTCCACCGTGCCGACCGACCCGATCTTGAAGCCGTTGTCGTCGCGTAGCGCGCACGCAATCGCGACCACCTTCTGGAAAGGAAGCGGAAGAAAGTCCGAGCCGCCCTGCGCGCGCCGCTTCTGGATCACGGACTCGACGACGTCGGGGTCGGAGAGGTCGCCTGGAAGCGAATGCACGCGGCGCAGGCCGGCCGCATCGGGCACGGTCTCGATATCGAACGCGAGGATCGGCGTCACGTCGTGGCCGCGATGGCGTTGAAGGCAACCTAGCCGGGGAAGACGCCCGTCGACAGATAACGGTCGCCGCGATCGCAGACGACGAACACGATCGTCGCGTTCTCGACTTCGCGGGCGATCCGCAACGCAACGGCGCACGCTCCGCCGGCGGATACGCCGCCGAAGATGCCTTCTTCGTTTGCGAGGCGGCGGGCCATCTCTTCGGCCTCCGCCTGCGACACCGATTCGATCCTGTCCACCCGCGACGGATCGTAAATCTTCGGGAGATAAGCTTCCGGCCACTTGCGGATCCCGGGAATCTGCGAACCCTCCGCAGGCTGAGCGCCGATGATGCGGACCGCGGCATTCCTTTCCTTCAGGAACCGCGAGACGCCCATGATCGTGCCGGTCGTCCCCATCGCCGACACGAAGTGCGTGATCGTGCCGCGCGTGTCGCGCCAGATCTCGGGCCCCGTTCCGCGATAGTGCGCGAGGGGATTGTCGGGATTGGCGAACTGGTCGAGGATGATGCCCTTGCCTTCGTCGCGCATCCGCTCGGCGAAATCGCGCGCATGCTCCATGCCGCCGGCCTTCGGCGTGAGGATGAGCTCGGCGCCGTATGCGCGCATCGCCTGCCGGCGCTCGACGGAAAGGTGATCGGGCATGACCAGGATCATCCTGTAGCCCTTCATCGCGGCCACCATCGCGAGCGCGATCCCGGTGTTGCCGGACGTCGGCTCGATGAGCGTGTCGCCTGGCCGGATGTCGCCGCGGCGCTCGGCTTCGACGATCATGGAGAGTGCCGGCCGATCCTTCACGGAACCGGCCGGGTTGTTGCCCTCGAGCTTGCCTAGGACGATGTTGGTGCCCGCGCCCGGCAAGCGGAGAAGGCGGACGAGAGGCGTGTTGCCGACAGTCGATTCGAGCGTGGGGTACATGGGCGGCAACGTGTCGCGATGAAGCTATTGTAGCGAAGCCATTGCGCAACCCCCGCGCGAAGCGCGCACCGCGCGCTCGGCCGAGGCGAATGTGCCGCTGCAGAGCGGAGTCGCCTCAGTCCAGCGACGAGACGGTTACTTCTTGGGTGCTTCGGTGCTCTTGGCGTCCGGGGCAGCCTTGTCCTTGGCGGCTTTGTCTTCCTTGGCCGCCTTGTCTTTCGCGGCCTTGTCTTCCTTCGCCGCCTTTGCCTTGGCGACCTTTTCTTCCTTCGCCGCCTTGTCCTTGGCGGCCTTTTCTTCCTTCGCGGCCTTGGCCTTTGCGGCCTTCTCTTCTTTGGCCGCTTTCGCATCCGCCGCGGCTTTCTCTTTTTCGGACATCGCGGGCGCCGCCGTTGCGGGCGCGGCCTTCGCCGGTTCGGCTTTCGTCGGTGCGGCGGCTGGTGCTGCCGCCGTGGTCTTCGCCGCTTCGGCCTTCGTTGGCGCCGCAGGCGCGGGCGGCGCTGCCGCGGTCGTCTTCGCTGTGTCGGCCTTCATCGGTGCGGGCGCGGAGGCCGCCGGCGGCGCTGCAGTCTTTGCAACCGGCGTCGTGGCGCCGGTTACCGAAACGTCGCCCTTGATCTTGTCGAACGTTGCGTCACCAATACCCTTGACGTCTTTCAGCTGCTCGATGGACTTGAACGGCCCATTCACCTTCCGGTGATCGATGATCGCCTGCGCCTTCACGGGACCGATGCCATTGAGCGCCTCCAGCTCCTGCAGCGTCGCAGTGTTCACATTGATCGCCGCAAGGGCGAGCGCGGAAAACATGAGCCCGACCAGCAGAACCAGCAACCGTTTCATCGATGCCTCCCAGAGAGTTGAGTCGTGCGCCGCACCGGGATCGGAACGCTTTGGCGCGCGATGCGATAACGCGGCGCCCATGTTACCCGTTGGCCGGTCGGACCGATACGCGCTCGCCCTTCTCTCCGGGATCAGTTGTGGCGCTGAATGTCAGGGCTTGCGGGTCGCCGGGTCGTCGCCCTTGCTCGCGGAGGTGACCGCACCCTTCGCCATGCGCTGCGGAGCCGAGGCGTCCGCGGGCTTGGATGACGGATCGGCCGCCTTTGCCGGCGGCTTCGCCGACGCGCCGACCACGGTCAGGTCGCCCTTGATCTTCTCGTAGCGCTTGGCGCCGATGCCCTTGACGTCCTTGAGCTCCTCGATCGACTTGAACGCGCCGTTCTTGCTGCGATAGTCGAGGATCGCCTGCGCCTTGGCCGGCCCGATGCCGGGCAGCGCAACGAGCTCGTCCTTGGTTGCCGTGTTGAGGTTGACCGCGGCGGTGGCCGTGAGTGAGCACAGCGCCAACGCGAATGCCAGTACCAGTCGCTTCATAGTGCCTCCAACGTGAGGGGTTGTGTGCGGCGGCGATCAACCCATCGCCTTCGCCCCCGCAACTTACGTGGAGGAGCGGCTCGCGGAAATCAGCCGTTCGATGTAACGCGGAACGCCTTCCTCGACCGTCTGCATCGGCGCCGCATAACCAGCCGCCCGCAGGCGGGACAGGTCCGCTTCGGTGTAGCTCTGGTACTTGCCCGCGAGTGCTGCGGGCATCGGGACGTAGCGGATGACGCCGGCGGCTACGAGCTCCGCCGTCGATCGCGGCGCCTCGCCCTCCGCAGCGCGGCAGGCGTTGACGGTCGCCGTCGCAACGTCGTTGAATGTCGCGGCGCGGCCGCTGCCGAGGTTGAAGATGCCGCTTCGCTCGGGGTGATCGAGAAAGTGGAGGTTGACGTTCACGACGTCGTCGACCGCGACGAAATCCCGACGCTGCTCGCCATTGCCATAGCCGCCCGAGCCTTCGAACAGCGACACGTGCCCTTCACTGCGGTACTGCTGGCAGAAGTGCCACGCGACCGAAGATCCCCGGCCCTTGTGCTGCTCGCGCGGACCGTACACGTTGAAGTAGCGGAACCCCGCAATCTGCGCGGTGCGCTCCGGCAAGAGCCTGCGCACGTGCTGATCGAAGAGGAACTTCGAGTAGCCGTACACGTTGAGCGGCGCCTCGAACGAGCGCTCCTCGCGGAACGTCGCGCTCCCGCCGTACACGGCCGCGCTGGACGCGTAGAGGAACGGCACGTCGTTGCTCTGACACCATTCCAGGAGGCTCACCGAGTACCGGTAGTTGTTGCGCATCACGTACCGACCGTCGGTTTCCATTGTGTCGGAGCACGCGCCCTCGTGCAGGACGGCCGAAATGTCGTCGTCGAAGTCGCCGTCGGCAAGGCGCGCGGCAAACTCCTCCTTGTCGACGAACTCGTCGATTTCACAATCGACGAGGTTCACGAACTTGTCGGCGCGCGCGAGGTTGTCGACCGCGACGATGTCGAGGATGCGCCGCCGGTTGAGCGCCTTGACGAGGTTGGCGCCGATGAATCCTGCGGCGCCGGTGACGACGATGCGCATGATCGGCTGCGTCAGCGCGCGCGGGCGCCCCTCGGGCGGCAGCGAACGCAGTGAGCGCGGGCGCCGTTCATCTCAGATCTCGAAATCGACACGGTCGACGTTGCTCACGATGAACGGCACGCGCGCCGTGACCCCGCACAGCAACTCGTAGCCGACCGTTCCGGCGGAGCGAGCGACTTCGTCGACCGGCAAGCCCTCGCCCCACAGCGTCACCGGGCTGCCGATCCCGGCATCCGGCAAATCGGAGATATCGACCGTCAGCATGTCCATCGACACGCGGCCTGCAAGAAGCGCACGCTTTCCCTGTACGAGCACGGGCGTGCCGTAGGGCGCATGGCGCGGGTAGCCGTCCGCGTAGCCGCAGGCGACGACGCCGATGCGCCCGGCGCGCGTCGCGGTATACGATCCGCCGTAACCCACCTGAGCGCCGGCCTCGAGCGCTTGCACCGCGATGATCTCCGAGCGCAGCGTCATCACGGGCCGCACGCCGATCGAAGCCGCCGGCTCAGAGACGAACGGCGACGCTCCGTAGAGCATGATGCCCGGCCGCACGATCTCGCCGCCGATTTCCGGGTAGCGGGCGACGCCCGCAGAATTGCAAAGCGAACGTGGATACGGCATTCCGCGGCACGCCGCGTTGAATGCAGCGAGCGGCTTTTCGATTCCGTAGTCCTCGTCCGCGCGGGCGAAGTGCGTCATGAGGCGCAGCACGGCGACCGACGGGCAGTTGTTGAGGCGTTCCACCGTCTTCACGACCTCGGTCACCGCAATCCCGAGACGGTTCATTCCGGTGTTGATCTTGATGAAGACCTCGATCGGCTGCTCGACCCGCGTCCGCTCGAGCATTCGCAACTGGGCCTCGTTGTGCACGACAACGGCAAGCCGGTGATGCGAAATCTCGGGCAGCTCGTCGCGCGTGAAGAAGCCCTCGAGCAGCAGGATGCGCTTGGCATAACGCGCGCCGCGCAGCCGGATCGCGGTGTCGAGCTCGACCAGCGCCACGCCTTCCACCGTGTCGAGGGCGGGCAGCACGCGCATGATGCCGTGCCCATACGCGTCGGCCTTCACGACGGCGAGCACTTGGGCGTTGGGCGCCAGCTCGCGCACGCGGCCGACGTTCGCGCGCAACGCGGGAAGGCTCAGGTGAGCGTGCAGCGGTCGGGCCATCGATCAGGAGTGGTAACGCGGGACGGACGGTCGACGCGTCCGAGGGCGCCGGCGCGCGCGGATTCTCCCGCCAAGGCAATCATGGTATAAAGCGCGGGCCGCGGGCAACACCCAACAATTATATCGAATGCCCGCGTTCACGACGCGTTTCGCTGCCTTCGCTTTCGCGCCGGCACGTCGCGGAGGACGACGCGGAGGACGATGAAGTCCGGCTTCTACACGATCATGGCGGCGCAGTTTTTCAGCTCGCTCGCCGACAACGCCTTGCTGATCGCCGCGATCGCGCTCTTGCGCGATCTCAATGAACCGGGGTGGATGACGCCCGGTTTGAAGCAGAGCTTCGTGCTGTCGTACGTGCTGCTCGCCCCGCTCGTCGGCGCGTTCGCCGACTCGATGCCCAAAGGCCAGGTGATGCTCATCACCAACGGCATCAAGATCGTGGGCTGCATGCTGATGCTGATCACCGTCCACCCGCTCGCCGCCTACGCGATCGTCGGCTTCGGCGCGGCGGCGTATTCGCCGGCCAAGTACGGGATCCTCACCGAGCTGCTGCCGCCGCAGCAGCTCGTCGTCGCGAACGGCTGGATCGAGGGCACGACCGTGGCCTCCATCATCCTCGGCGTGCTGACCGGCGGCCTGCTGATCGGCCCCCGGGTGGCGACGCTGCTGCTCGGCATCAACGTTCCCTACATCGACACCGGCATCGACACGCCGCCGGAGGCCGCGATCAGCGTGATCATGCTCTTCTACGTCGTCGCCGCGGTGTTCAACGCCTTCATACCGAACACCGGCGTGGACCACCGCATGGTGAACCGCAATCCGCTCTTCCTGATCGGCGAGTTCGCGCACTGCGTCTCGCTCCTGTGGCGCGACAAGCTGGGCCAGGTGTCGCTTGCCACCACGACGCTGTTCTGGGGCGCGGGCGCGACGCTGCAATTCATCCTGATCGACTGGGCCGCGACGGCGCTGGGACTCAACCTGTCACAGTCGTCGATGCTGCAGGGAGTCGTCGCTGCCGGCATCGCGGTCGGCGCCATCGTCGCTGCTCGCTACGTGTCGCTGCGCGGCGCTGTCAAGGTGCTGCCGGTCGGCGCGATGATGGGCCTCATCGTGATCTCGATGATCTTCGTCACCCGGCCCGCGACCGCGATGGTGCTGATGGTCGCGATCGGGGCTTGTGCAGGCTTCTTCGTCGTGCCGATGAATGCGCTGCTGCAGCATCGCGGCCACGTCCTGATGGGCGCCGGCCATTCGATCGCCGTGCAGAATTTCAACGAGAACATCGGGATCCTGGCGATGGTGGGCATCTATTCGCTGATGCTCTCCGTGGGCCTCGACATTCAGACGGCCGTCGTGCTGTTCGGCCTCTTCGTGTCGGGCACGATGGTGCTCGTGATGTGGCGGCACAGAAAGAACCAGGCACGCGGGGATCTCTTGCACCTCATCGGCAGCGACGCCCACTCGCCCGCGCATCGCGACAGGCCGCACCGCGCGCTCTAAAGGCCGCGGCGCGGCGCCTACAGCAGGACGGGCCGGTCGGAGAGCTCGTTGCCGGCCGGCCGGCCTTCGCGCGGGTAGTGGCGGACGAGCAGCGCATTGATCTCGGCGAGTCCCGCTTCCGCGCCTTCGCCGAATCTTCCCTCCCGGAACGCTTTCTCCATCGTGCGGCAGATTTTCTCCCACGCCTCGGTGCCTACCTGCGCATGGATGCCGCGGTCGGCGACGATCTCGACGTCGCGGTCCGCGAGCAGCAGGTAGACGAGCACACCGCAGTTCTCGGCGGTATCCCAGATCCCGAGGGAGGCGAAAACCTCGATTGCGCGTTCGCGAGGCTTCGTGCCGTGAAGCACGCGCGCGAACGGCAGCGCGGCCTCGACGGCAAAGCGCAGCTGGCCGCGATGCTCGCTCTCGCCGGCGGCGATCAGCGCTTCGATTCGCTGCAGCGATTTCGCCGGGAACGTCCGCCGCACGGTTGCGCGATCGGTGCAAAGATGACGGAAGAGGCGGCGAAATGGGTGGCGGCTCGTCATGGTCGTCTTGGGCCCTGGTCACCAGCTTCCGGAGGAGCCGCCGCCGCCGAAGCTGCCGCCGCCGCCCGAAAAGCCGCCGCCGCTGCTTCCACCGCCACCAAAGCCGCCGCCGCCCCAACCGCCGCCCGTCGGAATCCAACCGCCGCCGCGATGCG
>Ga0068863_100006652_pt1 | contig 11345 bp, 10 predicted proteins | sample KBSSwiS62_FD_66596 | JGI IMG/M metagenome (GOLD analysis project Ga0068863, IMG submission 66596) | Switchgrass rhizosphere microbial communities from Kellogg Biological Station, Michigan, USA - KBS Switchgrass S6-2 | ecosystem: Host-associated > Plants > Roots > Rhizosphere > Soil ...
ATCTCCGACTTCGGCGAATGGTTCGGCAATCACACCCGGGCGCCGCACGGGGACGAGCAGCTCTGGCTCTCGCTCGGCTTTGCCTACATGGTCGTGATCACCGGCATCTGCGTGGTCGTCCAGGCCGACGTCGTCCGCTACCGGCCGCTGTTGCTCGTGCTCGCCGCCGGCAAGACCGCGTCCTCGCTGGCCACCCTCGCCTTCTTCGTCTTCGACGAACAGGTCTTCGCCTACCTGCTCAACTTCCTGCTCGACGGCTCGCTGGTGCTGATCGCGCTCGGCCTCTGGGTCCTGGCCGGCCGCGTCGGCCGCCCCGTCGACCCCGGTTGACAGCGGGCGCCGGGGCTTTCGGCCACTGAGCAACGCACCCTGAGCTCGATCTGCGCGGCGATGGCGCCGGGGATCGACGGCCTGCCCGTGGCCGAGCGCGACGTCGACGTCTCCGGGCCGGTGGCGCGGTTCCTCGCCTCGGTCTCGCCGCGGGTCCTGATCCGGCTCAGGCTCGGCCTGCGCGCCTTCGAGTGGCTGCCCTTCCCCTGGCGCTTCAGCCGCCTCGACCCGGCCGCCCAGGAGGACTTCCTGCACCGGCTCGAGGGCTCGCGCTTCTCCCTCCACCACGACCTGCTGCTGATGGCGAAGCTGTTCTCGACCCTCGGCTACGCGGTCACGCCCGAGGTCGAGGAGCGGATCGGCTTCGAGATCCGCTGCGCCACCGCCAACGGGATCCCGCCGGAGCCGGCCGGGACGCTGGGCGACACCGAGCCGTCCGGCGACGGCGAGGAATGCGACGTGGTCATCGTCGGCTCCGGCGCCGGGGGCGCCGTGGCGGCGGCGGAGCTGGCGGCGGCCGGGCTCGAGGTGATCGTGCTCGAGGCCGGCGACCACTACGACCGCGACAGCTACCCGGCCGACCACCTCGACGCGATCGCCGAGCTCTACCGCGACGGCGGCCTGACGATCGCCGAAGGCCGGCCGCCGATCCCGGTCCCGGTGGCCAAGGTCGTCGGCGGCACCACCGTGATCAACTCCGGCACCTGCTTCCGCGCCCCCGAGCCGGTGCTGGCGGACTGGCAGGGGCGCTTCGGCATCTCCTGGGCCGGCGAGATGGACGCCGACTACGCCGAGGCCGAGCAGACGCTGCGGGTGACCCAGCTCGACCCGGAGACGATGGGACGCAACGGCCAGCTGGCGATGGAGGGCGCGGCCGCGATCGGCGCCAGCGGCGCCCCGATCCACCGCAACGCCGGCAACTGCAACCAGTGCAGCTCCTGCCCGTTCGGGTGTGAGATCGACGCCAAGCGCGGCATGCACGTCAGCTACCTCCCCCGCGCGGTCGCCGCCGGGGCGCGGATCCGCGCCGGGGTCGAGGCAGAGCGGATCTTGGTCGAGGACGGGCGCGCGGTCGGGGTCAGCTGCACGGCCCGGGTTGCCGGCAGGCGCCGGCCCTTCACGGTGCGGGCGCGGCGCGCGGTGATCGCCGCCGGCGGCTCCTTCGGCACGCCGGAGCTGCTGCTGCGCTCGGGGCTCGGCGGTCGCCAGGTCGGCCGCAACCTCCACATCCACCCCGCCTGCTGGGTCGGCGCCCGCTACGAGGAGGAAGTGCGCGGCTGGGACGGGGTGATGCAGAGCTACTACGTCGACGAGTGGGAGCACACCGGAATCCTGCTCGAGGCGACCTTCACCCCGCTCGCCTTCGGCGGCGCCTGGCTGCTCGGCGCCGGCGAGTCGCACCAGCGGGCGATGCTCGACTTCGGCCACGTCGGCTCGGTCGGCGTCCACCTCTGCGACGAGTCCTCGGGCCGGGTCGGGCTCGGCGCCGAGGGCTCGCTGCGGGCCAGCTACAAGCTGACCAAGGGCGACGCCGACCGCCTCGCCTTCGGCATCGCCCGCGCCGCCGAAGTCCACTTCGCCGCCGGCGCCACCGAGGTCTACCCCAACATCGCCCGCGTCGGCGTCCTCAAGCCAGGCGATCTGGCCACCTTCGAGGCGACCACCTTCAAGCCGGCGGAGCTGCGCCTCGAGGCCTTCCACCCCATGGGCACCGCCCGCATCACCGCCGACCCCTCCCAGGGTGTCTGCGGCATCGACGGATCGGTGAACGGCGCCAACAACCTTTACGTGGCCGACGGCTCTCTCTTCCCAACCTCCGTCGGCGTAAATCCGATGATGACCATCATCGCCTTTTCCAAGCAGGTGGCGCGCGGAATCGCCACTGCTAATACCGACTAGCCCAAGCGGCGAGAGGGGTCAGGTAGGGGTTTCGCTTAACTTCTTTCGTGGATCGAGCTGCGGCCGCTCCGAGATCGAGCGCCCGCGAAAAAGTACAAGACGCTTCACCCCTACCTGACCCCTCTCGCCTCCCGCGCCTAACTCGGCGGAGGAGGCGGAGGCGGAGTTCCGCCGCTCTGAGACGGAGGGGGTGGCGGCGGCGGAGTTCCGGCGATCGGAGGCGGCGGCGGAGGTGGCGGGGTGCCGGCGCTCGGAGGGGGCGGTGAACCCGCGCCCGGGCCGCCGCCGGAGAGCTTGTCGGCGGTGCCGCTGAAGGTGGAGCCCTCTTCCTGCATGGCTCTATAGCCGCCGTAGGCGATGCCGGCGGTGGCGATCAGGCCGAGGAAGATGCCGAGTTCGAGGGTGCCGTCGACGGAGACGCCGCCGAAGCTGCCGAAGCTCGGCGGGTCGACGATCCGGAACAGGACCAGCAGCACCGAGAGGCCGCCGAGGACGGTGACGGCGACGTTCATCGATACCGGCGGCTCATACTCGGAGTCGCTGAGACGGAGGAAGACGTTGATCAGGGCGACGACGATCGTGATCACGAGGATGATCGGGATGAATTCGAGCGCGTCCCAGGCACTGCCGCCGGCGCCGGGCACCTCGCCCGAGAAGCCCGCGGAGCCGGAGACTTCGACCCCGAACCAGGTGAAGAACATGAAGATGAAGAGGAGGACGGCCGAAACCCCGGCGATCTTCTCTCCGGTGTTGAGCTTGTCTACGTCCATCAGCGTTCCCTCCGTCGAAGCTTGGTCGCGGTCCGACCCTGTATATCCACCACCGGACCTATTCGGCGGAGATATGGCCGACCCTTCTAGGCTGGGCTGGACGGCGTGCGTAGGCGCGCCGCCTGCAAGGTGTTGACCAGCAGCATCGCGATCGTCATCGGCCCCACCCCACCGGGGACCGGCGTGATCGCCGCCGCGACCGTCGCCGCGGAGTCGAAATCGACGTCGCCGCAGACGCCGTCATCGCCGCGGTTCATGCCGACGTCGATCACCACCGCCCCGGGCTTGACCGCGTCGGCACCAAGCAGTTCCGGCACCCCGACCGCGGCGACCAGCACGTCGGCGCGGCGACAGGTCGCGGCGAGGTCGCGGGTGCGCGAGTGGCAGATGGTCACGGTCGCGTTGGCGGCCAGCAGCAGGCGGGCGACCGGCACCCCGACCAGCTTCGAGCGCCCGACGACCACCGCCTCCGCGCCTTCCAGCTCGACGCCCTCGTGAGCCAGCAGCTCCATCACCCCGGCCGGCGTGCAGGGCACCAGGCCGGGCGTGCCGTGAGCCAGCAGCCCGGCGTTCAGCGGGGTCAGGCCGTCGACGTCCTTGCGCGGGTCGAGCGCGGCGACGACGGCGTCGGGGCTGATCTGCGCGGGAACCGGCAGCTGCACGAGGATTCCGTCGACCTCCTCGTCATGACCGAGAGCGCCGACCAGCTCCAGCAACTCCGCCTCGCTCGTCTCGGCGCCGAGCCCGTGATGGACCGATCCCATGCCGGCCTGCTCGCAGGCCCGGTGCTTGTTGCGGACGTAGATCTCCGAGGCGGGGTCGTCACCGACGATCACGGTCGCCAGGGTCGGCGTCCGCCCCGCCTCCGCCGCATAGGCCTCGACTTCGCCGCGCACGCGCTCGCGCACGGCGGCGCCGACCGCTTTGCCGTCGATGATCCGCGCCGCCACCTTCAGCGCTTTCGGATCGGGGCGTAGTCGGCCATCAGCTTGCGCTCGGAGCCGTCGTCGGAGAAGCGGACGATGACCACCCCGCCCGGCTCGACCCCGGTAACGACGCCGTCGCCGAAGCTGGCGTGGACGACGTCGTCGCCGGCCTGCATCTCCAGCGCCGGTCCGGGATCGAGCGGCTGCGCCGGGTCGGCGCCCGGCGCCGGCTCCCAGGTCATCCCGCCGACCGTGCTGGAGACGGTCGCGTGGCGCTCGGTCAGCTCGACCGGCAGCTCGTCGATGAAGCGCGAGGGCAGGTTGCGCTCGGAGCGGCCGAACATCCGCCGCTCGCGCGCCCAGGTCATGTAGAGGCGCTGGCGGGCGCGGGTGATGGCGACGTAACAGAGCCGCCGCTCCTCTTCTTCCCCGCCCTCTTCCAGGGCCATCATGTGCGGGAAGGAGCCGTCCTCGCAGCCGATCACGAAGACCGTGTCGTACTCGAGCCCCTTGGCGTTGTGCACGGTCATCAGCGTCACCAGATCCTGCTCCTCCTCGATCGAGTCCTGGTCGGAGAGCAGCGAGATCTGCTGCAGGAACTCCTCCAGCGGCGGCACCTCGCTCTCGCCCTCCTGCTCGCGGTTGAGGTCGAACTCGGCGGCGGCCTCGGTGAAGGCGTCGAGGTTCTCGATCCGCCCTTCGGCTTCGACCGTGCGCTCGGCCTCGAGCGCTTCCACGTAGCCGGTCTCGCTCAGCACCGCCTGGACGACGTCGGCGACCGCGGCGCCGGACTCGACCCGCGCTTTCAGCAGCTCCATCGTCTCGAAGAAGCGGGTCACGTTCTTGATCGCGCCGCCGCTCAGCCCCGGCACCTCCTCGGCCCGTTCGGCGACCTCCCAGATCGTCAGGCCGGCGGTGTTGGCGTAGGAGGCGAGCCGGCCCTGGGTGGTGTTGCCGATGCCGCGCCGGGGCGAGTTGACCACGCGCAGGAAGGAGACCTGGTCGGCCGGGTTGAGCAGCAGGCTGAGGTAGGCGACGGCGTCCTTGACCTCGGCCCGGTCGTAGAACTTGGTGCCGCCGATCACCTGGTAGGGGACCTCGTAACGGACCAGCGTGTCCTCGATGATCCGGCTCATCGCGTTGGTCCGGTAGAAGACGGCGATGTCGGCGCGCTTGATCCCGTGCTCCTCACCGAGCCGCTCGATCTCCGCCGCCACCCAGCGCGCCTCCTCGTGCTCGTCGCCGAGCTCGGAGAGCTGGACCAGCTCGCCCCCCTCGATCTCGGTCCAGAGCTCCTTCGGCCGGCGCTCGCGGTTGCGCTCGACGACCGCGTTGGCGGCCGAGAGGATGGTCTGGGTCGAGCGGTAGTTCTGCTCGAGCTTGACCACCTCGGCCTCGGGGAAGTCGTGCTCGAAGTCGAGGATGTTGCGGATGTCGGCGTGGCGGAAGCCGTAGATCGACTGGTCCTCGTCGCCGACCACCATCAGATTCCCGTGCTCGGAGGCGAGCAGCTGCAGCAGCCGGTACTGGGCGTGGTTGGTGTCCTGGTACTCGTCGACGAGCACGTGGCGGAAGGTGCGGCGCCAGCGCTCGCGCACCTCCTCGAACAGCTCCAGGGCGTTGACCGTGCGGACCAAGAGGTCGTCGAAGTCCATCGCGTTGGCCTCGAGCATCCGCTTCTCATAGAGCGGGAAGCATTCGGCGACCGCCTCCTCGAAGACGCTGCCGACCGTTTCCGCGTACATGTCGGAGTCGATCAGCTGGTTCTTGGCGCCGGAGATCTTGTTCTGGATCGCCCGCGCCGGGAAGCGTTTGGGGTCGACCCCGAGCTCGCGCATCACCCGCTTCAGCATCCGCAGCGAGTCCGACTGGTCGTAGATCGTGAAGCTGCGCGAGTAGCCGAGCCGCTCGGCGTCGGCGCGCAACATCCGCGCGCAGGAGGAGTGGAAGGTGGTCACCCACATCGCCCGTACCGAGCGGCCGACCAGCTCGCCGACCCGCTCGCGCATCTCCGCCGCCGCCTTATTGGTGAAGGTGATCGCGAGGATCTCCCCCGGCCGGGCGGCGCCGGTGGCCAGCAGGTAGGCGATCCGGTGGGTGAGGACCCGGGTCTTGCCGGAGCCGGCGCCGGCGACCACCAGCAGCGGCCCCTCGGTGTGTTCGGCGGCCTTGCGCTGGGGCGGGTTGAGCCCGGCCAGCAGCCGCTCGACCCGGTCGGCGCCGGCCTCGGTCGGCGCCCCGCCGAGCGGATTCTCGGCGTCGGCGGGGATCTCGAACTCAGCCTGGAACGTCACCCGCCGAGCATAGTCAGGGGCTCGGCGGGGCTTGGCGGGCGTATCCCTATTCGCAGCTTTCGGCGAGTTCGCCGAGCGCCTGACTGCTCGGGTCGAGGATGAATTCTTCGGCTTCTTCCTTCGAAGCTTCTTCGACCCCGCTGACGATGCAGGCGGTTAATTTCGGTTCCACTTCTTCGCCCTTTTCGAGCTGTTCGGCGAAGAGGTTCGCCAGCTGTCCCTGATCGAGCTTGACGAAGCCGGTGATCTGGTCGAGCTTCCACTGGTCGTCTTCTTCGACCAGGGCGATCGAGACCGTTTGCCCTTCGAGGCTGCCGCCGGTGATCGCCGCGTTCGCGGTCGCCTTCGAGCCGTCGACTTCGACCTCGCTCACCGCGACCGATTCCGCTTTGCCTTCGGGATCTTCGGCTTCTTCTTCGCAGGCTTCGGTGGCCGCCTTGCCGCTTTCACCGGAGCTCTGTTCGGAGAATCTGAGCGTCTCCAGCTTCGTGCAGTTGGCCGGATCGGACGCGGTGGCCGAGGTTTCGATCGCACCTTCGATTTCCGCTTCGTCGTTGCCGCCGCTGCCGCCGCAGGCGACGAGAGCGAGCGCCGAGACGATCAGCGCGCCGAGGAGCAGGAGGTGACGCTTGTTCAAGAGGGGCCTTTCGGACGAGAGCTGGACGGAGAACCCGCGGAGGGGTTGGCGGCGGAAGCTACCTCAGCCACCGGCCGGTGAACGGCCGGTGCGAGGGCTGATCTCGGCCTGCCCCTCGCCGGCGGCGCCGTTGCCATCGAGCTCCGCCAGGCGCCGCTCGACGTCGGCGAGGCGGCCGGAGAGGCTCTTGATCGCCTCGGCGATCGGGTCCGGCAGGTGGATCCAGTCGGCGTCGGGGCCCTCGACCCGCCTGCCTTCGACCCGGACCAGGTGGCCGGGATTGCCGACCACGGTCGCGCCCGGCGGCACGTCCTCGACCACTACCGTGTTGGCGCCGACCTTGGCGCCGTCGCCGATCGCGATCGGGCCCAGGAGCTTGGCTCCCGAGCCGACGGTGACATCGTCCCCGAGCGTCGGGTGGCGCTTTCCGCGCTGGAAGCCGGTGCCGCCCAGCGTCACCCCCTGGTAGAGGGTGACGCGATCGCCGACCACGGCGGTCTCGCCGATCACCACGCCGGCGCCGTGGTCGATGAAGAACTCTCTGCCGATCACCGCCGCCGGGTGGATCTCGACCCCGGTCACGACGCGGGTCACGTAGGCGATCACCCGCGGCGCCACCGGCACCCCGGCGCGCAGCAGCGCGTGCGCCGCCCGGTGGGCCAGCAGCGCCTGCACGCCGGCCCAGCTGCTGAGGATCTCGACGGTGGAGACGCCCTGCGCGGCGGGGTCGCGGTCGCGGGCCGCGCAGACGTCGGCGCGCACCTCCGAGACCGCCCGCTTCCACCCGCTCATGGTGAGAAGAAGGGTAGGGACATGTAGCGCTCGCCCGAGTCGCAGACGACCGTCACCACGCGCTTGCCGGCCAGCTCCGGGCGTGCCGCGATCTCCAGCGCCGCCTTGATGTTGGCCCCGGCCGAGATCCCGGCCAGGACCCCCTCCTCGCGGGCGACCAGCCGCGCCGTCTCCAGCGCGTCCTCGTCGCTGACGGAGACGATCTCGTCGATCACCGAACGGTCGAGCACCTCGGGCACGAAGCCGGCGCCGATCCCCTGGATCTTGTGCGGGCCGGGGGCGCCACCGGAGAGGACCGGCGAGCTGGCCGGCTCGACCGCGACGACCAACGCCTCCGGCGCCCGTTCCTTCAGCATCTGCCCGACGCCGGTAATCGTGCCGCCGGTCCCGACCCCGGCGACAAAGGCGCCGATCTGCCCGTCGGTGTCCGCCCAGATCTCCTCCGCCGTGGTGGCGCGGTGGGCGGCGGCGTTGGCGGGGTTGGAGAACTGCATCGGCATGAAGGCTTTGCGCTGCTCGCGGATCTCTTCGGCCAGGGCGACGGCCTCGTTCATCCCGCCCAGCGACGGCGTCTCCCGCACCTCGGCGCCGTAGGCCCGCAGCAGCTTCGCGCGCTCGCGGCTCATCCCCTCCGGCAGCGTCAGGATCAGCTCGTAGCCGCGAGCGGCGCAGACCATCGCCAGCGCGATTCCGGTGTTGCCGCTGGTCGGCTCGACCACCACCGAGCGTCCCGGCTTGACCAGTCCCTCCTCTTCGGCCGCGTCGATCATCGCCACCCCGATCCGGTCCTTGACCGAGCCACCCGGGTTGAAGTACTCGAGCTTGGCGCAGACCTGCCCCGCCAACCCGTCGGCGAGCCGGTCGAGCAGAACCAGCGGAGTGCCGCCGACGACGGCCGAGGTCTCCGCTCCGATCCGCATCAGACGCTCTTACTTTCGCGACCAGGCATGGGAGCAACTCTAGGCCAGAGGCGCGGGAAGAGCGCCTCAACTTAGAGTTTCGGGATGACTCGATCCGAGGCCCAACTTTCATCTGGAGCGCTGGAGGAAGCCCGGCGCCTGGCGGGCCCGTCGGCCGCCGTCCTCAGCGCCACGCGCCTCGAAGGCGGCCAGCACGCGAGCACCTGGCGGGTCGATACCGAGAATCCCCCGACCAGCGTCGTCGTCCGCCAGTTTCCGGTCGGCGACCCCGCCCCCTTGCGTGAGCAGCGTGTGCTGCGAGCCCTCGACGGGCTCGGTGGCCTTGCCCCGTTGCTGCTCGGCGCCGACCTCGACCGCCAGTGGTCGGAGTTCCCGACTTCCTTGATCAGCTGGCTCGACGGCCAGCCGGACATCACCCCGACCGACCCCGGGGAGTGGGCACGCCAGCTGGGTCGCGCGCTCGCCGCGGTGCACGCGGTGCCGACCGGGCGGCTGGCGGAGTTGCCGAGCGTGTTCGACCACGGCGGAGCATCTGAGGAGACATTGGGCGGTCCGCTGGCGGCGGAAGTCCATTCCCGCTGGCCGGAGATCGTCGGCGCGCCGCGGGTCCTCATCCACTGCGACTACTGGTCGGGCAACGTCGTCTGGCGGGACGGCAGGCTGACCGGCATCGTCGACTGGTCGGACGGGTCACGCGGCCCGCGTGGCTTCGACCTGGGCTGGTGCCGGCTCGATCTCGTCCTCCTCTTCGACGAGCGGATTGCCGACGACTTTCTCGCGGCCTACGAAGCGGCAACCGGCCAGACGGTCGGCGAGATGCGCCTCTGGGACGCCTGGGCCGTCGCCCGGTCCGCCGACGCGGTCGGGTCCTGGGCCCCGAACTACCGGCCGCTGGGCCGCGCCGACCTCGGTGAGGACGAGCTGCGGCGGCGCCATGCGCAATGGACGGCGCGCCTCAGGGAGCGGACCTAGGGCTCAAATAAAGTACATGCCGCTGCCGGCCTCTTCGGCCTCGCGGCGGGCGACTTCGGCGATCGTGGTCTGGCCGAAGACCTTGCGCAAGGCGGTCACGCCCTCGGCCCAGATGCCGCCGGCCTCGTCGGCCTCCTGGCCGATCTTGCCGTCGAGGGCCTGGACGACCTCGAGCACGGTGATCTCTTCGGCCGGCTTCGAGAGCGTGTAGCCGCCGCGCATGCCGCGGTGGCTGGTCAGCAACCCGCCCCGGCGCAGGGTCGAGAAGAGCTGCTCGAGGAACTGCTCGGGGATCTCGCGGCGCTCGGCCAGCTCCTTGATCGGGACCGGGCGATCGCCGGAGCGGGCGAGCTCCGCCATCGCAACGACCGCATAGCGCGACTTTGACGTGATCGAGATCAAGTGCCCTTTCTACCGCACCCTTCGGGCCTGGGCTAGGATCGCAGGCGACGGGGTCGTCACCGGCAGGCCGCCCCGAACCGCAACCGAGTGAACGGAATCAGTCCTGAGCGAGCGCCCCAACTGCCTGGTGATCGACGATCACCCACTGGTCCGGCTCGGAGTGCGGGGAGTGCTCGGCGACGACTTCGAGGTGCACGAGTCGGTCACCCGCGAGGAGGCGCTCGATCTGGTCCGCGACATCGGCGATTTCGACGTCACGATCGTCGACATGCGCTGGCGCCAGAACGGCGCCGGGGCGGCGATCAGCGGCCCCGAGACGATCCGGATGCTGCGCCGATCCTCGCCCGGGATCGGCATCGTCGCCCACGGCGAGCGCCCCGAGCGCCACATCGCCAGCGCCGCGATGCAGGCCGGTGCCAGCGCCTACGTCTCGCGCACGGCGGAAACCGCGGAGCTGCGACGGGCGGTTGCCGCGGCGGCGGCCCAGGAGAGCTTCGTCGACCCGGCGGTGCCGCCGAAAGGCAGCCGCGGCAAGCTGACCGGTCGGCAGCGCCAGATCCTGCAGCTACTGGCCGACGGCGAATCGACGACGGTGGCGGCGCGCGAACTCGGCCTCAGCGAAGAGACGGTGAAGACTCACATCAAGACCGCCCTGGCCCGGCTCGGGGCTAGGAACCGGACGCACGCAGTGGCGATTGCCCTGCGCGAGTGCCTGGTCGACTAACCGGCTCTGGCGCGGCCGGGGGAGTTGCCCAGACCGGACGGCGCACGCGGACCACCGAGCGGCGGCGCCACTCGGTCTGCTGCCGCTGATCCTGGGCGTCTCTAGATCCAGCCACGATCGCGGGCGGTGAGCACGGCCTGGGCGCGATCGACGGCGCCGATCTTGCCGTAGACGTTATGCAGGTGGGTGCGGATAGTGGAGACGGAGAGCTGCATTTCGCCGGCGATCTGCTTGTAGACCATGCCCTCGGAGAGCAGACGGAGGACGTCGAGCTCCCGGGCCGAGAGTGGGCAGGGCTCGCTGACCCGGCTCGAGCCCTCGCGCGGCAGCGGCATCTCGTAGAGCAGGTCGCGGAGGCCGTCGGGGCCGAGGCCGCAGCGCTCAGCGCTGGCGCGCAGCCGTTCGGGGGAGATCGCCTCCCCCTGGGAGTAGTGGGCGACCATGTCGGCGGTGGCGACCATCGCCGCCAGGCCTTCGGCGTCCTCGGCGTGGTGGCGCTCGATCGCGATCGCGATCCGCTGCGGCAGGTTCCAGCGCCGGGCCAGCACGCCGCCGACCAGGGTGTGGTCGATGCCGAGCTGCTCGCGTTCGTCGCGCAGGCGCTGCTCGGGGGTGCGGGAGCCGGCGTCGAAGTAGACCTTGTAGCCCGGGTGCAGGCGGGAGATGACGAGGCGGCCGA
>Ga0068863_100006653_pt1 | contig 11343 bp, 9 predicted proteins | sample KBSSwiS62_FD_66596 | JGI IMG/M metagenome (GOLD analysis project Ga0068863, IMG submission 66596) | Switchgrass rhizosphere microbial communities from Kellogg Biological Station, Michigan, USA - KBS Switchgrass S6-2 | ecosystem: Host-associated > Plants > Roots > Rhizosphere > Soil ...
TACAGGAAGCGCTGCTCTTTGTCCGGCGAAACGGCGAAGTGGTGAACCGTGCCTTCGGCCTGGAGCGTGTTTCTCGCGATGAAGACTTCCTTGACGAATGAGCCGTCGGTCTTGAACACCTGAAGGCGGTTGTTCGTGCGGTCGGCGACGTACACCGTATCGTCGTTGGTGACCAGCACGCTGTGCACCGGATTGTTGAACCCTTCGGGCGGCGGCCCGGCAACGAGCTGCGGCCGCGGAGGGAACTTCAGCGCGTCGTCCGGCCGCTTGCCGTACGCGCCCCAATGACGCTTGTAAGTGCCGGTTGCGGCGTCGAAGACAATCACGCGGTGATTGAAGTACCCATCGGCGACGTAGAGCTCGTTCGTCTTCCTGTAGACGAAGAGACCCGCCGGCCCTCCAAGGTTTTCGGTGTCGTTGCTCCCCTTGTTCTTACCCGCATGGCCAATCTGCAGGAGGAACTTGCCGGCGGTGGAGAACTTGAGGATCTGATTGTCTTCCTTTGAGTTCCCGCTGAGCCACACGTTGTCGTTGTGGTCGACGAAGATGCCGTGCTGCGACGCGAACCATTCGTATCCCTGTCCGGGGCCTCCCCAGGCTTGGAGGAATCTTCCGTTCGGGTCGAACTGAAGGACGGCGGGCGCCGGGATGCAGCACTCCGCCTGCGGAGGATTGAGTGCCGCGGCCTTCTCGCCGTCCGGGATCGTATCGGGCCGGTGGAACACCCACAGGTTATCGTGCGAGTCGACGGCGACGCCGCCGACCTGTCCGCTGACCCACTTGTTCGGCAGGGCCTGCGACCACAACGGATCGGGCTCGAAGAGCGGCACCTGCTGCCGGTTCGTCTGCGCGGCTGCCCTCGGCAGGAATGTCACCGCGATGCCGGCTGTCACGGCGGCCACAACACCGATGGTGCGTAGGCTGTTTTTCATCGGCGCATTTTGCCATGGAGCTGTCGCGCGAAGAAGCACGACACAGCAGCGCCGAGGTACTTGAACTGAGAGTGCTCGTCTTCGGCACGCGAGGGATGTTTCGGCCCTTGCCGCGCGGCCGACTGTACCAACGTCAATAGTTTTCGCCTGGACGCGATATTGGCGACGTACAGGCGACAACGATGTCCAGGGGCTTCGTCAGGGCTTGGCCACCGAGGGCGCTTCGCCGAGCCCCGTTGGCGTCGAGCCGCCGGAGAACAGCTCTCGACCATCGGGAAGCGTGACCGTCTTCGCGTTTGCGACAGGCTGACCGGACTTGGCGCGGTAGCCTTCGATCTTGACCTCCGTGCCCGGCGGGATCGAATCCTTCCTCCAACCCATGCGCAACAGGGCGTTCGGGGGTCCCATCTCGAATCGCCAAGTGACTATGGTCCCGTCAGCTCCTTTGACGTCAACGTAAATCCAGGAGTGCGGATTCACCCAATCCATCTTGTTGACCGTTCCGTTCACGGTCACGGGCTTGTTCGCGTCGAACTCGGCGGCAAAGGAATGATGCGCCAAGGCTGGACGATGGAACGCAAGCAGCGCAGCGACGGCTACCAGTAGGGAAAGTCTGGTCTTCATCGGTATATCTCCTGCCTTCGCGGCGACCCGCGTCACTTGCTGGCCTGCGCTCGGCCTGGCGCCAACTCGAAGCCGAAGACATTCGGAAGAACCTGGCTGCCTTCGGCGCACGCAAACTCCATCAGCTCGGTTTTCGGATCTGCTGCCTGAAACGTGCCGGCGATCTTGATGGGTCGCGTGAACATCTTCGGATCTTCTATCGTAATTTGGTAGTCGACGACGTTGGGATCGATCCTCGTAAAGCGCTCAACGGTGTGCAAAGCGTCGCTATGGTACGGGACCGTGCGGCCCAAGGATGTCTTGTCGTTGAAGTTCGTGGTATCGACCACCAGCGTCTCGCCCTCCCAGTGGCCGACGGGATCCCCCATGAACAGTTGGACGTTCGATCCCACGTGCGCGCGGCCGTCGGTTGGGATGACCCGCGTCACATGGTTGTATTCGTACATCATCACGAAATACCCCGGGCGCTGGATGATTTGGTACGGATGCCTGTCGTCCGCCTCTAGAGGACCAGGCAACACGCAGCGTGCGGCCTTTTCAACGTAGGCAAGAGAAGCTGGAGGGATCATCTTGGGAATGAACGCGCGACGGGCGGCATCGGCTTCGGGCCGCCACGGCAGTACACGATCGGCCGGATCGATCACGCCCGCCGGGCGCCCCTGGAGGACGGAACGATCTTGCGTCGTGAAGACACCGGTGTTGAAGACCGTGGGATAGGGTTGACCTGTGCTCCCGAAATCGCCGAGCGGCGTGCTCGGAGCATTGGCCTCTTGAAGGCCGACGCCGCGACGCGCCCAGGCGCCTTGCATGTCGGGATGATTGTCCGCCGTGCGCGGAGCGACGTACTTTGCCGCCGCCTTCTCTTGAGCGCTCAGCGGAACGGCCGTCACGACGAACGCGAGGACGGCTGTTGCGGCGGATATTCTGGACAGTACGGCTTTCATTGCGGTACTCCTACGGGTTTCGCGTTGCCATACCTCTTGTCCTGGAGGTAATAGACGCACTCGTACTCCAGGATCTTGACGCTCTTGTCGATGCGGCGATAAAGCGGCATGCTGATCTTCCACGGCCGCGAGAACACTTTCGGATCCTCGAGTGTCGCCTCGTACATGACGTGCGACGCGTCAATCGGAGTGTAGCGTTCCACCACGTGTAGAGCATCGCTGTGAAAGTTTCCGGCGCGATCGAGCCACGTCCGTTCATCCAGATTGGTGACATCCACGACCAACGTGTCGCCTTCCCAACGGCCGCGTGAGTCTCCCATCCAGAAATCCGGAAAGCCGGCCGGATGGGGCGAGCCGTCGGTAAACACGTGGCGTCGGGCGTGCGCGAATTCGTAGGAGAAAACGATCACATTCGGCGTCTGAATGATTTCGAACGGGAAGGGCATGTAGGTCGCCCTGGGAACGCCGGGAAGATAGCAGGTGACTTCTGCCGGGTCGTCGGTCTCGCGATGCTCGAAGTTGTCCCGCTGCTTTGCGGCCGCGGCTGGCAGATACGGGATGGTTCCGCCCTCCACGACGCTTTGTCCCGGGGGGAAGTTCAGAGCCCCGGTGTGATCCTGTAAGTCCCAGGCAGCGCTGTTCAGCACCTGCCAGACGCCGCTCAAATCAGGTTTGCCGTCCGGACCGCGCGGGATGTTGCCGGTCTGAGCCTGTCCAACGGCCGGGATAACCGACAGAAACATCGCGAGGACCGCCTTGAACCTCGGTCCGCGCTTTGGAGTCATGCGGCCCTCTCAAGTTCACCGGCCCGGTTCGGCAGGGAGGCGATGTGCGAGGACCGCGGGGTCATGCTGGCTTCCGGCGGCAGTATAAGCTCCGTGTAGGACCGGCACAAGACCTGTTGTGGCCATCGCAATGTGGGCGTCGATATTCGAAGTTATTCCTCCTTTGCCATCAATTGATGGCAAAACAATAGAAGAGTCCAGCCCCACCTGTGCTCTCGAGCGCGGCCTGGCTGCACCCTTTGGTGGCGTTCGACGAATTCCAGGACGAGCCGTTGCCGATGCGATCGGAATGTCCGACCTGCGCAGAACCAATCGTGCTGCTGGTCCAGTTATTACACGTGTGATCGGCGTTGTCGTCGTAAGCGCGGCCGTCCCACTTCGATCCGGTGAGAATCTCATGCTGAATCGGCGGCGTATCGCCGACGCCGTTAATGAGCTGTCCATGCTCGTTGCGTGTGGACTGCTTGAACAGATTGCTGCCGCGCTGCGCCTGAACCAGAGTATCGCCGTGAAGCTCGCCCAGATTCGCGGAGATAACGGCGTTTTGCGGCGCGCCCAGTTGCGCGAACGACCAGTTGAACCAAGGTCCGGTGCCAATACGATCACGCGCGTTGACCGCGGGCTGTCCGGGGCGAGCCTGGGTGCTGAGATAGGCGTGCCAGGTGTGAGCGCCCGCACCGACGGCCGCCGCCAGCGCCTGGCAGTGCGCGTCGGCTCCCGCAAGTCCGCCAAGATCTCCGCCTTTCCCGATGCCGACACTGGTGACGAAGAAGGTCATTCGCGCAGGAGTCGGACTGCTACCTGGGGGTGGCGTGACGCCCTGAGTATTGAACTGAGCCGTCGGCTCGTTTTGTTGCGCCAGGAGCAGGCACGACGCGATGATGAAGATGGATTTTTTCGCCATCCTAGTTGATCGCGAAACAGTAGAACAGGCCTACGCCGTGCGTTTTCGGCAAATCCGCCTGGGCACAGCCGCGCGTTCCGTGAGCGGAATTCCAGGAACCGCTGCCGCCGCCATTGCGGTCAGGAAAACCGATCTGGGCGTTGAGCCTGCCATCGGCGGCATTGAGGTCGCCGTTGGCTCTGCCAGGAGCTGGGCTCTCGTTGCTGGTCCAGTTGTCGCAGGTGTGATCTTGAGCATCGGTGAAAGCCGTGCCATCGGTCTGAGTACCGGTGAGCATTTCGTGCCGACTCGAAAAGCGAGTGGTCTTTACGTAATTCCAGTCGTTGTCGCGTTGATCGGAATAGTCATACAAGCCCGGCACGATCTGGCCTTTTTCCGTCAAGCCGGTGAGCTTATTCAGATTATTCCCCTGATGTGCCAGTTCCATCGTGTCGCCATGCAGGTGCGCGAGATCCTGCGCGATCATCTCGCCTTGGAAGTTGTACCAAGGGCCTGTGCCGATGCGGTCGCGGGCGTTCACGGCCGGCTTGCCGGGCCGCGCCTGCGTGCTCAAGTAAGCATGCCAGGTGCGATTTCCGGCGGCTACGGCAGCTGCGAGTGTCTGGCAATGTGCGTCAGCGCCGGCCAATCCGCCGAGATTGCCGCCGTCGCCAATGGGTTCACTCGTCACGAAAAAACTCATCATCGGCGAAGGCTTCACTCCTCGCGGATATTCGCCCGGCCTCTGGACCTGAGCGAACAACAGGCTGCAGGCGAGCACCACCGTGCCAGAAACCATCAGGGCTGAAGACGTAATCTTCGTCATATGAACTCCAGAATCTCACCTATCGCGCGCTTCGCAGTTGATCAACACATCACAACCCCTGCTCTCTTTCTGCAAATCACTCGGCGGCTTACGCGCCACGGCGCAGTTTGTAAGTTCTCAGGGCGCCGGTGAGGCTCCGGCTCTCGCCTTTGCCAGGAGCCGCTCGTACGGGGTCTGACCCGCCAAGGCCCCGTGCAGCCGGTGGGTAATTGTAATAGTCCTCCCACTCTCTCAGATTCGCATTGAACAGATGGATGTCGTCCGTAGGAGCAGGTCGAAGCGCTCGCAGATCTGGTGAAGAAGCAAACCGCAAAAACATGAGCGGGCGGCCGAGTACGACCGTTTCGCATGTACCATCGCAGCGACAGCGCGATCATGAAGTAGACTTCGCATCGCCATGGCTAAGTCTGCTCTGCGCTGGGGTCGGATCGCGCTCGGTGGGTTCCTCGCCGAACTGATCCTGATCGTCGTGGTGATCCCGATGCGCGCGGCTGGAAGCGGCGAGACCTTCATCACCGCCGTCGCCGTCGCCGGATCGTTCCTGGTCTTCGTGCCCGTCGCCCGGTGGCTGGCCCGGGGACTCTCACGGCCGGTGCTTCACGGCGCGCTCATGGGGGCGGCCGCGACGGCGATCTACATCGCGCTCGGAGCCGTGGCCAGCCTGTTTATTCCAAACGCGCCGCCGACTCCGTTCATCTATTACGTGGCGCACGCGCTCAAGATAGCTGGTGGCGCAACCGGCGGTTGGCTTGCGAGCCGCCACGTCACAGCGGCAGCAGCGACACCAGTGCGAACGGCATAGCGATGAGACGAGAGCACGTCGCGGGTTTCTCGGCAGTTACAGTCATCGCATCTAATACGATCCAGGCGTGCTACACGTGCGCGAGACGGCGCTGTTCCGACCAAGGCCGACTCCGCACCCCGCTGCAAGTGCACGACGAGGACTGCTAAAGCCTCTGCCCGGCGCGAGGGGCAGCGGGAACACCAGACGAACGTCGCGAGCGCATTCCACGACGAGGCCCCTTCGTCCGCACTAGCCGAAAACTCCGTCGCGCGATTACATTGGCGTAGAGTTGGCGGGTGATTCCACTGCAGATGCTGTTCACGGCGGTGCTCGCACGGCTCGATCGAGGAGCAGCGCGAGGTCATCGCTGTCCTCCGTGAAGAGAACCGCGTACTGAAATCGCACCTGGGTCGCCGTCGGTTGCGGCTGAACGACGATCAGCGTCGCCGGCTAGCGATGCTGGGCCAGCGGCACTTACGTCGTGCCCTCGGGGAGTTCGTCGCGCACTACCACGGCGACGGAACCACCAAGGCCTCGGGAATGAGCTGACCCACTGGTGGGCCTGTCAGCGACGTCGGGTCCTGTGGCGGCCGGCAACGAATGGGTGGCCTGCTGAACTACTACTATGGCGCTGCGTACAATGCGGGCGCGGCGGAGGTCTCGCACAGAACGCTATTAAGGAGGAGAGATGAAGCGAGCATATATGACGCAGGTCGCGGTGACGATTGGTGCGTTGACTGCTGCTTTCGTATTGGGACAGGAGTTTTTGATGGGGCAGGAGGCCCCGGCGGGTCAGACAGCGCCGGCAGGACAGGAAGCCCCTGCAGGTCGAGCGGGCCGGGGTGGCCGGGCGGCTCAGCCGGCTGCGAACCCGGCGGAACCGCGAGCCCCGCAGGTTCCCCTCAAAGGAAAGATCGAGCGCATCAAGATTTACGGGGAATCGCTCGCCGGGAACCTGATGGGCGAATCGGACTCCCCGTACGTGTCGATCTATCTCCCGCAGAGCTATGCGACGGACAAGGCCCGCCGCTACCCGGTCATCTACTTCCTGCACGGGTACAACGGCGAGGACCTGGACTACCTCGATGTGAACGGTGGAGGCAGGCCGTTTCATCCGGGCGCCGAGCGTGTGTTCAATAGCGGCCAGGTGAAGGAGATGATCTTCGTCATTCCGAACTGCAACAACGTGTACGGCGGGTGTATGTGGTCGAACTCGCCGACCAGCGGTTACTGGGAGGACTTCGTCGCCGACGATCTCGTGGCCTACATGGACAAGAACTACCGCACCTTGCCGACGCGCGAATCACGTGGGATCGCGGGTCAGTCGATGGGCGGCTATGGCGCCCTGCGGATCGGAATGAAGCGACCGGACGTGTTTTCAGTGATGTGGGCGATGGCACCCTGCTGTCTGAATCAGGGGAATCCGAGCGGCACCCGCGATGGGAAGCCGTCGCCGCTCGAACTCATCAAGACGTTCGAAGAAGCGAAAAAGACCGGGGGCGTTGGGATGGCGACAGCGGCCGCCTGGTCGCCCAATCCGAACAATCCGCCGCTCTATGTCGATCTCCCGACCAAGGATGGAAAGGTGGTTCCCGAGGTGGCGGCGCGATACGCGGCGAATTCGCCGCTGGCCATGCTCGGTCAGTACGGATCGAATCTCAAGAAGTACAAGGCCATCACCGTGGATGTCGGCGTGGAAGACGGGCTGTTGGCCAGCATCCAGCAGTTTGATGCTCGGATGAAGCAACTAGGCATTGCACATGAGTTCAGCATGCGCGCGGGTAATCACGGAAGTCACGTGGTGAGTCAGTGGGAAAACAAGATCCTGCCGTACTTCGGGCAGTACTTGTCGTTTGAGCAGAGTCGGTCGGCGCAGCGCTAGTCGTAAGCCGACGCATTCCAGATACTTGGATAAGGCGTCGGTGCCGTGAGATCCCGCTCCGCTGCTATTTGCGCTCTTCATCGCCTCCCAACTGGCGATGCTGCTGGCGTCCGTGCGGTACTTGTTCAGGTCGACATGGGACCAGCACATTGCGTCGGGGCCCTGGGTGATCCTCTTGACCTGTGTCGTCTGCAACCTGGTTCTCTGTTTCGGGGAGTACTTCTTCCACCGCTACCTGCTGCACCTCGAGACCGTGAGATTTCTCCGCACTCTGTGCGCGAGCCATCTCACGCACCATAAGCTGACGTCGATCCGCTTCGACGATGCGGCTGGCACGGTGCTGAGTGCCTATCCGATCGATGACGTGGCGCGCGACGATCAATCCACGTTCCCGCCGTGGGCGGTGGTTCCGTTCTTTGCGTTCTTCACCCCGTTCTTCGCGCCACTGGCCTTCTCGTTCCCGACACTCCCGATTCTGATCGGAGGCTACACCGCGATTGCCATCGCCCACTTTCTCTATGAGACGCTCCACGTCCTGCACCATCAGCCCTACGACACGTGGTGGAAAAACCGGTTGCACCACCGCGTGCTCGGCAGGGTCTGGCGCACCGTGTACGGCTTTCATCAAGCCCATCACGCCAACTACAAGTGCAACCTGAACGTCGCAGGTTTCTTCGGTCTGCCGCTGGCCGATCTCGTGTTCGGCACCTACAAGCAGCCCAATGAACTGCTGGTCGATGGCGCGCGAGGCACGAAGGCGGCAGCTCGCAAACTTACTCCTCGGCCCCGGTGGCCGATATCCTGGCTTGACCGAGTTGCATTCAAGAGGAGGCGCTGGATGTCCAAGCGGACGTGATGCCGCTCCGGGCGGGCCAGCCTTCGCTCGCAGGCGATCGTGACGCGACAATCCACGCTGGGCGGCGTGTGGTGTTGTCGAGATCGCCAACGTCGAGTACAAACTATCCCGGGGGACGCAGTCGATAACAATGCTCGATCCTCGTTGGATTCTTGAAGCGCTTCCGGTTGGCGTCTGGGTCGCCCAGGTGCCGAGCGGGCAAGTCGTCTACGCCAATCCCGAGTTCCGGAACATCATGGGGATGGATGCCGTGGAGGAATCCCGCATCCGTGACGCACCAGCTACCTACGGCATCTTCGACCTCGAGGGCCGCCCCTATCCGGTCGACCGCCTTCCGTTCTCGCGGGTCGTCATGACCGGCCGGGCGGTGACCGTCGATGACCTGGTGATTCACCGCGCTGACGGGCGCGAAGTGAACGTCCGCGCCTTCGCATATCCCTTGTTAGCGAATGGCGGAGACCTCACGCACGTCCTCATTGCCTTCATCGACATCACCGCCGAGATGACAGCGGAGGCGGAGCGCCGACAGACTGAGTTGCGCCTGGCGTTCGCCGTCAACCACGCGCCCATCGTCATCTGGGCGGCGGATGCCATGGGTGTCGTCATCTTTTCCGAGGGCGCAGGTCTGGCCTCTCTCGGTCTGAAGTCCGGTGAGCTCGTTGGGCAGAACCTCTTCGATCTCTACAAGGATCATGCATCCATTCCTGGGTTCCTTCGGCGAGCCCTGACTGGCGAGTCGTTTTGGTACACCGTGCAGGTCGGCGAGGCGGTCTACGAGACCTGGGTGAACCCGTTGACCGATGTCGCTGGAGGGGTGAGGGGCATCGCGGGCTTGTCCAACGACGTGACGGCCCTGCGAAAGTTTGAGGCGAATGCCATCCAGAGCGACCGTGTCATTGCGCTGGGTACCCTCGCAGCCAGCGTTGCCCACGAGATCAACAACCCGCTGACATACATCCTGGGTCACCTGGACCTTTTGGGCGAGTCGCTGAAGCAACTAGTGTGGGTGACGCAAGGGCTCGCCGATCCACCGCGCCGTGATTTCAGCGACTTGGCGGATGTGATGCGTGAGTCACTCGAGCCCGTTCGTGCAGGGACGGAGCGGATTGCCAGCATCACGCAGGAGCTGCGCACGTTCAGCGGGCCCTTCGTTGGGACAGCCGTTGTCGATGTGCAGGCCGCTGTCGCCTCCGTGCTCAAACTGGTTGGCAAGGAGCTCGAATCGCGCGCTGAGGTGGACGTGGATCTGCGCAAGACGTCTCCGGTCCGAGGCGATCCGGCGAGGCTCGTGCAAGTCATCCTGAACCTGGTGGTCAACGCAATGCAGGCGCTGGAGGTCGATCGAGCCCGGACGAACCGGGTCTGGGTGAGTGCCGCAGACGAGGGTGATGCCGTCGTGATCGAAGTCGCCGACAATGGTCCCGGCGTCCCCTCTGAGGAACGCGAGCGCATCTTTGAACCGTTCCGAACGACGAAGGGGGTGGGCGATGGCACTGGCCTGGGCCTCTTCGTCTGCCGGAGCATCGTGCACGCCTGGTCCGGAACGGTGGCGGTGGACGATCGCCCCGGAGGCGGAGCGCGGTTCCGTGTGGTGCTGCCGATCGCTCGGGACAACGATTCGGCCCTGACGCCTGCGGTTGTCGAGCCGTCGACAGTCGCGGTCGGCGCGCACTTTCGTGGCCACGTCATGGTCGTGGATGACGAGCCGCCGGTGGCAAACGTGCTGCGCCTCCAACTCGAGGCTGCGGGTTATCGCGTCACGCTCGAAACGGAGGCTGAGCGAGCGCTCCAGCGGCTCACATCCGGGTCTGACGGAATCGACCTCGTCTACTGCGATCTGATGATGAAGGGGATGAGCGGGATGGATCTGGCCGATGCACTCGCCACACGCGCTCCATCGCAGCTCGATCGAGTCGTGTTCATGACCGGGGGCACCTTCACCTCGCGCGCACGCGACTTTCGCGATGTTTGGGCTGCGCGCTGTGTGGATAAGCCCTTTGACGTCGTGACCGAAACGGCACACCGGCTCGAGGGGCGTCGTCTGGACTGAGCCGAGATGCGCAGTTCGGTTCGGCGGGGGCCTGAGACGCCGCGGGCGTCGCGCTCATCGCGTGGGTCAACTCGCGTGGGCGAACGCACAAGTACTAACCCAATGACTTATTCTGCCGCGCGACGAGTCGCGGTCCTTGATCCGTCTGTGGATAGTCAGTACGGATTCAGCGGTGCAATTTTGCCGACGATGAACGCACCTGCACGCGGGTTCTCGGCCGCCGCGAACGACCCCGCCGTCTCGTTCGGTAATATCGGAAAAGGTTTTTTCGTAGTCAGGGGGCAACTCGAAGAGGTGCGCGGGTTGCTCAGTCCGGCGGATGTTCGACAGCTGGTACTCGATGGTGCCCATGGAAACTGGCGGGCCAGTCAGCGGGCCGCCGATCGATTCGGCCGGCAGATTCGCCTGACCGAAGGCAGTTGCGCCAAGCGCGGCCACGAATGCAAGGAACGCACATCCAGCTGCCGATAGATTTCGATAGCGCATGGTGACAAATCGTAGCGCCATTTATGCCGCATCATCGAATCATTCGGCGATCTACCGCGACACGAGTCATCGAGTGGAAGAGTTATCGCGGAGAACGATTAGGCGGCGACATCGCCGGGATTAAGTCCCGTTAGGCACGCGGGCCCATTACGCGGGGCGGCGTCATCTCACGTCGCGTCAGTCCCGGACGGTGACCGGCGCATCGAGGTGGACACGGCACGCGTCGGACTTCGTATCCTGGCATTGCTCGAAGAAGCCATGCGCCAAGCGAAGCTCCCGCGAGGCATCCGC
>Ga0068863_100006658_pt1 | contig 11339 bp, 8 predicted proteins | sample KBSSwiS62_FD_66596 | JGI IMG/M metagenome (GOLD analysis project Ga0068863, IMG submission 66596) | Switchgrass rhizosphere microbial communities from Kellogg Biological Station, Michigan, USA - KBS Switchgrass S6-2 | ecosystem: Host-associated > Plants > Roots > Rhizosphere > Soil ...
CCCATGATTTCTTTCGGCATCGTTGCCGAAAACAACATCGTCTGGCGTTCCACCGGGACGGATTGAAGGATGCGCTTGATCTGGGGCGCAAAACCCATGTCGAGCATGCGATCGGCTTCGTCGAGGACGAGCACGGCCACGTCATTCAATTTCACGGTTTTCTGATCGAGGTGATCGATCAAACGACCAGGAGTCGCGATGATGACGTGCGGGTTTTTCTTGAGCTCGTAGAGCTGCCCGTGCATCGAGGCACCACCAATAAGAACAGCTGTCTTGAGGCCGATGGCCTTTCCGATCTTTTGGATGGTTTCGTCGACTTGAAGCGCCAATTCGCGCGTCGGCAAAATAATAAGACCGCGCCCCTTGGTTTGGGCGAGCCGTTGGATGAGTGGGATACCGAACGCCAGCGTCTTGCCGGTGCCGGTCTGGGCGATACCCATGACATCCTTCCCTTCGATAGCGATCGGGATGGATTTCTGTTGGATGGGCGTCGGAACGTCGTACTTATTGCGATCGAGGATCTCGAGCAACTTCGGGGCGATGCCAAGGCCATAAAAGCCCTGCAATGGTGTGGTGTTGGTGGACATGTCTATTAATGAGTGACCCGACTCCTGCTGGGTCACTTAGACATGACGCGCATAGGCTCGAGCCTGCGTCCTGCCATACCGGCGGACGAAATATAAACTCACGATGAAGATACCAGAAAATGGGCATTTTGTCAATGCTTGACGCTCTTCTCGATTTTGGATACGCCTATGGCAGGACTTTAAGAAAGGAGGTGCCAACGTGGCTATCGACCGGGAAGAACTCACGGATCATCTCGAACGACTGGGCGCAAAGAAAGACGCAGAGCCGGCTATCCAGCTCATTGGCGTGCTCCTGGACGAAATGGATGCGGGCATGCCGTTTGCGCAGAAACTCACGGGCAGGCAGCTGCGCGGGGACTTCATGGCTGCCATCGGCCAAATCGCCGACCCACCGCTCTCGGTGACGGAGCTGCACAACTGCCCGACGAACGGGCGTTCACCCCATTCGGGCGCAACGCTCAAAGCCGCCGCCCGGGGGATGCGCTACGAGGCGTATGCGCGACGTCTCTTGCCGCAGAACTATCATCCACTCGCCGTCAGCCAGATCATCGATTTGGACGCGTTCTCCCCCACGATCAAACAAACGCTCAAGCAGATCGTGGTACCAAGCCTCAAGACGCGGCTCAATGCCCACCTCAAAAAGGATGAGGCTGACGCCTGTCTCTTGGCCGCGGCCGAATCGCTCCAGAGCCTGTTGCTCGTCTACCTCAATCTCGCAGCAAAGCGCGACCACGCGACGCTCAAAGCCCGCGTCAAGCTCATGGCACGACTCGCACACCTTGGGTTGCCCCTCTGGGTCAAAGCCGGAGAACCGCACATCTGGGCTGTACTCACCCAGTAGCGCTCAACCAAAAAGCCCCGCCTCTCGAGAGAGGCGGGGCTGTTTTTTTGCTTAGCTGTTGCCCATCGGGTTCTTGTATCCCGAGAAGGCTTTCAAGATTTCGAGCGGCACGGCAAACACAACCGTGTTGGACGCATCAGACGAAATATCGTTGATCGAATTCAGAGTGCGCAGGTGGAGCGCGCCTGGATGAGCGGCCAGCATTTCTGCGGCTTTGGCCAAGTTTTCGGCAGCAGCGACTTCACCTTCTGCGCTGATGATCACCGCGCGGCGTTCACGCTCGGCTTCGGCCTGTTTGCCGATGGTACGCACCATGTCTGGCGGCAAGTTGATGTCTTTGAGTTCTGCTGACGTCACCTCAACGCCCCAGCCAAGCGTTGCATCATCAACAATTTTTTCGATCTTGTCGGAGATGATCTGGCGTTGGCTCAAGAGCTCGTCGAGCGTGACTTCACCCACGATGTTACGCATCGTCGTCTGGGCCAACTGGAGCACGGCATAGTTCACATTCTCGACTTCGATCAAGGCCTTACCCGCGTCGACCACCTTGTAATAGATCACAGCGTTGATCTTTGCCGAGACGTTATCTTTCGTGATGGCGTCCTGCGCTGGGACGTCGACCGCCTTCAACCGAAGGTCGACTTTTTTCATCGACTGGAAGATCGGAAACACGATCCGCCAACCTGGATTCACCAATCCGGAAAAACGACCCATCGTAAACTTCACACCTCGTTCGTACTGGTTGACCTGCTTTAAGCTGATCAAGATGACGAATACGACCAAGAAAATAAGGGTTCCAATCATATGTGAGGAGCTTACTCTTATTCAGGCGTTTGAAGCAAGCAATCGTAGGCTTTTTTCTGACGGATCAAACCATCGACCATATCGCGCATCGCGATCTGTAATTCTTCATGATTCTGCTCGTAGCGATCTGGCGTCTTGGACATATCCTCGTTCAGCCACCCACCAGCTGTCCAGCCCACAAACGCGCGCTTTCCAAAGCTAAAACCCTGCTGCGACCAAAAGGAAAATAATTCACCCGCAACATGCTGTACGCCATCTTGGCCACCGCTGATGATGAACCCGGCGGGCTTTTCTCCGACCAAGTCTTTCCCATGCAACGCGTGCTGATTCTCGAGGCAGTTCAAGCGTTGCGCCATTTGATAATAAAGCGACGACGCACTCCCCCAACGAATCGGCGTCGCGACGATCAGTGCATCACACCAATCAACCAGCGAATCATAAACGATTCCCATCCCATCATCCGGGTATCGCTGCTGAATCCAGCATGGCCAGGTGCAGTACTCACTCTTGATAGAATAATTTGCTTCGCAGTGGCGATAATTGAGATCGCGCAATTTAATGATTCGATGTTCGACCGGATATGACTCCTTTGCGTACTCAAAGGCTTCGAGCAACATTTTTTCAGAAGTCGGGACACGGACGGTCTTGTCATCCGCATTCACGGACGAGCAGGAAATGCCGAGAATGCGTAACGGCTTGCCGATCCGTTCTTTGCGTTTTTCATCAAGCTCCTTACGCATCTTCTCAAAGGTCTTCTTGGATTCTTGCGCTGCTAAGACATGTGGGTCTTTTGCCATAGGCTTGAAGGATACCACGCTCCCCTCGTGTGCTAGACTGCCGACATGTCTCAGGCACAGGCCACATTCGTTAAAAGCGCATCTGATGCCAGCGGAATTCCGCCTAACGGAAAACCTCAGGTAGCCCTATTTGGGCGTTCGAACGTCGGAAAATCCTCACTGATTAACGCGTTGACCGGACAAAAAGGGTTAAGCCGCGCCAGTAAGACGCCCGGCCGAACACGCCTGATCAACATTTTTGATACGGGAGCGTATTTTCTTATCGATTTGCCCGGCTATGGGTTCGCAAAAGCCGCAAAACACGAAGCCGACGCATTCCAATCGCTCATCATCGAGTACTTGGACGAAGCGCCCATCACGTTTGCGCTTGTTGTCATCGACATGCGCCACGGCCCATCAGAACAAGATCTCGCCATGATGGAGTCACTCCGCGGGCGTGAAGTCCCGTTCGTGGTCGTCGCAAACAAATCAGACAAGCTCAACCGGAGCGAACAGACGCTGGAGCTCAAGAAACTCCGATCCCAAATCACCGACGTTGATCTCGTTGCCGTTTCGACGGAAACAAAAGATGGCATCAGTGAACTCAAGACGATCATCTCAAGTCGATTACACAAACCAACGGCATAACGGAGCTCACCGGTGATCTTCGGCACAGTCAGCACTAAAATCCGCCGACCATGTCGTGTGCTATACTTGCGGCGGAGGAATATGCCCATTTCGCACAAACGAAAGTGTGCCTACGTTATTTCCGTCAACATGGGCTACGGCCATGAGCGGGCTGCTTATGGATTGCGCGATCTTGCCTACGGCGGAATCATCACCGCGAATGCCTATCCCGGCATCCCCGAGCGCGACAAAAAACTGTGGGGAGACACACGAAAAATTTACGAGTTCATCTCTCGGTTAAAACCGATCCCCGTCGTTGGCGATGCCATCTTTGAAGCGATGGATTACATCCAACGCATCAAGCCGTTTTATCCGCGACGCGACCTGTCTGCGCAAAACATGCAGACGCGACAAACGTACTATTTTATTGAAAAACTTGGATTGTGCCGGCATTTGATCCAAAAACTGGCAAAAAAGCCGTTGCCCATGATCTGCACATTCTTCATGGTCGCGTTTGCGGCGGAAGAATTTGATTATCCAGGCGACATCTACCTCTTGGTCTGCGACGCGGATATGGCTCGAGCCTGGGCACCTCGCGATCCCAAACGAAGCCGCATCAAATATTTTGCACCGAATGCGCGTGTCGTCGAACGTCTCAAGCTCTATGGGATCCCGCCAGAAAATATTTATCTAACCGGATTCCCCCTGCCCAAAGAATTAATCGGCGGACCTGAAGGAGCGATTATCAAGAAAGACCTGCTCGCTCGCCTGTGCAACCTCGATCCAAGCGGGACGTTCAACCACATCTACGCGGCAACGTTGCAGGCAAACCTCGGCCCGGGTAAATGCGAAATGAAACCGAACCATCCATTGACGCTCACCTTCAGCATCGGTGGCGCTGGTGCGCAAAAACGACTTGCACTCGACGTGATGGACAGCCTGACGCAAAAAATCCGTACCAATCAAATCACCTATCGGCTTGTGCCTGGGACAAAAAAAGACTTGGCTGATGATTTTCTAGCAGAAATCCGACGCAAAGGATTAGGCAGCCGATTAGGCAAAAACCTCTTCGTCGACTATTTTCCCGACCGTCCGTCGTATTTCATTGAATTCAGCAAGATCTTGCGCAAGACAGACATCCTTTGGACAAAACCCAGCGAGCTATCGTTCTACTGTGGCGCCGGCATCCCGATCATCATGGCTCCCTCCATCGGCTCGCAGGAACAGTTTAATCGGGTGTGGTTAAAAAGCGTCGGCGGTGGCGTAACTCAAAACAACCCAATGCACGTAAACGAATGGCTATTCGACTGGGTTGACAGCGGGGGTTTGGCTCGGATCGCCTGGAATGGTTATATTGATGCACCGACACATGGATCCTATCGCATAGAATCCATCGTGACCGGCATCCCCTTAGAACTCGAAAATCTTCCCTACATCGTATGAACACATCCTCATCTGTTCGACTCGCAGCCTTCGCTGCCGTGCTCGCTCTTGTCGGCGCGGGTTGTCCAAGCGCGCCAACGCCGGAAACGTCGACACCCGGGACAACGACCAACACGAATCCTCCGGCACATCAGAATGCGGAAAACGGATTCGGCAAACTCCCGCGACCGATGATCGGACGATCTGCATCGATCACATCGGCACAGGCGGGCGGTCTGATGACCGCACCCGGAATCGCTGCACCGATGGCGAACGACATGGCGATGGCAACACCGGCACCGACAATGATCGGACGCCCGTTGCCGATCCCCTACCCGAACCCAAAGCCGGTCACGGTCGAATATTCGGTGAGTGGAACGCTCCCGACGTGGGACGCATCTGGCGATGTGCTCCAAGTAACACGTGCACTGCCCGACGCGGGTATGGCGAGCGCCTTCGCTCAACACGCGGGGCTTCCAACCCAAGCCCTGGGATCTGGATCAACGATTTCATCTGTCAGTCTCCAGTGGACCGACCCGCAAAAATTTCAGTGGTCGTTTGATGTACGCGGACGCATGGTTTCATTTTGGAAACAGGATCAGTCCGTACAGCCCGCAGATCAAAACAAGCAACCGACGCTCGATAAAAATGCTGCCATCGCAGCGGCGAACGCCTTCTTGGATGCCCATGGATTTTCTGCGGTACGTCAAAGCGGCGCAACCGTTGATGACCAGCAATGGAACATCATGGCAGAACAAGTCAAAGACGTTGCAACCAAGAGCGCCATCTATCCTTGCCCACTACCTGTCGACGCGCGAGTAAGTGCCGTTGCTCCAGTTCTCCCTTCGACACCCGAAGCGGTCAGCGGCAGCGGCGGAGGATCTGCTGGATCTGTGGGATCCGCTGTCTCAGAACCAGCCATCATGCCTCCATGCGGCTGGTGGCCACAAATCGTCACGGTATTCTACGGTGGCACACGCGACGGAAAACCAGTGACCGATAGCTATGGAAATCTGTATCGCGCAAATTCCATCAGCGTGACGCTTGGAACCTACCAAGTAACTGGAGGCAACCTGCAACTTGAAGAACAGGTCGATCATGCCAACTACCCGCTCATCTCCAAAGACGACGCCATGAAGCGCCTTCAGTCCGGCGATTTGAATCCGATTTGGCCCTGGGGATCCGAAACCCACACGATCAAGGTTCATATCGCGACGCTTGAACTCGTCTGGATGCGCTACGACTCTTGGGAGGACAACAACACCCAAACCTACTATCTCCCCGCAATTCGGGCCACGGGAACAGTTGACCGAGGAATCAAAGGACAAGAATCAGAACCCTACACGACGATCGTTCCGTTGGTCGCGGACAGCGCATTCGCAGACTCCGACACGAGCGTACCGCCACCCGTCGCCATCCCCCTCAACACGCCTGGAATGATGCCGATCAAGGACGCGCCACAACCACAAACAGCGCCTGGATCCGGTCCGAACGTCTACTAGAATGGTCACCATCCCCCAGAGCCTGATCCTCGGCGTCGTCGAGGGCGTTACCGAGTTTCTCCCGGTGTCGTCTTCAGGGCACCTGATCCTGGTTCGTGAACTCCTCCACATCAACGACCAAGGCGGCCTTGCGTTTGATGCGATCCTGCAGCTTGGAACTATCTTGGCAGCGTTCGTCTATTTTTGGGCTGACATTTGGAAACTCATCAAGACGGGATGGAAGATCATCACACGCGGCTCGAAATCCGTCGCAGCAACAGAACGGAACCTGCTCCTGGCAGTTATTCTTGGGACAATCCCCGCGGTGATCGCAGGGCTCTTACTCCAAAAAACGATGGAGACTGCCTTCCGCAGTGCCACACTTGTCGCCATCACGCTTCTCCTCGGCAGCGCGCTCTTCGTCTACGCCGAAAAAAAATCACGACAGACGCATGCGGATGCGTCCACTCACGATGGGTTTTGGGTAGGCCTCTATCAATGCCTCGCATTGGTTCCAGGAATCTCGCGCTCCGGAGCAACCATCAGTGGTGGATTATTGCAGGGACTCACACGCGAAACAGCCGTTCGTTTCAGCTTCCTGCTTTCTCTCCCGATTATTGCGGGGTCAGGACTACTTGAGCTACATAAAATCCTCAAAAATGGTGCGACAGACATCGCTCCCGCACCGCTCGTCATCGGATTCATCACCTCGTTTGTTTTAGGTTACATCTGCATTCGGTGGCTACTCGGCTATCTCAAACACCACACGCTCATGGCGTTTGTGTGGTATCGCTGCGCGCTTGCGGTAGTCGTCCTGCTCGTCGTAGCGTTCTATCGGTAAAACGCGATATACTGGCGGCAATATGCCGTCGTTTGAAATCATCGCACCATGGAACAACGACGCCGAGGCGCTCGTCAAAGAACTGGGAACTTCGAGTGAAAAAGGTTTGAGCAACGCAGAAGCTGCGGCACGCCTCGCAGAAGTCGGCCCCAACGACCTGGAACGTGAACAGAATACTCCGGGCTGGAAAATCTTCTTGTCGCAATTCACCAGCCCGCTCGTCCTCATCCTTATTGGTGCGAGCTTGATTTCGTTTGCGTTGGGCGAACGGACCGAAACCGTCATCATCGTCTTCATGGTGTTCTTGGGAGGCGTGCTTGCTTTTCTCCAAGAATACCGGAGTGAACGGGCGCTGCGGCTGCTCCGCAAAAAATTGACGCATAAGGCCAACGTCATCCGGAATGGCAAAACCGAACGCATCAACGCAACCGACCTCGTCCCCGGCGATATCGTCGAGCTCGAGCTTGGCAGTGTCGTCCCTGCTGATGTACGACTCATCCATATTGAAGACTTGGAGATCGACGAATCTGTCATCACGGGAGAATCCGCGCCTGTTGCGAAGACCACAGAACCGATCACCAAAGATCAGCCGCAGCCACAAGACCAAGTCAACATGGGCTTCCTCGGTACCCACGTCGTACAAGGATCCGGGCTCGGCTTGGTGGTCGCAACGGGTACACGGACCGAAGTCGGGAAAACCGCTTCGCTCCTCTCCGAAAAAACCGACGAGACAGATTTCCAATCCGGCGTAAAACAGTTCGGGAACTTCTTGCTCAAAGTGACGCTTGGACTCACGGTGATTGTCGCCCTCGTCCTCGGACTCGTCCGCGGCCAGTGGGCAGAGTCGCTGCTTTTTGCCTTAGCGCTCGCCGTGGGTATTTCGCCCGAACTCTTGCCCGTTATCGTCACCATCAACTTGTCGCGCGGCGCCTTGCTCATGAGCAAGAAACACGTGCTCGTCAAACGACTCATCGGGATCGAAGATCTCGGCAATGCGGATGTCTTTTGTACGGATAAAACCGGGACCCTGACGGTCGGCAAACTACGTGTTCGCGAATCGATTGATCCGGATGGGAACCCGAACGATACCGCTCTGTCTTACGCCGGACATTGCATCGAAACGACGTCCAAAGGCCATGCCTCCAACCCGGTAGACGAAGCCATCCAAGAAGCCGTCATGGCCGGCGAAGCAAAACTCAGCCTGCCAGGTGCAAAACGATTCGACATCATCTCGTTTGATTTTAAGCGTCGCATGATGAGCTGCATCATTGGCGCAGAGCATGGCCGCCAACTCATCACAAAGGGCGCTGTGGCAGAGACTGTCGCAGCCTGCACCCATCGGCTTCGTGGTGGTGCCTCGATCAGCCTGACAGACAAAGACCGCAACACGATCCTCAAATGCGCTGATACCTACAGCGACAAAGGCCAACGGCTGGTTGCGGTGGCACAGCGATCCATCGCCACAAAAGACACCTATTCACCCGACGATGAACGCGAACTCGAGTTGCTTGGTTTCATCGTTGTGAGCGACGCCCCCAAAGTTACAGCCAAGGGCGCACTCAAATCCTTGGAAGCGTTGGGCGTACGCATCGTCGTGCTGACCGGCGACAACGAACGCGTCACGCAACACGTCGCTGATGAATTGGCGTTTTCGGTGACCGGCATCGTGACCGGCGACCAGGTTGCCAACATGAGCGAAGAAGAACTTCGTGCCAAGGCAGAACATGCGAATGTCTTTGCCCGTATCACACCGGAGCACAAGCTCCGGGTTATCAAAGCGTTGAAGGCGAACGGCCACACCGTCGGTTACATGGGCGATGGCGTCAACGATGCTCCCGCCCTCCGCGAGGCAGATGTCGGGATTTCGTTTGATAGCGCCGTCGATATCGCCAAAGAAGCGGCCGGAGTCATCTTGCTCAAAAAAAATCTCGCCGTCCTGGCCGAAGGCATCCGCGAAGGTCGCAAAACGTTCATCAATACCCGGACGTATCTGCGCGCCACCATCTCGTCGAACTTCGGCAACATGCTCTCGGTTGCAGGCGCAGCCCTATTTTTGCCGTTCATTCCCCTGCTCCCCGCGCAAATCCTACTGCTCAACTTGATCACGGATTTCCCTATGCTCGCCATCTCGACCGACAATGTCGCAGATGAAGATTTGGCCAAACCCAAAAAATGGGACGTCAAGCAGATTTCCAATTTCATGTACTTCTTTGGCGTCATCTCGAGCTTTGCCGACTATGTGACGTTCGCACTGTTACTCTTCGTCGTCCATGCCAACGTTGATCTGTTTCGCAGCGCGTGGTTCATCGAGTCCGTCATGACGGAAATTATTGTCATTTTCCTCCTTCGTTCACGAAAATTACGCCTTTCAAATCCGCCCAGCATTCCTCTCCTCGCCTCATCCATCTTCATTATTGTTATCGCCTACGCCATCGTTCAATCGACGATTGGCATGCATTTTGACCTCGTCCCACTTCCCATGTGGCTCAACTGGTCACTCCTCGGGATTGTCGCCGGCTACGCGCTCCTGACACAAGTCGGAAAACTCGTCTATTACCATTACCGGGAAGGCAAATAGAGTAAACAAAAAACCGCCATTTGGGCGGTTCTTTGTTGGTAGCGCCAACGGGAGTCGAACCCGTCTTACATGGATGAGAACCATGTGTCCTAGCCGATAGACGATGGCGCCGTGCTCGGCCCTGCGAACTGCGCTCCGTCCCCTCGAAGGGGACTTCTGCTCCGTTCGCGGCCTGCGCTTGCTCGTCGGACTCGCAGTCTGACGAAAGCGTTCGAAACGAAAATAATTACGGACGTGACAACCAATCTGAGGACTGCCTAACAAGAAGTTCGGATGCTTTGTCTGGGTGTGCCATCAACTCTTTGACGACGCGTTCCATGCGGACCGTGTTTTGTGATCCTTTGGACAAGACCACGTCTCCTGGCTTGATACGGTCTTGGAGGAACAATCCGACCTCGGAACTCGTGTTGAAAACAAAGATTTTTTCTTGTGACATCCCTGCTTCTGCCGCAGCACGCGCCACGACATGCGCGAGCGTACCACACACCGCGAGCATGTCAATTCCCGCTTCTGCGACGGCTCTCCCCTCTTCCGCGTGCGCTTCTTCGGCCAATTGACCGAGCTCGCGCATGTCACCAAGCGCAATAACGCGATGCGCATCTTCTTGAATTGGAAACGCCGCGAGATCACGGATCGCCGACAAGACGGCGAGTGGCGACGAATTATACGAGTCATCGATAAGCCACGTATGCTTAATACCCTCAAGGAGGCGCATGCGACCTGGCATACCGTGAAAATTCGCTTCGAGACGTTGGATAGCGCCCCGCACATCAAGGTCGAGCGTGGCGCAGACGGCTAACGCTGCGGCGACGGCAAATCCTTGCGGGCGGCCTACTGTCCCAGACAGCTTGACTCGATACGTCGAACCGTACAGCGCGATGCGCAAATCAAGACCAGACATCTCGGGATGCATCGCATCCACAAATACACTCGATCCAACAATTCGTGCGGTGGAAGCATCCGATGTTCCAAATGAAACCAACTGCGCTTTTGATTCGAGTGCGGCCTGATACACTCGCGTATCATCAGCATTCACCACGGCGGTATGGTCTTCGGACAAAACCGACAACACCGTCGCTTCTTCTTTTGCGACCGCATCGACATTGCCAAAATATTCCGTATGTTCAACACCGATCGCCGTCAAGACGCTGATTGAGGGCGGCGCGATGTCGAGCAGATAGGCCAGATCCCCCGGCTTATCGGTTGCCATCTCGAGGACGAACACATTAGCACGTAGCTTGAGCACTCCCACGGACGAGAGCCAGGCTTTTGATAACAACGACAGCCAACGGATCGGCGAACGGCCAGGGGCGTCACAACCAAACACCGTCAATGGGACGCCGAGTTCGTTGTTGTAATTCTTGTCAGACATCACGACGCCA
>Ga0068863_100006666_pt1 | contig 11333 bp, 8 predicted proteins | sample KBSSwiS62_FD_66596 | JGI IMG/M metagenome (GOLD analysis project Ga0068863, IMG submission 66596) | Switchgrass rhizosphere microbial communities from Kellogg Biological Station, Michigan, USA - KBS Switchgrass S6-2 | ecosystem: Host-associated > Plants > Roots > Rhizosphere > Soil ...
CGACAATACCGGAAACACGGGAGAGTCTCTTGAGTAGCAAGCAGCGGATCAATCATCGGGTCACGTGCGCCGTGCTCTCGGCACTCAGCGCATCATCGGCCACAGCGGTCCACGCCGCAGAAGCAGACGAGACCTCGAGCACGGGCCTCGAGCAGATCACCGTCACAGCGCAGCGCCGGTCGGAATCCATCCAGAACGTGCCGATCACCATCCAGGCGATCTCAGGTGAGCAGCTCGCAAGCGTTGGTGTGCGCACTTTCGATGACGTGCTCAAGCTGCTGCCGAACGTTACGCAGGGTACCAACGGTGCGGGTCAGGGCACGATCTACATGCGCGGACTGTCGGCCGGATATGCGGGCAGCCAGTCCTCGGCCTCGATCAACCCCTTCCCGAACGTCGCGACGTACCTCGACGACCAGTCACTATCCTTCCCGGGTCGTAATCTCGACGTCTACATGGTCGACATGGAGCGGATCGAGGTGCTGGAGGGGCCACAGGGGACGCTGTTCGGCGGTGGCGCCGAGGCCGGTGCGGTTCGCTACATCACGAACAAGCCAAAGCTGAACGAGACTGAAGGCCGCGCAGAGGCGGGTTACAGCTGGACTGCCCACGGCGATCCGAACACCAACATCAACGCCGTCCTCAATGTGCCGCTGATCAGCGGCAAGCTGGCAGTGCGCGGAGTTTTCTACAACGATCGGCGGGGCGGCTACATAGACAATGTGCCCTCGACCTTCACCCGCAACCCTGCGCTCGATCGCGGTCCAAGTGCGTACAGCTCGTCCTACCCGGCACATCTCGACACTTATAACAACTACACCCTTGCAAAGCGTGAGCAGAACCCGACTACCTACCAGGGCCTGAGGCTTTCAGGGCTTTACCAGATCAATGATGACTGGGATGCCCTGATCCAGGAGAGTTATCAGTACCTCGATGCCGACGGCATGCCCTTTGAGATGCAGACCGGGCTCGATTTCCAGCCGTTGAAGCCGCTCGAGGAGACCTCGTTCATGCCGAGCTGGAACCGGGATAAGGCGAACTCGACCGCCTTGACCGTGAACGGCAAGATCGGGGACATCAGGGCGCTCTACACGGGAGCGTACCTGACGCGCAACGTCGATGCGAACATGGACTACACGAACTACTCTCGCACGGCCGGTGGGTTCTACTACAGCTGCACCGGAGGGGGCGGAAGCAATTTCGGCGGCGCCGGTCCCGCGACCTGTTACTCCCCGATCATGGGCTGGCACGACTATTTCAAGACGACTCATCAGAGCCACGAGTTCCGCTTCTCGACGCCAGATGCCTGGCGGCTGCGCGGTCTGCTCGGCTTCTACTGGGAAGACTTCCGCATCAAGGACGACATGAACTTCCTGCAGAAGACGATTCCCTCCTGCACGCCTGCCAACCTCGCCGCCGCCCTGGCGGGTGGGCCGGTCTGCCTGTCGAATGCGACGCCCATAGACGCTGCAATTGATCCGTCCACCCGCGGCGATACCACGAATTTCGGCGAGGACATGCAGCGCGGGTACCATCAGAAGGCGGTGTTCTTCTCGACGGACTTCGATCTGATTCCGAAAGTGCTGACGCTGACCGCCGGCACACGGTGGTACAAGTACGATGAATTCCAGCACGGATCGCAGTGGACGACCGGCTCAGGCTGCGTCAACATCCCCAATGGCCAGTGCCTCGCAACGCCCTTCCACTACACGGCCGACTACTCCGGATTCAGGAGCCGCGCCAACCTGACCTGGCACATCACGCCGGACGCGATGCTCTACTACACCTTTTCGCAGGGCTATCGCCCTGGCGCGTTCAACCGACTTCCTGGCGGGCGCACGACCGTATGGGTGGACGCAAATGGCGTCCCGCTGCCCAACGGCGTGGCGAAGGGTCCGGGGGACACAAAGCCCGCACAGTTCAACAAGCCAACGGCCTACGGACCGGACTCGCTCGTTAACAATGAGGTGGGCTTCAAGTCAGAATTCCTGGATCGACGGGTGCAGGTCAATCTGTCCGGGTACCGAATGGATTGGAAGGATGTCCAGACGCTCATCTACAATCCGCCCGTATACGGGAACACCACATTCGGCATTCAAGGGCCCAATTACCGGATCTGGGGCGGTGAGTTGCAGCTGGCCGTCAAGCCGATCCAGGCTTTGACACTGCAGGCCTCGGCTTCTTACAACGATGCCAAGCAGGCGACTTCACCGTGCATCAAGTCACTCGGCATTACGAAATACACTCCGAGCAACCCGACCCCCGCGGGACAGTGTATTACGCAGGTCCGCGCAGGCAACGCGAACACGGCAATCGTCGATCCGCTTGGTGCCATCGGCAGCACCCCGGCGTTCTCCCCGAAACTGTCGTACAACGTGCGCGCCCGTTACGACTGGGTCTTCCAGGAGTACCAGGCCTACGCGCAGGTCGGAATGAGCCACGTGGGCGACATGGACAATCAGCCGAGCAGCTTCCCCTCCGGCGAGGGCATCGCGGTCCCCTACACCACCTGGTTGCGCTACACGATGCCTGGGTACGAAACTTACGATCTGACGCTCGGTGCTTCCAAAGGGCCGTGGGAAAGCGCGCTCTTCTGTCAGAACTGCACCGATCGGCACACGAGTCTCTTCACGACATCGGGCCAGGATGTCAAGGCGGACATTCCGTTGCGGCCTCGTATCTTCGGCCTGCGGGTTGGCCTGAAATTTTAAGATCCCGGCCAGGGCGCGTTCGCTCGATGCCGGTGCAGGCGACTCTGCCTGCACCGGCGTGCGGGAGTCCCTCGTGACACAGGTCCCGCACGCTACAACCGGCAAAATCAGCATCGAGAACGAGGTGCAGCGGATCCGCGCGCTCCTTAAGGACCACCGCTTTGCAGAGGCGGTGAATGATGCGACCGCCCTGCGCACAGCCTATCCCGAGAATCGCGATTTGCTCTACCTGCTGGCGCTCGGACTGCGTCATATGCGGCGCATTCCGGCGGCACTGGAAGTGCTCGGCGAGCTCGAGCGGCATCACCCGCGAATGAGCGCGCTGTTCCAGGAGCGGGGCCACTGTTATGTCGCGCTCAAGGACGCAGTGAGCGCCATCCAGGCATACGAGCAGGCCGTGCGCATCAATCCCGCACTTCCTGATGCATGGAGCATGCTGGAGAGATTGCAGCTGATGGTCGGCAACGCCGATCAATCGCGGATCGCCGCGGAACACGTGCGCAAGTTGCGCTCCGTGCCCCCCGAGGTGATCCGCGCCACAGGTCTTTTCTGTGAAGGGGACCTCGCGCTCGCAGAGCGGATCGTGAGGGGCTATCTGCTCCAGCATAGTAATCAGGTCGAGGCGATGCGCCTGCTCGCTCGCATCGGTATCGCCCAGGACATCCTCGACGATGCCGAGATTCTGCTCGCCGCTGCACTCGAGATGGCGCCCGATTACACCGAGCTTCGGCGGGACTACGCGTGTGTACTGCTCGACCGGCACAAGCACGCCGAAGCGATCGCACAGCTCGACCTGCTGCTGGCCACCGACTCTGGCAACACCGAGTATCGGACTCTGCGCGCCACGGCGACCGTGGGACTCGGTAACTTCGAGGACGGCATACGCGGATTCTCGGAGGTGCTGGCGCAAGCGGGTCAGACACCCCGCTCCCTGGCCGATCTGCACCTCTCAATCGGGCACGCCCAGAAGACGCTTGGGCACCGTGCGGAGGCGATTGATTCGTACAGGAAGGCGATAGCGGCACGCCCCAACTTCGGTGATGCGTACTGGAGCCTTGCGAACCTCAAGACCTATCGCTTCTCGGACGCAGATCTGACTCTAATGCGGCAGGCCGAAGCGGCGTCCGACACCCAGTCCATCGACCGCTACCACCTGTGCTTCGCCCTGGGCAAGGCCTACGAGGACCGTGGCGACTTCAGCGCTGCCTGGCACTATTACGAGCGCGGCAACGCGCAGAAGCGTGCCGAGAGCCGTTATCGTCCCGAACTGTTGGAGCAGAATACGGCGCTGCAGAAGCAGTTCCTGACGACCGAGTTCTTCAAGTTGCGCGAGGGCTACGGCGCGAGCAGTCACGAGCCGATCTTCATTTTGGGCATGCCGCGCGCCGGCTCGACGCTTCTGGAACAGATTCTCGCTTCCCATTCTCAGGTAGAGGGTACGCAGGAGCTCGCCAACGTGCCGCGGGCAGTGCTTGACCTCCAGGGGTACAACCCCGACCTGGATAATCCACGCTATCCCGGCTGTCTCGTGGACATATCAACGGACGAGCTGCGTACGCTTGGCGAGAAGTATCTATGCGACACGCAGGTCTACCGGAACGGCCGGCCGCGGTTCATCGACAAGATGCCGAACAACTGGCGGCACATCGGGCTCATTCACCTCATGCTGCCGAACTCGGTCATCATCGATGCGCGCCGCGAGCCGATGGCCTGCTGCTTCGGTAACCTCAAGCAGCTCTATGCGCGGGGCCAGGAATTCGCTTACAGCATCGAGGACATGGCGCGCTATTACCGTACCTACCTCGAGCTCATGGCGCACTGGAACGCAGTGCTGCCGCCGGGACGCATCTTGCGAGTGCTGCACGAGGACGTGGTCGAGGACCTCGAGGGCAGCGTGCGGCGGCTCCTCGGCCACTGCGGACTCGAGTTCGAGCCCGCGTGCATCGAATTCCATAAGACCCGCCGCAGCATACGCACGGCGAGCTCCGAGCAGGTGCGCCAGCCGATCTACCGGGAGGGTCTCGAGCAGTGGCGGAACTTCGAGCCTTGGCTCGGGGCGCTGAAGGAAGCGCTGGGCGATGCACTCGTGCGCTATCGCGATAGCTGAGAGAGCGCTGGCGTTCGAGTCACGGTGAGCTTTCGGTCAATGAGTGTGTTGGGCAATCAGCACCGGGCCCGCGTACCAAACTTCCTCGCAAGGCCTGTGCACTGCTGACAGTCCGATGGTGGTCAAATGCGTCGATGCGGCCGGACTAGGAGTCCGTTTCTGCGGAATCTGCACCGGAAGCTTGCTGGCGCAGAACTGCAAGTGCTCGCTCAATCACGATCCTGTCCGAAGCATCCTTGTCGCGCATGGTTTGCTTCGTGAGCAACAATCCCTCAAGACTGACGGTTCGGACGCAGATGCCGTCAAGGTCCAGTGTCTCGCTATATTGTCGGAGGGTCTCGTACGTCTGGCCATTTGCGTTGAGCATGATGTCAACAACGAACGCATCAGCAACACGGATATTCTCACCCTCTTCGAACCACTGTGGTTCGAGTTCCTTCGCTGCTTGGTCCGGTAAAATCATGAGCGCCTCTTTGACGCGCTGGCCTGCAGCGGCGGTTGCCGGGAAAACGATATCTATGTCGGTAGTCGCACGCTGGTAACCGTGCGCGGCGAGGGCGTATCCGCCGATCAGCAGGTAATCGACCCCGTTCGCGTTGAGCGAACGTAGGAGCGTCTTCAGATCCTCAAGTGTCGCCGGACGGGTGATCTGTTCGGTCACGGCTTCGCTCTGCTGCCAACAGTCCCATACCGCGTGCGAGGCAGTCTTCTTGGTGTTTGTTCATGGCCTCGTGAGACTTGAAGCGATAGACGCCCTTCGGAATGAACGTCCACTTCGCGAGCGCCGCGATGGACTCGCTAAAGCGCGCGCCCGCTGCGAGCGCTTCCCCGCTTGCGTGCTCGGTGAGTTCCGGCTCTCGTCGGGATCCGACGAGCTTCATTGAATAACCCCTGCAACCATGGGCCGATGATAACGGAAGCGTTACACAGCCGTTACGCGCAACGCTATGTGGCGCCTGAGGAAAATACGATAACCATTTGATTTAGATAGCTCTCTGGGTTGGAATCTAAGTGCCGGCTATCTATATGATTTGGCTGGGAATTTGCATCGCTTTTTTTGCTCAGTACCGCCATAAGTACCCTCTGGCACCTGCGCTGCGGTGAGATCGAAAGAAATTTCATCAGAAGGCCGGAGATCGCTGATTTCGGGCCAGCTCCGCTCTTGCGACGCACGTGTCGTATTTTACTGCCGGTTCCTGGGTCAGCACGCGATGGATCGCCCTGGCTGTGGGGGCACTATGCGGTCCGACTAGCAGATTGCAGGTTCCTCCGTCCGGATATATACTGTAAGTATATACGGGATGGCATTCGATGAAATCGGCAAAGCTGTTCAAGAACGGAGAGAGTCAGGCGGTTCGACTGCCCAAGGAATTTCGCTTCTCAGGTGATGAGGTATTCATCAAGCGAGTCGGAAACGCCGTGGTGTTGCTGCCCAAAGCTCGATCATGGGAGACGTTGCTGGACAGCTTGGGGAAGTTTCCATCGGACTTCATGACGAATCGGGAGCAGCCCACTGAAGCAGACCGTCGGGAGTCCCTCGATTGAGGTGGATGGTCGATACGGACACCTGCATTGCGATTATCAAAGGACATGCGGGTGCTATCAAGAAGCTCCGGGGAAAGTCGATCGGCCAAGTCGGTATCTCCGCCATCACCCTGAGCGAGCTGAGCTTTGGAGCGGCAAAGAGTAGTCGTCCGGAACAGGCGTCGGTCGCGTTGGCCGAATTCACACTCGCGCTGGAGGTCGCAGCGTTCGATGCCGAATTGGCGCCTGTCTACGGCAGGGTGCGAGCCTCGCTTGCGAGACGTGGCATGCCCATAGGGCCACTGGACACATTGATAGGCAGTCATGCATTGGCTCTAGATATCACGTTGGTGACCCACAACACGCGAGAATTTTCGAGAATCGAAGGGCTGAGGTTGGAGGACTGGGTCGGTTCGTGACTCTGGCCGGACGACAATCTAGGCAATAAAGCACTGGTCTAGAAACTCAGCATACAGCCCCGGAATTAGGGCGCACCGACGACAGTGGTGGTGGTGTCGCAAGGACTCCCCGGCGCTGATGGTAATGCTGTGGCGCCGCCAAAACTAAAGTTGCATGTGGAGACGCACAGCGCCGATGGAGACCGGCCCGCGGTCTTCGTTGTAAGCTGGGTGTTGCACCCATTGGTAGTCCAATGTCACATGAGCCCAGTCGAAGATCGCCACATCGTAATAGGTCTCGATGATGCGTTCGGGTCCTGGGTGTGGGAGCTGACCATCTCCAACGAGGATGCCCAGGCCGCCGGCGTTCAAATACCGCTCGCGCGCTCCTGAGATGCCATTGGAGATAGTAACTAGCCCTAGGGTGTCGTGAGGACGAGTCCACTGTGCCCCTTTGAGGGACAGTCCTACGGCAACCGTACGATCGATATCCGTGAACTCATAGGCCTCAACGTTACCGGCAGCCCCGCCGGCGCGCACGAATAGACCAAGATTGGAGAAGAGTTGCTGCTCGAAACCGAGGTTGACCCCGAATCGCCTTCGATAGCGACGTACCGTGACGAGGTCCGCCGGGACATTGTTGGCTTGTGCAGCTGCAACGGCATCCTCGAGAAGGCCCATGCGGCCGCGATTCTCGAAAACCGTGAGCAGGACCCGACCGGGTTCATCGATAATCTCATGCCGTTTTTCAACTTCAGTCACCACTTCGAACTCATGGAACCCTGGCTCCAAGTGTTCGCTGTTGGGCACGTCAGATAGGTCGAACAGACCCACGCGCAATGTCCATGAGCGCTGATACCATTCCATCGCTGCGCCCACCGTGTAGCCCCAGGCATCTGCCGCGTAGTCAAACGTCCCTGTATCCACCGCGGTCCAATTCAGGAAATCGCCACGAGGATCATGCGCATATTGATTGGTATCGAAGACATCGGTGACGCTCATCTTCCCTGCTGTAAAGACAATGCGATTGCTGCTTCGACGATCTGCGAACTGGTTTGCGGCGGCCTCCACGGGTTCTGGGGTGCCGTCCAGGTCAATCGTTTGGCGCACAAACAGGCGGGGCACTCGCAGGTAAGGCTTGCTCTTGCCAACCTTGTACGCCTCGCCGCTGGGAAATCCTGCCATCCCGACCGTGTTGTTCAGCCCGAAGCCCTGATCAATCTCCGGATTGATCCAAAGCTCGGCGCCCGACCAGAGACGTGCTCCCAAGTAGAGCGTCGCATCAGCAGTTTCTCGGCCAATCCGCGGGGATAAACTATTCGGTCCGCTGTACGGAGCGCGAAAGGCGTCGGTTGCCTGCTCGACAAAAGTAGCTTGCCAGTGCAGCGAAAATTGATTGGGGCCGTTTCCCGACGAGGCGCCACGAGCAATATCTTCGAGCGATATGTCAGAGCTGTCTTGTGCCGACACGCCACACGCCTCGAACACGCAAAGCAGCAGAATTGATGCTAGTCGCAGTCGTTGCTGAAAAGTGGACCCGAAGTTCACGTCATATACTCGAGTTGCACGGGAGGCTGCCGCCTCCAGGATGGTAGCCGCTAAGGCATCGCAATTTGTAGGCCTTACTCCACGTGATCCACGGGGGCTTTCCCTGCAGGCGAGCCCAAAAATCCGCCGCGTAGAGGTGGGCCATCCGGTCAGATCCCTCGACATCGTAGGTACCCGACCTTGCGACCGATACGACGTCCCAGATCACAGGGTCGCCGATCGTGAAGAAATCCTTCGGTGATGCCGACGTGAGGCCGACCTGGTCTGGCTTAAATAATTCGGCCCTTTTTTTCCGCCACGCATCTCGTAGTGTGCAACGCTCGAACGTGTTTGCGAAAGTTTGGATGCGCCGATGTGGGAAGTGATTCGGGAGGCGGAGCGGGCGGAGTAGGGCGTTTCATCGGGCCCCCCTACGGCGGCTTCCAGACGCGCCGCGGACATCTTGCAGCGGCCATGGCGGCGGCAGATGAGTACGGGGAGACTGAAGAAACATGAACGGAACCGAGAGACTAACTTACGGCCTCCGTCGGTTCCACGCGACTGAGTTAGATGCACCGTCTTGCAGCCAATCGTTAGGCTCGCCATACGGAGTGGCGACAGAGTTGAGGAAGTCAATTGCCAGATGCCCGGCGAGGACGAACGGTGGCAATGACGATGATTGCATAGCGGTATCCAAGTGGAATTCATGCCATCTGGGAACTGTAACCCACAAAATAGATATTTACCAGTTACACATGAGTGTGTAACCTATAAAACGTAGACTATAAGGTTACGGACATCTCCACTTCATAGGATCCACTTTATGAACGACATCTCTCGCAACCCTGCCGAAGAAGAGGGCGTTCGGCTGATCAGCAGCTTTTACGAGCACCTGGCTAACGGCAATGTCCCGGCCGTGTTAGGGCTCCTCGACTCAGAGGTCAGGTGGACGGAGGCCGAGCGCTTTCCGTATTACTCCGGCACATGGATCGGTCCACAAGCCGTGCTCACCAACCTGCTACAGCGGCTGGCGTCCGACTGGAGCGATTTTGCCGCTACACCCAAGAAGTACCTGGTTGAAGGCACGACTATCGTGGCGTTTGGTACCTATTCCGGCGTGTACAAGCCAACCGGAAAGTCCATGCGGGCCGACTTTGCGCACGTGTGGACTGTTGGAGACTCAAAGATAACCAGCTTTCTGATGTACACGGATACCGCGAAGGTACTCGAGGCGCTGGCAGCGTGACACGATCGCCGAAGGGCTGTGACAGCCGGAGTTGCCTCGGACAACTGTGAGGAGCGGGGCTGCCCGCATTCTGACCACAGCCCGACTCTCGGTGGCCGAACAAACATTCAGCGTCGAGAGTTGCGACCACGACTTCATGGAAGGTTCTGACCGCGGAATGACAGTCGACGAAGGGGCTGGACCGATATCCTCGTCATTCATGATCTCGCCAGCGTTGCACCTGCGCCGTTGGAGTCAAAGGCGATGAAACTCCGCGAGGTTTGGAGGCAGAGCTGGGGGCGACTGGACAGGAAGGACGAGGCATCCGTCGGTCAGATTGAGGCGAGCGTGGAAGACCTGCGGCAAGCGACTCTCTCCGCGCTGCGCGGCTTGCGATAGTGGTGGTGTTGGGCGCTGCCCGCGTACGACCGTTTGCGATCGCAGGGTGTTTGTGAAGGTGTAGCGCTCTTGCAGGTGCTTTTGCATCTTCTCGCGGTGAACAACGACACCAATGTGGTTTCACGTGGCGGTCGCGCTGGCCTGCCCTATGTTCGTCACAACGCCGCGGCCAACTCTCGCGTCGGTCAAGGAACACCTTCCGTGCCGCGGTAGGGCGACAGACCGCCGGCGAGAGACCTTTGCTCGGAGTGTTTCAATCCCTGGTATATGCGGCGTGCGGGTCATATGAGCACCGGCCTTAGCATCCGGCCGCTCGAATGGGTGGACGACGCTCCGGGTGGCTACCAGTTTTTAGGGGCTTATTCGCAAAGCTGAAACGCTGAAAGGGGCTAAGTCGCTGATATTCTTAGACTGCTAGATGAACTGCGCCACTCCTGGGAGAACAGCGCCATTTCGATGGCGCCGTTTCGGAAACTGCGCCATATGTGATCAAGCAGGTGATCCGCGAGGTCGTAACGCACATCGACGAAGATCCATTGGCTACGATTCACAGCAAGGTCAGCGAGCTCGCGAAAGAGGCGGATCGTGAGAGTGTGCGAGCGATGATCATCGATGAGCTGCGCCGATTACATGAAGGCACTTTGACTCGTTACGGCTTACGCGCGTCCGAATTCGTGCGCTGGCGGGAGCGCCAGGAGCGCGCATGATCCGCCGGCCGACGACTGCTTACTTAAGGACCAAACACTTTGGAAACACCTGGCTCCGTAAAACCTGAAGAAACGGAGCTAAGTCCTTGTTTTAATGGCTCCCTGGGTTGGAATCGAACCAACGACCAACGGATTAACAGTCCGAGCAGGCGGCCGGTGAACGTAACCGGCCGCCATCGATTCTCAATGATATCAAGGTACTTAGGCGTAATGGTGCGTCACGCTCGATCACGCTGCTTGACGCAGGCGCCGGACAAATCCCGGACAAACGCTTTACACTCTGGGCCCCACGACCCCACGAGGGGAGTACCCTGCAGTGGACGTGACTAGCATCGTACTTTCAAAGGCCGACTTGCGAACGCTCGTTGCGGCGCAGATCGCCGCCGCCATGATGGCTTCCGGTGACAGAGACCCTGGAGAGGATGTCATCAGACATAGGGCTGAGCTCGCCGTGAAGACCGCCAAGGCAATCGAGGAGGCGGTAGCGAGATCACTGAATTCCCCGAGTCTCCCCGAGCCGCCTCAGTGAGAGAGGCTTATCGCATCTGCTTCGCGATCCGCTCCGCCTTTTCCGCCAGCGCTCGATGCTCCCGGGCGGACTTCTCGAAGACTGGCTTCGATGAGATGAATACCCCATCGGCAGTCCACGCCAGCCGCCACCCGCAGCGCACGGGCGATGTAGATCAGGTCCTGTCGGGTGAGCTCCTCGGGCATGGTGTGTGTGTGAAGGCTACC
>Ga0068863_100006670_pt1 | contig 11331 bp, 13 predicted proteins | sample KBSSwiS62_FD_66596 | JGI IMG/M metagenome (GOLD analysis project Ga0068863, IMG submission 66596) | Switchgrass rhizosphere microbial communities from Kellogg Biological Station, Michigan, USA - KBS Switchgrass S6-2 | ecosystem: Host-associated > Plants > Roots > Rhizosphere > Soil ...
GTGCGTGCGGCGCCGCCGCCCGCGTCGACCCGCGAAATGATCAAGACCGGTGGCTTCGACGCGGTCTGCTTCACGTCGAGCTCCACGGTGCGCAACCTGGTCGGTATCGCAGGCAAGCCGCATGCGCGCACCATCGTCGCCTGCATCGGCCCGAAAACGGCCGAGACCGCAGCGGAATTCGGCCTGCGCGTCGATGTGCAGCCAGAAGTCGCCGCGGTGGGTCCGCTGGTCGATGCGCTGGCCGAGCACGCCGCGCGGCTGCGCGCCGAGGGTGCGCTGCCGCCGCCGCGCAAGAAGAGCCGCCGGCGGTAACCGAAAGGGGCCCAGTGTTCCCACGCCACCGTCCCCGCAGGCTCCGGACGACTCCTGCGCTGCGCCGGCTCGTAGCGGAAACCTCGCTTGAGCCAAGGCATTTGGTGCTGCCGATGTTTGTCGCCGACGGCATCGACGAGCCGCGTGCCATCGCGTCGATGCCAGGCGTTGTGCAGCACACCCGCGAGTCCCTGCGCCGCGCGGCCGCCGATGCGGTCGCTGCGGGCGTCGGCGGGCTGATGCTGTTCGGCGTCCCCCGCGACGAGGACAAGGACGCCGTCGGTTCGGTAGGGATTGCCGAGGACGGCATCCTCAACGTCGCGCTGCGCGATCTTTCCAAGGATCTGGGCGAGGACACCGTGCTGATGGCCGACACCTGCCTCGACGAATTCACCGACCACGGCCACTGCGGGGTACTTGACGCCGCGGGCCGGGTGGACAACGACGCCACCAACGCCAAATACGTGGAATTGGCTGTCGCACAAGCGGAATCTGGCGCGCACGTCGTCGGCCCGAGCGGGATGATGGATGGGCAGGTCGCGGCGATCCGCGACGGCCTCGACGCCGCAGGCCACCCGGACACCGTGATCCTGGCTTACGCGGCCAAGTTCGTATCGGGGTTCTACGGCCCATTCCGTGAGGCCGTGGCATCCAGCCTGAGCGGCGACCGTCGCACTTATCAGCAGGATGCGGCCAATGCTCGCGAGGCGGCACGCGAGATCGAGCTCGACATCGCCGAGGGTGCCGACATCATCTTGGTCAAGCCCGCCATGAGCTACCTCGACGTGGTGCGCGGCGCCGCCGAGGTCTCGCCGGTGCCGGTCGCGGCGTATCAGGTCTCGGGCGAGTACTCGATGATCAGCGCCGCCGCCGCGAACGGCTGGATCGATCTGCAGACGGTGGCACTGGAGACGTTGACAGGCATTCGACGCGCGGGCGCCGACATCGTGCTGACGTATTGGGCCGCAGACGTGGCCGGCTGGCTGGCGTGACGCAGCCACAGAAAACGACCGAGCCGGGCAGGCCGCTGGACGTCGACACCGGATTCTGGCTGTGGGTGGCGGCGCTGCCGCTGATGGTCATCGGTTACGTCGTCGACCTGTTGGTGACCGACAATCATCCGCCGATGATCGTGTCCGCGATCTCCGTCGTATTCATCATCGTGTTGGCGGCCGTCGTCCTGACGTTCCTGATCTTGATGAGGAACGGATACCGGTGGGCGCGCACGTTCTTGACGGGCGGCGGTGTCGCGTCGGTGGTCTACACAGCCACCAACCTGTTCTCCGTGGCCCGCCCCACCGCGGCGGCCGTCGGCTACGCCGTCACCGCGATCGTCGGGTCCGTGCTGATCGTCGGCGGTGTGTTCCTGCTACACCGCAAGGATGCCCACGCCTTCTTCACCAGATGAGACCGTTAGGCTGACCGGGACATGACAGCCCCACAGTCGCGACCGCGTGTCGTCACCGCCGCATTCTGGTGCTGGGTAGCAGCGTCTTTTCTTCTCCTCCTCGGCGGTCTGATCGCCGCTTCGCTGAACATGCCCGTCGTCTTTCGAGGAGCGGGCGTCATTTTTGCGCTCGCGGGCGCCGCGCTGGCGTTTCTGGCGGGACGCAGCCGGGGTGGCGACACCCGTTATCGGCGGGCCGCGTTGGCGCTGGCGCTGGCCATCGTCGTGCTGGTCGCGGTCGCGGCGCTCTTCCGTCTGACGAACGGCATCACACTGCTGGCGGTGTTCCCTTTGGTCGCCGGGACCGTGCTGATCACCCGTCCGAGCGCAACAGCGCCCGAGCAGGAGCCGCAGTGACGGAAAGCAGCGCGGAGCCTCAGGTGCTGTTCTACGAGCAGGGCGCGAGCTGGTGGTGGTTGTCGGCAGGCCCAGGCGCGGGTATCGCCATGGCGTTGATCCAACTGTCGGCCGGCTACGGCATCCAGTTGCTGGTGCCCGGCATCTTCTTCGCGCTGGTGTCGGGGTTTCTCTGGATTCAGGTGAAGGCCGCGCGTATCCACACCTCGGTGGAGTTGACGCCCGATTACCTGCGCCAAGGCACCGAACGCCTGCGCATCGACGACATCGTGCGGATTTATCCGGAACCGACCGGCCCGGACGAGCAGAAATGGATGTCGGCGCGCGCGCTCGGCGAGCTCACCGGTGTGCCGCGCGGGCGTACCGGCATCGGCCTGCGGCTGACCAACGATCGAACCGCCCAGGCGTGGGCGCGGAAGCACCAGATGCTGCGATCGGCGCTGACTCATCTCGTTGAAGAGCGCATCCCCCCGGAACCGGCGTCATGAGGGCACGGATCGAGCTGCTGCTGGCGGTCGCGGCGGCGATCGGATGCGTGCTGAGCTGGTTGGCCGCCAGTTCGACGGTCGTGGTGGCGCCCGTGCTGGAGGGCGAACCCCAGACGACGTCGGTGGTCTACAGCCCGCCGCTGCTGGGGTTGTCGTTGCTGTTGGCGACGGTCGCAGGCGTGCTGGCCGTGCTGGGCCTCGCTGGGCTGCGCCGCCGCTGACCCATCTCCGCGAGCGACCGTGTTTGTACACCGACACGCCGTCCATCGACGTACAAAAGGGGTCGCTCGCGCCTTGTAAGACCAACTGTGGGCCTCACCACACCCGGTTGGTACAAAGTGCGAAATCTGTAACACTGTTCCACATGACGGAGTCCCCCTCCGCTACGCGTGGGCGGTACCCCCATGCGGAGCAGCCCACAGCTACAGATGCCCTACCACTGGGGCCGGAATCATTGGTCTGGCGCTACTTCGGCGACAACCGGATGTATCTGATCGGGCCGCGTCCTGCGGTGCTGCAGAACATGCTTGCCGAACTCGGCCAGGGCGTGCTCGATCACTCCACGTTTTTCGCCGACACCGCCGAGCGCCTCAAACGCACCATCCCGCCGATCTTCAACACCGTCTACGGCTCCGAGGACGCCAACGCAGGCACGCAGGTCCGCGACTTCCACCACCACGTCAAGGGCGACATGCCGGATGGTGGCCGCTACCACGCTCTGGACCCCGACACCTACTTTTGGGCACACGCCACCTTTGTCGAGCAGGTGCTCTACTTCGCCGACACGTTCGTCAAGCGGTTGACGCAGGACGAGAAGGAACAGATCTACCTCGAATCCAAGACGTGGTATCGCCGCTACGGCGTCAGCGATCGACCCATGCCCGCGAATTACGCTGAGTTCGAGCAGTATTGGGACCGGATGATGAACGAGGTCATGGTCGCGCATCCGACCGCCTGCTACGGCGTCGGCTACGTGACGAAGGGCTTCCCCTGCCCGAAGGGAGTGTCGCCGGTCGTGTGGCGCGTCATCGCGGTCGTGTTCGATCCGGTCGCCGCCTTCCTGACGACGGGCGGCCTGCCGCCGCGCGCCCGCGATCTGCTCGGCCTGCCGTGGAGTGAGCGCCAGGAGCGTCGCTATCAGCGGTTCGCCGCGTTGTGGCGCTCTCGCCCTGTGAATTGGGTGTGGGATCATCTGCCAATGCGGCTGCGCTACAACGGCTATGCGATAAAGGGCTATGCCAGGGGCTGATTCCACGCTGGAGGCCATCCTCGACGCAGCCGTCGTCGAGTTCGAACAGCACGGGTTCCGCAGGGTCGCCCTCGACGACGTCGCACGCCGGGCCCGGGTCAGCAGGACCACCATCTACCGGCGGTTCGCCAACAAAGACGAACTCGTCGCGGCGGTCATCGAACGGGAGAACGTCCGGCTGTTCGCCGACATCGCCGCCGAATTGAAACAGGCTGGGCCGCAGTCGAACTACTACGTCGAAGCATTTACGTTGTCGATACTGAAGTTTCGCAGGCACCGGGTGCTCGATCGGATGATGACCGACGAGCCCGGCCTGGTCCTCGAGATGGCCGGCCAGCACTACGGCGCGGCGATCGAGCGCATGGCCGAGGCGCTGCGGGTGATCTTCCCGGCCGGCTTCGCCGAGCGGATCGGAGAGCAGGCAGTGCTGGAGCTGGCGGACACCATCCTGCGATACGCGGCGATGGTGCTGCTGCTGCCCAGCGCGCAACCGCTGGAAACCGCCGACGATATCCGCACCTTCGCGACGCAGCACTTCCTGCCAAGCCTCCCTGTTGCGCTGCGGGCGGTACCGGCTGGTTAGCTGCCCTGCGTTTCGTAACCCGGACCATCGGGCAGCCCCTACGGCATGGGTACCGAACAACAGCAACGCACAGGCGAGTCCGAACAGCAGCAACAGAGTGGGCAGCCTGATGTCCGCGAACAACGGCGACAGGCTGAGTCAACCGAAAACTCCGAAGAACCGAAACTGACCGAGAAGCCCGAGGTCACCGACGAGCACAAGGAGGAGGCCAAGAAAATAGCCAAGGCTTACAACGACGACCTCCAGACCACCACCCTGCCCGGCAGCGGCGGCACGGTCTCCGGAACCGCCGTCACCGACTGGGTCGACGACAAGGACAAGGGCAAGGTCGAAACCACCGCCGAAGAGGGCAACGTGGAATACCGCAACACCGAGGAATTCCGCAAGCTCCAGGAGTCGTGAACCTTCCAGCCCGGGCGCGTGTGCTGATGCCTAGGGTTGCAAGGCGTGACACCGCTTGAGGTAATCGCCCCGGCATTCATCGAGATGGCCCACTCGATCGTGTGGGCCTCCGTCGCCACCGTCGACGAAAACAGTCGGCCCCGCACCCGCATCCTCCATCCGTACTGGGAGTGGGACGGCACCGACCTGTTCGGCTGGATCGCCACGGTGCCCAGCCCCGTGAAGAAGGCGCATCTCGCCGTTCACCCGGAAATGGCGGTCAGCTACTGGACCACCAACCACGACACCTGCAGCGCCGAGTGCCTGGTGGAGTGGTATCACGACGACGAGACCCGTACCGCCGTCTGGAACAGATTCGCGAACGGGCCTGCACCCGTCGGCTACGACCCACGCATCATCCCGATGTGGGCGGACGGACCGACATCGGATCAATTCGCGGCGCTGCGATTGAGCCCATATCGGCTGCGGGTGATGCCCGGCACGGCGATGATTAGCGGTGAAGGCGAAACCCTCACCTGGACTGCGAAGTGAATCTGACAACCAGCGAAGCGATCGACGTCAGCTCGTTGCCGTTGACGCCGAGGAATCCACTGCCGCTGCGCAAGCTGGTCAAGCTGGTGCGCAGGCTCGATACCGGCCAGGAAGTGATCCGCGACGCCGGTGGGCCCATCACCCGGATCTCGTTCGGACCGAAGTGGCTGTTTCCGCCGATCGTGGCGGTGATGTCGCCGAACGCGATGCGCGACGTATTGAGCCGCAGCGACGCGTCCTCCGAGCGGTGCATCATTCACGAGGAAGTGCAGAACATGGCAGGCGACAGCCTGTTCGTCCTGCCCAACCTGCTGTGGCGTCCGCGCAAGCGTGCGTTGCAACCCGTATTCACCAAGCACAACGTCCGAAACTTCGGCGGCCACATGTCCAGGGCTGCACAGCAATTCGTCGACCGCTGGCCGAACGGCGGTGAGGTGGACCTCGACGTCGAATGCCGCAAGGTGGCGATGCAATCGCTGGGGCGTTCGGTTCTCGGCATCGATCTCAACGAAAGAGCGGAGACCATCGCCCGGTGCATGCATGTCGCCTCGTCCTACACGGCCGACCGCGCGTTGCGCCCCGTGCACGCACCGCGGTGGTTGCCGACGCCCGCGCGCCGCCACGCCCGCGCCGCCGTCAGGGCGATGCGCAAAATCACCGACGAGATGGTGCACGCCTGCCGCGAGGATCCCACGCGTGACGCTCCGCTGGTGCAGGCGCTGATCGCGGCCACCGATCCGGAAACCGGTCAGCACCTTTCAGACGACGACATCTCCAACGATCTGCTGATCTTCATGTTGGCGGGCCACGACACCACTGCTACGGCGCTGACCTACTCGCTGTGGATACTCGGGCACCACCCTGACATCCAGGCGCGCGTCGCCGCAGAGGCCGCCGCGATCGGCGATCGTGAGCTGACACCCGATGACGTGCCCCAGCTCGGATACACCGTGCAGGTGCTGCACGAGTCGTTGCGGTTGTGCCCGCCCGCCGCGGGGGTCGGGCGGTTGGCGACGCGTGACATCGCGGTGGACGGCTACCGGGTGGAGGCGGGCAGTCTCATCGCGGTGGGAATTTATGGCCTGCACCATGATCCGGCGATCTGGCCAGACCCGATGACCTTCGATCCCGACCGGTTCAGTCCAGAGAAGACGAAGGCGCGCAACCGGTGGGAGTTTCTGCCGTTTCTCGGCGGCGGGCGGCCGTGTATCGGCGAGCACTTCGCGAGACTGGAAACCACGCTTGCGCTGGCGACCATCGTCCGGGCCTTGGAAATCCGGTCCACCGACCAGGAATTCCGGTGCGAAGTGCCGTTCACCACCGTCGCCGACGGGCCCATCTGGGCAGAGGTGCGTCCGCGGACCTAAAACCCTTGCAGGATGGAGATCAGCTGCTCGCGGCTGTTGGCTGCCACGCGCTGGGACGCGCGAAAGAGATGTCCTTCAATGGAGCGAACTGACATGGTGAGCCGGTCGGCGATCTCTTTGTTCGAGAGTCCCTGTGCGGCAAGGGAGATGATTTCACGCTGACGACCGGTGAACGCTTGCGGCATCGCCGCAGCACGTAGTGCCGGAGTCTGGGCGTCTTGACATTCGGCGGCCAGCCGCTGCGCGGTGGCGGAGGCCTTCATTGCCGCGCCGCGCAACCCGGCGCGTTTGTTGGCGACAACGGCTTGGGCAGCGGCGTCGGCGGCGGCGAGGAGATCTCCGAATGCCTCGTATTGGCGAGACGCGTCAAGGAGTGCGTCGCCGTTTCCTGCGGCGAGTGCTGCGGCATGAGCCGCGGCGGCGGGTGCGCGAGGGCCTTGGACGGCGTCGGCCAACTCGGCAAGGCTCGCGGCGGTGGTGTGGTCGCCAAACTGTGTCGCCGTCTGCAGCAGCAATACCTCCCACGCGGGCCGACCGAGTCGGTGTTCCTGCTTCGCGGCAGAACGCGTGATTGAGATCGCCTGCGAGGTGGCACCTTCGGCGGCACACACCCAGGCCTCCGCGATGGATTTCTCCCCGTCCACCATGCAGGCATCGGGGTCTTGGGCCCACCACTGAATGGCATCGAATTCACGACGCGCGTCGGTCGCCAGGCCGAGCATTGCGGTCACCGTCGTCAACCACGACCGCGCGAACGTCTTCATCATGCGCCCGCTGTCGCCAGTACCAAGACTTGCAATGGCTTCCCGCAATGAGCGACGGGCGTCGAACAGAGCGCCCCGGCTCATCGCCGACATGCCGACGAGAACGCTGTGCCACGACTCCTCAAACGGAACGTCACGCGTGTCGCGCCAAATCCGGGCAATGACGGCGTCCGATTGTGTAAGCGCACCCGCGAGTCGGTAGCCGTAGCTGTGCAGGAACGCCAACGGGTGCCGCAGATGTGATGCCTCTGGAGATCTGTCGGCGATCGCGTAGCTGCTGTTTGCCGCAGACTCGAGGTCGTCGATGCGCCCGAGGTCGCCGAACCCGGCGACCAGCACCCAGGCCAGTAACATTTGCGCGAGGTCGCTGGCTGGGGTGTCGGCGAGGAGGGTACGGGCGCGATCGACCGCGGCCCCGGAGTGCCCTCGCACCATATCGATCAGCACTCGCAGCGCCGAGGCGAGCGCCTGCGTGGCGTCGTCGTCGGCGCGCACTTCGTCGTCGAGTTCCCTCTCGGCGCTTGTCGTTTGACCGAGCACCACCGCGAAGTTCATTGCGCGAAGGATCGCGATCTGGGCTCGCGCGGGGCCCGACGTCTGCTCGGCAAGTTCGGCGAGGATGTTCTCCGCTTCGATGCCGCGCTCTTGCCACGTGATCGTCATCGCATGCGCGATCTTGGCCCCTTGGCCACCGCCGGCAGCAACGGCACGCTCGGCGAGGGTTTCGGCGAGCCGCTGATCCAGCAGCTGCATCGCGGCCGACGCGGCCGCGAGTAGGAGCTCTGGGTCGGGCATGAGATCGGATTCGATGGACAGGGCCGCGCGGCGGACCAGGTCTCGGCCATCTGTTGAGCCTTTTCGCGCCAGTTCGGTGGCGATGCAACCCCGTAGCCGCCGCATCCGCAGGGAATCGGCTCGGCGGACCTCGCCTAGCATCGGGTGAGCGAGCCGCACGGACGCGGGTCGCACGCTGTGGTCGACGCTTATCAGGCCCATTGATTCGGCCTCGGCGAGTGCTTCGGAATCGGCGATCGCCGCCAAAACATCGCTTTCCAACGGCTCGGCCACAGCGAGAGCATCGAGAACACCACGAACAGTTGTGGGCACCTCGGCTAGCCGTGCCTCGAGCAACTCGGCGAGCGTGGGTGAGAGACGGGGCTGCCCGTCCCACAGCCAGACACTCGAATGCTGTGTGACCCGCCCGGCGTTCACCTCGTTGTCGAGCAGGTGACGCAGATACAGCGCGTTGCCTTGGGTGTACTGCCAAAGCCGTTGTGCACTAGCAGAGTCCACCGGACCGCCGAGTACGTGCTCCACCAGGCGTGTGGTCTCGCCCATCGAAAGCGGTTGCAGTTCAATGCGTTCCAGATGGTGATCTTTCCAGATCGCTGTGATGGCGTCCGGTGGCGATTCTCCCGACCGTATTGTCAGAATGACCGTGGCCAGTCGGCGGGTGACGAGTTGGTGAACCGTGAACGCCGACAGGTCGTCCAGGAGGTGCGCATCGTCGACACCGATGACCACCTCGCCGTCCCCCACTTCGCCGATGAGCCCGTTTATCACCTCGCGCACCCGTCGTAGCGGATCAGGGCCGAAGTCGCTGGCGATGTCTGCGAACGCGCCCAGCGGGACGCCGCGTGCCGATGCCGTGCCGACGATCCAATGCCGACGCGCGTTACGCCGACCACAGCCCGCGACAGCTTCTCGCGCCAGTCGTGTCTTGCCGACCCCAGCGGCGCCGGATAACACGATCCCGCGCGCATGGTCGGCGACGGCGCGAGTAGCGTCGGCGATCACCTGAAGCTCTTCCGATCGCCCGATCAGTGGCCACAGGCGGATCACCGGCAAATTCTAACCGGCACACGCACCCAGCCTTCGCTTTCGAGCGAACGCGATAATTCATACTCCCGAAGACGATCTCACGAATCGTCGGACGCGCGGGTTATGTCTCCGGCGCCTCGGCTGCGGCTGCGAGCTTGGCGTTGGCAACTCGCATGAACGTCGGGAGCGTGTCCAGGTCGACTCCGACACAGTCGGCGATAACCTCGTCGGCAATCCCGGCATCGCGCAACCGCAATGCTGTCGCATACGGCAGTGGCAACCGCTGCAGTGACTCGGCCCGGCGCGCATCCATAGAAGAAGTTTGGTGCCGTCATCAACCCGCTGCTGGAGTAATCAGCTACCCCAATCCGGAGCGGACACCAACGGCCCGCGGTGGCGTAACCCCAATGGCTGAAGTGGGGTAGCTGACTACCCCAGTTGTTATCCGGCACGCGCTTTAGGTTGTCGTCGAAGTCGATCGCACGACATTGCGATCGAGCACACGGGAGGGATTCGATCATGGGGAATACGACATGCATCGGGCGTATCGGCGCGTTGGCGGTGGCGCTGGGCATCGGGGCGGGAATGGCGGCGATGCCGTGGGCGGCTTCTGCCAAGCCGGCCAGTTCGGATTCCTCCAGTACCGATACCACCGCGAGTTCGAGCTCGGACACGTGCAATTGTCAAAAGCTTCGTCCGGTCACGGTGTCGACCAATGGTGTGACGCGGGTGCAGGGCGCCTCGACGGCGACGTCGTCGGGGACCGGTTCGGTGGCCATCGCCAAGGGCGCCGATTCTGAAGTTACGGCGCTGAACGGTTCCAAGGCGATGGCCTTTGGTTCCGGTGACACCGTCAGCGCGACGGGCCCCAATAGCCGGGCGTTGGTCATCGGCAATGACAGCACCGCACTTGCCTACGGCGGCAGCAACAACCGAGCCACCGTCCTCGGAGACAACAGCACCGCGGTGGCCGGGTCGTTCGGCACCGAGGCCGGCGGGGGTGGCAGCAACAACACCGCCACCGTCAAGGGCGACAACAGCACCGCCTACGCGGGCTCGACCCTGACCACGATTGGAACCGATCTCAACAACAGCAACAACACCGCCATCGCCTCCGGAGACGGCGCCTTCGCCCAGGCTGGCACTCTAGGTAGCAACAACAGCGGCAACACCGCCACCGCCACCAATACCGGCGACGACAGCCACTTCACCATCGCTGAGGCCGGGGTTGGCGGCGACAACAACACCGACAACACGGCCAGCGCCTACAACAGTGGCATCGGCGGCTTCGCCCAGGCGGACGCCGGCGTCATCGGCGACAACAACACCGATAACACCGCCACCGCGTACAACAGCGGCGCCCGCGGCGACGCCGTGGCTGCCGCCGGTGACGGAGGCAGCAGCAGCGGCAACAGCGCCCTCGCCATCAACACCGGCGCGGACAGTTTCGTCGACGCCGGCGCTGGCAGTGGGGTAGTCACCGGTACCGGCAACACCAACAACACCGCCACGGCAGACAACAGCGGCGACAACAGCACCACCGAGGCTGTCGCAGGCGCCGGTAGCGACAACAGCGGCAACCGCGCCCTGGCCACCAACAGCGGCGACAACGCCATCACCGGAGCTTTCGCCGGCTCGTTCGGCAACGGCACCAGCCCTGACGTTCTTGTCAACGGTGGCGTTTTTACGAACGGCGACAACAACGTTGACAACACCGCCACCGCCACCAACACCAACACCGGCGCGACCACCGAGGCCGCTGCAGGCTCTTTCGGCAGCAACCAATTCGACTACACCGCCACCGCCGCTGATGGGAGCACCGAAGTACAGCCGTGACCGGAGGTCACATACCGGTTGAACCGCGCCAGGCGTTGCGGTAGTTGCGTAAGGACCATCAAACTCGTAGCTCATGGCCTACCTCAAGCCGGGATGGTTCAGCCGCGCGGTGTTCAACAAGATCGCCATGGCCACCGGGATGAGCAACACCGAGAAGCTGACCGTGACCCGCCG
>Ga0068863_100006674_pt1 | contig 11329 bp, 12 predicted proteins | sample KBSSwiS62_FD_66596 | JGI IMG/M metagenome (GOLD analysis project Ga0068863, IMG submission 66596) | Switchgrass rhizosphere microbial communities from Kellogg Biological Station, Michigan, USA - KBS Switchgrass S6-2 | ecosystem: Host-associated > Plants > Roots > Rhizosphere > Soil ...
GCGGCAAAGGTCGACGCGTTGAACTCGTGCTCGGCGTAAAGAATCAGCGAGGTGTGCATCGCGCGCACCCAGAGATCGCTGGGCTTCTCGCCGTGCAGCAAATGCAGGAAATGTCCGCCGATCGAGTCGTCGTCGGTCTCGACGTCGATACGCTTGCCGTTGAACGCGTAGTGATACCAGTACAGCAGCATCGAGCCGAGCGAAGCCATCAACCGGTCGGCGATCTCGCGCGCGCCCGGCGAGTTGTGATCTTCCTTCTCGGGCATCGCGCAGCCGAGCACGGACACGGCCGTGCGCATCACGTCCATCGGATGCGCCGACGCCGGCAATTGTTCCAGCGCGCTGCGTACCGCGGCCGGCACGCCGCGCATCGATTTCAGTTTCGTCTTGTACGCGTTGAGCTCGGCGCGCGTCGGCAGCTTGCCGTGCACGAGCAGATACGCGATCTCCTCGAATTCGCAGGTCGTCGCGACATCGAGGATGTCGTAGCCGCGGTAGTGCAGATCGTTGCCGGTGCGCCCGACCGTGCACAGCGCCGTGTTGCCGGCGGCGACACCGGACAGCGCCACAGATTTCTTGGGCTTGGGCAGGATCTGCTGGACGTTTTCACTCATATTCGTACTCCAGTTTCAGCCGACGCTTCGGCGCCGGGCAATGCGTTCTATTGTCGAAAGGCATCCGCACGCGGAAGGTCGGGACAGCGATCGATCGGTTGCGTCCGCGGCTGGTCGGCCGGCCTCTCGTCGTCGTACATCCAACAATCCTCGAGCGTCGAGCAGTAGCAGATGCGCGTCGACGCGCGGCGCAACGATTCTTCTCGAAAGCGCCGATAGCTGTCTTCGTCGTGCATGCTCATGACTTCGAGCTTTTCGCCCGCTGTCAATACGTTGCCGGAGAGCGTGGACTGGGTAATCGAAGTCTTGCCGGAACCGCCGAGCGCACCCAATACATGTTCCCAATCCGGCTGCGGCTTGCCGTCCACCAGCATTTGCACCGAGCGTACGATAGCCGGCCCTACGCCCTTGTTGAGTACGATTCGCGCGTGATCGTTGTCCGCGTAGGCGACGAGAAGATAAGGCCACACCTGCGCGCGCACCTGCTGTCGCTGCACGTAGGCGGTGTAGCCCGAGACGATCAGCGCCATCAGGCCGATCAGCGACGCGACGATTGCCGCGACGGCGTTCCAGCGACCGGCATGGGTGCGCTCAGCGCTCGCGAAAGAGCTCGCCTGCATACGTCAGTCTTCGCCTTTGCTTTCCGCGAACAGCGCGTCGAGCTTCTGCTCGTACGCGTGATAGCCGAGGAAATCGTACAGCTCCGCGCGCGTCTGCATCGTCGGCACCGCGGCCTTCTGCGTGCCGTCGCGGCGCACGGTCTCGTAGAAATTGAGCGCGGCCTTGTTCATCGCGCGATACGCGCCGCAGCAATACAGGATGATGTCGACGCCCGCGCCGGCGAGCTCGTCGCGAGTGAACAGCGGCGTCTGGCCGAACTCCGTGATGTTGGCGAGGATCGGCACCTTCACCGCGTCTTTGAATTCGCGATACTGCGGGAGCGTGTAGATCGCTTCGGGAAAGATCATGTCGGCGCCAGCTTCGACGCACGCGACTGCGCGCTCGATCGCGGGGCCGATGCCTTCGACTGCGATCGCATCGGTGCGCGCCATGATGACGAAGCTCGCATCGCTCCTCGCGTCCACCGCGGCCTTGATGCGATCGACCATCTCTTCCTTCGGCACGATCGCCTTGCCCGGACGATGACCGCAGCGCTTGGCCGCGACCTGGTCCTCGATGTGGATCGCGCCGGCGCCGGCCTTGATCATCGAACGCACCGTGCGCGCGATGTTGAATGCGCCGCCCCAGCCGGTGTCGACGTCGACCAGCATCGGCAGATCGCACACGTCGGTGATGCGGCGCACGTCGATCAGCACGTCTTCCATCGCGCTGATGCCGAGATCCGGCATGCCCAGCGAGTTGGCGGCGACACCGCCGCCGGAAAGATACAGCGCGCGAAAACCGACGCGCTTGGCCATCAGCGCGGCGTACGCGGTGATCGAGCCTGCGACCTGCAGCGGATTCTCTTCGGCGACGGCGGCGCGAAAGCGCGCGCCCGCGGTTCTGGCCTCGCTCATGCGGACTCCGGGGAAAACGCTAGTTTAGCCGATCGCGGGAATTCGGCCTCTGGGATGCGCTTGCCGCGGGCACTCGATCCTTCGTCGCAAATTCTTGTCCAGCCGACCTCGCTTAATTTCGTTGCTCGGCGAAACGAATGACGCAAGCTCATGTAATTGCTGATTAAACCCACACCTTGAAATTAATTATATGATTAATTAAACTGAGCGACATGAAGACGCGCACTCCATCCAACCGCCGCACGCCCGGCCGTCCCGCGAACACGCGCGGCGATCAGCGCGACAAGCTGCTCGATGTCGCGATCGCGCTGTTCTCGCGACACGGCATCGCCGAGACGCCGCTCAGCGCGATCGCACGCAAGGCGCGCGTAACGCCGGCGATGCTGCATTACTACTTCGGCAATCGCGATCTCCTGGTCGATGCGGTGATGGACGAGCGCATCGCGCCGCTGGTCGGCAAAGTCGGCGCGCGCCTCGCCGAAGCCGGCGCCGATCCGTCCGCGCTGATCCGCGTCTTCGTCGGCACGATCATCGCGATCCTTTCCGAAAATCCGTGGCTGCCGCAGCTCTGGGTGCGCGAAGTGCTGAGCGAAGGCGGCGCGCTGCGCGAGCGATTGTTGAAGCGCGTCGCGCCGCAGATCGCGCCGCGCCTTGCCGAGCGCTTCGCCGAAAGCAAGCGCCGCGGCCAGCTGAACCCGGGGCTCGATCCGCGCCTGACGGTCGTCTCGCTGATTGGCCTCACCATCTTCCCGCTCGCCGCCCAGTCGATCTGGCGGCGCCTGCTCGACGCCGAAGACATCGGCACCGAGACACTCGTCTCGCACACGCTGGCGCTGCTCGAATCCGGCCTCGGCCCGACGCCCGCATCGAGGAAAGACAAATGAAATCCGTACGCGTCTACCGCAACTCGAATTGCCCGAAATGCGCGCGCTATGCCGCATGGCATCGCCGCCTGGACTGGCTCGATCGCGTCGACACCAGCACCGCAACGCCGCGCACCGGTGACATCGCGATGGGCGAAGTCATCGTCGAGGATCTTCGCGACAACACGATCCACGAAGGTGCCGACGGCTTCGCGACGCTCGCGCGTCAGGTGCCGGCGTATTGGCTGCTGCTTCCGTTGCTGCGCGTGCCGGCCGTGCGCCGTCGCGTCGATCGCGAAATGCGCGGCAACGCCTGCGATTCCACTTGCGAGATCCGATCATGAGAAACGTCGCGTGGTTCGCCGCGTGTCTGACATCCGTGGCATTGAGCGCGTGTTCCGACAAGAACGCCGGCGAAATGCTGGGGACGCTCGAATGGGATCGCGTCGGCGTCGCCGCGGAAGTGTCCGAGCCGATCGTGCGCATCGCGCACAAGGAAGGCGACGTCGTGCACGCCGGCGACACGATCCTCTCGCTCGATCCGCGCCGCACCGACGCAGAGCTCGCGCAGGCGAATGCCGACATGCGCAAGGCCGAAGCCGCGCTCGCCGAGCTTCGCCACGGCACGCGCATCGAGACGATCGAAGCGTCGCGCGCGACACTCGCGGGCGCGCAATCGACGCAGGTCAACGCGAAACGCGAGCGCGACCGGCTCGCCGAAGTCAGGAAGCGCGGACTGATTGCGCAGGCCGATCTCGACAACGCGGAAACCGCGCTTCGCACTGCGACCGCGCAAGCGAATGCGGCGCACGCGAATCTGACCGAGCTTCTCAACGGCACGCGCATCGAGGACATCGATCAGGCCGAAGCCGCGGTTGCATCGGCGCAGGCGGCGGTCGAGCATCTCAGTCTGTCGCGCGCGCGTCTCGATGTGAGCGCGCCCGCCGATGGGCTTGTCGATGCATTGCCGTTCAAGCTCGGCGATCAGCCGCCGGTCGGAGCGACATTGGTGAGTCTTCTCTCGGGCCCGGCGCCGTACGCGCGCATCTACGTGCCTGCGAGCCAGCGCACGCGCATCGCGCAAGGCGCACGTTGCCGCGTCACGGTCGAAGGCGTCGCGACGCCGTTCACGGCGACGATCCGCAGCCTGCGCGCCGATCCCGCGTTCACGCCCTACTACGCGCTGACCGGCGACGACGCGAGCCGGCTTGCTTATCGCGCCGAGCTGGTGCTCGACGGCGACGCGGCGAAAAAACTTCCGGCCGGCCTGCCGGCACAAGCCGAGTGCGGCGATCATGCCGGATGACACGCCCGTCATCGTCGCGCGCGGGCTGACCAAGCGCTTCGGCAAGCTGACTGCGGTCGATCATCTCGATCTGACCGTGCGCCGCGCCGAGGTTTACGGATTTCTGGGCCCGAACGGCTGCGGAAAATCGACGACGATCCGCATGTTATGCGGGCTCCTCGAGCCCACGTCCGGCGACATCGAAGTGCTCGGACACAAACTGCCGCAGGACGCCGAAGTCGTGAAGCGCTCGATCGGCTACATGACGCAGAAATTCTCGCTGTACGAAGACTTGAGCGTCGTCGAGAACCTAGATTTCCTCGCCGCCGTGCACGGCCTTGCCGGCGCGAAAAAGAAGCAGCGCCTCGACGAGATGTACGAGCGCTATCACCTCGGCAATCTCAAGAAGCAGATCGCAGGGACGATGTCGGGCGGCCAGAAGCAACGCCTCGCGCTCGCAGGTTCCGTGCTGCACGAGCCGGAGCTGCTGCTGCTCGACGAGCCGACCAGCGCCGTCGATCCGCAGTCGCGCCGCGACTTCTGGGAGGCGCTGTTCGATCTTTCCGAAGCCGGAACGACCTTGCTGGTGTCGACACATTACATGGACGAAGCCGAGCGCTGTCATCGACTCGCGATCCTCGATCGCGGCCGTCTCGTCGCCAACGGCAGCCCGCACGAGCTGATGGAAAACCTGCCGGGCTCGACGTTCCGCATCGAATGTACCGAGCCGCGCCGCCTGCAGGACGCGCTCATCAAGGACGAACGCGTGCTCGGCGTCGCGCAGATCGGCAGCAGCTTGCGCGTGTTGACCGATCGTCGCGACGACGGCGGCTGGCTGCGCGATCGCGTGCGCTCGATCGATGCGAAGGCCGAGGTCGAGAATGTCGCGCCGAATCTCGAAGACGTGTTCGTCGCTTCGACGCACAAGCGTGCGCAGGCGACCGAGGAGAAAGCCGCATGAAGCTGGGTCGGCTGCTCGCCGTCGTGCGCAAGGAATTGCTGCAGCTCGGCCGCGATCGGCTGACGTTCGCGATGATCGTCGGCATCCCGACCTTGCAGCTGCTGCTGTTCGGCTTCGCGATCAATCTCGACGTACGCCATCTGCCGGCCGCGGTGCTCGATCAGGCGAACACGGCGCACTCGCGCGAGCTCGTCGCCGAGCTTGCGTCGTCGCAAGTGCTCGATTTCCGGCACAAGGTCGTCGCGCCGCAGGAAATCGCGACGCTGATGCGGCGCGGCGAGATCAGCGCCGCCGTCGTCATTCCGCCCGATTTCGAGAGCCGCAAGGCGCGCGCGGACCAACCTGCATGGCAGGTCGTGGTCGACGGCTCCGATCAATCCGTGCAGGCCGCCGCGCGCCAGCTCGGCAGCTTTCCGCTGGATTCGCTCGACTACGGCACCGAGGCGAATCGTCCCGGCGCGCGCCAGGTGCCAAGCGTCGAGATCGTCAACTTCTACAATCCGGAACGGCGCGCGCCGATCAACACCGTGCCGGGCCTGATCGGCGTCATCCTAGCGATGACGATGGTGATCTTCACCGCGATGGCGATCGTGCGCGAGCGCGAGCGCGGCAACATGGAAATGCTGATCGCGACGCCGCTCTCGCCGCTCGAGCTCACGATCGGCAAGGTGCTGCCGTACGTCGGCATCGGGCTCGTGCAAGTCACGCTGATCCTGATTCTCGGCAAGCTCGTGTTCGGTGTGCCGGTGCGCGGATCGCTCGTCGACGTCTACGTCGCAGCGTCGGTCTATATCGCCGCTTCGCTCGCGCTCGGCGTTTTCATCTCGACGATGGCGAAAAGCCAGTTCCAGTCGATGCAGATGGCGTTCTTCACCTTCCTGCCGCAGATTCTCCTGTCCGGCTTCATGTTTCCGTTCGACGGCATGCCGAAGTTCGCCCAATGGCTGGCGGAGATTTTTCCGCTGACGCATTTCCTGCGGCTGATTCGCGGCATCATGCTGCGCGACGCGCATCTCGGCGAGATGTGGGGCGAGATTGCGGCGCTCTGTGCGTTCGTGGTCGTCGTGATGGCGATTGCGGTGCGGCGATTCCGCAAGACGCTCGATTGAGAAAGCGATCGGGCGCGCGATGCGCCCGATCGCTTCGACGTCATGCAAGAGCCATCTTGGGATTCGTCCCATACGGATTCGCGGCGGGCTCGCTGTCCTGCGCGAGAAACCAGATCAGCACGAGTCCGCCGACCAACGGGACTAGTGCGAGCAGCAGCCACCAGCCGCTGCGGTTCGTGTCGTGCAGGCGGCGGACTGCAACCGCGATGCTAGGTAGCAACACAGCGAGGCCATAAATCGACCCAAGCGGCCCGACCTGTAGACCTGTCAGTGTCCCGATGATGCCGTCGAACAGCGAGAGAACTACGCTGACTATCAGACTGAACAGCACGAAATACCAATACTCGCTGCGTCTTGCGCGGCCGTCGAACACGGCGTACTTCTTCAGGACCTCGAGATACCAGTTCATGTTTTCCTCTCGATGCGAATGCGCAGCACGACTGCTTGCGCATGGCGCGAACGCCAATGCATCAGTACGGAAAACGGGAAATGAGGCCGCCAGGAGGGTGTTTGCGGGTGGGCGGCTCGGAGCGAAAACCATCCCCACCCAAACCCTCCCCTTGAAGGGGAGGGCTTTCGAGGCACCTCGAAGGGGATTCGGGCGCTCTTGGAGTTGAATCAGCGCTTGGCGAAAAGATGCTCGACGCCGGCGCGCTCCTCGCGGAGCTCCTTGTCGGTTGCGTCCATGCGCTCGCGCGAGAACGGATTGATCTCGAGGTTCTTCACGATCGCGTATTGACCGTTCTTGATCGTGACCGGATAGCCATAGATGACGCCCGGCGCGATGCCGTACGAGCCATCCGACGGAATCGCCATCGAGGTCCATTCGCCTTCGGCGGTGCCGAGCGCCCAGTCGTGCATGTGATCGACCGCGGCGGATGCGGCAGAAGCTGCCGACGACGCGCCGCGCGCTTTGATGATCGCGGCGCCACGCTGCTGCACGGTCGGGATGAACGTGTCCTTGTACCAAGTCTGGTCGACCATCTCGATCGCGGATTTTCCTTTCACGGTGGCGTGATGGATATCCGGATATTGCGTGGAGGAATGGTTGCCCCAGATCGTCACGCGCTTGATGTCGGTCGTGTGCGCGCCGGTCTTCTCGGCGAGCTGCGACAACGCGCGGTTGTGATCGAGGCGCACCATCGCGGTGAAGCATTTCGGATCGAGATCCGGCGCGTTCTGCTGCGCGATCAGCGCGTTCGTGTTGGCCGGATTGCCGACGACGAGCACCTTCACGCTGCGCTTGGCATGCGCGTTCAGCGCCTTGCCCTGCGGCGAGAAGATCGCGCCGTTCGCTTCGAGCAGATCCTTGCGCTCCATGCCTGCGCCGCGCGGACGCGCGCCGACGAGGAGTGCGTAGTCGACATCCTTGAACGCGACGTTGACGTCGTCGGTCGCGACGACGCCGGCGAGCGTCGGGAACGCGCAATCGTTCAACTCCATCACGACGCCATTCAACGCCGGCAACGCGGGCGTGATCTCGAGCAGATGCAGGATCACCGGCTGATCCTTGCCGAGCATGTCGCCGGCGGCGATGCGGAACAACAAGGCGTAGCCGATCTGGCCGGCTGCGCCGGTGACGGCGACGCGAACGGGGGATTTCATGGGATGACTCCTTGCATGACGTGTCGATCGTCATCCCGGCGAAAGCCGGGATCCATTTTTGCTCTGATGGAAAAGCAAAATGGGTCCCGGCTTTCACCGGGACGACGGAATATCAATTGAGCTCGTTGAAAAACTCGCGGAAGCGCTTCAAGCCTTCCGGCAATTGCGGCGTCGGGCACGTGTACGAGATGCGCAGTGCCTTGGGATCGCCGAACGCCGAGCCCGGCACGCAGGCGACGCCCTTGGCATCGAGTAGCGCATTGCACAGATCAACATCGTTCGCGATCTGCCTGCCGTTGTGGCTCTTGCCGAACGCAACCGAAATGTCCGGGAATACGTAGAACGCGCCTTGCGGACGCGGGCAGACGACGCCGGGAATCGAATCGACGACGGCGAGCACCTGATCGCGCTTGGCCTGGAACTCGGCGCACTTCTGCTCGGGAATCGTCTGCGGTCCCGTCAGCGCGGCGACGGCCGCGGCGTTGATGATCTCGGGAACGTTCGTGATGTGGTTCGAGTTGAGCGTGACGACAGCCTGCACGACCGATTCGGGTCCGGCGACGAAGCCGACGCGCCAGCCCGGCATGCCGTAGGTCTTGGACAGTGAATCGACGTGAATCACGCGATCGCGAAGCTCGGGCCGCGCCTGCACGAAATTGTGATAGCCGACGCCGTCGAACACCATGCGATTGTAGATGTCGTCGCAGATGACCCAGACGTCCGGATGCTTCACGAGAACGTCGGCGAGCGCTGCGATTTCGTCCTTCGTGTAGACCATGCCGGTTGGATTCGAAGGATTGTTGAAGAGGAACACTTTCACGCCCGGCAGCGCCGCATCGAGCTGCGCCGGCGTCAGCTTGTAGTTCTGCGCGGCCGAACACGGCATCAGGCGCGTCTTGGCGCCGAGGATGTCGGCGATGTCGACGTACGTCGTCCAGTACGGCACCGGAAACGCGATCGTGTCGCCCGGATCGAGCAGCGCTTCGGCGAGGTTGTAGAGGACGTGCTTGGCGCCGATGCCGGTCGCGACGTTCTTGCGCGTGTAGCCGGTAAGGCCGCTGCCCTGCATGTGCAGGAGGAATGCATCCAGCAGCGCGTCGGGACCGCGGTTGGAGCCGTACTGTCCGGTGTCTTTGCCGAGCGCATCGCGGACCGCGTCGTAGACATGCGGGCCGGGCAGGAAATTCGGGACGCCGATCGAGAAACTGATGATGTCGCGGCCGGCGGCTTTCAGGGCCTTGGCCTTTTCGGCCACGATCATGATCGCGCTCGGCTTGGCGCGGCTCATGCGCGCCGCAAGAGTCAGCATGGATATCCTCTTGGGGAAACGTGCGTTGCGTAGCCTTGGAATTCTAACACAGCCTCTTCGGCGGTCCCGGGTGCGCGAATTGCGCGGCCGGTCGCTCGCCTAAATCAGGGCGAGCGAGCAGAATCCAAGACGCGGAGCGCGACCTGCCCCCGCCACGAATGGCCCACACAGAGGAGCTTGGCAATGGAGGTATTCGGCGGCACCCACGGCATCATCATGACGTTCATCATCGGCCTGATCGTCGGCATCATCGCCAAGTTCCTGACGCCCGGCAGGGATCCCGGCGGCTTCATCATCACCGCGATCGTCGGCATCATCGGATCGTTCGTGGCGACGTGGCTCGGCCAGACGATGGGCTGGTATCAGGCGGGGCAATCCGCGGGCTTCATCGGCTCGGTGATTGGCGCGATCATTCTTCTCCTCATCTATCGCCTCTTCACCAAGCGCAGCACGCCTTGAACATCGCGAAGCCGGACGCGTCGAACGCGCGTCCGGCTTCGTCGTTGCGTATCGATCAGCCGCGCGCGTCGAGCGCTGCGTTCCAGCGATCGAGCTGCGCCTTTTCCTTCTCGAACAAAGCCGACGTGTCGCCGCCGATCGTGATCGACTCGATCTTGTCGTCACCGCGGATGGCGTCGACGATCTTCTGATCTTCCGGACCCACGATCGCGCCGAAAACGGTGTGCTTGCCGTCGAGCCACGGCGTCGGTCCGTGCGTGATGAAGAACTGGCTGCCGTTCGTGCCGGGTCCGGCGTTCGCCATCGAAAGGATGCCCGGACGATCGTGCTTGAGGCTGCTGACGAACTCGTCCTCGAACTTGTAGCCGGGGCCGCCGCGGCCGTCGCCGTTCGGGCAGCCGCCCTGGATCATGAAATCGGGGATCACGCGATGGAACGTGAGGCCGTCGTAGTAGCCGCGCTTGGCGAGGTTGGCGAAGTTGGCGACGGTCTTCGGGGTCTTGTCGGCGAAGAGCTTGAGATGGATCGTGCCGCGGTTGGTCTTGATGTCGGCGGTGAGGTCGGACATGGGATTTCCGGGTGGTTTTGAAAGGACGCGCAGGTTACCCGATCCATCCCGGCCCGTCGTCCCGGCGAAAGCCGGGAGCCATTTGCTTCGACTCTTGCGGCCAAAAAGCAAAAGGGGTCCCGGCTTTCGCCGGGACGACGGGTGCTTGATGCTATAATTGCTGCATCGCCGCAGGGCACCCTCTTTTCCCTCTCCCCCGGCCCCGCCCCGCGGCGGCCGCCAGGTAGCACGCATGTCCATCGAAAAGCTCCGCAATATCGCCATCGTCGCGCACGTCGATCATGGCAAGACCACCCTCGTCGACCAGCTGCTCAAGCAGTCCGGCACGCTTTCCGAACGCGCCGTCGTCCCCGACCGCGTGATGGACTCGAACGATCTCGAAAAAGAACGCGGCATCACGATCCTGTCGAAGAACACCGCGATCCGCTGGACGGATCCGGAAGGCCAGGAATGGCGCATCAACATCGTCGACACGCCCGGACACGCGGACTTCGGCGGCGAAGTCGAGCGCGTGTTGTCGATGGTCGATTCGGTGCTGCTGCTGGTCGATGCGTTCGACGGCCCGATGCCGCAGACACGCTTCGTCACACAGAAAGCGTTCAAGATGGGATTCCGGCCGATCGTCGTCGTCAACAAAGTCGATCGTCCCGGCGCGCGGCCCGATTGGGTGCTGAACGCGACATTCGATCTGTTCGATCGTTTGGGCGCCAGCGAAGAGCAACTCGATTTCACGACCGTCTACGCCTCCGCGCTGCAGGGCTACGCCGGCATGAGCGGCGACGTGCGCGACGGCAACATGAATCCGCTGTTCCAGGCGATCGTCACGCACGTGCGTCCGCCGCCGGTCGATCCGGACGGCCCGTTCCAGATGCGCATCTCGAATCTCGACTATTCGAATTACGTCGGCATCATCGGCACCGGCCGCATCCAGCGCGGCAAGGTGCGCACGAACATGCCGGTCACGGTCATCGATCGCGAAGGCAAGAAGCGCAACGGCAAGGTGCTGCAGGTGCTCGGCTTCATGGGCCTGGAGCGCCGC
>Ga0068863_100006675_pt1 | contig 11329 bp, 9 predicted proteins | sample KBSSwiS62_FD_66596 | JGI IMG/M metagenome (GOLD analysis project Ga0068863, IMG submission 66596) | Switchgrass rhizosphere microbial communities from Kellogg Biological Station, Michigan, USA - KBS Switchgrass S6-2 | ecosystem: Host-associated > Plants > Roots > Rhizosphere > Soil ...
TGCGTTTCCTGCCAGCTCTGCGAATTCATCTGCCCTCCGCGCGCCATCCGCATCAAGCCCGGAGAACTCCCGCTCGATTCCCCGCACGCCAAGGTGGAGAAGGCACCGAAGGCCTTCGATATCGATATGATCCGCTGTATTTATTGCGGTCTGTGCGAGGAAGTCTGCCCGGAGGAGGCCATCTTTTTGTTGAAGGACTACGCAATCACCGGCCTTACCCGTGCGGAGATGGTCCACGACAAGGCCAAGCTTTACGAATTGGGCGGTATGCTGCCCAAGCCAGTGCACAAATGGGACAAGAACAAGTGAACTAGTCGGATTCGTTGATTTTTGGGGAAAGACAGAGCGGAGAATGAAACATGATACGCCGAACACCACCCCTGCATCCACGGCCCGGGGCCGCCGGGAATATTGACTGAGCCATGAACGCCCTTTTCTTCTGGATCTTCTCCGCCGCGATGATTGTCTGCGCGCTGGTGGTTGTCTTGGGGCGCAATCCGGTGACCAGCGCGATATGCTTCGCCTTCACCATCTTTTTCATGTCGGGTCTGTTCGTGATGCTCGACGCCTTTTTCCTCGCGGCCGTGCAGATCCTCGTCACGGCGGGCGCGGTGATGGTCCTATTCCTCTTTATCATCATGCTGCTCGACCTCACTGAAGCCGAAAAGGTCCCACGCCAGAAAGTCTGGATGGGGCTTTCCCTGCTGCTTTGCCTCGGCTTTCTTTATGTGGTGGCCCTCACGCTCAACGCGACGCCGGAGGGCGCGGTCAGTATTGAGAGCGTTCCGTCTTACGCCCCCCATCCTTTGGTGATGGCTACCCGGATCGAAAATAACCCCGGGGCATCCAAGGGTTTTCTCGCCGATCTGGGGGATGATACCCACCGGATTGGACGGCTTCTTTTCGGGACCAACGCCACCCCGACGGCCAACAATCTGTACCCCACCACCTATGTTGCTCCCTTCGAAGTCACCAGCCTACTCATTCTCGTTGCGACCATTGGGGTGATTGTTCTCTGTAAACAGGACGACCGCCCCCGGCCTTCGCCACGTGAGCAGATTACTCGGGAAGCGCCTTCCAAGGCATCCACTCCGGAGACGGCCTCGACCCGCTGAACTGCCATGAATATCACGCTTAATCATTATCTGGCCGTGGCCGCGGTGCTTTTTGTCATCGGGCTCATGGGCGTAATCACCCGGCGCAATCTCATCATTATTTATATGTCACTGGAGATGATGTTGCAGGCCGCCAACCTGACCTTCGTCGCCTTCAGCCGCTTCAATGGGTCGATGGACGGCCAAGTCTTTGTTTTCTTTGTGATCACGGTGGCTGCAGCGGAAGTCGCAGTCGGCCTGGCCCTGATTGTCGCCCTTTACCGGCTCAAGCAGACCACTCAAGTCCAGGAGCTCACCACGCTTAAGTTCTAAAGACCATGTCCCCGGAACACTCTTATATTGCCTGGTTGCTACTCGCTACGCCGCTGGCCGCGTCAATTGGAATCCTGCTACGGTGGCATCGCGACCACGACACGGCGATCTTCGTCTCTATCGCCTCGTCGGTGATCTGCTTTGTCGTCGCCCTGGGTGTCGCGTGGGGCAAGGTAGCCGCGCCTAATCCGTGGACATGGATGGCTCTTCCGGGTTCGAACGAGTCGCCCGGTCTCAACATCGAGATCGGCATGATCTTCGACGCCCTCTCGAAGGGCATGCTGCTGGTCGTTACCGGCGTCGGCATGCTGGTGCACATTTTCTCCTATGGCTACATGAAGGAAGACCCCAGCCGGGGACGCTTTTTCGGTGGTCTTTCCATCTTCATGTTCTCGATGACCGGGATCGTCTTGTCGACCAACCTGATCGAGCTATTCTTTTTCTGGGAAGGCGTGGGGCTCAGTTCCTATCTGCTGATTGGCTTCTGGTTCACCAAGGAAAGCGCCGCCGCCGCCGCGAACAAGGCCTTTGTTTGCAACCGTCTCGCCGACTTCGGTTTCATGATTGGCATCCTGACCTACTGGCTGCTGGCGGGTACGGTTTCGATCACGCCGGAGGCTGTGGCCAATTTCCATCCGCAGACGACTTTGCCGCAGGTGCAAAGTACCCTTACCGCTGTGGAGCAAGCCGTCCATCAGCATCACGGCCCGGCTATCTTGGCCCGTCAGGGAGGGGCGGTTGCGGCATCGTCCTTCCTCCTGGCCATCATGGTCCTGGGGCTTTTCGCCGGATGCGTGGGCAAGTCGGCCATGTTTCCATTCCACGTGTGGTTGCCCGATGCCATGGAAGGCCCCACTCCGGTCTCCGCATTGATCCACGCCGCCACCATGGTCGCCGCGGGCGTCTACATGCTGTGCCGTGTCTTCCCGCTCCTGATCGTTTCGCCCTTTGGCATGTTCGTCATCGCCTCGATTGGTTGCTTTACCGCCATCTTTGCCGCGGTCATCGCGGTGCAGCAAAACGACATCAAGCGCATTCTGGCTTACTCCACACTTTCGCAGCTTGGCTACATGGTCATGGCCGTTGGTTGTGGCGGACCTGATGCGGCGATGTTCCATCTTACCACGCACGCTTTCTTCAAGGCGCTCCTCTTCCTCGCGGCGGGCTCGGTCATTCACGCCCTGCACGACGAGCAGGACATCTGGAAGATGGGCGGGTTGGGCAAAAAGATTCCGCTCACCTTCTACACCTTCGTCATCGGTATGCTTGCGCTTAGCGGACTCTGGCCGCTGGCCGGATGTTGGAGCAAGGACTACATTCTCGAGGTCGCGGAAGCTTACGGCCCCGTTTACTACTGGGTCGGCGTCTTTACGGCATTTCTTACCGCGTTTTACATGACCCGGCTGGTGGTTGTGGCCTTTTTGGGATCGGCTCGCACGCATGCCGCTGAGCATCCGCATGAATCACCACCGGTGATGACGGGACCGCTGGTCATCCTCTCCGTGCTTTCGGTCGTCGGCGGATTCATCGGCATCCAAACCTACTATCACGACTGGTTTAATGATGTTCTGAGTAAGCTTCACATCACGCCTGCTGCTGTGCCGACCGAAAGTATGTTCCCCGCGTGGCTTGCCCCGTTGATTTCCATTCCGACGGCCTTTGTTATTGCCGGATTGGTCTCGGCCTATTTCCTTTATGTCGGCAAGGATCGCGATCCGCTTCACATCGAATTCCTGGCCAGGAAATTCTACTTTGACGAGGCCTACGACCGGGGCCTGGTCGGCGGACAGCAGTGGGCCGCCGCCGCCTTCAACTGGGTCGACAGCTGGATTCTCGAGGGCCTGATCATTCGCGGTGCGGCTTTCCTCAGTGTCGGGTTTGGGGAATTACTGCGGCTTTTCCAGACCGGGAGCCTGCAGACCTATGCGTTTATTTTCAGTATCGGAGGCGTTCTTCTGATCTACTTCACCCTCTTCGCCCACTAAGCCACCGTGAACGACTCACCCCTTCTCCTCCTGCTGCTGCTGGCGCCACTCATTGCGATTGTGTTTATCCTGGCGAAAGCACCGGCGCGTCCGACCGCCTTGATCGCTGCCGCCTTCAACCTTGTTCTTTCCATCGGGCTTCTCTTCTACTATCCCGCGGCCCAAGGCGGTTACTACTGGACCATGGACTGCGCTTGGGTCAGTCTCCAGGGCCTGCCGCCGATCCGCTTCCATATCGGCGTGGACGGCATCAGCCTACCGCTCGTGTTTCTCACCGGTATCGTTTCGTTTGCGGCGGTCGCCATTTCGCCCGGCAATGTTCGACGGGCTTCCGAGTACTATTGTTATCTCCTCCTGATGTCGCTCGGTGCGATGGGCGCGTTCATCTCCCTTGATCTTTTCTTCTTCTTCATCTTCCACGAGTTCGCCCTGATTCCCACCTTCCTGCTCATCGGTATCTGGGGCGCGCAGAACCGGCAGTTTGCCTCCTTCCAGGTGACCATCTATCTCATGGCGGGCAGTCTGATTCTCCTCGCCGGGCTTATCGCCCTGGTCATGTCGCTGCCGGCACCCGCCCGCACCTTCGACATCGTCGCGCTCCAGAAGTACATCGATCACCACCCGATTGCGCCTCATTCGCAGGGCATCATTTTTTTCCTCCTGCTGATAGGCTTTGGTATTCTTGTCGGACTTTTCCCTTTCCATTCGTGGGCGCCTCCCGGATACGCCTCCGCTCCTCCGGCCACGGCCATGCTGCACGCTGGCATCCTGAAGAAGTTTGCGATTTACGGCATGATCCGGATCGCAATCCCGATGCTGCACGATGGATTCCAGGATTGTCTCGGCATCATCCTCGCATTGTTGGTTGGAAATTTTCTCTATGCCGGTTTCGTCACGCTGGCGCAGAAGGAACTACCGACCATGATCGGTTTTTCAAGCGTCATGCATATGGGCTACCTCTTCCTCGGTGTGGCGTGTTGGAACGTTATCGGCGTCACGGGGGCGGTCGTGCTGATGGTCGGCCATGGATTGTCAGCGGCGCTTCTCTTCGGCCTGAGTGGTGAAATCACCCATCGTTCGGGAGAGAACCGGTTTTCGGAATTGGGCGGTCTCGCGGTGCGCGCGCCCATGTTGGCCGTTCTTTTCAGCTTCGCCTCGATGGCCTCAATGGGGGTGCCCGGTCTTGCCAATTTTGCCGGTGAGTTGATGGTCTTCTTCGGTTCTTACGTGGCCGTGTTGCCTATGCTCGGTCCGGGTTTCGCCATCATCGCGGTCTACGGTACGGTAATCACGGCCATCTTCCAGCTTCGCGCCATCAAGCACATCTTTTACGGGCAGATGCCCGCCCGTTTCCAGCCGCAGGCTGCGTCCGGCGATGTGATGGCCTCGCCCGGCATGACCGACACGGCGCTCCTGACCGAGAACGCGCCCTACATCCTGCTCATTCTCGCTTCACTGGTCATCGGTTTCATGCCCTTTCTACTCATTCATATTGTTGAGCCGAGCGTTTCACTCCTGCCCTTTATGCCGCCGAGGTAAATTCCGATGTTCAATTATTTTCCCCACACCGACATCGCCTGGCTTGCTCCGGAAATCCTCCTCACGATTTGGGCCATGGGCCTGCTTCTCGCCGAGGCCTTTCTTTCCCTCTCGCCGCGTGTCGTGGCGGTCTGGGCGCTGGTTGGCATTGCAATCTCAGCGCTGATTACGCTGGCCATTGAAGTGCCGGTGCCCGGGCCCACCGTATTTCCCCTCTTCTGGGGCGGCATGGCCAAATGGGACGGCGCGGCCAAATTCTTCCATCTCTTTTTCCTGGTCGTTGCCGCCCTCGTCATCTGGATGGGTGATGAAGTCCAGGAACCGGTGCCGCACGGCGGCGGCGAGTTTGTCGTCCTGCCACTTTTCACCACGGCAGGCCTGATGCTCCTCGCCTCGGCGAACGACTTCATCATGCTCTTCATCGCGCTTGAGCTGGTCACGATCTCTTTCTATATCCTGGTCGCCTATCAGCGCCGCAGCGTCGTTGCCCTTGAGGCGGGGGTCAAGTACCTCATTCTCGGCGGTCTTTCCTCCGCCTTTCTGGTCATGGGGGTCGCCTACATCTTTGGTCTGAGCGGCTACACCCGCTTTGATCTCATCTGGCTTCATTTCAACCACCAGCCGCTGTCGGCCGGGGTCGGACTCGGCTTACTCCTCGTCATCACCGGCATCGGATTCAAGATCGCGATGGTGCCTTTCCAGAGCTGGGCACCCGACGTGTATGAGGGCGCGCCGAATTCGATCACGGCGTTTCTTTCCGTGGGCTCGAAAGCGGGAGGCCTCATCATCCTCATGCGTGTGGTCCTCGGGCTCTTCAATACCCAGGCCGCTGCTGCCGTCTGGATTCCGGTTCTTTCCCTGGGTGCCATCGCTTCGTTGTTGCTGGGCAACCTGGCCGCCATTCCCCAGCGCAACCTCAAGCGCATGCTCGGTTATTCGAGCATTGGTCACACCGGGTTTATTCTCGTTGCCGTCATCGGTGCGGCCACGGCCCTGACGGGAAGAGTCATCCCGCTCAACAACGACGCGGAGACCGGCCAGATTGCCGTCACGGTATATCTCGTCAGCTATCTCCTCGCCACTTTCACCGCGTTCATTGTCCTGGCCGTGCTGGAACGCCGCCTGCCCGGGCTTGAAATCCATCATCTCGCCGGGCTCTCGCAGCGCGCGCCGTTGCTCGCCGCCGCATTTGCCCTCTCGCTGATCTCACTTGCAGGCGTACCACCCCTGAGCGGATTCATCGCCAAGTTCTATGTGGTCCTCGTTGCCTGGAACCGCGGACTCTACACACTCCTCTTCTTCACTATCTTCGCCGCGGTCGCCGCGCTCTATTATTATCTCGGCCCGATCAAGGCGATGTATTGGTCCGAGCCGCTCGACGAGACTCCCATCCGTGTCAACCGCACCATCAGTGGCGTGTTGATTGTCCTGATCATTCTCCTCATCGTCACCGGCTTCTGGGCACAATCGATGGGTCCCATCGTCAACGGCGCGACCCTCGCGCAGGGTGAGGTTCCCCATGCCGCCGTGGCTGTCGTACAGCATTAGGCTGTCACGATTCTCTTGAGACTGGCCCTTCGACAATTTCGGGCACAAGATGTCTTGCGGAGCCGCCTTTTGTGAACACCACTTCTCTTAAAGCCCGCTTTCTGCTCATCGGCTTTCTCTTCGTGATCGTGGCGAAATTTTGGCTCGTCTGGGAAAGCGAAATTTTTGATGCCAGCGACGACCCGCACGAATACATCCTTCAGATTCTCTATCCGGCTAATGGTGGCCTCGCTTATCCGCCCGGTACGGGCTTGGTCGGTCAGGCGTTTCACGGTTTGGGTGTTCCCTTTCGACTGGGGTTGGAGATTACTTTCCTTGTCGCCGGAGTCCTGACTATCAGGGCTCTTTTTGCGTGGCCGTGGAAAAGCAGCCTGGCTCTTGGTCTCTATTCCTTGTTCATCTTCGACCCGGCGGTGGTCGATCTCTTTACCCATATCTTTTCCGACGATGTCTGGCTCATTGAGACTCTGCTCGGTCTCGCCTGTTTTGCCCTCTCCATCGAAACAGGGCTGAAACCCCACTGGGGCCGCCTCAGCCTCGCGGTGCTCTTTCTAGGCCTGGCCACCATCACCCGCAGCGCCCTGATACCCACGCTCGTCAGCATCCTTCTCTTTACGCTCGTCAGCATGATTTTGGTACTATCAAAATTCCGTGCCAGGACGCTCAAGCCGCAACTCGACTTGATGGCCCTCTCGCTGCCGTCGCTTATCTTTGGGATCAGCCTCATTTACGGGGGCACCTGTGTCTATGATTTCTCCCATCACGGTTACACGGGAATTTCATATCTCGACAGCGACCAGTACAAAAGATTCTACCTTTGCCTGCAATCGGTCGGCGAACCGACGGGCGATCCCCATTTTCCCATCGACGAAAATCGCCGGAAACTCATCGCTCAGGCGGGGCCGGATTCGAAATGGTTCATCCGCCAGATCGAAGCCAACAGTACTTACAAGCAGGCCGGGCTCGACCACTATGGCAAAGATGACATTCCTGCTGGCTGGTTTCATTGGGCTTCCTTCACCGCCGCCATGGACCCGGCCACGGGTGATTATCTCCACGCTTTTTCCCTTTTTCACAGCATCGAGGATGAGATCGCTGCGGCGGATAAACTCGGCATTGTGAAAGTCCGGCCCATCGTGTCGCTACCCGACAGCCGGATCGCCATCGTCATGGCCACGTTCCCGAACGGTCTCTCCAATGCATTTAAGGAAACTCTCCATGAACCTTCTTCGGGATCATTCGCCTCTCTGAGTGATATGAGAACGCACCTCTATCGTAGTCCCGAGTTCACGACGGCCCTGACTCGCCGCGCGGTCACCGCCAGTCCCCTCCGTTCTTCTATCTGGCAAGGCATGGCTTCCCTGTACGCCTGGACTTACACGCCAGTTGCTTTTGTTTTCTATGTTCTGACGTTGATTGTCTGCGCCGCCACGTTAATCCTCAAGTGGAAGCAGCTTTCAGATTTTCCGCCATCCCTTGTCGCCCCGCTCTTCTTCACGGTTTTCTTTGTTGTATTCTTTTTTTGGTATGCGCTTTTCGACGCCTCCGGCATGCCTGTGCTATCGCGGTACATGATCCTGAACCATCTCCTGCTCGTGCCCCTGCTGTGCCGGTATGTGACCATGACTGTCTCGTTGCGGCGGGCGGAACCGACGTTGTAGCAGGACCGCTTTCGCCGGAGCGCTTGCGTCTTCCGCCTCCAGGCACCATATTAGGGCCATGGAAGTGTCTGAAGCCCCCAAACCCGCCATCAATTACAAGATCGGCAACGAGAAGCTTTGCCAAATCACGGAGAAAGCCTCGGAGAAACTTAATTCCCTATTAACGCGCCAAGGCCGTCCGAACGGCGCACTACGTCTCGCCGTCATCGGGGGCGGTTGCTCAGGCCTCCAGTACAAGATGGATCTTGTCGACGGCCCGGCCAACCGCGATTTCCTCGTCCGCTCCAGCAATGTCAATGTGGTCATGGATCCCAAGAGCGCCCTCTTCGTCTCCGGATCGCTTATCGACTACAGCGATGACCTGCAAAAGGGCGGCTTTAAAGTCACCAATCCCAAGGCCGCCGCCCACTGTTCCTGCGGAGAGAGTTTCAGCGCTTAAGTTGGCCTTAAATTCCTGTCAGGCTGCATGCGGGGACTCGCCAAACCGCCGTCCCCGGTTAGGATAAAATTCTTATGAAGTCGTCTGTCTCCCTCTTTCGTCTTTGCGCTATGTTTCTTATCCTGGGGCTGGCTGGTTGCCAACAATCCAAAAAAGAGGAAGCGCTGCCGCAAAAGCAGGGCCAGTCCGCAGCTCCTGCCGCCGCGAAGCCCAAGATCACCAAACTCGACGACCTGCCCCGCCACACCTATCCCGTCCAGGGAACGGTTGTCGATCTCGTTACTTCACCGGACAAGTTTGCTCCACTCGCCACGCAGGTCCGGACCGATATCGAGAACGATCTCGCCGCTTACGACATCGACGACAAGACTACCCTCAAGAATCTCAAGGGCACGCTGCTCAAGCTCGACCTGCTGGAGGGCAAGAACGACGAGGCCCGTAAATTGATCACCGAATTGCAGGGTCTCGAGGACAAGCCCGCCCTGAAGTTGACGACCGGTTTTCTCGCCTTGGTCCGCCTCGATGTGCAGGACCAGACGAAAACCACCGATCTCGCCAGTCCTGTTTTTCAGCAGGCATTCCAGAAGGAACTGGTCGTGCGCGCCAATGCCTTGCCGTGGGACGTTGTGCAGGACGTGCTCAAGCACACCAAGGGCGGTTTTGAAATTATCAGCCGCAACCTGCTCCTCGGTGAAATCCAGAGCGAGATCGAGCCTGCCGTGAAACAAACCGGCACGCTCAGCAACGAGCTCGCCGCGGAAATCATCGGTATCCGCAACAGCCTGGTTTTTTCGATTCCGATCAAGGACCCGGTGATCGCCGCGCTGACGGAAGTCATCCAGCCTCATACCGTGGCCAAGGCCGATATCTGGAAGGAGCGCGTAGTGGTGCTGACAGAAAAAGACAAAGGCACACCGGTGGTCATCGGCATTTGGGATTCGGGCGTTGATCCCAAGGTTTATCCGAAACAGCTTTTTACTGACCCTACCCTGCATGCGGTGGTGAGGCCGCAAGTCACGTCCGATGGAAAATCCGCTGACATGAATTTGACGCCGGAAAACATTGCCGACCATATGGTGGATGCGCACGGCCTCGCCTATGATCTTCATTCCAACCGCGTCCACGGTGATCTTTACCCCATGGGCGACAACGCCAAACGCCTCCCAGAACTCAAGGACCAGATCAAAGGCATCCTCGATATTCGGGCCTCGGTCGACAGTCCTGAGGCTGAGGCGACGAAAAAGAAACTGGGCGCACTTACCCAGGACCAGGTCCAGGCCTTCCTCGAGGACATGGAGCTTTTCGGCAACTATATGCACGGTACCCACGTCGCCGGCATCGCCTCGGAGGGCAATCCCTATGCCCGCATTCTCATCGCCCGCATCACCTTCGATTATCATGTCATCCCGGAGAAACCGACCATCGAGCAAGCAAAGAAGGACGTCATCGCCGACCAGGCATTCGTCGATTACTTCAAGCAGCACGGCGTCCGTGTCGTCAACATGAGCTGGGGCGGTTCACTCAAGGATGTCGAGGACGCCCTCGAGAAGAACGGTGTCGGCAACGCGGAGGAGCGCAAGAAGCAGGCCCGCGAGATTTTTGATATCGGCAAAGAGGGACTCTACAACGCCCTGAAAGGCGCACCCGACATTCTCTTCATCGCCTCGGCTGGCAACAGCAACAATGACGTCAACTTCGACGAAATGGTGCCCTCCTCGTTTGACCTGCCCAACTTCGTCACCGTCGGTGCAGTTGACCAGGCCGGCGATGAGACTTCCTTCACCAGCTTCGGCAAAAACGTCATCGCCTATGCCGACGGCTTTGAAGTCGACAGCTACATTCCGGGCGGCAGTCGCCTGAAACTTTCCGGTACCTCGATGTCTTCCCCGGAGGTCACAAACCTGGCCGCGAAACTCTTTGCGATCGATCCCTCTCTCAAGCCCTCCGATGTCATCCAACTCATTAAGGGCGGGCTCGAACCGAACACGAAGGACAAGCGTATTCTGCTGCTCAATCCCAAAACATCAATCGAGTTGCTCAAGTCCCGGATGGCTGCAAAGAACTGATCTCCATGCCGATGAATAATCAATTGTTACAAATTGGTGACAATTGGAAACGATTCGTCTAAAGGTGCTTATGCCCATTAGGAAGCGCAAGCAACGTCCCAACAAGGTAAAACCGAATTGTGCAAAAGAGGTTTCTGTCCTGGCTTGGATCCAGGATGCCTACGGCAATGTCCTCCTGATTCAACAAACGGCGGGTAGGCAACTCTGGTCGCTTCCCGGCGGCAAGGTCAAGGGCACTGAGGCGCTCAAGGCCGCTTTGCGTCGCGAACTCAAGGAGGAGATCGGCCTAACCCTCGTCTCGACGAAGGTGATTGATCTCTTTGACCGGGCACCACGATCCGGCTTGGCAGTGCTTTTCCGGACTACCCTGCGCAAGGGCAAGCTGAAATTAGGAAAAAATGAGATCAAGCAAGCCGCCTTTGTTTCCAAGTTGCCTCCCAATGCCACGCCCTCGGTACGTTATTTTTGGCGTCGGCAATTTCCGAATGCCACGGATCGGGGAAGTATCCTCGATTTGTAGGAATTTTTCTGTAGCGGCGTCTGTTAGGCCGCCGACAAGCAGCCAGAGCATTCCGCGAGCACCTCGGAGGTCATCGACCGCAACAACTGAACTGATCCCTCGACAAGCTTGCGACGACCAAGGATAAAGATTACATGTCGCAAA
>Ga0068863_100006679_pt1 | contig 11324 bp, 7 predicted proteins | sample KBSSwiS62_FD_66596 | JGI IMG/M metagenome (GOLD analysis project Ga0068863, IMG submission 66596) | Switchgrass rhizosphere microbial communities from Kellogg Biological Station, Michigan, USA - KBS Switchgrass S6-2 | ecosystem: Host-associated > Plants > Roots > Rhizosphere > Soil ...
CTGCCGGATCGGCGAAGCCGATCTGGGAGGTAGGGCAGCGAGGGCGAGGCCGGAGCACGCCGCCGACGGAGTGGCAGCGGTGGCTCTGATTCGGACCTTCCGCCTCGCAATCCGGCGGCGCTCGGGCGTCGCGGATCAATTCGACAAGATGAGCTTTCGCGCTACACATCGTGGCGATTGTCGGGGTAGCCTCTGGCTGTGGCCGGCTGGGGCTCCGTGTTCGTCAGCCATACCTCCGACATGGCCGACTATCCGCCGGATCGGTCCTTTGTGCAGGCAGCGACCGAGGCGGTGTCCCGGGTCGGAATGCGCCCGGTGGACATGGCGCAGTTTGCGGCGCGAGAGGAGCCGCCGGCGGCCTATTGCCAGCAGCAGGTCCGGACCTGCGATGTCTACCTGGCGGTCGTGGGTTTCCGATACGGATCGCGAGTGCCGGACCGGTCAGACGGTGTGTCCTACACGGAGCTGGAGTTTCTGACCGCTACGGAGGCCGGCCTGCCCCGCCTCGTGTTCGTCCTTGACGAGAGCGCGCCGGTGCCACGGTCGATGGTGGATCGCGACAGCACCGCGGTGGACGGATTTCGGGAGCGTTTGCATCGGGCAGGTGTCACCGTCGCGACCGTCGCCACACCTGCTGCGCTGGGCGAGGCAGTGCTGCACGCGCTGTACGAACTGCAACGCCGCCGCCACCGGCTGCCCAGCGACCGTCGGCGCGGCGACGGCGGGGCCGACCCGGGGCACCTGGGGGCAGTCGCCGGAAGCGGCGCGGTGCAACCGACGTACCCGCAGCCGCAGCCGCGGCCGTGGATGGCACCGCCGTTGGACCGGATGGTGGAACGGCCGGAGTTGGGCGACCGGCTGATGGCGGCGCTGCTCGCGCCGGGAAGGGTCGAGTTCGGGCTGACTACCGCGCTCGAAGGAGCCGGCGGGTTCGGGAAGACGACGTTGGCAACCTGGGTGTGCCATCGCATCGAGATCGACCAGCGGTTCCCGGGCGGCTTGTTGTGGGTGACGGTGGGGCAGGAAGTGCGGGGCGCCGACCTGGCGGAACGGGTCAACGACCTGGCTTTCGTGTTGGCCGGCCGGCGGCCGGCGATCTCCGACCCAGACGCGGCGGGTGCGGAACTGGGTCGGCTGCTCGACGAGCGGGAACCGGTGCTCCTCGTCGTCGACGACGTGTGGGAGAGCGCGCAACTGCGGCCGTTCCGGTTCGGCGGCCGGGCCTGCACCAGGCTGGTGACCACCCGCATCCCGGATCTGCTCCCGCCGGGCGGGCCGCGCATCGCGGTGGACGTGATGTCCGCCGAGCAGGCCAGGAAGCTGGTCGCCGACGGAGTGGGCGGCCTGCCCGCGAGGGCCGTGGACCGGTTGGCGACCGTGGCCGGCCGCTGGCCGGTGCTGTTGAACCTGGTCAATGGCGTGTTGCGCCGGCAGGTTGCGCGTGGCCAGCGGCCCGAGGCGGCGGCCGGGGAAATCCTGCGCCTGCTGGCGGTACACGGACCTGCCGCCCTCGATCCGGCGCGGCCGGCAGAACGGGCGAGGGCCGTCGCGGCGACCGTCGAGGCGAGCCTGACGCTGATGGCCCCGGCGGACCGCGAACGTTACCTCGAGCTGGCGATCTTCCCCGAGGACGTCGACATCCCGCTGACGGTCCTCGCGCTGCTGTGGCCCGACTGCCGGGTCGACGCGCTGTGCGAGAACGTGACCGGCCTTGGCCTGGTCGCCGACTACCGGCTGGACCGGCCCGGCCCGCGGCTGGTCCTGCACGACGTGATCCGCGCCTACCTCCGCCAGCGCGTCGTCGACCAGGCCGCCGTGCACGCCCGGCTCGTCGACGCGGCCGCCGGCCTGCTGCCGGCCCACGCCGAGGCCGTCCGGCCGCCGTGGTGGTGCCTGCCCGACGACAGCGGGTACCTGTGGCGGTTCCTCCCCCACCACCTGCACGAGACGGGCCGTGCCGACGACCTCGCCGACCTCGTCTGCGACCTCCGGTGGGTCGAGGCCAAGACCCGGCGGCTCGGGTCCGCCGTGGGCGTCGAAGCGGACCTCGCGCTGTCGGACGCCCCGCTCGCGACCACGTTGGCCGACCAGTTGCGGCATTCCGCGCACCTGCTGGGCCCGATAGAACCGCCGGAGGCGCTCGGCGCGACCCTGGCCAGCCGGGTCAGGGGCGCCCAGAACTGAGCGAGGTGCTCGAACGCTACCGGGCGACGCTCCCGACGCCACGGCTCGAACCCGCCTGGCCGCCGCCCGACCTGCCTGACCGGGCGCAGCCGTCGCGCCCGGCCGCCGGTCATGTGGGTGGCGTCTACAGCTGCGCGTTCTCGCCCGACGGCAGCACGCTCGCCACCACGAGCGACGACGGGACGGTGCGGTTGTGGAACGTCGCGGACGCGACGGTGCGGGCGGTCCTCAACGGGCACACCGGTGCCGTCTGGGCATGCGTGTTCTCCCCCGACGGTGCGCTGCTCGCGACAGCCAGCGACGACCGGTCGGTGCGGCTGTGGGACGTCGCCGACCGGACGGCACGTTCGGTGCTGGCCCATCCGGACCCGGTGACGTGCTGCGCGTTCTCGCCCGACGGCGAGCTGCTCGCCGCGACCAGCCTGGACGGTTCAGTGCGGCTGTGGGGGGTGGCGGACAGCACCGAGCACCGGGCGGCCGCGGGGCACAAGGGTGCCGCGTGGAGCTGTGCGTTCTCACCGAACGGGCAGTTGCTGGCCACCGCCGGAAGTGACGGGGCCAGTCGGCTCTGGAACACTCGCGACGGCACCGAGGCGGCAGTGCTGGCTGGACACACCGGAGTAGTGCGAGGCTGCGCGTTCTCCCCGGACGGCACGACGCTCGCGACCGCCGGCGGCGACCAGACCGCCCGGCTCTGGAACATCTCCGACGGCACCGAAACCGCGGTCCTGACCGGCCACACCAGCCGGCTCTGGAGTTGTGTGTTCTCCCCGGACGGCCGCCTGCTGGCCACCAGCGGCCACGACGGCACCTGCCGGCTGTGGGATCTCGCGGACGGAACCGAACGGGCGGTCCTCTCCAGGCACCGCGCCGCTGTTCGGGGCTGCGCGTTCTCGCCCGACGGCTCCCTGCTCGCCACCACGAGCCACGACCAGACAGCCCGGGTGTGGAACGTAGCGGAAGCCTCGGAGCGGGCGATGCTGACCGGCCTGACCAGCCGGGTGAACAGGTGCGCGTTCCTACCGGACGGCTCCGCGCTCGTCACCACTTCGATGTACGGCGGCGTACTGGTGGAGCGGGTCGCCGACCGTGCCCCCGTCCTGGCCTTCACCGGCGACACCGACGGCATCAGAGGGTGCGCCGTCTCGCCGGACGGCTCCCAGCTTGCCACCGCTGGGAATGACGGAGCGGCGCGGCTGTGGGCTCTCGCCAGCGGCCACCAACGGGCAGCCTTGACCGGCCACACGAGCTGGGTCCGCAGCTGCGCGTACTCCCCGGACGGCGCCCTGCTCGCCACCGCCAGCAACGACTGGACCGCGCGGACCTGGAACGTGGCGGACGGAACCGAGCAGGCGACACTGGCCGGACACACCGACGTGGTCAACTGCTGCGCGTTCTCCCCGGACGGCGCCTCGCTCGCGACCAGCAGCAGCGACGCCACGGTCAGGATCTGGTCGGTCGCCGACGGCACCGGGCGGGCCGTACTGACCGGCCATACAGACGCCGCGACCGGCTGCGCGTTCTCCCCGGACGGTGCCCTGCTCGCCACCACCAGCGACGACCGCACAGCGCGGTTGTGGGACGTCGAAACCGGCGAAACGCTGCACGTGCTCACCGGGCACACCAATTGGGCCGAATGCTGTGCGTTCTCCCCGGACGGCACCGTGCTCGCCACCGCCGGCAGCGACGGCGTGATCAGGATCTGGGACACCGCCGACGGCCGTTGTCGCTGCGCGTTACGGGTCACCGGCCCGCTCGTCGGCATCGCCTGGCATCCGACCGGCACCGTCCTATGCGCTGTCGGCGGCGCCGGTACCCACCTGTTGACCTACCGGACCTGAACCCGCGCCTGGAGCCAGGAAACACCCCAGACACGATCAACGAGTCATGGGGATGGCTGCCACGCGGGCGTCAGCCACTGGGCGCGTAAGGCATTCGGATCATCCAGGTACTGGGTCGGGCAGCTTCGAGGCCGCCACGCCTGACGATCCTCCGGCGGCAAGAACAGGCCGGGGCGTGACCGGGGCCACGACCGAAGATCGATACAGAACTCGTGATCAGGGGCTCTGCCTGTTGGGGGTTCGAGGCGTGCGCTCGGAACGGCACAACAAACATCCCCAACCGCCGTGGCCGCTGTCGTTGCAGGTCGCAGGCTTGGTCGGGCTGCCCGCCGTGAAATGATCACGGCTAGTTGGCGGGTCTCCGTTGTGACGCCGATAAGGTCGACCGCCCACACGATCGATGGGCTCGCCCCCCACCATGGGGCCCTGACGCGGAATGAAGCGTCCCGGGGTGTCCGGAATACCGGACACCCGGGGGCGGTGCGCAACTCGATCCGGGGGCCGCCCGCGGCACGGTCCTGCTGCTGCGCGAGGCCATCGGATTCTGAGACCAGGGACACCAGCCACGCGACGAATGAAACGCGGAGGCTTTGCCAGTTCTTGGGAATCGGAAACCCGACACCCGGGCAGCGGCCACGGTCTGACCGGCCCGGCGGGAATCTCCCTATAGTCGACGACGCATGTGGGCGGCCGTTTCGGGCGCTCACATGGGAAAGGCGGCGAGAACGCCGCCTCTTCATGCTGATGGGAGCCTGGACATGGCAGGAAATGGGGGCCGCCGGCTGGCGCCCCACGACTTCGGGATCGCGGCTGGCGGTCTTCTCGCGCTCATCGCGGGATTCCTTCCCTGGTACGGGGTGAGCGTCCCTGGCTACAGCCGGAGCGTCGCCGGCTGGCATTCGGGGTTCACCGCGTCCCTCCCGCTGGTCGTCTGCGTCGCCTTCACCTTTGGGGTCGTTCTCCAGGAGGGCTTCCGGGTGGGGACACGCCGGAGCCGTTTCCAGAGCGCGATGCTGCCGACGATCCTCACGGTCGCCAGCGTCATCCTGGTTCTGCTGCGCTGGCTCACCTTGCCCGAGGTGGGCGACGTCGCGGGCATTCACGTGGACTCGGGCGCCCGCCCGGGCCTGTATGTCGGCCTGATCGCCACCGTCGTGGTGGCCGTGTTCGCCGTACGCAGGCTGCTCACCTTCCGCGGCGAACCGGGTCCCGGCGCCGCCGCGCTGCCACCGGCCAACTGGCCCCAGAACTCCCGATAGACCGCAGGGCGCCGACGAACTTGCTCGTTGGCAACTGACCTTTCCTGATCGTTTCGAGTGGTCGTTCGGGGTTCGGGCGTGGTGGCGTAGGGCGTGGGCGATGTTGCCGGCTCAGGTCAGGCGCCGGATGGTGATCGCGAGGTTGAGGAGGCTGGCCATGACCTGGGGTGCGTTTCCTGTTCAGGCGCGGTGGTGGTCGCGGACCCAGCGGAGCTGATTTCGATGCCCCAGTTGTGCCGACGTGCCGTGGTCGCCGGATCAGGACGTCCGGCCGCGGGCCACGTAGGCCTGCTCGCCCGGGGAAGGAAGCGGAGCGCGATGGCCCGCGGTGAAGACGACGAGGAGTTCCGGGCAGCAATGTCCGCCTTCTACTGGCTCGACGCCGAAATTCGGACGGAAGTCCAGCAGCTGGCCCGCGCCGGCCAGCTCCACCCCGACCTCGAGGTCCGCCGCATCGCCCTCGGCTGGGCCCGCGCGATCCTCTCCCGCCGCCCCTTCGGTCACCTCGGTGCCTGGCTGGTAGCCCCGATCCTGCTCCTCCTCGACATCGACGCCGAGCTTGACCTCGCCGACCACAACCACCCCCAGCGGCGTAAGGAAGCCCACCTGATCATCGACCTCGAAGCGGCTGCCTCCGACTCCCCTGACCCCATCGACGACGCGTTGTAGCGTCCAGGCCGGCGACTGCGCGAGGATGGCGGTTTCGTAGCGCTTCGGCTGACCTACCTCGCTCGACCGCCTGCAGCGTCGGCTCCTGGACCAGGGATTCGCGACGTAGGGCGTGAAGTACAGCGCCGCGGTCGCGTCGCCCGGCCCCACCAGCCTGTCCTGCAGGTCGAGGATCTGCCGGGTCGACAGCGCCGTCAGGTCCCCGACGCTCGTCACCGGCAGCTGCGTGGCGAGGGTCTTCTCGGACGCCGCGGAGTGCACCAGGTAGCCGCTGCCGCCTTGCAGGATCGCCCGGCGGAACAGGTTCTCGGGGTGGTCGGTCGCGAGCATCGCGCTGATCGAGATCGCGCCCTCGGACTGGCCGGCGACCGTCACGTTCGACGGGTCGCCGCCGAAGTCGGCGACGTGGGCCCGCACCCAGCGCAACGCGGTCAGCTGGTCGCGCAGCCCGTTGCCCGAGCTCGGGTAGGACGGGTCGAGGCCGCCGAGCTCTGACCAGCCGAGCACCCCGAGCCGGCAGTTGAGGGTGATGACGACCGCGTCGCCGGCGCGGTGGCGTAGCCGACGGGGGCAGCGCGCGTAGGTAGGTCCGGACGCGACCAGGCTGATCTTTGTGTGGCTCCAATGACGTCGGCGGTGAACCTGTGACGGAATCCTCGTGCTCGCAGCCAGCATGGCCTGGTCGGTCACGACCCCCAGTCAGTCTCGTCAAACCAGACGACCATCAGGGACTCACGACCAGCTAGTTCGTCAATCAGCTCGACGCGCCATTGATCACTCGGCCGCCGAGGGTAGAGGAGCGTGCCGCTCACGCTGCTGTAACCGCCGGACAACGGGCCATCGGTATCGGCCCTTCCTGGCAGATGCGCGATCTTCGCGACGTAAACGTCCAGATACGTCTGGAGTTGACGAATATGCGCGAGAATGAGCGGCCGAACTCGGTGGTTCGGACGGGCGTCCCAGTCGGTGCTCTTGATCTCGACGATCACAGCGTGCCGGTCGCGGCCAGCCGGGACGACGAACAGGTCCACCCGGCCGGCCCGCTTCTCGGTGATGGTCAACGAGTGTTCCGGGCGGGCCTCGGCGCCGACCAGCTCGGCGAGGAAGGCACGCTGTACCTGCCGGTGGAAGCGGGTGCCCCGTCGCAACTGTTCGGTGTCAGGAATCCAGGACGTCGGCCTGTTGTCGAACACGCCGGCCCGTATGCGACCCTCGGCGAAGACAGTCAGCTCGGTGAGATCTGGGACGGTGGACCCGTCACCGTAGATGAGCCGGTGCAGAAGGACGCCGTCAGCGCAGCGCGCGGCCAGGGTCTCCAGGCGCCGGTACCTCTTGCCCTGTGGCGAGCGACCCCGGTTGACATGCGCAGCCTGCGCGAAGATGTTCGCGTCCAGTCCGCCACCCGACGCGTGCGCGACCAGGTGGCCGCGGTCATACCCGGCCGCCACGAGGCCGGGTTCCAACGGGTGCCTCGCCTGCCTTGACCTGTCTCTGACCGGTGCCGCCGGAATGACCTTGGCGTACGCTGCGACCGGGCGCGGCTCGCGATTCTCGTTGGCTGCGAGATCGAAGGCGAAGGTGACGAGGCTGAGGGTGAAGGTGACGACCTGGCTATCCGGAACCGCCTGGTCGTACGCCTCGATGGCGTCGTTGAACAGACGCGCGAGGTACTTCTCCGGTGTGGTCAGCTGATCCCACGGCTCGGCCAGGGCACCGGTGCGCTGCCGGGCGTGGAGGTGAGCGCGCGACGGAGGCCACGCGGCTGTCGCCGACGAGGATGACACCCCTGGGTGCTGGTGCATCGGTCAGGGCGTCGCGCTGTTGCGGGGAGGTCTTGCGGGCTTGCCGCAGGACCGCGTCGACGAAGTAGCCCGGGGGCTGTCCTGGTCTTCGGTTGCGTCGTGGGACACCTCAACGCCCGGTTCCGCTGCTCGGTCAAGGCCCGCAGCCATCGCCCGGATGAGCAGGCCACCCTCACGTACTCTACGCAACAGGCCTCCGAGAGCGCGGTTGATCGCATAGACCAGATGTCAGCCGCCACAGAACCCGACCCACGGCCCCCGTCCGTCTCAATCCCGATTACCACCCGCGGCCGCGTGGATCCCGAACGCATCCTCCGCCCGGAGGAACAGCGCAGAGCCGGTGACGCCGCGGACGTGATGGTGGGCGTCGGGGCCGCAGGCCGGGACTTCGAGCGGCGGGCGCGCGAACCGTCAACCCGGAGATCGACGCAGAACTCGTGACCAGCGGCTTCGCCGTTGGGGGTTCGAGGCGTGCGCTCGGAACGGCACGACAAACATCCCCAACACCCGTGGCCGCTGTCGTTGCAGGTCACGGGCCTGATCAGGCTGGGCCACGCGAACGATCAGGACTAGTCCGATGACGATCGCCGTACCCGACACAAGCTGCCACGCCACACTGACGGCCAGCCCGCCGCGGCAACCACAGAACCGCCTGAGGCGACAAGGTTCAGGGCTCGGCCACCGGGTCGCCTGGCGACCAACGGTAGGCGTCGACGGCCTCGAACAGGGTCGGCAGCGGGGCGACGGATCCGAAGCGCGTCACCAGGTCGTCCCACTCGGGTCCGACCACCTTTGGCATCAGTCTCCGTAGCGCAGCCGCGTGCTGCGTGAGGTGCTTGCGAAGGGCACGTCCACCAGGGACGTGTTGCGCGGGACCCAGTCCCGCACCGACGTAGAGCGTTCCCAGACCGCCATAGCGATGGTCGCCGTTGGCGTCGGTAGCCGACTCGGCGATATCGGTCTCGAGGCCGCAGTCGCCCATGTAGCCAGTCCAGAACCACACCCGGATCAGAAGATCCGCGCGCTCGAAGACCGCGTCGTACAGGCCCGGGCGGGCGAGCGGTCCGATGAACTCCCAGTCGGTCACCAGGAAGGCGAAGTCTCGCGCGACCTGGTCCATGAAAGGCATCTGTCCCCGACGTAAGCGATGACTCACAGTCCCAGGGTCGTCGGGAAGAAGCGCGCTTTCCAGCGCCTATCGTTCAGCGGACCTTGCGCGTAGCCGACCGCGCCACGCAGCAGCAGGTGCCGGATCGCGGGTCTATGCCTGGTAGGTGTAGCGAATCGGTGGTGGCTGGCCGAAGAACGTTACTATCGAGGTCAGCCGCGCGTTGGGGGTGAAGTGGACGACGTCGATTCCGTCTACGACGTTCTGGCCATTTCGGTCACGCAGTGTCCAGTGGTATCGGATGGTGTCGTGGTGGGCGTTGACGCCGGTGGTGCGGGTGGGGCGGTGGCCTGGGTAGTGGGCGGCGAGTTCGGTGAACAGCGCGGCGAGTGGCTGGATCCCGACGGTGCTTCCGAGTGGGTTGCTGTAGCTGACGTCGTCGGTGCAGACCTGGGCGAGCATCTCGGCGCGGGCGTCGAGGTCGCGGGCGGTGAAGGCGGCGTAGACGACGTCGGCGGCGGCGACGGCTTTCTGGACGAGGTCCTGGGTGGTGCCGGCGCCGAGCACGGCGGTCTCCTGCCTGGCCACAGAGCCTGGGGTCACGGTGATTCTCCCGAGAACAGGCGCGCGGCTTCGGCGCGTTGCAGTTTTCCCGACGGGGTCTTCGGGATGGATCCGGGCGGGAGCAGACGGACGGCAGCGAGGCGGACTCCGACGGCGGTGAGCACTGCCGTGGTGACCTGGTCGCGGATCGCCGTCTCGTCGTGGCCGGGGCGGGTTTCGAGGGCGATGGTGAGGGTGTCGGTGGTCTGGCCGGGGTGGCGGGTGGCGAACGCGACGATGTTGCCGGGGCGGGTTCCGGAGACCTGGGCTGCTGCTTGTTCGATCTCCTCGGGGTGGATGTTGCGTCCGCCGATGATGATCAGATCTTTCGTGCGTCCGCAGACGACGAGTTCGCCGTCGGCGAGATAGCCGAGATCCCCGGTCGCGAGCCATCCGTGTTCGACGTGCCTGACGGCGGTCTGACTGGCGTCGTCGTCCGGGCCGTCGCATGGAAGGTAGGTGGCGATCGAGGGTCCGTGTATCTGGATCTCGCCGACGGCCCGTTCGGGGATTTCCTCGCCGGTGTCAGGGTCGACGACGCGCAGCTGGGTGCCAGGTACGGGTGGGCCGAGCCTGGCGAGCCGGCGGGCTCGCTGGCCGTCGAGCGCGGGCGTCGCGGTTCGGGTCTCGGCGAGGGTGTCGGTGTCGACGTCGTCGCTGCGCAGGCCGACGCCAGCGTCGGCGGCGGCGGTCACGAGGAGCGTCGCCTCTGCGAGGCCGTAGGCGGGCACGAACGCCCCCGGGTCAAAGGCGTGGGCGGCGGCGGATTCCAGGAACGTCTCGATGGCGTCTGGGTCGATGGATTCGCCACCGCAGATCGCGACGCGTACCGACGTCAGGTCGAGGCGCGGCCCGGTGCGCAGCATCCGGCCCGCCAGCGCGTAGGCGGAGGCGGGGGCGACCAGGGCGGTGGCGCGGTGGCGGGCTGCGCTGCGCATCCATCCGGAGGGTGAGGCCAGGAAGTCGGTGGGTGAGCCGAGGAACAGGTCGCATTGGCCGCAGGTGAGCTGGCTCGCGAGCGCGCCGATCAGGCCCATGTCGTGGGAGAGCGGCAGCCAGCTGAGAAACCGGAGGTGTTCCTCGTCGTGGCGCAGGAGGTCGAGGATCGCGGCGATGTTCGCCGCGAGGTTCCCATGGCTGACCCGGACGATCTTCGGCGCGGCGGTCGTGCCGCTGGTGAACTGGTGGATCGCGGCGTCGGTGGGCGTCAGGTCGGGGATCTTCCAGGTGCTGGTGGGCTCGGCGGCCAGGACCTCGGCCAGCAGGTCGACCCGGGCGACGCTTTTCAGTTCTGCGGTCAGCCCCTCGTAGGGCGCTGCGACGAGCACGAGCGAGGCGTCCAGCGCGCTTACCCGCTCGACGGTCTGCCGGGCGTAAGTCGCGAGATCGGTGGTCCGCGCCGGGGTCGGCGCGCAGGTGACCGCTGCGCCGGCCAGCCAGGTGGCGACCACCGCGGTCACGGTCGCGGCCGGGGACGAGGGAAGGACGACTATCCGGCTGCCCGGGCCGATGCCGCGTCGTTCCTGTAGCCAGGCCGCTACGTGTTCGGCCCGGGCGAAGAACTCCGCACGGGACAGTTCCTCGTCCCGCTCCGCGCCGAGGAAGACCATCCGGCCGTCACCGAGGCGGGCGGTGGCGATGCCGTCGAGCAGACTGATCGCCGACAACCTGTCTCCACTTCCTTCATACGAGGTCCTGCCTGCGGCAGGGCGAAAGCGACATCGAGAGATCGAGACTGAGCCCCGATCCACCGGTGATTTCCTGTGATCTTCGGTTGATCAACTGAGCTGGCAGTGGATCTTCCTGGTTGGTTTTCGGCTGGCCGGGGCGTGGTTGGCCTGCCGGTCTGCCCGGCTTT
>Ga0068863_100006687_pt1 | contig 11317 bp, 8 predicted proteins | sample KBSSwiS62_FD_66596 | JGI IMG/M metagenome (GOLD analysis project Ga0068863, IMG submission 66596) | Switchgrass rhizosphere microbial communities from Kellogg Biological Station, Michigan, USA - KBS Switchgrass S6-2 | ecosystem: Host-associated > Plants > Roots > Rhizosphere > Soil ...
CGAATCAATAGGTCAGCATATGCAGCCAGGCAGTAGCCATCCTCCGGCGTCGCCTGGATCGCCGCCTGTAAGTATTGCTGCGCGGCCGGATCATTGCCGAGTCGTTCAGCCATATCGGCCAGTTGCGTCTGTACCCATGCTCTGAGCTCCGCGGGCAGGTCGTTATTGTTTTCGAAAACTTGCCGCAGCGCCGCGAAGCTCGGAGCCAGGCGACCATTGCGACTGTCAATCCCTGCAAGGCAAGTCAGAGCCACCAGACTATCGGCGGTACGTGTCAACCTGGCGCAGGCTCGGCGCGCATTAGCACGGTCATTACGTAGCGAGAAAATGGTCGCGCGCGTCAGCCAAACCTGCGGATCGTTCGGATCAAGCTGGATGGCACGGTCAAGTAATATCATGGCCGCGGCGAACTGGTGTTGATTCTGGAGGGTAATGGCCTGCAGCACGAGCACCGGCTCCGGAGCGTTACGGTCGCGCAGCCAGGGAAGCAGCGCCGCTTGCGCGTAGGCGACGAACCGTGGGTCACCGCCAGCGCGCCCCATCTGCAGATACGCTCGGGCGAGTTCCAGAGTGGCCGCAAGGTCTTTCGGATTTTCGGCTACGGTGCGCCGCAGAGGCGCCAACCGATCGAGCGCACTGCGCGCGGCTACGCTTTCGAGCACGATACTGTCATCGGTGGGAACGTACGGCAGCGCGCCGGCTCGCACGCCCCATAGGCACAGCGCAAATAGCACCCATGGCCGGCGAGAGGTGGCGCGGGCTTTTGGCCCGCGCCACCCTGCTGGGGTTTTGTCTCCCGTCATGGACGGTCCCAAGCGCTTAGTCTGCGACTCCGTTCGGTGAACCGGGGAACGGCACTTGCAGGTAAGGGAAGTTGTCGAGATAAGTGTCCGTCGCCGCTATGGCTCCAGTGACGTGCCGATGCGCGGCGTCCGGCCCGGCCGCTCGCGCGCCGTCCGTATACGGGATTCCATTGTTCGGATCACTGGTCTGCGAACCACAGTTGCCGATTGCGCCACAGAGAGCACCCATGGCGACTCGCAGCGCAATGTCCACGACGTCATCATACGGCCGGCGCCCGTTGGGGAAACCGGCGACATCGCCTCCGAGCACGCCCAGATCGTTTTGCGATGCCGGCGGTGTTACTGCGACGGCGGTATTTAGCCGCAACATCTCCGATGGAGTGACCTTGAGCGGCTGATTCAGTCCCTTGACCCCGGTCAGGAAGGCCGTGACCAAGTCGTTGCGCGGTGACTGTGGCACCTGGGCGGCACTTCCAAAGAGCGCGTTCAGCAGGACCGGTAGCGAAGGATTGGTCACGTAATTTATGAACTGCCCATCGCCGCTTGGCTGGCTGGCGTTGAACTTGTTTTTGTCCGGCAAGCCTATGATGACCTCATTGACCAGCGGCATTCCCAATCTGGAGACCTGCCTCCAGCCGCCGTCCTTGGCCTGCGGCACACTCGCTGTGGTCCAGGCTCCGATCACCGGATCGTTGCCACGGATCAGACAGCTCTTCGGCACTTCCAGTGCAATTGAGGTCACGTTTTTATCGCTTATCGTATTGGGTTCCGCATCGCGCGCGCCCGCCGGATTGGTGTTTACCAGGTCAAAAATCTCACCGAGGTTGACGACAAATCCGTCCTTGCGCTGACCGACGAAGACGCGGCCGGCTTTCGCGCAGCCGGGAATCGTAATGTCGTAAACGAAATGCGCGGCATACGCGCTGTAGTTCGCGATGGACTTCTTGCCGATGTTGTCAATCGGCTTGTAGAAGGTGCTGCCACCCATCGTGGCGTTGCCGATGGCCTGCACCATGCCCGTATTCGGGTCGCCACTCACGAGCTCCAACGTGTAACTCTGCGTAAGGTTGAGGTTGCGGCCACTGGCAAAGACGGGGCCGATATTGATCAATGGCACGGCCACGTTCTTGCCGTTGGCATTGACCGTGAGGTTCTTGTAAGTGTTGGTAAAGTGAAACCTGAAAGTCATCTCAGGCTTTGCGTCCCCGTTGTTATCCACGTGGATCTGGTACAGGGCGGTCGGATCGAGTGAGAAGTAGTTAGGGCCGCCGTATGAGTCCTGTAGCGGGACGTAGTTGGCAATCAAAGTAACGTAGTCGCTTCGGCCTGGCTCGTAACTGCGAAACATGTAGAAATCGGTCCCATCCACTCTAGGCATGCCGGCGACCAGGGGCGCCTCCCGGTGGCTGGAAGCTAACGCGATTACGGGCAAAGTGGCTGTCGCCGCAACCATGCCCATCCAAAAGCCATATCGATTCATGATTTGTGTACTCCCGAAGAGATGTGAGGTTGTTCACCCCCTACTACGGAGTAGCTCGCACTTTGGATGCATAGCTTCAGATGGACAGCTAGCTGCGAAGCTCGCTGATCTTAATTGTCTAATTGTCTGATTTTGTTGGCCTAGCGTGCCATCGGACGGATGCCGGCACTGCAGGGGCTGACGACTCGATCGCCGCAACGCTTCAGTTTTTTTGAAGACTCATTCAGATCTCGCGTTTGCTGGTGGGATGCCATAGCACAAGACTAGACAACATGAACCAGGCGAGGAATCCGCTCATGAAAGCATTCAATTTGGTCATTCTACCTGCCGGCCTACTGCTGGTCGTCGGCCTCTTCGCGGGCATCTATTACGATGCCCGGCACGGAGTTGCCGACTACCACGGTGAGGCCGTCACCGCACTCCCCGCGCACAGATAGACCGATGAAAGCTCTATTCATTCACTTGGTCGGCCGTGTGCTGGTCTTAGGACGCAGCCTGGGTCCATACGCCGCTATCGAGTTGCTCCTGCCCGGTGGGAGCATGCTGGCGCTGCTCTACTGGTGGCATCGCCGTCGCAAGCGCCAGATGCGCTTCGCCCGTCTTACGATGGCAAGCTCCGTTGGACTTTAGTCAAACGCCCTAACGGATCGTTTGGCTCTAGCCGCGCAAGGTCATCGAGCTAAATTTTCTCATTGGGGTTGCCAGACCCCATCACTACCATTGAGTGCCCGGTGTTTTCTTCCAGCATCGGGGCATCGGTCACGAGCAACGTGGTGCCGGGTTCCAGCAGCGGGAACAGTAGCTTTGCAAAGTCTTGGGGCAATCGCATGCGGTCACCGACCACCGCCCCGAGCTGATTGACCATGGAACCGCCGTATCCCGGCATCGGCACTTCCATCCAATTGCGCGCCGCTGCGCCCCTGAGCAGCACGCTCTCGCCGGTTCCCTGGCCTCCCTTGACGATGAACGCGTGCGTCCCCACGGGGGTACCCAAATCGCCACTAACCGAGATACGGGTGCGCCCAATCTCAATGCCGTTGCGCAGCACAATCATGCGCTGATCCGAGAAGCTCATCATCATTGATACGGGACCGTCGGGAGACAACTCGGGCTTCCAACGCCACTTTTCGCCCGCGGCGAGGCGAGATTGAATGTCCAACTCGCCAGAGCTCGCACTGATTGGTACCAGCGCACCTGGGTGGTCCACATCGGCCGGCGCTGTATGAGCGTTGACGATGACGACCGTCATCCCTAGGTGAGTGACCCCGAAAAGATCGTCGGCGAATTGCGACGGCAGGTGCACACAGCCATGCGATTCTGGGTAGCCTGGAAGGCCGCCGGCGTGCAGTGCGACCCCGTCCCAGGTTAGCCTCTCCTGATACGGCATCGGCGCCTCGTTGTATTTTGACGAGTGGTGATCCTTGTCCTTCTGCAGAATGGTAAATATTCCCGTTGGCGTAACGTGACCTGGCTTGCCCGTGCTCACCGTCGTGTAGCCAATCTCGATGCCATTCCGATAAACGTAGGCACGCTGCTCGTCCAGGCTCACGATGACAACGATAGGGCCGTCCGGAGCTACCTCTGGCGCCCAGACGAATTCTCCGGGCTTGAGGGCGTCTGGGGGTGTCCCGTGGGATCGAGAATCCTTGGCTCCCCAAAAGGGCAGCGCGAACGCACTGGCAGTCGCCAGTAGCAGCATTGAAACAGCAACGAACCTGCGCACCATGCGATTCCCCCCTTTCAGACGCAAGAATGCATCTGTTCCCGCGGACGTTTCAAATGGCGAACGGTCGCGCGGATCTGAAATCTACGTTTTTTTGCGGCTGCTCGGCAAATTCTGCAGCCATTTCTCGGCGTCCGGAACCGATGAACACACCGCAACACGCAGGAAACGGTTGACCGCCACGTCCTCCGCAAACTTCATTAGATCGCCTTCAGCGTTCACGTCCACGTAGGCAATGGCGTCAATCTGACCCAAAGCCCGAACGGTTTCCTCCGACACAATGCGGTAGACATCAACAATGCCGAGGCGCGGCCCTTCAAGTCGCTCCTCGACCAACACCCGCAAACACTTGCGCGCCCAGCACTCTTGCTGAATCTGCCGGAGATAGCTCCGCACATTCTCGGCGGTGTTTTCGCCGGAAACGACGGCATGCAGATAGGTCGGCTTCTGCGCGAATGCTACTGTTACCGCCATGACACGCTCCGATGGCCGACCTAGAGCCAACCTCAACATTCACGATCTCGAAAGCTCGTCCAATGGGCTGCTCCCCTTGACTCAGACTTTACCCGCCGCGGCATGGACAGCACAAATCGCCTCAGCTAGAACAGGATCAGTACCGGAGACCGCCTCTGATCCCCTATTCATCAAAGAGAATATCTTTCCGGACTTCGCCTGGCCAGGCGCGTAGCCTATGGCCAATGCCAGCACCTGACCAATACGCCCAACGGAATCGACCGGCCATCCGTTGCACCGACCTTAACGTAAAGTTCCGCCGGCGAATAATCGACAAGCGGATCGCGCTGGCCGGCATCGTTGCCATACCGCTAGCGGTTGGCGCAGTGCCTCTGCAAGCGCGGCAAAGTTCGGACTTATTGATCCGGCACGTCACCGTGGTGGACGTCGAGCACGCGCGCACATTAGCCGACCAAGCGGTGGCAACGCTCGGCGACACTATAGTCGCCGTGGGCAAAGATGCTGACGTCGCCGCGCAATGGCGGCCCAAACACACTGTGGATGGCCGGGGGCGCTACCTCACCCCGGGCCTCTGGGATATGCACGTGCACTTCGGCGGCGGCCGCGAACTCATCGATGAAAACAAAGCGCTTTTACCGCTCTATATTGCTTACGGCATAACCACCGTACGTGATTGCTCAGGTGATCTGGCCCAGGAGGTTCTCTCGTGGCGAGGTGCGATTGCGGCCGGCACCCTGCTCGGACCCACCCTGCTGAGTTCCGGCCCGAAGATCGAGGGTATCCACCCCGTCTGGAAAGGAACGCTTGAGACCGGTTCGCGTGCCGATGTGGACGCGGCAATTGTGCGTCTCAAGGATCTGCAGGTCGATTTCGTCAAGATCACCGACAACACGCTCGATCCGCAGCTTTTTCTGTACGCAGTCGGCCGCGCCCGCGCGGCCGGATTTAAAGTTTCTGGTCATATCCCAATGGCGTTGACCGTTCATCAGGCGGTTGAGGCCGGCATCAGCTCGATCGAGCACCTTGACTATGCGTTCAAGGCGGGCGCTAAGGATGAGGCGGCCATCGCCAGCGATTTTGCCGCCGGCCGCATCGATCGGAATGCGCAGGAGGCGCGCATCGACGCAGGGTTCGATGAGAGCACGGCGATGAGCTCGTACCGTGAATTCGCCCAGCGGGGCGTGTACGTGACACCGACGTTAAACGGCTCGCGCATTCTCGCCTACCTGGACCGAGATAAGCACAGCCAGGATGAATATCTAGCCTACATTGGACCGGGACTGCGCAAGACTTACGACTGGCGAATTCAAAGGGCCGCACAGGCCGACGCCAAGGCTATCGAGCAGCGCCATGCCCACTATGAGCATATGGCCGCAATTCTCCCGCTGCTGCAACGGGCCGGGGTAACCATAATGGCCGGTACCGATGCGGGGTTCCTCAATTCCTTCAACTATCCCGGTGTCGGCCTGCACGATGAGCTCGCGCTGTATGTCGACAAAGGGCTTACTGCGCCGCAGGCACTTGCTGCGGCAACGCGGGCTGGGCCGGCATGGTTTGGAATGCTCGACCAGTTCGGCTCCATCTCCGCGGGGCGGCGAGCGGATCTGCTGCTGCTCAACGCCAATCCGCTGGATGACATCCGCGCCACGCGCTCAATTCGCGCCGTTATCTTGCGCGGTACGCTCTTCGATCGATCCGCGCTCGACCGCCTGCTTGAGGACACACGCGGCAAAGTAGCAGCGTGGAATGCAAAAGCACCGTAAGATCTTTGTCTCCGGCGCTGCTCTCAGGGATTTTCTTTTGAGGAGTCGTAGACGACCTTGCCATGAAACAAGGTCATCTCGCACTTCGCATCCTTGAGCTCCGCAGGCGCTATGGAATAGAAATTCCGATCCCAGACGGCGATATCCGCCTCCTTACCTGATTCCAGAGAACCAATTTTGTCCTCCAGGAACAGCTGGCGCGCGGCGGCGGCCGTGTAGGCGCGCAGCGCCGCATGCGCATCGACGGACTCGGCGGTCCCGAAGGGATGCAATCCATAGGTTCCCTTCAGCGTCTCCCGCTGAGCTGCCGCCCATAGACCGTAGCGCGCCGCCACCGGCGTGACAAAGAAGTCTGAGCCCCCGGTCCACTGCACCCCGCGGGCGAGCAGCGTCTTGAACGGCTCGAGACGACCCATCCGATCGGGGCTCAGATTGGCCGCGTAGTTATCGCCGATCCACCAGATGAACGGTGGCTGCATCTCAGGCACCCCGGCATCGTACCGGCGCTGCAGCATCGCCATGACCTCGATCGCATGGTCGGTTGGGAGATTGGCATGAATGATCGAGTGCCGCAGGCCGCGCGTCGGCTTCTCGCGCAGCACGGTCGCGTAGGTGTCGACCACCCAATCGATCGCCCGCTCGCCGATGGCATGGGTTCCGACGTTGACGCCCGCACGATGCAGTAGGCGCACCATGTCCCGGTAGACATTCGGGTCCTCGGCCGGATAGCCGTAGTTGCCGTGATCGATCTCGGTCTGATTCTTCCTCCATTCCGCATACGTCCAGGCGGTGCGCGCCGAGCCGCTCCCGTCCATGAAGATCTTGGCGCCACAAGAAAGTAGGCGTCCGTCGCCTAGCGACTGTGGCGGGCGCGGCAGACCCTGGATGATCTTGAGCGCCTTCTGCGCAGAGGCGACGCTCGCCCCGGCGTCCCAGAGCACGCAAACATGGACAGTCAGCTCTCCGGTATCCAGGAGCGAGCGATACGCATCCCACATCGGTTGCGTGTCGTCGGGATCCTTGAACGCGGTCATCCCCTCGCGGTGCAGGGCCTGGATCATCCTGCGGATTCCGGCCCGCCACTGCTCGGGTGTCGGCGCTGGGATTAGTTTATTCACGAGCCCCTGGGCGCTTTCTTTCAGCACGCCCGTGGCCGCACCGGTGCCGTTGCGGTCGATGGTTCCGGCGGCAGGATTCGCGGTATCCGCGCCTATCTTCCCCAACCGCAGCGCGTAGCTATTGGCGACACCATAGTGCCCGGTGGTGTGCTCGAGCCACACGGGATTATCGGGCGCGACGGCGTCCAGATCGGCGGCCAGGACGTAGCGGTGCTCAGTGAGCTTGCCCTCATCCCAGCCGTGCCCCTGGATCCACTCCCCCGCCTTGAGCTGCGCCGCCTTCTCCTTCACCCGTCGCACGATCTCGGCCACACTCGTGGCGTCGCCGAGATCAATCGCATTGATCTCCGCAACACCGCCATCGGCGATATGCACATGCGTGTCGATCAAGCCTGGGGTCGCCGTCCTCCCGTGCAAATCGACGACCGTCGTTCGCGGATCTGCCAAAGCCAGGATTTCTTTATCAGTGCCGACCTTGAGCACCTTGCCGTCGCGGATGGCGATCGCCTGAGCAATCGTGTCCCGAGAATCGACCGTCAGGACGTTGCCGTGCGCCAGGATAAGATCCGGGGCACCGGACGAACGCACCGGGGCCGCGCCAATTTCTGGTGGCGCCAGGAGCGCCGCCAGAGCCACCAGACAAACGCTTTCCCAATGCGTCCTGAGATTCATGTTTTCCCCCGCTTGCTGCCCGTAGCCATGCATTTGAGTGCTGGGCCTTCGAGCCCGAGAGATTAGTGCACCGCCTTTGCACCCTGCAAGCAAGGCGAAGGCAAAGCTGCGGCAACCGGAGTTCCCAACCGACGGGACTTTCGGGATGGTTATACTCAGCCGAACGACGCGAATTGCAAATAGGGAGTTCACACGATGTCGAGCGCAGTCGCCGGGCCCTGCGATTCTGAGATTGCTAGCACTGCACTACCCTGCAGCACCTCATATCCCCGCGCGACTCTGACCGCCACCATTCTCGGATCGAGTCTGGCATTCATCGACGGCTCAGTCGTGAACGTCGCGCTGCCTGCGATGGCAGGTGATCTCGATGCCAGCTCTGCACAACTCTCCTGGACCATCAATGCGTATCTTCTGCCGCTCGGAGCACTGATTTTATTGGGCGGCGGCGCCGGAGATTTTTTCGGGCGGCGGCGCTTGTTTCTGATTGGGCTCAGCGTCTTCACTCTGGCATCGATTCTGTGTTTTGCCGCACCCAGTCTCGGCTGGCTGCTGGCGGCCCGCTGCGTGCAGGGACTGGGTGCGGCGCTGCTTATGCCCAACAGCCTGGCCATTCTCGGATCTGCATACACCGGTGAGGCGCGCGGCCGGGCGATTGGCGTCTGGGCCGCCGCTGGAGCAATTGCCGGCGCGCTCGGGCCGCTGCTCGGTGGCTGGCTCGTCGACACAATTGGCTGGCGAATGATTTTTCTCATAAATGTGCCCATTGCTGCCGCCGCGGCCTACCTAACGTGGGCATATGTCGCCGAGAGCCAGGACCGCCATCGATCGCCCTCGCTCGACTGGGCGGGTGCGGGCCTCGCGACGATGGCACTGGGCCTCCTCACCTGGTCGCTGACGGCTGCGGCCACCGCAAGTGCCGCGGCGAGCTGGCCCTGGCTCACTGCGGCAACCGGGATTGTCATGGTCGGCGCGTTCCTGTGGGTGGAGCGGGTGCGCGGTCAGCACGCGCTCATGCCACTGGCAATGTTCGGGACGCCCATCTTCGTAGGCCTAACACTTCTAACGTTCTTTCTTTACGGCAGTCTCAGCGGACTCATGGTACTGCTGCCCTACCTTTTGATCCGCGCGGCGCACTACTCGGCGATCGCGGCCGGCGCGGCACTGCTCCCGCTGCCCATCGTGATTGGCCTCGGTTCACCGCTGATGGGAGCGCTGACTGCACGCATCGGCGCAAAGCTGCCCCTGGTAATCGGCGCGGCGGTGGTTGCTGCAGGGCTCGCGCTGTATGGGCGTGTTGGCATTGGCCGGATGGATTATTGGACCGATATCCTGCCCGCCACCTTATTGGTGTCAACCGGGATGGGAATCTGCGTTGCGCCTCTGACCACAACTGTGGTTGCCTCCGTCGACGTAAGTCATGTAGGCGTCGCCTCCGGCGTCAACAACGCCGTGGCTCGCATTGCCGGCCTGATCGCCACCGCATTGCTGGGATTCGTGTTCGTGCTGCAGGGATCCGCCGAGACGTTCGCCTCGGGGTTTCGCATAGCGGCCCTTATCGGTGCGGCATCGGCTGCGATTGCCAGCGCTTGCGCGCTTCTGTTTGTGACTGATAGCGCCGCTTACGGGTCTCCGCACCGCAGGCGGACAAATGTGGTCTAACCACAACTCTAGGACGGCAGTCCTCCGGACGCCGACCGACCCGTCACTTTAATTGCTCACCGTCAATAGAAGACCAATCTGAATGCGAGGTGATCCTACAGAGCGGCGGGTGTTGCGCTGTTAGCTTGCTGCACCAGAGGTTGGAGGTGAGCCATGTCAATCAGCAACGCTATAGCCAGTGTCGCCGTGAAAGATCTGAAGTCCGCGTCTCAGTGGTACGAAAGGCTGTTTGGTCGGCCGCCCGATTCCAGGCCGATGCCAGAACTGGCCGAGTGGAAGTTCGAGCGCGGCGGCTGGTTGCAGGTTTACCAGCTTCCCGAGCGCGCCGGTAACGGATCTGTGACCTTGGCAGTGAATGGACTTGATCAGCAGATCAGCGCGCTCAGGCGCACCGGAATGGACGTGGGCGAACCCATGCGCAACACCAAGGCGAATGTCGTCATGATCAAGGATCCGGACGGCAACAGCATCGCACTGGCCGAGGCGCTCGATCCGGCCATGGCGAAATAGTCCATCAAGCCGAGGATATTTACAGGCATTTAATGCAGCGCCAGACTGCAGATCGCGCGCCTTGGCCACTGCTTCCAGGGCTACCGAAACCGTGGGTTACGTCCCGTAATACGGTCTGAGAACCTGAGTGCGGTCACTCGCGTGACTGCAGGCATTTCCGCCGGTACTTTGGGAGGTAGACGTTGGAATGCCTGCCTCTCCGCAATGGTCTGCGTTGAAGCCGCAGTTTCTTCGGCGTAGATTACAAATCAAGAATAATCAGTGCCGCGCGGAGTTCACACGTGAAGGCTCGTGCAATAGCGATCATGCTCGGCACCCTGCAGCTTTTGGCCTGCTCCAAACACGGACAACAGGACGCTGCTGGTAACGCAACCTCACCGACAAACACGCCTAATTCTGTTCCCGGAGCCGCTCCCTGGTCAGGCCACGTCCTGCGCGGGGACGATACCGAGTCACTTAGAAGCTATCTTCGGACCGTCCAGGAGGTAAAGGCCAAAGTTTTCGAGGTGCAGTGGAATCCCGCAACGGTGGCGATCGACCGCGAGGCCGCAATCCGATCATTGCGCCGGGTCAGCCGCGACGGCGTGACATTTGTATTTTCGGCGGATGAACCCGCGGTTCGTAACCTAAAGCCGGGCAGCATCATGTGGGTGCGTGATCTTGCGCTGCGGAAGGTCTCTGCGGTCGATACCCAAGGCGGATTGATTACGGTACGAACTGGCGTAGTAAGCCTCAACGAGGCGATGCCAAATGCGCACATTGAGTTTGAGGCCCCGGTACCGGTAAAGAATTTCCTGCTGTCGCACCGCGAATTCCCCGCGACCGCTGCCAGCCCGCCCGCTTCATCGATCCCGCACCGCAGCTACGAATTCGTGCCCGCGCTCTACACCGTCCCTCCTCCGGGAAGCACGCCGGGCTCAGGCTCTGCGCCAAATGCGGGCGCGCATCCCGGGGTGGGCGCACCTAACTCAGGCAGTACTCCCGGAACTGGCGCACCCAATGCCGGCAATACACCGGGTACACCCGGTGGCGGAGCGCCCACTACGGGCAGCTCGCCCGGCGGCGCGCCCAATGCCGGCAACTCTCCGGGAATACCCGGCGGAGGGGCGCCGAAT
>Ga0068863_100006690_pt1 | contig 11311 bp, 9 predicted proteins | sample KBSSwiS62_FD_66596 | JGI IMG/M metagenome (GOLD analysis project Ga0068863, IMG submission 66596) | Switchgrass rhizosphere microbial communities from Kellogg Biological Station, Michigan, USA - KBS Switchgrass S6-2 | ecosystem: Host-associated > Plants > Roots > Rhizosphere > Soil ...
AGAGCCGTGTATTTTGTGTGTGGGTCCGGTCGCCTGAGTGTCGGCGCACAAAAGTAGCCCACCCTTGTAGAAAAAGCCGGCGGCAATGGTCATATCGCGCTCCCGATGCCGCTGGGGTCTTTTGATGAACTGCTCAGGCCGTAGCGGGGGCCTAAGCATACTTCGGGCCACCTTGCCCGCGCAAGCATAGCGGCCAAATTGAAACTAGACCACTACCTAGGGCTTGACGCGCACCGCGATCCCTGGTTGAGCAGCCTCGCAGGCGCCAATCGGGCGCGCAGTCACGCCGGCGCGGGACAAACAGACCGCCACCTCGTCCGCCGAGGCCGCATCCGCCGCAATCAGCAGACCTCCAGAGGTTTGTGGGTCGTACAAGACGATTTCGTGGAGGCGGTCGACGTCCGGCTCCACATGCGTGGACGGCGCGAAATGCTCCTGATTCGAACCCATCCCGCCCGAGCGGTTGAGTTCGGCAATGTCCAGCACTCCCGAAAACAGCGGCACGCCACCGGCGCCAATGACGATCGTGACGCCGCTCGCCCGCGCCATTTCCGTCGCGTGTCCGATCAGGCCGAAGCCGGTCACATCAGTGCACGCGTGGACAGCACCAGCGTCCAGCCTCTGGAGGGCTTCGGCGGCGCCTCGATTCAACTTCTGCATCGATCGGACGGCTTCGGCAGCCAGCGCGGACCCGACGCGATCGAACTTGATGGCCGTCCCGACAATTCCAGTTCCCACTGGTTTCGTCAGGAACAGGACGTCGCCGGGGCGTGCCCCGGCGTTCGACAGGATGCGCGACGGATCGATCGCGCCGGTCACTGCATAGCCGAACTTGATCTCGCGATCCTGAACAGTGTGGCCGCCGAGGAGCGAGACGCCCGCCTCGCGCAGTTTGTCAAAGCCGCCGCGAAAGATGGCGCGGATCGTCTCCGGCTCCAGATCGTCTTTCGGGAAGGCAGCGATGGCCAGCGCGGTCAGCGGCCGTCCACCCATCGCGTAGATGTCGGACGTCGCGTTAGCGGCCGCGATCTGGCCGTACACGAACGGGTCGTCGACGATTGGCGTGAAGAAATCAACGGTCTGCACGAGCGCCGGTCCCCCCTCCCACCGGTACACACCCGCATCGTCCGCGGTCCTGAAGTCGATGAGGACACGGTCGTCGGTCGGCGCGGGGATGTCACTCAGCACCTGAGCGAGCTCGCCTGCGGCGAGTTTGCTCGCTCAACCGGCGCAGGAGACCATTTGCGTCAGACGCTTGGCCACTTCTCTCCTTTCGCTACCTGAATCGGGATTCGAGGTTCAGGTTCGGAATCGCGGACGGACGAATCCCGAATCCAGAGTCCCGTCATCGTTCAGTCAACTGCTCGTAGATCCGAATCAGCTCCTCCTCGGATCCGAAATCGATTTCGATGCGGCCGCGCGTGCCGCGGCGGACGATGCGCACGCGAGTGCCGAGCAGAAACTTCAACTTGTCTTCAGCCGCACGGGTGTGAACGTCGACGGGCGGCGCCGCCGCGGGTGTGCGATCCGCGCCGCCGCCTTCGGCGGCGTTCTTGACGAGCGATTCGGTTTCGCGGACCGACAGGCTTCGCGCGATGATGTCGCGCGCGACGCTGCGCTGCTTTCCTTCGTCGGTGAGGGCGAGTAACGCGCGGGCGTGGCCCATCGACAGGCGGCCGGTGGCGACCTCGGTGCGGATTTCTTCCGGCAGCTTCAGGAGGCGGAGGAAATTCGCCACTGACGCGCGATCCTTGCCGACGGCGCTCGCGATGTCCTCCTGCTTCAGGTGAAACTCGTCGGCGAGCCGCCGGTAAGCGAGGGCCTCTTCAATCGGGTTGAGGTTCTCGCGCTGGACGTTCTCGATGAGGGCCATCTGCAGCAGCGATCGCTCCTGTCCCGGCGCGACATCGCGGACGGCGATCGGCACGCGCAGCAGGCCGGCGAGCTTCGCGGCGCGCCAGCGCCGTTCGCCGGCGATGATCTGGAACCGATCGCCTACCCGCCGCACCACGATGGGCTGGATGACGCCGTTGGTCTTGATCGACTGCGCGAGCTCCTGGAGCCTGGCCTCGTCGACGTGCCCGCGTGGCTGGAATTCATTCGGGGCAAGGCGGTCGATGTCGGTCTCGACGGTGGCGGTCGGCCGTGGTGGCGGCAGATCCGGAATCAGCGCGCTGAGGCCTTTACCGAGTGCGGGACGTTTTTCCATGGTGATCATGTCGAACGCAATGCGCGCGAGGATCGCCAAGAAAGACTTGGCGTTGCGGTCTGTGCGGACGTTGCGTTCATTGTCGGTGTCAGCTGACTGCAGCCGCGGATCGTTCGATGACTTCGCGCGCGAGTGCGCGATAGGCTTCGGCGCCGCGAGACTTCGCGTCGTAGAGGATGACCGGCATGCCGTGGCTCGGCGCCTCGCCGAGGCGCACGTTGCGCGGGATGACGGTGCGAAAGACTTTCTCCTTGAAAAAATTCCTGACGTCGCTCGCGACCTGCTGACCCAGGTTCGTGCGCTCGTCGAACATCGTGAGCAGGACGCCGTCGATGTCGAGCCCGGGGTTGAGGGCCGCGCGGACGCGGCGCATCGTGCCGACGAGATCGGCGAGACCTTCGAGCGCGAAGTACTCGCAGTGCAGCGGAATCAGCACCGCGTCCGCGGCGACGAGCGCGTTGAGCGTGAGGAGTCCGAGCGAGGGCGGACAGTCGATGAAGATGTAGTCGTAGCGGTCTCGCAGTGGATCTACCAGCGCGCGCAGCCGTTCCTCGCGCCCATTCAGGGTGACCATTTCGATTTCGGCCCCGGTGAGGTTGCGCTCGGCGGGGATAAGGTGGAGCCGGTCGATGGTCGTGCTGATGATGAATGGGGCCGCGTCGGTTGTCGGCTCGAGGGATGTGAGCGCGTTGTAGACGGTCCCGGCTTCCGACGCGCGCCCTTTCTGGCCGACACCGCTCGTCAGGTTGCCTTGGGGGTCGACGTCCACCAACAGAACGTTTCGATCGGCTAGCGCCAGGGAGGCCGCTAGATTGATGGTGGTCGTCGTCTTTCCGACGCCGCCTTTTTGATTGGCAACGGCTACGATACGGGCCACAGTTCTTGGGCTGATACCCTATTTGTAACGATCTGCGTCAGGAATCTCTGCGAGGATACGCAGCCGTGCGCAGGCGGTCAATCATTTTGTTCCACGTGGAACACTCGCACGAAGCTCTTCAAGACCAGCTCAGCTGAGGTAGTGCGCACGAACTCTTGTGGCCTGAATGCTTTGTGAGCGAGCACACCGGGGTTGCCGAAAAACAGTAGGTGCCCACCAACCCGAAGGAGACGAGCCGACTCGTCAAGCAAGGTTCGATCGGCACGAACCGCACGAACCGTGATGAGATCCACCGCCGGAGTCGGCGTCGGCAGCTCTTGGAAGCGCATGTTCGCGACCTCGGTTCCCGCCAGTTTCAGCGCCCGGATCACTTCACGCAGGAATGCCGCCTTTCGAGTCTTCGACTCGACCAGCGTCAGGGAAAGTGACGGGCGAACCATCTTCAACGGAAGTGCTGGAGATCCGCCGCCCGAGCCGAGATCGAACCAGGTTCCTGGAACGTCGGGGATGAGCTCGGCAGCCAACAGCGGCTCGATGAACAGCCGGTCGAACGTCGCGTCGGTAGGAGTCTGTAACGGTAGGGCAGTGAGGTTGATCTTGACGTTCCATTGCGCCAGCAGGCGATAGTACGTCTCGAGGGGTGCGAGCACCTCTTCCGGCGCGCGGACTCGAACCCTGCGAGCGCGTCTCGACAGGCGCTCCCTGAATTCGCGAGACGTCACTCGGCGAGCTTACAACCTATTCGGAGACAAGCGTCCGACGTACGCCCCCAACACCGCAACGGCGGCAGGGGTCATTCCGGGAATCCGCAACGCCTGTCCGAGCGTGTCCGGCCGGATCTGTGTCAGCCGTTGAACCGCCTCTGTCGACAGGCCGGGCACACGGTGAAACGGGAAGCCCAAAGGAATCCGGCGCTCTTCGTCCCGGAGCGACCGCGCGACATCGCTCTCCTGTCTCCTGAGATAACCACTATATTTTACAATAGTTTCCACGGATTCTACATCGAGCGCCGCGGCCCGCGCGTCGCTTTCGAAGCGCGGCAGACAACCGCCGGAAATGAGGTCGTGCAAACGCACAGCGGGGCGCTTCAGGAGTTGCGCCGCGGTTATACGATCGCCTGACGGGGCACGAACCGTCGTTTCGTCAAGCGTGACGAGATTGCGGTCGAACCGGCCTTTACGTTCAGCGAAGCGTTCCCAGCGCTCGTCACCGACCAGCCCCGCGGTCCGTCCCTTTGGCGTCAGCCGCAAGTCCGCGTTATCGATGCGCAGCAGTAGTCGATGTTCCGCTCGCGAGGTGAACATCCGGTACGGCTCGAGACAGCCTTTCGTGATCAGGTCGTCAACGAGAATGCCGATGTAAGCCTCGTCGCGCCGCAGCTCCAGACCTTCACGACCGATGGCGCGATGCGCCGCGTTGATGCCCGCGACAAGCCCCTGCGCTGCAGCTTCCTCGTAGCCCGACGTGCCATTGATCTGCCCCGCGAAGAAAAGGCTCTTGATCCGCTTTGTCTCGAGCTGACGCGTGAGCTCCGTTGGCTGCACGAAGTCGTACTCCACCGCGTAGCCAGGGCGCAGCATCACCGCCTCCTCGAGGCCCGGCAACGCGTGCACCAGCTCGACTTGCACGTCGCGCGGCAGCGACATCGAGAATCCGTTGACGTAGATCTCGCGTACGTCGACACCCTCCGGCTCGAGAAAAATCTGATGCCGTTCCTTGTCTGGGAAGCGGACGATCTTGTCCTCGAGCGACGGACAGTATCGCGGTCCAATGCCGCGAATCTGCCCGTTGAACAGCGGGGAGCGATCGATATTGGCGCGCACCAGGTCGCGCACGCGATCGTTGGTGTGGAGCAGGTGACAGTCGATCTGCGGCCGATCGATCGGCGCCGACAGAAACGAAAACGGCACAGGCGGTGTGTCGCCGGGCTCGCGCATGAATCGACCCTCGGCGACGTGGCGTTCGAAGTCGATGCTGCTCCGATCCAGGCGCGGCGGCGTACCGGTTTTCAGACGACCGCACTCGAAGTCGTGGGATTTGATCGACTCGGCGAGCGCGCAGGACGGCGGCTCGTCCGCTCGCCCCGCCGCGTGCTGTTCCGGACCGATGTGAATCAGTCCGTTGAGAAACGTGCCCGTGGTAATGACCAGCGCGCGACAGCCGTAGGCATCGCCATCTTCCATGGCCAGACCGACCAGCCGGCCGTGCTCGACCAGAAGTCGTCCCGCCTTACCGATCAACCAATCGATGTTGGGCTCGGCGTCGAGCGCGGACTTCACCCAGCGGCCGTAAACCTTTTTGTCGGCCTGCGCGCGCGGCGACCAGACCGCCGGCCCGCGGCTGCGGTTGAGCAGCTTGAACTGGATGGCCGTCGCGTCGATGGCGCGCCCCATCAGCCCGCCGAGCGCATCGATCTCGCGCACGAGATGGCCCTTCGCAGTGCCGCCGATGGCCGGATTGCAGGGCATGTGCGCGACCGTGTCGGTTGACAGGGTGCACAGGCCCACGTGCGCGCCGAGCCGCGCCGCCGCGTACGCCGCCTCGCAGCCCGCATGCCCGGCACCTATCACGATAACGTCAAACTCGCTCTTCACGGCGTCGCCTCTGTGTCCTCTGGAGCCCTCTGTGTCCTCTGTGCATGCGCCTACTTGCCTACGCAGAAGCGCGTAAAGATATGCGCCAGCAACTCCTCCGACGTGCGCCGTCCGGTGATCTCTTCGAGCGCCGCGCGTGCGTCCTGGAGGTCCGCCAGCACGAACTCCTCCGGCATCGCGCCCGTGTCGGTCGTCGAGGCCAAGCGCGCTCGCTGCAGCGCCAAGTGCGCGCGCTCGACGAGCGCGACGTGACGCACGTTTGCAATGTCCGCTCGCTCGCGCTTCGCGTCCGCGTCGAGAACACGCCCCAGACGCTCGCGCAACTGCGGCAGACCGTCCCCGGTTCGAGCGGACACGGCAATCACTCCCGCGACAGCGCCCGTGTCCGACGGCGACGATACGTCGATCTTGTTCCTCACGATCAACCTGTTGGCGCCACCTGGCTCAGGTACGTTGTCGTCGTCGATCACGTGGACGATCGCGTCCGCCACCGCAACGGCCTGTCGAGATCGTTCGACGCCTTCGATCTCCGCCGGATCAGTCGCTTCGCGCAACCCCGCGGTGTCGACGAGCGTCAATCGAAGGCCGTCGAGATCCAGCGTTTCGGTGACGAGATCGCGCGTCGTCCCTGGACGATCGGTCACGATGGCGCGGTCAGCGCCAAGCAGCGCATTGAAGAGACTCGACTTCCCGACGTTCGGGTTGCCAACGATGGCGACCTGGAGTCCTTCGCGAACGAGCCGCCCGCGACGAGCGCCGGTCAGCAGCGCGCCGGTTTGCGCGAGGAGGTCGTCGAGCGCGCGCGCCAGCGCGCCTGGTTCGACGAAGTGATATCCCTCCTCTGGAAAATCGACGGACGCTTCGAGGCGTGCGATGAGATCGAACAGGCCCGCATCGATGCTGGCGATCGCGCGCGTGAGCGTACCTTCCAGCTGATCGAATGCCGTTCTCGCCTGCAGCGGGGTGACCGCATCGATCAGATCGGCGACCGCCTCGGCCTGCATCAGGTCGATCCGGCCGTTGAGAAACGCGCGGAGCGTGAATTCGCCTGGCTGGGCCGCGCGCGCTCCGCGATCGATGGCCGCGGCGACGATCGCGCGCAGGATGACCGGGCTCCCATGTGCGCTCACCTCGACGACGTCGTCTCCGGTGTACGACGCGGGCGCGGGAAAGTAGGTGACGATCGCCTGATCGCGAACATCGTCCAAGGCTTCGGCGACGGCGGTTAGCCGGACCGTGGTCAGGGTCGCGTAACGAGGCTGCAGGTCCGCTCTGTGAGTGATGAGCGCGCGCGCGATCGGGTGCGCCTCGGGCCCGCTGACGCGAACGACGCCAATGCCACCGCGTCCCGGCGGCGTCGCGATGGCGACGATGGTGTCTCGGGTGTCAAAAGCCACGTCGGGGACTTGGGGACTTGGGGACTGGGGGACTGGGGGCTCTTAGTCCCCAGTCCCTATGTCCCTAGTCCCTACTTGCGTAAGGAGATCAGGACGGTCTTCGAGAACGCATCGCCGACACTTTCCGTGGTGACGCCGGGCACCTCGGCGACGGCCAGGTGCACGAGTCGCCGTTCGTATGGATTCAGCGGGCCGAGTTGCTGGTCCATCCCGGACTGCTTGGCCTTCTCGGCGAGAAACTTCGCGGTTTTCCGCAGCTCGATGTCTTTGCCTTTGCGATACTCGAGCGCGTCGACGAAGATGCGTTTCTGATCGTCGAGCGTACGGCCGAACGCCATGTCGACGACGTGTTGCAGCGCCTTGAGCGGCTCGCCGCGATGACGGACAAGCAGCTCGGCGTCTTCGCCTGACAGGTTCAGACGCGGGCCGTCGGGCGTCTCCTCGACATTGACAGTGGCGGCTATGCCGAGCGCGCTCGTGAACCGCTCGAGAAACTCGACAATCGTGCGGGTCGGATCGTTCGTCGTCATAAGCGTCATGGCTGTTACGGCTCGCGCGCGGCCGCCTCGTCAGTCTTTCCGCCACCCGCGCGCTTCACGCGGCGCTCCGCGGGGGGCCGATGCTGGCGCGTGCGAGTGGGACCCAACCAAAAGTTCGTGAAGTACTGCTGCGCGATGTTCAGCAGGTTCGTCGTGCCGTAGTAGATAGCCAGTCCCGCCGGCGCCCACAGAAACATGAACGTGAACATCACGGGCATGAACATCAGCATTTTCTGCTGGGCGGGATCGGCGCCCGCCGACGGCGTCAGCTTCTGCTGCCACAGCTGGCTCGCGCCCATCAGGATCGGCGCCACGTAGTACGGATCGTGCGACGAGAGGTCGTGGATCCAGCCGAAGAACGGCGCACCGCGCAGCTCGATCGCCGTGGAGAGCAGGGCCCACATCGCCAGCAGCACGGGCATCGGCAACAGCATCGGCACGCAGCCGCTCGCAGGGTTGACGCCGCGCTCCTTGTAGAGCGCCATCAGCTCCTGGTTCATCTTCTGTTTCGCGGGATCGGTCGCCTTCAACTTGGAGTAGCGGTCCTGGATCGCTTTCACTTCCGGCTGAATCTCCTGCATCTTGCGCATCGACACCACGCCCTTGTGCTTCAGCGGAAGCATGATGACGTTGATGATGATGGTGAGGAGAATGATCGACCAGCCCCAGTTGCCGGCGAAGCCGTTGACCCACTTCAGCGACCGCAGGAGCGGGACCACGATCACCTTGAACATCCCGAAGTTGATCGCCAGCGCCAGTTGCGGATCGATGGCGCTGAGGACGTCGAAATCTTTCGGTCCAACGAAGAAGCGAATCGGCGCGTCGGGCTGAGCCGGCTCGATCGCGTAGGACACCAGCTCGCGCGGCGGCTCCTTCGAACCGTCCGGTGGCGGGATCGACACCGGCTGAAAGTTCACCTTGCTCGGCCCGGTGCCGAGCGCCACGGTCATGAAGTAGTTGTCTTCGACCCCGGCGTAATTGAAGTTGCCGTCGTGCTCCGGCTGCTTCGCGATATCGGCCGGGGTCAATCGGACGACTTTGCCATTTTGATCGAGCAGTCCGCCGGCCTTCGCGACGTAGCGGCTGACTTCGCCGACGTCGCCAATCGCGGGGCCCCACAGAACCGCCGGCTGCAGCGGCCGGTCGCCTTCGGCCACCGTCGACCTGAAGCCGACCAGATATGACGATGCCTGGAGGTGGAACTCCTTCACCGCGTGAACGCCCGCGCTGTCGCGATACTCGAACCGGAGATCGACGGGCGCCGACGTCGCCGGCTCCGACGGCACGCCGCTTACCGCGTAGAGCGCGCCATTCAGGGTTGCTGTGAGCGCGTCATTCGGCACCCGCAGCGTGAAGGGCAGCGGGTGTGTCGGCAACTTCTGTTCGACGAGCTCCTGCGGCTGCTTGCTTGAATCGAGAAAGTGTTTCAGGCGCCAGCTCTTGAGCCGCGCGCCGCGGTTGGTGAACACCGCGATGACGTCGCGCGTCTCTACGCGCACGTCGCGTTCCGCGGTCTCGCCGACGACAGGCGCTGCCGTTGAGGTCGCGGTTGCGGGAGGCGCCGTCGCGGCGACGGCCGACGAGGCACTCGACGGTGTGGAAGGGCCTGGAGTCGTGCTCGTGCCGCTGCTGACCGGCGCAGACGACGTCGCGCCTGGCGTCTTCGGCACGGTCTTCGGCACCGGTTTAACGAACAGCGCCTGCCACGTGTACAGAACGATGAAGGCGAGGAAGATCGCGAGGAGAACTCGTCGCTCCATCTAGAGCGGCACCGGATCGTGCCCAGCCGCGCAGAGCGGGTGACACCGGACGAGACGACGGACCGCCAGCCAGGAACCTTTCAGGACGCCGTGCCGGCTGATCGCCTGCGCGGCGTAATCCGAGCAGGTCGGCAGAAAGCGGCACCCGGCCGGCAATTGCGGCGAGATGAACAATTTGTAGCCGCGAATCAGTTCAAGGACCGCTCGAGCGGGCCACGCGGCGGGCAAGGAGTCTTCTGTAATCGGCTTCAAGGGTACTCAGGCTGGCGTCGAGGAGGTCGCGCTTGGGGACGACGACTACGTCAAATCCATTCGCGATCTTGTTCCGACGAAAAACCTCTCGAATCAGACGTTTCGCTCGATTTCGCTCGACGGCGCCACCGAGTTTCTTCGTGGCGGCGATTCCCAACCGGCCAACGCCGCCGTTTGCCAGCATGAACACCGTGCAATACCGGCTGTGAACTCGAAACCCACGGTTGTAGACCTGCTGGAACTCCGCGCGGCGGCGAATGTGTTCGGCTGGCCGGAATCTCAGATTTACTCGCTGCTTACAGTTAGACGCTTGCGGCCCTTTGCACGTCGCCTCTTCAGCACGAGGCGCCCGTTTTTGGTGCTCATCCGCACCAGAAACCCATGCGTGCGCTTGCGGTGCCGCGTGTTGGGCTGAAACGTCCGCACTCCCTTAGCCATGGCATCCCTTCGGAATAAGTCGAACCGTCAATGTTAGCGAACGCGTTCTGAGAGTGTCAATCGAGCGGCAGGTGTGTTACAGTCGGCGTCCTTTCTCGGAGCATTCCGCCGCATTAAATTCCATGCACGTTTGGTCTCTTCCCAGAGTTTTCCACACCTGTGGAAAAAACTGTGGAAAATCGCCGGGTTGGGCGAAGTGTGACGAATTCAGGCCCGAAAAATCGCATTTTTTGGCCGTCGCCGGGCAGGAAAGCCTGAAAAATCGCGATTTCCTGGCGGGCGAAAGGTCGGCGAAGTGAACGTCTGGGACAACATCCTTGCCCGCATCGAGACGAAGGTCAACCGTCACAGCTTCTACACCTGGTTCCGGCCCACGAGTTTTGTCGCGGAGGACCGCCTGTCGGTAACCGTGCGAGTACCGAACCCGCTCTTCAAGGACTGGCTCACGAAACACTACGCGGGGGTGATCGCCGAGGCGATGAGCGAAGTGCAGAGGCCGAATCTCGCGCTCAACTTCGTGGCGGATCCCCAGTCCGACATCGCGATGATTCCGCTCAGCCCCGAGGAAGCCGCCGCTCTCGACAGCGGGCCGCCCGCCGCCACCCCACTGCCTGGCCCGGCCGGCCTCAATCCCCGCTACACCTTCGACACGTTCATCGTCGGCTCGTCGAATCAGTTTGCCCACGCGGCATGTCGGGCGGTCGCAGAGGCGCCGTCGCGGTCCTACAACCCGCTGTTCATCTACGGCGGCGTGGGCTTGGGGAAGACCCACCTCATGCACGCCGTTGGTCAGTACGTGCTCCAGCACGACCGAAATCTGAAGCTGACCTACATCTCGTCGGAGCGCTTCATGAACGAGATGATCAACGCGGTCCGGTACGATCGCGTGCTGGATTTTCGCGAGCGCTACCGATCGGTCGATGTGTTGCTGGTCGACGACATCCAATTCCTCGCCGGCAAGGAAGGGACGCAAACGGAGTTCTTTCACACGTTCAACGCGCTGTACGACTCGCAGAAGCAGATCGTGCTCAGCAGCGACTGTCCGCCGCACGAGATCCCGGCGCTCGAGGAGCGCCTTCGATCGCGGTTCGAATGGGGACTGACCGCGGACATCCAGTCGCCGGATCTTGAAACCCGCGTGGCCATCCTCAAGAAGAAAGCGGAAACCGAAGCGGTGCCGCTGGCGGACAACGTCGCGATGTACATCGCGGGAAAGATCAAGTCGAACATCCGCGAGCTCGAGGG
>Ga0068863_100006691_pt1 | contig 11311 bp, 8 predicted proteins | sample KBSSwiS62_FD_66596 | JGI IMG/M metagenome (GOLD analysis project Ga0068863, IMG submission 66596) | Switchgrass rhizosphere microbial communities from Kellogg Biological Station, Michigan, USA - KBS Switchgrass S6-2 | ecosystem: Host-associated > Plants > Roots > Rhizosphere > Soil ...
TCGGTGGTGTTCACCGAGAACAGCCGCTCGCCGCCCTCCTCGTGCGCCGAGGAGACCCGGTAGACCATCGGGTAGGTCGGCCAGGGCATGCCCTCGGTGCGGTGCTCCGGGGGCGTCGGCATGATCTCGAGCTGGGTGACCGACGCGGCGCCCTGGCGGTGCGAGGTGCCGAGGCAGTCCGCCCCGGTGTCCCCGCCGCCGATGATCACGACGTGCTTGCCCGCAGCGGTGATCTCCGGTTCCTCCAGGTCGCCCTGCTGGACCCGGTTCGCCCAGGGCAGGAACTCCATGGCCTGGTGGATGCCGTCGAGCTCACGGCCCTTCGCCGGGATGTCCCGGCCGATGGTCGAGCCACCCGCGAGCACCACCGCGTCGAACTCCTCGCGCAGCTGCTCGACGGTGACGTCCTCACCGACGTTCACCGAGGCCCGGAAGTGCGTGCCCTCGGCCTGCATCTGCTCGAGCCGCCGGTCGAGGCGGGACTTCTCCATCTTGAACTCGGGGATGCCGTAGCGCAGCAGGCCGCCGATCCGGTCCGCCCGCTCGAACACGACGACGTCGTGTCCGGCGCGGGTGAGCTGCTGCGCGGCGGCGAGCCCGGCCGGACCGGACCCGACGACGGCGACCTTCCTGCCGGTCTTCGTGGTGGGAACGACGGGGGTCACCCAGCCCTCGTCCCACGCGCGGTCGATGATCTCGACCTCGACCTGCTTGATGGTGACGGCGTCGTCGTTGATCGCGAGCACGCACGCCGACTCGCACGGGGCCGGGCACAGCGTCCCGGTGAACTCCGGGAAGTTGTTCGTGGCGTGCAGCCGCTCGATCGCCTCGCGCCAGTCGTGGCGGTAGACGAGGTCGTTCCACTCCGGGATGAGGTTCCCGAGCGGACAGCCCTGGTGACAGAACGGGATGCCGCAGTTCATGCAGCGCCCCGCCTGCTTCTCCAGGTGGTCTTTCGGGAAGTCCTCGTAGACCTCGCGCCAGTCCATCAGGCGCAGGTCGACCGGGCGACGCGGCGGGGTCTCCCGCGCGGTGGTCATGAAGCCCTTGGGGTCACCCATGTGCAGCCTCCATGATGGCCGCGTTCACGTCGCGACCGTCCTTCTCGGCCTGCTCGCGGGCTTGCAGCACGCGCTTGAAGTCCTTCGGCATGATCTTGCCGAAGCGCTCCACCGCGACGTCCCAGTCGGCGAGCAGGGCGCGGGCGACCGGGGAGTCGGTCTCCGCGTGGTGCTTCTCCACGGCCTCGCGCAGGAACTCGCGGTCGGCGTCGTCGAGGGGGTCGATGTCGACCATCTCCGGGTTGACGCGCTTGTCCAGCACGCCGTCGCCCAAATCGAGCACGTAGGCGGTGCCGCCGGACATGCCCGCCGCGAAGTTGCGGCCGATCCTGCCCAGCACGACCACCCGGCCGCCGGTCATGTACTCGCAGCCGTGGTCGCCCACGCCCTCGACGACGGCGGTGGCGCCGGAGTTCCGCACGCAGAACCGCTCGCCCACGATGCCGCGGATGTACATCTCGCCCGACGTGGCCCCGTAGAGGATCACGTTGCCCGCGATGATGTTCTCCTCGGCCGGGAACGGCGCCGACGGGTCCGGGCGCAGGATCAGCCGACCGCCGCAGAGCCCCTTGCCGAAGAAGTCGTTCGTGTCGCCGACCATCCGCAGGGTGACACCGCGGGGCACGAACGCGCCCAGCGACTGCCCGGCGGACCCGGTCAGCGTGACGTCGATCGTGTCGTCCGGCAGGCCCTCGGCGCCCCAGGCCTTCGTCACCTCGTAGCCGAGCATGGTGCCGACGGTGCGGTTCACGTTGCGCACCGGCAGGTCCAGCCGGACCTTGTCGCCGTTGCGCAACGCGCCCTCGGCGAGCTGGATCAAGGTGTTGTCCAGCGCCTTCTCCAGGCCGTGGTCCTGGGAGCGGGTGCGGTGTCGGGAGGCGCCCTCGGGCAGCTCCGGGGTGTGGAAGATCGGGCGCAGGTCGAAGCCCTGGGTCTTCCAGTGGTGCAGCGCCGCGTCGGTGTCCAGCATCTCGGCGTGCCCGACGGCCTCCTCCAGCGTCCGGAAGCCGAGCTGCGCCAGGTACTCGCGCACCTCCTCGGCGACGAAGCGCATGAAGTTCACGACGTACTCGGGCCGCCCGTCGAACCGCTCGCGCAGCACGGGGTTCTGGGTCGCGACGCCGACCGGACAGGTGTCCAGATGACAGACGCGCATCATGATGCAGCCGCTGACCACCAGCGGAGCGGTCGCGAAACCGAACTCCTCGGCGCCCAGCAGCGCCGCGACGATCACGTCCCGGCCGGTCTTCAGCTGCCCGTCCGCCTGAACGACGATCCGGTCCCGCAGGTTGTTGGCCAGCAGCGTCTGCTGGGTCTCGGCCAGGCCGAGCTCCCACGGGCCGCCCGCGTGCTTGATCGAGGACAGCGGGGACGCGCCCGTGCCGCCGTCGTGCCCGGAGATGAGCACGACGTCCGAGTACGCCTTCGCCACGCCCGCCGCGACCGTCCCGACGCCGACCTGGCTGACCAGCTTCACGTGGATGCGGGCCTCGGGGTTGGCGTTCTTCAGGTCGTGGATGAGCTGCTTGATGTCCTCGATCGAGTAAATGTCGTGGTGCGGCGGCGGGGAGATCAGGCCCACGCCGGGTGTGCTGCCACGGGTCTTCGCGATCCAGGGGTAGACCTTGGCGCCGGGCAGCTGGCCGCCCTCGCCGGGCTTGGCGCCCTGGCTGATCTTGATCTGGATGTCGTCGGAGTTGACCAGGTACTCGCTGGTCACGCCGAAGCGGCCGGAGGCGACCTGCTTGATCGCCGAGCGCCGCGAGTCGCCGTTCGCGTCCGGGGTGAACCGGTCGGAGTCCTCGCCGCCCTCACCGGTGTTCGACTTGCCGCCGAGCCGGTTCATCGCGATGGCCAGCGTCTGGTGCATCTCCTGGCTGATGGAGCCGTAGGAGATGGCGCCGGTGGCGAAGCGCTTGACGATGGACTCGACGGACTCGACCTCGTCGAGCGGGACGGGCTCGCGCACGCCCTCCTTGAACGAGAACAGCCCGCGCAGCGTCATCAGCTTCTGCGCCTGGTCGTCGACCGCCTTCGTGTACTCCTTGAAGATCTCGTACCGGCCGGAGCGGGTCGAGTGCTGGAGCTTGAACACGGTCTGCGGGTTGAACAGGTGCAGCTCACCCTCGCGGCGCCACTGGTACTCGCCGCCGACGACGAGCGCGCGGTGCGACGCCCGGGTGCCGTCCGCCGGGAACGCCCGCTTGTGGTGCCTCAGAGCCTCCTCGGCCAGCACATCGAACCCGACGCCGTCGATCCGCGAGGTCGTCCCCGCGAAGCAGACGTCGATGACCTCCTTCGACAGCCCGACCGCCTCGAAGATCTGCGCGCCGGTGTAGGAGGCGACGGTCGAGATGCCCATCTTGGACATCGTCTTCCGCACGCCCTTGCCGAGCGCCTTGACCAGGTTCTTCGCCGCGGTCTTCGCGTCCACGCCGGGGATGTCCCCCCGCTCGGCGAGGTCCTCGACGGTGGCCATCGCCATGTACGGGTTCACGGCCGAGGCGCCGTAGCCGATGAGCAGCGCGATGTGGTGCACCTCGCGCGCGTCCCCCGACTCGATGATCAGGCCGACCTGCGTGCGGGTCCGCTCGCGCACCAGGTGGTGGTGCACCGCGCCGGTGAGCAGCAGCGACGGGATCGGGGCGAACTCCGGCCCGATGCCGCGGCTGGACAGCACGATCAGCCGGGCGCCCTGCTGGATGGCCTCGGAGACCTCGCCGCGGATCTCCTGCAGCCGGCGCAGCAGGCCGTCCCCGCCGTCCGCCGCCCGGAAGACACCCTTGACGGTGTAGGTCTTGAAGCCGGGCATGTCGCCGTCGTCGTTGATGTGGACGATCTTGGCGAGGTCGTCGTTGCCCAGCACCGGGAACGGCAGCACGATTCGGCGGCAGTTCGCCGGGCCGGCCTCGAGCAGGTTCTGCTCCGGGCCGAGCAGCGAGCGCAGCGAGGTGACGAGCTCCTCGCGGATGGCGTCCAGCGGCGGGTTCGTGATCTGCGCGAACAGCTGGATGAAGTAGTCGTAGAGCTGCCGCGGCTTCTCGGAGATCGCCGCGATCGGCGCGTCGTTGCCCATCGAGCCGATCGGCTCGGCGCCGGAGCTCGCCATCGGCTTGAGGATGACGTTGAGCTCCTCCTCGGTGTACCCGAAGGTCTGCTGGCGCAGGGTGAGCTCGACGTGCGAGGGGTTCTCGCGCTGCCGGTCCGGCAGGTCCTCCAGGGCGATCCGGCCGGCGTGCAGCCACTCCTCGTACGGCTCGGCGGCGGCGAGGACGTCCTTGACCTCCTCGTCGGCGACGATCTTGCCGACCGAGGTGTCCACCAGGAACATCCGGCCCGGCTCGAGCCTGCCCTTGCGCACGATCCGGTCCGGGTCGACGTCCAGCACGCCGACCTCGGAGGCCAGCACGACCAGCCCGTCGTCGGTGACCCAGTAGCGGGCCGGGCGCAGGCCGTTGCGGTCCAGGACCGCGCCGATCTGGGTGCCGTCGGTGAACGCGACCAGCGCGGGCCCGTCCCACGGCTCCATCAGGTTCGAGTGGTACTCGTAGAACGCGCGGCGCTTGGCGTCCATCTCGGCGTGGTTCTCCCACGCCTCCGGGATCATCATCAGCACGGCGTGCGGCAGCGAGCGGCCCGACAGGTGCAACAGCTCCAGCACCTCGTCGAACGTCGCCGAGTCGCTCGCGTCCGGCGTGACGATCGGGACCAGCCGGTCCAGGTTGCCCGGCAGCTTCGCGGACTCCAGCAGCGCCTCGCGCGCCTTCATCCAGTTCCGGTTGCCGCGCAGGGTGTTGATCTCACCGTTGTGCGCGACGTACCGGTACGGGTGCGCGAGCGGCCACGCCGGGAAGGTGTTGGTGGAGAAGCGTGAGTGCACCACCGCCAGGGCGCTCGTGACGCGCTCGTCCGACAGGTCCGGGTAGAACGCCTCGACCTGCGGCTCGGCGAGCATGCCCTTGTAGACGACCGTCCGCGGGGACAGGCTCGGGAAGTAGACGCCCGTCTCGTGCTCGATGCGCTTGCGCAGGCAGAAGGTGCGCCGCTCGAGGTCGATGCCGGTGGGCGGCGGCTTGACGATGCCGGTCTCGATGCCTGCGACGAAGAGCTGCCGGAAGCCGGGCATGGCGGCGAGCGCCGTGGGGCCGAGGTCGGCCTTCTGCGGGTCCGTCGGCAGCTCCCGCCAACCGAGCACGCGCAGGTTCTCGTCCGCGGCGAGATGGTTGATCCGCGCGACGGCGTTCGCGGCCGCGGCCTCGTCCCGGGGCAGGAACGCGATGCCGGTGGCATACGCGCCCGCCTCGGGCAGCTCGAAGTCCACGACCTCGCGGTAGAACCCGTCCGGGATCTGGATCAGGATGCCCGCGCCGTCACCGGTGTTCTCCTCCGCGCCGCGCGCGCCACGGTGTTCGAGCCGGAGCAGCGCGGTGAGCGCCTTCTCGACGATCCCGTGGTCGCGGCGCCCCTGGAGATCGGCGACCATGGCGACGCCACAGGCGTCGTGCTCGAACTCCGGTGAGTAGAGCCCACCGGGCCGAACAGAGCCGCTCGGCTCCTGGCCGGGGCGGTTGCTCGTCGCAGCCAACAGCTCCTCCTGTCGTCTCGGTGCACCCCGACTTCGCATCGGGACGACGTGGACCCGTCGGCTCCCGGGTGGGGCCCACGGTGTTCCACAAGGGGGTCCAGAGTACAGCGATGCTCCGACGGAACGCCTGCGCTGATCCCTTCGGGTGCATCCCGTCCGGATCGCGCCTGTCGTCTCCTGCTGGTGGTTCGGACGCACGGTTCTCGGCCGCGACCCCCGTAGGAGCCCGGCCGGGCGGCTTGCACTTGAGTCAGTCTCGGACGACCGGCACGCAGCGTCGGGTGCGCGTTCGCCGAGCAAAGAGTTGCACGCGGAAGGCGCGTTTCGCCAGTGATAGCCGCGATCGTCGCTGTGAACCACGACGGGGCGGGGCCCGTGCGAAGGTCGGCGGGCGACTTCGAGCAGGTCGCAGGCCCGTCGGGGCCGTCGGGGCGTGATCGATCGCACCCTCGGGGCCCGAGGGTGCGGATCGACCGTCCTGCGGAAGGATGAACGGGTGGTGACGGAGACGGTACGGACCGTGCGTGACGTGCTGGCCTCGGCCGGGCGTGTCGGGCCCTTCTTCGCGGTGTCCACGGACCCCGCGGAGGAGGTCGACCCCACCTGGCGGCCGCTGGGCGAGCTGGCCGGGGCCCCGGCCCTCGCGCAGCGGGTCGCGCACGTCCGCCGCGTGCTGTCCGAACAGGCGGGGGCGCCGGTGGCGGAGCGCGTGGCGGCGTCCATCGCGCTGCAGGGGCTGGCGGCGCGGCTGGTGTCGGCGCCGATCGCCGCCGTCGCGCTACACGGCGTGCTGCCCGCGCTGGGCGCGGACACCCTGTTCTGGCGGGTGTCGGTCACCGGTCCGTGGCCACTGTGGACGGGCACCGACCGGTTCCGCGATCCCGCCGAGCTGCCCGCCCTGGTCGCCGAGGAGATCGCGGAACCGCTGGTCGCGGGCGTGCGAGCGCTCGTCTCGGTGTCCGCGCGGGTCCTGTGGGGCAACGTCGCGTCCTCCGTCGCCGGGGCCAGGCGGGTGCTCGCCGACCCCCGCGCCACCGACGTCGCCGCCGCCGTCCTGGCCCATCCGCTGCTCGCCGAGGCGGGGGAGCGGCGTCCGGCCGAGCCGCCGGACCGCGGCTGGACCTTCCGGCGGCGCTCCTGCTGCCTCTACTACCGGGTGCCCGGCGGCGGGACGTGCGGGGACTGCGTGCTCAGGTGAGCAGCACGTCCGCCACGGTCACGGTGACCGTCGCGGTCAGCCCCGCGTCCATCTCGAGCCGCCGCGCCACCGCGCGCTGCACCTCGGCGCAGAGGTCGCGGGCGTTGTGCCCCAGCGCCGTGACGACGGTGACGGTCACCTCGGCGTGGTCCCCCGTGACCGCCGCCGTGGCCCCGGAGGTGGGGGCGGCGTCGCCGATCAGCGAGGTCGCCAGCCCGAGCAGGGTCTGGCCGAGGTCCGGGCGCAGCGAGACCACGCCGGGCACCCCGGCGGCCACGGCCGCGGCGATCCGGGCCACCGCGGCGTCCCCCAGCCGGATGCGCGGCCTCGACGGTTCGCTCGCCCGTTCGCTCGGCGTGGATGGTTCGCTCGCCCGCTCGCTCGGCGTGGACGGTTCGCTCGCCCGCTCGCTCACGACTCGTCCCACAGATCCTCGACGGTGATGTCCACCCTGGTCACCGGCACCCCCAGCGCCTGCTCCCCGGCCGCGACGACCATCTGCCGCACCCGAGCCGTCACCGACGCGAGGTCCACGCCGAAACGGGCGGTGACGGTGATCGCGACGGAGACCCCGAAGCCGTCCGCCGTCGCTGTCCCGATGGTCGACTTCGCAAGCTCCGTCTCTATCCGACAGCTGCGCGCCCGCATCCCGTCCATCCGGTCCACCACGTGCCGCAGCACCCGCGCCGCCGCCGGGCGGGCCAGCCGCGCGGGGCCCTCGGGCGAGTCCAGCGGGACCAGGTCCTGGGGACGCAGCTCGGCGGCCACGGCGTCCCGCACCGAGACCAGCACCGCGTCGAGCACGGTCGGCGGCGGGATCGGGCGCTCGGCGGCCAGCCGGTGCACCACGCCGTCCAGCCCGGCGGCGTCCGCGGCGGCGGCGCGGCAGTGCGGACAGGTTCGCTCGTGCTCGTCCAGCGTGCCCGCCACCGCGTGGTCCCAGACGTCCGCGGCGTCCCGGCCGCACGCGAGCGGCTCGATCTGCGTGAGCTCCTCCTCTACCTCCATGAGCGCATCACCCCCGCGAGCGTCTGGCGGGCACGGTGGATCCGGCCGCGCACGGCGGTCTCCGACGCGCCGGTGATCTCGCCGATCTCCGCATAGCCCAGCCCCTCCAGCTCGCGCAGCACGAAGCAGGCGCGCTGCTCGTCCGGCAGCCCCTGCAGCGCGACGCGCAGCGCGGCCAGCCCGGCGTCCACCTCGGCGGTGCGCTCCGGGGCGTCCGGCGCGGCCAGCCGCTCGGACACCGCCTCGATCCCGACGGTCTCCCGGCGCCGCCGCAGCAGGTCCAGGCAACGGTTGGTCACGATCCGGTAGGCCCAGGTGGTGAACGCGGCGTCGCCGCGGAAGCGGTCCAGCCGCCGCCACGCGTCGAGCAGCGAGTCCTGCAGCGCGTCCTGGGCGTCCTCGGCGTTCCCGACCAGGCGCAGCGCCAGCCGGTAGAGGGCGTCCTGGTGACGCCCGGTGAGCTCGGAGAAGGCCCGGACGTCTCCCTCCCGGGCGCGCACGACGAGCGTGGTGTCGTCCAGCTCGGGCGGCATCTCGGGCCCGGCCGGGGCCGGGGGCGGGTCGTCCGTCCGCACCGCGTGCACCGTCGCCTCCGTTGCCTGTGACCCCGGTCACTTTGCAGGTGTGGCGGGGATGCCTCGGGGGCACCCCCGACGCACGAGGACGACGGTAGTGGCTCGGGCGCCCCGACCACACCGCCGGACACCGGACATCGGAGGTCGACATGGGTACGGGCGACAAGATGGAGCACAAGGCCGAGGAGCTCAAGGGCAAGGCCAAGGAGGCCATCGGCCGCGCGACCGACGACGAGACGCTCGAGGCCGAGGGTCGCACCGACCAGATGGGTGCGGACGTGAAGCAGGCGGGCGAGAAGATCAAGGACGTCTTCAAGCGCTGAGCGGAGGCGACACGGACGGCGGTCCCCGGTCCAGGGGCCGCCGTCCGTTGCGTTCGGCCGCGTTCGGCCGCCGTCGGCTACGTTCGGCGCCGTGTCCCTCCCGCAGCAGGTCGCCGAGGCGGTCGCGGCCCATCCGGCCGTCGTCCGGCTCGACGGCGGCCCGTTCGGCACCGTGGCCTCCTACCTGCCCGGACGTCGCGTCGTCGGGGTCCGGCTGGGGCTCGCGCCCGAGCCGGTGGAGGTCGCCGTCGTGGTGCGCTGGCCGTGGCGCACGCCGCTGCCCGTGCTCGCGGACGAGCTGGGCGCCCTCGTGCGCACCGTGACGGGGGAGCGCGCGGTCGCGGTGACGGTCGCGGACGTGGTGGTGGAGGGGATGGTCGACTACCCCCCACCGGCCGGAACGTCCCCCGGCGGTCTCGCCTAGACTCGCCGGACACGTGCCCGGCGAGCGCGCCGCGGCGTCCCGGCCCCGCTTGCGCGCGGGCCACGAGAAGCGAAGCAGCAGTCCGAGGAGTCCCACCGTGAAGAGCACCGTCGAGCACATCGGCCCGACACGCGTCAAGCTCACAGTCGAGGTGCCGTTCGACGAGCTCAAGCCCGACTTCGACCGCGCGTACAAGCGGATCGCGCAGCAGGTCAGCATCCCCGGCTTCCGCAAGGGCAAGGCCCCGGCGCGGATCCTGGACGCTCGGCTCGGCCGCGGCGTGGTGCTGGACGAGGTGCTCAACGCCGCGGTCCCGGCCAAGTACAGCGAGGCCGTGTCGCAGGCCGAGGACGTCAAGCCCATCGGCCAGCCGAACATCGAGGTCACCGAGCTGGCGGACGGCGACAAGGTCGCCTTCACCGCCGAGGTGGACGTCCGGCCGGAGATCACGCTGCCGGACCTCGCAGGCATCTCGGTGAGCGTGGAGGACGTCGAGGTCACCGACGAGCAGGTCACCGAGCAGCTGGACCAGCTGCGCGCCCGGTTCGGCACGCTCACCGGCGTCGAGCGCGCCGCGGCCGCGGACGACTTCGTCCAGATCGACCTGTCGGCCACCGTGGACGGCCAGGAGGTCGAGGAGGCCCAGACCACCGGGTTCTCGTACCAGGTGGGCCAGGGCGGCCTGATCGAGGGCATCGACGAGGCGATCACCGGGCTGTCGGCGGGGGAGGAGCGGACCTTCACCTCGAAGCTCGTCGCGGGCGAGCACGCGGACTCCGACGCCGAGATCACCGTCAAGGTGACCGCCGTCAAGGAGCGGGAGCTCCCCGAGGCGGACGACGACTTCGCCCAGCTCGCGTCGGAGTTCGACACCCTCGACGAGCTGACGGACGACCTCCGGGAGCGGCTCGGCCGCGTCCGCCGCATGGAGCAGGTCACCCAGGCCCGGGACAAGGTGCTGGACGAGATCGTCGCGGCCGTCGAGGTCCCGCTGCCCGAGTCGATCGTCGAGGCGGAGGTCGAGTCCCGCCACCACGACGCCGTGCACGCCTTCGACCACAGCGACGACGAGTTCGACAGGTTCCTCGAGTCGCAGGGCAGGACGCGCGAGGAGTTCGACACCGAGACCAAGGAGGAGGCCGAGAAGTCGGTCAAGACCCGGCTCGTGCTCGACGCGCTGGCGGACGCCGCCGAGGTCCAGGTCAACGACCAGGAGCTCACCGAGCGGATCGTCTACCAGGCCCAGCAGTACGGCATGGCGCCGGAGGAGTTCGTCCAGCGCATCCAGCAGGCGGGCCAGCTCGGCGCGATCTACCAGGACGTGCGCCGCAGCAAGGCGCTGATCGAGGCCGTCCGCCAGGCGACCGTGACCGACTCCTCCGGCGAGCCCGTCGACCTGTCGGACCTGCTCGGTGACGACGGGCCCGAGGAGGCCCCGGAGGTCGTCGAGGCGTCCGCGCAGGACACCGCCGGGGACACCGCGGCGGGCACCGACGCCGCGGCCGGGACCGAGCCGGCCGAGGCCTCGGCGAAGTCCTGATCACACGCCGTTGACCTGCACGGACGGGTGGTCGCTGCGCTGTCGGCGAACACGGAGTCCGTTCGGGTCCGTCCGGCCCCGCGTCCGCGTAGGGTCGGTCCCGATGAGTAGCGACCCCCGAGAAGGCAGGGTGAAGTGAGTCAGCAGGACACCGGCCCGCGGTCGACCGCGGACCGCCTCGTGGCGGAGCGGCGGTCGCTTTCGATGCGCTCCGCGCCGTCGAGCATGACGCTGTCGGACTCGGTCTTCGAGCGGCTGCTCCAGCAGCGGATCGTGGTGCTCGGCCAGCAGGTGGACGACGAGATCGCCAACCGGATCGCCGCGCAGATGCTGCTGCTCGCCGCGGAGGACCCCGAGGCGGACATCAACCTCTACATCAACTCGCCGGGTGGCTCGGTCACCGCGGGGATGGCCATCTTCGACACGATGGAGTTCATCCCCTGTGACGTGGCCACCACGGCCATGGGCCTCGCCGCGTCGATGGGGCAGTTCCTGCTCTCGGCGGGCGCGCGAGGCAAGCGGTCGGCGCTGCCGCACACCCAGATCCTGATGCACCAGCCGTCGGCGGGCGTCGGCGGCTCGGAGTCGGACATCCGG
>Ga0068863_100006693_pt1 | contig 11310 bp, 9 predicted proteins | sample KBSSwiS62_FD_66596 | JGI IMG/M metagenome (GOLD analysis project Ga0068863, IMG submission 66596) | Switchgrass rhizosphere microbial communities from Kellogg Biological Station, Michigan, USA - KBS Switchgrass S6-2 | ecosystem: Host-associated > Plants > Roots > Rhizosphere > Soil ...
TACTTCAACGCCTTCGTACAGCTTGATTACATCCCAATCGCCGAGTTCGTGGGACTGACCGGATTTGAGTTTCACCGGCTTTGGAGTGGCGCCGGGACTGGAGCGAGTGAGCACCGTTGTGCCGTTGGTGGACGAGTCGGTAACCGTCATTACGTCATCGCGCAATTCCAGCTTCATGTGGTTGCGGCTGATCCATCGCACGCCGCCTTCGTCCAGGTAGGGGCCCAGGGTCACGCCGGTCTTGTCGTCCGGCGCCCGGCCGACGATCACCGGGCGCGCGGTGCTCACCGCCCAGCGCTGCCGCACCAGTCCGTCGATCCGGACCGACATCGGCCACGCCAACGGCTTCACTCCGGCGTCGGAGAGCCGAGTGCCGTGCCGGGGGCAGGTCGGCACACCGCCGCGCATCGATGGTGGCGGCTGGCCCGCGGTGCGCTGGGCGCCGTAGGACGGGCAGTCGGGTTCCGGACACCGCCACATCCGGCCCAGCGCCGGGTTGGCCCGGGCATTGGCGACCGGTGGCTGGCCAGCGTGCGGCGCGAGCGCGATGCCGCCCGGTGCCGGCACCGGCGCGTAGGCCGGGCTGGCCCCGCCGACCCGGGTGAGCATGGCCAGACCGGTCAGCGAACTGATCTCCCGGACTCGGGGCAACGCCGGGGTGCCCGCTGGGAGGACTTCGATCAGGCCGTCATCGGACCAGCGCCGGATCACCATGCGTTCGTTCGAGGTGAGCTCGGTGTCCGAGATGAGGGACCGATCGGTGACCGCGTAGATGGCCGCCCCGCCGTCGCCGAGCCGCTGGCCGAGCGCGTCCACGACGAGACCGAGCCGGAGCAGGTTGGCGGGCCGGCCGCCGTCCAGGTCGCCGAGGCGCATGATTTCGGTCAGGTCGGCGACCCCGGCGGCGACGACCGGGTCGATGCTGAGGCGGCGCTCGATGGCGTCGAGCACCCGGGACACTTCAAATCGCACCCCGACATTGTGCCCGGAAGTCATGTCCATCTGTCCAATGGCCTATCCCGGCGAGCCGAACGGATGGCACGTGGCCGGTGGGAGGCGGTCTAGATCCACTGGGTGGTGTCCGGCGATGTGGCGGCGCGACCGCACGATACGAACGTTTCCTCCGGATCTTCGTTGTTCAAGAGGTTTATGCCTCGGTGCGGTGATCGGTGTCGGGCATTGATCATCTGCCGCGCGCGGGAATTGCCGAAGTCGGGGATTGTCGGGTGCCGCTGGTAGGAAAGGTGGCATGGATGCCGTGGCCGAGATGGCGACCGAGACCGATGAAGTCCGCGACCGCGCGGAGGAGTTGCTGCGCGCGCTGGCTGGGCCGGAGGCGCGGCTTCGCGACGACCAATGGCGGGCCATCGAAGCGTTGGTGATCGACGGTCGCCGGGTGCTGTGCGTGCAGCGGACCGGGTGGGGAAAGTCAGCGGTCTATTTCATCGCTACCGGTCTGCTGCGCGAGCACGGCGAGGGTCCAACCGTGATTGTCTCGCCGTTGCTCGCTCTGATGCGCAACCAGATCGAGGCGGCCGCGCGCGCCGGCATCAACGCACGCACCATCAACTCCGCCAATCTCGACGAGTGGGACGCAATCTCCGATGAGGTCAATGAGGGTGCCGTCGACGTCCTGCTGATCAGCCCGGAGCGACTCAACAACCCGGACTTCCGCGACAACGTCCTGCCCAAACTTGCGGCGTCGACCGGGCTGCTGGTTGTCGACGAGGCGCACTGCATCTCCGACTGGGGCCACGACTTCCGGCCGGACTACCGCCGGCTGCGGACCCTGCTGGCCGAGCTGAGCCCGAGCACCGCCGTGCTGGCCACTACGGCCACCGCCAACGCCCGGGTGATCACCGACGTCGCCGAGCAACTGGATCCGAGTGGTGACGCGCTGGTGCTGCGGGGATCGCTGGACCGCGATTCGCTGCGTCTGGGTGTGCTCAATCTGCCCACCGCGGCGCATCGGCTCGGCTGGCTCGCCGATCACCTGACCGACCTGCCCGGCTCCGGCATCATCTACACGCTGACCGTGGCCGCGGCCAACGACACCGCGGCCTTCCTGCGTGCGCGCGGCTTCGAGGTGGCGAGTTATAGCGGCCAGACCGACGATGCCGAGCGTCAAGCAGCCGAGGCGGATCTCCTCGCGAATCGCGTGAAGGCCCTGGTCGCGACGTCCGCCCTCGGCATGGGCTTCGACAAGCCGGATCTCGGGTTTGTTGTCCACCTCGGCGCTCCGCCGTCGCCGATCGCCTATTACCAGCAGGTCGGCCGCGCCGGCCGGGCGGTGCAGCACGCCGACGTGCTGCTGCTGCCGGGAACCGAAGACAAAGCCATCTGGAGTTACTTCGCCTCGCTCGCGTTCCCGCCGGCGCCGGCCGCCCGGGCGGTGCTGGACTTGCTGGGCGAGGCCGGCAAACCGATGTCGACGCCCGCGATCGAGTCCACCGTGGAGCTCAGCCGGGGGCGTCTGGAAATGATGCTCAAGGTCCTCGACGTCGACGGCGCGGTGAAGCGGGTCCGCGGTGGCTGGGAGTCCACCGGCGCACCGTGGACCTATGACGCCGAACGGCTGGCCCGTGTCGATGCCGCTCGCGCCGCCGAAGCGCGGGCGATGCTCGACTACGAATCAAGTTCGCAGTGTCGGATGGAGTTTCTGCGGTCCGCGCTCGACGATCCGGGCGCCGCACGATGCGGTCGCTGTGACAACTGCGCCACGCCGGCATACTCAGCCGCGGTCTCGGAGGCGGCGCTGTCCGCGGCGCGGGCTCATCTGGGCCGCCCGGGCGTGATCGTGGCGGCTCGCAAGATGTGGCCGACCGCCCTGGAGGTCGTGAGCGGCAAGATCCCGGCGGATCAGCAGGCCGAGGCCGGACGGGCTCTCGGCCGGCTGTCCGACCTCGGCTGGGGCGAGCGGTTGCGATCGCTGGTCACCGAGGGTCGCCCGGATGGACCGGTGCCGGACGATGTCGCCGCCGCGGTGGTCGCGGTGCTCAAGGACTGGGCGACCGGCACCGAGCCATGGGCGCAGCGACCGGTGGGTGTGGTCGGACTGCAGTCGTCCCGGCATCCCATGCTGATCCGGACACTCGCCGACCACATCGCCAAGGTCGGCCGGCTGCCTCTGCTCGGTGCGGTGGCGACCGCTCCGGTCGGGGGCCGCGCCAACAGCGCTCACCGGGTGCGTGGTCTGCTCGACGCCATCACCGTGCCACCGCAGTTGGCCGATCAATTGGCCGCGATCGACGGCCCGGTGCTGCTGGTCGATGACTATGTGGACAGTGGCTGGACGATGGCGATCGCGGCCCGTGCGTTGCGGCAGGCCGGCGCCACCGCTGTGCTGCCGCTGGCACTTGGCTGGAGCAGTTGAGACCGGTGCCGGCGATCGCGGCACCCGGTTACGACGCTACGGCGCGGTGCGAGGGCCTTGATAGCGGCACAAGTGGCTAACGGGCTATTTCCGGTATAAGCGACGCAGTATGTGAAATTGCGCGACGTAGTCCTGCGTGAAGTGATTTCCGCCGCCCGACCCCAGGCTTCATACCCTAGGGGGGTACCGTATGGGTATGGATAACGACGTGACCCGGGGCTATAGCGCCGACAAGGCCGCCCTGCTCGCCCGGCTGCGCCGGATCGAAGGCCAGGTCCGCGGCGTGCACCGGATGGTCGAGGACGACACCTACTGCATCGACGTGATCACTCAGATCTCCGCGGCCACCCGTGCTCTCCAGGCGGTGGCTATGGGGCTTCTCGAGGATCACATCGGCCACTGCGTGGTCGAGGCGGCTCGGGACGGCGATCCCAGCGCCAAGGTCAAGGAAGCCGCCGACGCGATCGGCCGCCTCGTCCGTTCCTGAAACCCCCACCTTTCCCGAACCGAGGTTTTGATGTTTGTCGCTACATACAAGGTTGATGGCATGACGTGCGGTCACTGCGTGAGCGCCGTGACCAGCGAGATCGGAAACATCGGCGACGTCTCCGAGGTGCAGGTGGATCTGGCCGCCGGCCTGGTCACCGTGCACAGCGCCGGTCCGCTCGGCATCGACGCGGTGCGGGCCGCGGTGGACGAGGCCGGTTACGCGCTGGCGGCGCAGGTCTGACGTGGCCGAGCTCATCGATCTTCGGATTGGCGGCATGACCTGTGCGTCCTGCGCGTCCCGGGTGGAAAAGAAGCTGAACCGGCTGGACGGGGTCACTGCCGCGGTCAACTTCGCCACCGAGACCGCACACGTCGCGTTTCCCGCCGTGATCGGGGTCGATGAGCTGATCCGCACCGTCGAAGCAACCGGCTATACGGCGAGTGTCCCGGAAGCAGACGCCATCGATGACGACGAGACCGACGCCGCTCGCGCTGTCGGCCGGCGGCTGGCGGTCAGCGTCGCGCTGTCGATCCCGGCGATGCTCCTGGCGATGGTCGGCGCGTTCGCCTTCCCGGGCTCGGACTGGGTGGTGCTGGCCCTGGTCACTCCGGTGATCCTGTGGTGTGCGCTGCCGTTTCACCGAGCCGCGTGGACCAACGCCCGGCACGGCGCCGCCACCATGGACACCCTCATATCTCTCGGCGCCCTGGTGTCATATACCTGGAGCGTGTGGGCGGTCCTCGCGGGCGATGCCCACATGTATTTCGAAGTGGGCGCGGCCCTGACCACGTTCCTGCTGGCCGGGCGCTATTTCGAGGCGAGATCGAAGGTTCGCGCCGGTTCGGCGCTGCGGAGCCTGCTGAAGATGGGCGCCAAGGACGTCGCGGTGCTGCGCGACGGCGCCGAGGTCCGGCTGGCGATCGGTGCGCTGCGGGTCGGTGACGAGTTCGTCGTCCGACCCGGTGAGCAGATCGCCACCGACGGCGTCGTCGTGACCGGATCGAGCGCCGTGGACGCCAGCATGCTCACTGGTGAGAGCGTTCCGGTCGAAGTTGCGCCGGGCGATGCTGTGGTCGGAGCCACCACGAACTCGGGCGGCCGCCTCGTCGTCCGCGCCACTCGGGTCGGCGCCGACACGCAACTCGCAGCGATGGCGCGCCTGGTCGCCGAGGCCCAGTCCGGTAAGGCCCCGGTGCAGCGCCTGGCTGACCGGATCGCCGGCGTGTTCGTGCCGGCGGTCATCGTGCTGGCGCTGCTCACCTTCGCCGGCTGGCTGGTCACCGGTTCGAGTCCGAGTGCGGCGATGACCGCCGCGGTCGCGGTGCTGATCGTGGCGTGCCCGTGCGCGCTCGGCCTTGCTACGCCAATGGCGTTGCTGGTCGGCACCGGTCGCGGCGCGTCACAAGGCATCGTCATCCGGGGTCCGCAGATCCTTGAAGCAACGCGCAAGATCGACACTATCGTGCTGGACAAGACCGGCACCGTGACCACCGGCGTCATGGCGGTCACCAGCGTGCAGGCGACCGGCCTCAACGAGGCCGATCTCCTCCGGTTGGCGGCGTCGGTCGAGTCAGCGTCCGAGCACCCGATCGCCAGGGCGATCGTGGACGCGGCCGCCGGCCACGACGAACCCGATGAGTTCCGCGCCCTGCCCGGCCTCGGTGCCCAGGCCCTTGTCAGTGGCCGCAAGGTGCTGCTGGGCCGCCCGCGGTTGCTGCGCGAACACGGCATCGCGATGCCAGAGCCGGATCATCACGGCGGCACCACGGTGGCGGTCGCCGCCGACGGCGTATTCATCGGACTCATCACGGTCGCCGACACGGTACGCGCGACCTCCCCGGCCGCCATCCGTCAGCTCCGCGAGCTGGGCCTGACGCCGGTGTTGCTAACCGGCGACAACCGGACCACGGCCGAGACGGTCGCGACCGAAGTCGGGATCGACCAGGTGATCGCCGAGGTGCTGCCGGAGGGCAAGCTGACCGCGGTGACGGACTTGCAGCGCGGCGGACGGGTCGTGGCGATGGTCGGCGATGGTGTCAACGACGCGGCCGCGCTGGCCGCCGCCGATCTGGGCGTCGCGATGGGATCCGGCACCGATGTGGCGATCCAGGCCAGTGACCTGACGCTGATGCGAAGTGACCTGATCAGCGTCGGCGACGCGATCCGGCTGTCCCGCGCCACCCTGCGCACTATCAAGGGCAACTTGTTCTGGGCCTTCGCCTACAACGTGGCGGCCTTGCCGCTGGCCGCGGCCGGGCTGGTGACGCCGGTGATCGCCGCTGGTGCGATGGCGCTGTCGAGCGCCTTCGTGGTCTCCAACAGCCTGCGGCTGCTGCGATTCAAGTAGTCGCTGGGCGGCTAACGCAGCGCCGCGCGGAGTGCGGCGACCGTGTCGGCGACCAGTGTGTCCGGCGTGATGTCGACACCGGCGAGCGCGCTGACGAGGCTCGGCAAGCCCGGCAGCGGGTAGCCGTCGTCGACGCGGACCCGAGGTTCTTTGTTGGCGATCAGCTCCCGGGTGTGGTCCCAGGCCGCGGTGACCTGGGCCAGCGACGGTACGCCGAACCCGTGCCCCACGGGAGCGCTGTGTCGCAGCTGGATCAGTTGCGAGCTGGTGAACTCGCCCGCTAGCGCGCACGCGTGCTTCAGGCGTTCCTGCGTCGAAGCGTCATATCGAGTGATGACCGAGCACCGGGTCCGGCAGTCGGCCGCGCAGACACGAAGCGCCGACGACACCGCGCTGTGCTGCCGGTCCAGGTAGGCCCGCCACCCCGGCTGCGGCTCATTGGCGACTCGTAAGGCGCGGTCGGCGGCGGACTTCTCAGGCCTCGTGTGTGGACAGTCGCGGTTTTCCATCTGGCCCCAGAGGCTGTGTTTGCCACCCACCGACGCGGCCATCCGAGCCGGGTCGCCGGCGTGTCCGAGCGCCGGCTCCCAGGCCAGCATCGGCAGGTATTCGCTGGCGATGTGGAGCGCGGCCACCAGGGCCGAGGTCTCCCGCCGAGTCCAGCGCACGGTGATCACCTCGAGCAGAAGCCGGAACGCCGGTCGTAGCGAGCCGAGTGCGCCACGATCCGGCTCGCTCGCCGATTGCGGCATCCGGCACTTCAGTGCGCGAGCCACCAAGGCGGCTGGGACGGCGTCTCCGGTGACCCGATCCGCCATCGCGTGCTCGGTGTTCGCGCCGGCGGCGGCATCCGGATTGCCGAAGTCCTCGGCGTCCAGCGCGATCAGCCGATCGCCGAAGGCGCACAACTGCTCGATCACGGCGATCTGGTCGTCCGTCCGCCGTCCGGTGCAGACACCGTCGGCAACCAGCGCGGCGACCTCGGCAAACGCGTACCGACGAGCCAGTAGGTCGAGCATCTGGAGCGCGACGTCCACGCGCCTACTCTCGCAGATTCTCTGGGCATCTAGGGTCGGTTCATGATCCCGACCCGACGCTCCCTGGTTCAGCCGGACGCCCTGGCACGAGTGGTCGGCGCCGCGTACGGGCTGGCGGTCGGCGGCTGCGTGCTGCTGCGCTCGCTCGTCAACGACGTATACGAACTCCGTGCGGGCCGCGACCGGTATGCATTGAAGCTCTACTTGAACGGCCATCGTGATCGTGCCGCCGTTGATTGGGAGATCGAACTCGCCGACCGGATCGCGGCGGCCGGGGTGCCTGTGGCCACCGCGGTCGGGCCGGCCGGACTGGTGGACTGCCCGGAGGGCGAGCGCGCGTATGCACTGTGGCACTGGGTGCCGGGCGCTCGGCCATCCCCGCCGTTCAGTGACCCTCTTTACCAGGACTTCGGACGTGCCGCCGCGCGTCTGCACGAAGCCGCGCTCGGCTTCCGCCCCCGGCTGGCGCCGGCCGCCGATCCGGAGCCGGTATATCCATATCTGGAGCCGGATGATCGGGAACAGCTGCGCCGGCTGGTCGCCGCGGCGGAGGCGCGCCTGGCCGGAGCCGAGCTGGAGATCGGCGTGCGGCACGGTGATCTCACGCTGGACAACGTGCACCGCGACGGCGCCGGCTTCTGGTTCTACGACCTCGACCTGGCCCATACCGGTCCGCTGGTCACCGACCTGGTCGGGGTGGCGAATACGCCGCAGTGGCCGGCCTTCCTAACCGGCTATCGCGAGGTGCGGCCGCTGCCGGACGTTGAGATCGAGCTGCTGGGCTGGCTGGCGGTCGGCGAACTCGTGCAGCACCTGCGATTCCACTACGTCGACAAGCCGTCCTGGCAGGGCACCGAGTCGCTGCGTGACGGTTGGGCCCAGCAGAATCTCGACACGCTGCGCCGGCTGGCGACGATGGTCCGATAGCCGAGCGGCGATGGTCCGATAGCGGTGCGGCGAACCTGCCAGAGCCGGAGTCGACGATTGGAGACGACAAACGCGACCCGCGCCCGCTCCACGTCGTGGAGAGGGACAGGTCGCGCAGTCGTGACGTGCGGTAGGCCGGTGTGCCTACTCGGCTGCGGGAGCCGCAGGAGCGGCAGAACCAGAAGGACGACGCCGGCGACGGCGACGGGGACGCTTGGCCTCGTCGTCCGGCCCGGACGCGGCCTCGGCAATCGGTGCCGCGGCTGCCGCGGCGGCACCGGGTTCGCGTACCGCCTCATCGCCGTTGATCTTGCGGCGGCGACGCTGACGCGGCGCGCGCAGCTCATCCGAGGCGGGCTCGGCGGCCCGGCTCGAACCCCGACGCGACGGCGGCTTCCGGCGACCGCCACCCAGGTCTTCTTCCTTCTCCGCGCCGAGGCCGGCGCGGGTGCGCTCGGCTGACGGCAGCGTTCCGGTGGCCTCGGCCGGGATATCCAGGTCGGTCAGCACCCAGGGCGAGGTGTGGTAGGTCTCCGGCGGTTCCGGCAGATCCAGACCCAGCGACTTGTCGATGAGCCGCCAGCGCGGCATGTCTTCCCAGTCCACGAAGGTGACCGCGACGCCGGTGGCCCCGGCCCGGCCGGTGCGGCCGATCCGGTGCGTGTAGGTGTCCGGGTCCTCCGGGCAGTCGTAGTTGATCACGTGCGTGACACCGGTGACATCGAGGCCGCGAGCGGCGACGTCGGTGGCGACCAGTACGTCGATCTTGCCGGAGCGGAACGCCCGCAGCGCCCGCTCGCGCGCGCCCTGGCCCAGGTCACCGTGGACGGCGGCCACGGCGAAGCCGCGGAAGTCCAGGTCTTCGGCGAGCCGGTCGGCGTTGCGCTTGGTCCGCGTGAAGATCATCGTCAAGCCGCGGCCATTGGCCTGCAGCACCCGCGCCACGATCTCGGACTTGTTCATCGAGTGAGTGCGGTAGATGACCTGCTGGGTCTGCGGCGACGGTCCGGTCTCGGCGGAGTGTCCCGCGTGGATCGTGATCGGGTTGCGCAGGAACCGGCGGGCCAGCGTGACGATCGGGTCCGGCATGGTGGCGGAGAACAGCATGGTCTGCCGCTCGCCCGGCAGCATCGCCAGGATCTTCTCGACATCGTCGAGGAAGCCCAGGTCCAGCATCCGGTCGGCTTCGTCGAGCACCAGTGCGCGGACGCCGGTCAGCTTGAGCTGCTTGCCCTTGGCCAGGTCCAGCAGGCGGCCCGGGGTGCCGACGATGACTTCGACGCCCTTGGTGAGCATCTCGGTCTGCGGCTCATAGGCCACGCCGCCGTAGATGGCAGCCACCCGGACGCCCCGGGTCTTGCCGGCCACGGCCAGGTCCTTCGCGACCTGGATACCCAGCTCGCGGGTGGGTACGACGACGAGCGCCTGCGGGCGACCATCGGCGCCTTCGGCCGGGGCCAGGACCCGATCCACGAGTGGGATGCCGAATCCGAGAGTCTTGCCGGTGCCGGTGGGTGCCTGACCAATCAGGTCGGCACCGCGCATGGCGATCGGCAGGGCGTATTCCTGAATCGCGAACGCGTGGGTGATGCCTACCGCAGCCAGCGCCTCGACCGTCTCCGGGCGAGCGCCCAGGTCAGCGAAGGTAGGGCTGTCGGAGCGCGCGTACGTCGATGCGGCCGGCGCCATGCCGGCAGTGGTTTCGTTGCTCATGAATTGTGGGGTGTCCTTTGTCAAAGGCGCCCCGAATAATGCGTTGGCGGAGGCGCCAGATCGTCTATGCGGGGCCACGGCACACACCCGAACGCCGGGTAGCGACAGGTGCGGGGCCACACGCGTGCCACAGCAGCGGTGTCTGCGGCAATATCACTATCCTACGGGCAACGCCAGCCACGTGGTTAATCCATGGCCGATCGTGGTGTATCCGACAATTCGCACCGCTCGGGAATTCGGGACCCGAACCGCGTGAAGAACCGGGAGTAATCGTGTCTGAACCGGACAACGTTCCGCTGATTGACCTGCTCGCACTGCTGGCCTATGGGCAGCTCGAGGCGTTCGACCGGATGTCCGCGGACGCACGGCTGGCGCCGGATCTGCGGCGCCGCGCAGCGCTCAGCGAGATGGCCGCCGCCGAAATCGGCACCTATCGCCGGCTGATCCGCAGGCTTGCGCAGCTCGGAGGTGACCCATATCACGCGATGGCGCCGTTCGTTGCGGCGATCGAGGCCTACCACGCCGAAACCCAGCCGAAGGACTGGCTGGAGGCACTGGTCAAGGCGTATGTCGGGGACGGCATCTCAGATGACTTCTATGGCGAGGTGGCGGCGCAGCTGTCCGGCGACGACCGCGATCTGATCATGGATGTCTTGCACGAGGGGCGCTACGCGGCGTTCGCCGCCGGCGAGATCAAGGCTGCCATCGCGGACGATTCGCGGATCGCCAGCCCCCTGTCCATGTGGGCCCGGCGCCTCGTGGGCGAAGGCATGTCGCAGGCGCTGCGGGTCTCCTCGGAACGGCCGGCCCTGGTCGCGCTGATCGCCGCACGACAGGACGAGGACGGCGTCGCCGCCATGCTCAAACGCATCACCGCCGCGCACACCGCCCGCATGTCCGCGGTCGGGCTCAACAACTAAAAACTGCGGTACGCGAATCCGCGTACCGCAGTTTTTAAGGCGTGATCAGCCGCCGGCGGTAAAGCCGACGGTCCGTGGCGTGGTCTCGGCGATCTCCACGTAGGTCAGCTTGTCGGTCGGAACGATCACCCGCCGGCCCTTGTCGTCGACGAGCGACAGGGTGGTCGCCTTGCCGGAGAGCGCTTCGTTGACCGCCTGTTCGATCTCGGCGGCCGACTGGTTGCTCTCCAGGACGAGCTCACGGTGTGCGTACTGCACGCCGATCTTGACCTCCACGTGGATCTCCTTCGTGCTTACGCGCTGTGTTGCGGCTCCAGATTGGCCTTGGCAAGGCTATCCGATGCCGTCGCCGTGCAGAGGGAAGCTCGCGATGCCGCGCCACGCCAGGGTGGTCATCAGCGCCTCGGCCGCCTCCTTGCTCACCGCCCGCCCGGAGGCGAGCCAGAACTGCGCCGACGTCTGGGCCGCTCCGACCAGGCCGGCCGCGAGGATCTCGGCCGGTG
>Ga0068863_100006694_pt1 | contig 11309 bp, 10 predicted proteins | sample KBSSwiS62_FD_66596 | JGI IMG/M metagenome (GOLD analysis project Ga0068863, IMG submission 66596) | Switchgrass rhizosphere microbial communities from Kellogg Biological Station, Michigan, USA - KBS Switchgrass S6-2 | ecosystem: Host-associated > Plants > Roots > Rhizosphere > Soil ...
CGGCCGCGGATCTGGCGACTTATGCCGGACTCGGTGGTTGGTGCACGCTGACGATCGACGACGCCGATGGGTTGGCAGCGCAGTTGTCGGCCGCGGGCCTGCCGTTCCAACGGATTCCCTTCGGCGGCGACATCGGCATGGCCCTCGACGATCAAGCGGGATCGATCATCGGAAGTCTGACTGGCGGCGCCGGCTCGGTCGTTTGGGATCCGGATATCCCGTTCGATTTCGCCACACCGCTGGCGATGGTCACGACCGAGACAGCCAGCGCAGAGTGGATCTTCCGCGGCTGGCCGCCGATTCCATCGATAGGGCTATTGCAACAGCCGAAGCACTCGGGCGTGCAGTTGGTGATCAACGGCGACAGCGCCGTCGCCTCGAAATTGGCGCCGCACCACACGCTCTACGTGACCGTCGGGCCGTGGCTGGGTGAAGACCGACGAGCGGCCTGGCTCGCCGCGCAGGTCGGGCTGGAGATCATCGGCCGTGCCGAAAGCCCGTGATCAGCGGCTGGTGTCAGACCGGGCTGGCATTATGCGCGGTGTGGAGGCGAAACAGTGATCATCGATAGGTCTGTCGGCGCGGCTCCGTCCGACAGCGCAGCCTCCCCGGCCGCCGCGCCCGCCAGCCTCGACGTGGCACCGGCTGTAGCGGATGCGCCGGTCGTCGACGGCGCGGCGGTCGACGAACGCCCTCCCGGCAAGCCGGTCAGCGGCAACCCGGCCGTGGTCGACTCCTGGTGGGATCTCATCCGTGCCGCTCGGATGGTGGTCGGCGACCCGACCGACGGTGCAGCCGTGGCAGCCGCGCTGACCGGGCTCTTGTCGGCGCTCGAGCCGGACGACATTGCCGAGTTCGCGCAGCCGCTGTGGACCGCGCTCGCGGCGTCGTATACGACGGATTTGTGGGGCGCCGCCTACCTGATCAACGGCGGATGCTCCGACGACGGATTCGACTACTTCCGGGGTTGGCTGATGTCCCAGGGCCGGGCCGCGTACGAGCGAGCGGTCGCCGAACCCGATTCGCTCGCCGAACTCCCGGCGGTCATCCGAGCCGCCACCGACGGGCTGGAGCTGGAAGCCGAGGACATGCTCGGTGCGGTCTGGTCGGCGTACCGGCGAGTCACCGGTGAGGATCTCCCGGCCGGGTATTTCACCATCCTCTATCCGGAGCTCGAGCCGTTCTGGGACTTCGAGGACGAGGAGCAGATCGCGGCCCGGCTGCCGAGGTTGCACCGGCTCTATTCGTCCACCTTTGTGATGTGACGCCGTCGTCGACCTGCAGGCGATTGCGAGTGCGGCGTCGCATCCTCTGCCGCGCAAAGAGTCGACTTTCGACGAGATCCCGTCATTTCTCGACTCCCACGCCGGCGCCCTGGCTTGCATTAAGTGTCCAAGACCATGGTCTTGGTGACTTACGACCACGGAGTCCGTTCCAGGGTCGAATAACTTGGGTATTCCTTGAAAGTCGACCCGGGAGTCGCGGACTCGAGCCGCCTCCGACCGGCGCTCGCATTTGTGGACTCTGGATGCTGCGGAACGTGCCGGAAAACAGCAGTGAGCGTCCACAAACCGGAAGCCTCGTCGGCAACTCCTAGCCGCAGCGGCGGCCCAGTGATCAAGTGCATGATCGGGTGCATCAACCAGTGCAACTGGGGACGCCACAGCGCCTCCATTGCTCAAGATCGTGCACTTGGTCATGGGACGCTCTTTGTCGATCGGAGGTGTGTTGCCGCATGTGTCGCCAGAGCTGGCGGGCAACCAATCAGCGATCGGCGGCCGCTTTAGCCGTCGGGTAGTCGCGAGATCTCGTCATAGCTCGACGTCCTACGGCCGGGGGCGGCTGCGCCCTTCGCCAAGATCGCGACGAGTGGCATCCGGTGGCTGGGTTCCGTGGCGTGATCGCGACGAGTGGCATCCGGTGGCGGCGATTCTCGCTGATTGGCGACCGTGTAGTGCCATGCGTCGCGATCATGCTGCCGTGAGATGCCACTCGTCGCGATCTTGGCCGGTTCGGTGGGAGCGGTGGCGTGCATGCACGCCCCGACTCCATGATCAAGTGCGCGATCTTGAGCACTCGAGTAGTTTCGCGACCTCACCTGCACTCGATCACGCACTCGATCTGTGGAAAGCGGGCGAATCGGGCACCGCTGGCACCGCTCGGCGCCCCGCAGCCGTGGAGACCGGGCGCAGTAGCGGGCGTGCTTCGAAGCAGCTGCGAGGACGGCGGTAGGTGTTTCTAGAATTTCGCCAAACGGCGCAGCCTGCCGTGCGACACGGTCGGCCGGCAGCGGCCTTCCATGAGCAAGTGCATGATCACGTGCATCAACCAGTGCATCCGGGGGCGCCATAGCGCCTCCAGTGCCCAAGATCGTGCACTTGATCACGGAAGAGACACGCAAAGGCGGGAAAGCAAGCAAGGACGATCAGCGGCGGGGCACCGGGCCGGTCGATTCCCGTACCTGCAAATGGGTGGGAAGGACCACCGACTGCCGCGTGCCGGCCTCGCCATTGAGCCGCGACAACAGCATTGTCACGGCCACCCGGCCGGCGCGTTCGATCGGGCCGTTGAGGGTGGTCAACGGCGGATGGCAGAAGTCGGCGCCGAAGATGTCGTCGCATCCCACCACGCTGATCTGATCCGGCACCGCCACGTCGCGCTCCCGCAACCGGCTCAGGATGCCGATCGCGAGCAAGTCGTTGAAGACGATGCAGGCCGTGGCGCCGGTATTCAGGACCGCGTCGGCGGCCGCCGATCCGGACGTCCGTGATGCTGCGAACGGGCCGATCTTGCGAGCCCGCAGTGCGTGATGCGACATCGAGTTCTGGAATGCCCGCCAGCGCGCCTCGTTGGCCCAGGAAATCGGCGGTCCGGAGACGTAGACGATGTCGCGGTGCCCGAGCGAGACCAGATGTTCGGTGGCCTGTCCGATGCCGGCCGGAGAGTCGATCACCACGCTCGGGACGCCGGGGACGTTGCGATTGACGGCGACGATCGGCATCTCCGCCGCGACGGTGGCGAGCAGCTGCTCGGGGAGTCGCGACGCGGCCAGGACAGCACCGTCGATCGACTGCCGCATCTTGTGGAGCAGATGGTTTTCCAGCTCGGCCGAGTCCTCGGTGTCGATCAGCAGTTGCGCGTAGCCGGCCGATCGGAGTTGATGCGCGGTTCCGCGGATCATCCCGAAGTAGAACGGATTGGTCACGTCGCTGACGAGCACGGCGATCGTCTCGGTCCGGCCCGAGGTAAGCGCGCGGGCCTGCCGATTCGGGGCGTAGTTCAGCGACCGCGCCACGGCCTCGATCCGGGCCGCCGTCGTCGGGTTCACCCGACCCGGCCGGGACAGCGCGCGCGACACGGTGGATGGAGCTACGCCGGTCGCGGCAGCGATGTCGTTGATGGTGACGCGCCGGGCCGGCGTCGATGACCCCTGATGGTCCACAGGTGACAGAAGACCACCCGATGGCAATAAATGGCAAGCGGTTGCCGCCTTCTTTGCCACGTTGATAACTTGCCGGGAACTTGCGAGTACATCGATTGGCGCCCAATCGTCGCGGGCCGCTCCGGCGGCCCCTTCGACACCACTCCCCCTCGACCGCGCCCTCCACAGAGGAGACATTCAGATGACAGCCCGACGCAGGTTCCTCGCACTAGCCAGCACGGTCGTGCTCGGCACCGCGCTTGCGGCATGCGGATCCAGCAGCGACAGCGGCGGCAAGAAGGCCACCCTGGACGTGCTGGTCTCGGCCAACACCATCTACCCGGATCAGCAGCGGCAGTGGTTCGCCGACGTGTCCACCAAATTCGAGAAGCAGACCGGGTCCAAAGTGACCTTCGAAACCTTCGCCTCAGCCAACGACGAGCTCACCAAGATTCAGACCTCAGCACTGTCCGGCCAAGGTCCGGACATCTACTCGCTCGGCACGACGTTCACCCCGACCGCGTACGCGACTGGTGCGTTCGAGGTGCTCACCCCGGATGACTGGACCAAGATCGGCGGCAAGGACCGGTTCCTGCCGGCCACCCTCGGCATCTCCGGACCGGACGACAGCCACCAGGTCGGCATCCCGTTCGCCAGCCGGCCGTTCGTGATGGCCTACAACAAAGACCTGCTGGCCGCGGCGGGCATCGACAAGCCCGCGGACAGCTGGGACGGGCTGCTGGACCAGGCCAAGAAGCTGACCAAGGGCGACGTCCACGGCCTCGCGATCGCCTACGGCGACGGGTTCGACCCGTGGAAGTTCATCTGGGCGATGAGCATCCAGGCCGGCAACCCGCTGATCGTCGACGGCAAGGCGCAACTGGACCAGCCGACCGTGAAGACCGCGTACGAGACGTATCTCGGCTGGCTGGCCACCGACAAGGTGGTCGACCCGGCCGCGACCGGATGGAAGAACGCCCAGGCGATCGCGGCATTCGGTGCCGGCAAGGCGGCGTTCCTCCCGATGGTCTCGGCCACCTCGAAGGTGACGCTGGACAAGTCGGCGGTGGCCGGCAAGTACGCGTACGCCATCATGCCGACGATCCCCCCCGGCGCCACCGCCACTGCAGCCAACGGCGTGCCGGCGACCAGCATCCTGTCCGGCGACAACCTGGTGGTCGCGAAGTACAGCAAGAACAAGGATCTGGCGTTCCAGCTGATCAACATGCTCACCAGCGCGGACAGCCAGGACCTCTACTACAAGACGTTCGGCGAGCTGCCGACCAACGCGACCGAAGCCGCGAAGCTGCAGAGCGACCCGGCACTGGCCGCGATCGTCGACTCGGCCGGCAAGTCGCACAACACGCCGTTCAACGGCGCTTGGAGCCAGGTCCAGCTCGCGCTGGTCAACGTGGTGGTGCAGTCGGTGCCGAACCTGTCCAAGGGCACTGTCGACGACGCCGCACTGCGCCAGCTGCTGGCCAAGGCCCAGTCGGACGCGCAGGCAGCACTGGACAAGTCGCAGTGACGAGCTCATGACCATTCGCCAGACGTCACCCGCCGCGATCGGTGCGCCGGGTGCCGAGGACGCCGGACGCCCGGTCCCCCATGGTGGGGCCGGGCAGCCGGTGCACGGGCGGCGAGACCGACGACCGCGCCGTGGCCGCCCGTTCTGGATGCTGGCCCCGGGCGGCGTCCTCACGCTCCTGGTCGTGGTCATCCCGTTCCTGGTCGCCGTCTACATCTCATTCCTGGACCTGGATCAGTACACGTTCCGGCGCTGGGTGCACGCACCATTCACCGGTATCGACAACTACGTGGACGCCTGGCGCCACTCCGATCTGCTGCACGCGGTCTGGGTCAGTGGTTCGGCCGCGGTGATCGCGACCGTGGTCGCGCTGCCGGTGGGTATGGCGGCCGCGCTGACCACCCATAACCGGTTTCCGGGACGCGCGGCGGTGCGCTCGATCTACCTGATCCCGTACGTTCTCCCGGCGTTCGTGGTCGGCACCGTGTGGCGGATCATCCTGGCCCCCGATGGCGTCGCCAACAACCTGCTTCACCGTCTCGGCCTGGACACCAGCGGCGCGAACGGCCTGTGGCTCAACGGGCCGCGCAGCTACTGGGCACTGATCGCGGTGCAGATCTGGGCGTCGTGGCCGCTCATCTACCTGCTGGTGCTCGCCGGCCTGCAGAGCATCGACCACAGCCTGCACGAGGCCGCAGCGCTGGACGGCGCCGGCTGGTGGACAAAGCTCCGGAGCATCGTCGTCCCGCACCTGCGCGGCCCGGTCGCGCTCGGACTGCTGATCACGGTGCTGCACATCTTCAACAGCTTCACGCTGCCGTTCGTGCTCTTCGGTGTGCCGAGCCCGCACGACGTGGAGGTGTTGCCGGTGCTCACCTACGTGGAGAGCTTCCAGAATTTCCGGTTCGGCCTGAGCGCCGCGATGGCGGTGGTCTCGCTGCTGCTGATCCTCATCCCGCTGCTGGTCTACCTGCGGGCAGTCCGGCTCGACGTCGGAGAGGACGACCGATGAAATCAAGGGAAGCCGCCGTCACCAGGCTGCTGCCGCGGCCGCTGCACGCCGCTCTCACCACGATCCTGCTGCTGATCGTTCTCGGACCGATCGTCTACGTGTTCCTGGCCTCCACCAACACCGACCTTTCGGTGGCGGCGGGCGACTTCTGGCCCAAACACGTCAGCTTCGTCAACTACCACCGCATCTGGTCCACCGTCGAGCTCGGCAAAGGGCTCACGAACAGCGTGATCGTCTCGGGAACCGTCGCGGTGGCGTCCGCGGTCGTCGCGGTCGGGAGCGCGTACGTCCTGGTCCGGCACCGGTTCCGCGGTCGCCTGACGATCCTGCGCGGCCTGGTCGGCCTGCAGAGTGTCCCGGGAACGCTGTTGCTGCTGCCGGTCTTCGTCCTGTTCGCCACGCTGGCGAACACGCTGGGCATCACCATCATCGGGACTCGATGGGCGCTGTTCGTCACCTACCTCAGCTTCGCGCTGCCGTTCTCCACCTGGGTGATGGTGACCTACCTGCGCGGCCTCCCCGCCGAAGTGAGCGAGGCGGCACGCGTCGACGGCGCGTCCGAATGGCAGATACTCACTCGCATCGTGATGCCGCTGAGCTGGCCCGGCCTGGTGGTGTCGGCGATCTTCGCGTTCCTGCTGGGGTGGAACGACGTGCTCTTCGCGTCGGTGATCACCAACGTCGACACCCGGACCGCGGCGGTCGCTCTCCAGGTCTTCGGCGCCACCCAGGAGGGCGGCGCCATCCCGGTGTACGGGCAGATGATGGCCGCGGCGCTGGTCTGCGCGCTGCCGGTGGTCATCCTTTACCTGGTCTTCCAGCGCTATCTGATCAGCGGCCTGACCGCGGGCGGAGGGAAATGACGGAGAACATCATGTGGCAGCTGTCCGGCTTCGGTGACGAGATCGACCCTGATCCGAACGTCCAGATCGCGGTGCTCCAGGCCCTGGGGGCAAACCACATCGAGGTACGCAGTGCCTGGAACCGCAATATCGTCGACCTCACCACGGCGGAGCTGGACGAGCTGGCCCAGGTATGCGCCGATCGCGGCATCTCGGTCTCAGCGATCGCGTCCCCGATCGGCAAGGTGGACGTCGCCTCCGATGAGAGTGCCGAACTGGACCGCCTGAAGCGCGCCATCACCGCCGCGCATCGCCTGGCCGCGCCGTACATCCGGATCTTCTCGTTTTATCGGGCGCCGACCGTCGCGGTCGGCGCGATCCGGGACGACGTGCTGCGCCGGCTCGCGGCCTTCGCGAAGCTCGCTGAAGCCAACGACGTGGTGCTGGTGCACGAGAACGAGAAGGACATCTACGGCGACGTCCCGGCGCGGGTGGCCGACATCATCGAATCGGTCGGCTCGGATGCACTCCAGGTCGCCTGGGACAACGCCAACTTCGTCCAGGTCGGCGTCCGGCCGTTCACAGACGGCTATCGGCTGCTCCGGCCGTACCTGAAGTATCTGCAGGTCAAGGACGCGCTGATGACGACCGGCGAGGTGGTTGCAGCCGGCGACGGCGACGGCGAGTTGCGGGAGACCGTGACCGCGCTGCGTGACGACGGGTATTCCGGATTCGCCTCACTCGAGCCGCACCTGGCGATCCAGCACGGCTTGGGCGGGTTCTCCGGACCGGCAGCCTTCGGTCGCGCCGCGTACGCGTTCGCCCGCCTCACCTCGTCGATCGGAATCGAGCTCGGATGAACGTGATCATCGTCGGGGCCGGCATCATCGGCTACAACCACGCGTCGGCGCTGCTCCGATGGCCGCACGTGACCATCACCGACGTGGTGGACAGCGATCCCGGAGCCCTGGACAAGTTCGCCGGATGGCTGGACGAGCAGGGTGCGCCGCGACCCGCGCTACATGCCTCGCTGGAACCGGCATTGGGCGTTAACCACGGTGCCCTGGTGGTGATCTGCACCCCCAGCGGTACGCATACGGCACTCGCCGCGGCCGCGCTCGCCGCCGGCCACCATGTCGTGGTCGAGAAACCGCTCGACGCGTCGCTGCCGGCCGGTCGCGAGCTGGCCCGCCTGGCCGACGCCGCGGCCGCACGCGGGCAGGTGTTCTCGGTGATCAGCCAGCACCGATTCGATCCCGCATCGGCCGCCGTCGCGGCCGCCGTCGCCGCCGGAGACTTCGGCACCCTGACCTCGGCCGTCGCGTCCGTCGCCTGGTGGCGGTCCCAGGACTACTACGACTCGGCGGGCTGGCGCGGCACATGGTCGCTGGACGGCGGCGGCGCCACCATGAATCAGGGCGTTCACACGGTAGATCTGCTCTTGTGGTTCCTGGGCCGGCCGGTCGAAGTGTTCGCCTACACCCGGACCCTGGCGCACGAGCGGATCCAGGTCGAGGACACCGCGGTGGCGACGATTCGATTCGTCAACGGCGCGGTCGCGGTGCTGCACGCCACCACCGCCGCGTTCCCGGGTCTCGCGGTCCGGCTGCAGGTGCACGGCACCACCGGATCCGCGATCATCCACGACGACCAGCTCGAGTACTTCCAAACCCCCGCGCACCCGACGGCGGAGTCAGTCGTCCCCGCATCCGAGCTGCGCGGCGCGACCAAGGATCCGGACGGGTTCATCGTCGGGCACTTCCGGCAGTACGGCGACATCCTCGCCGCGATCGAATCCGGCCGGCCGCCGGCCGTGACCGGCGCCGACGCGTTGCTGGCACTCGCCGTGGTGAAGGCGTTCTATCTGTCCTCGCACCTCAGCCAGCCGATCGACGTCGACGGCGTGCTCGCCGGCACTTACGACCAGGTTCTGACCACCGTGGAGCAATCATGAAGTTCTCGGTCTTCACCGCCGCCACGCCGGAGTGGACCCCCGATGAGGCCGCGACCACCCTGGCCGCCCAGGGCTGGGACGGCGTCGAGTGGCGGATCACCGACCAGGAGCCGGCCGACCCGCCCGGCTTCTGGGCCGGCAACCGAGCCACCTGGCCGCTGGCCGGGCTGGAGGATCGGCTTGGCGAAATCGCGGCGGTGACCAAGGCCGCCGGTCTGGAATTCTCCGGCATCGGCGGCTATGCCCGCTGCGACGACCGGGACAACGTCGAGAGGATGCTCGCCGCGACCGCCGCGCTCGACGCCCACCAGGTCCGCGTCACGATGCTCCCGTTGGGTTCGGCCACCTACCCGACGCTGTTCGATCGCGCGCGCGCCGACATGGGGTGGGTGGCCGGACGGGCCGCGGCGTACGGCGTCAAAGCTCTTGTGGAACTGCACCACCGCACCATCGTGGCGTCGGCGTCGGCCGCGATCCGGCTGGTCGGCGACCTGGACCCGGCACACGTCGGAGTCATCCACGATGTCGGCAATCTGGTGATCGAAGGCCACGAGGACGCACTGGCGGGATTTCAGATGCTCGGCGCGCACCTGGCACACGTCCATGTGAAGAACGTGGCGTGGCGGCAGATTGGAACGCGACCGGACGGTTCGGCGATCTGGGCCGAGGACTGGGCGCCGCTGCGCGACGGCCAGGCGGACATCGGGGCGTATTTCGCCGCCCTGCGAGTGCACGGCTACGACGGGTGGATCACGGTCGAAGACTTCTCCACGGCATTGCCGCTGGCCGAACGCACCGCCGGCAACCTCGCCTATTTGAAGTCGCTGGGCTGAGGGTTCCGGCCACGCCGGATCCGAGCGGTGACCACCACCGTGTCGATGGCACCGATGACGGCGAGCACCACGGCAAACCAGCCCCAGACGGTCAGCCCGGTGAGCCAGAAGATCACTGCCGCGATCACGCCGACCGCGAGGCCGAAGATCGCGAGGACTTGGCGAAGCCGCAGTGCACTATACGGATGCTCGATCGTGCCGCGGGCCCGGCGCGGCTGCGGTCCCAGTGGCATGGCACTCACCTCGATCCCCGATCCAGTGATACCCGCCCGGACCATCGTCAAGCCTAGTCCGCTCGGTGACCGCGGGCTCCGAGGACGGCTGCCGGATCTGCGGGCCGTCGCGACCGGGATCGGCCCGGCGGCGAGGCGGCGAGGCGGCGAAGATCAGTAGTGCAGCAGGCCGTCGACCGGAATCGGCGGCACATGCCCGTCCACTGGCGTCTCCGCGGCCAGCCGCAACCCGGTCTCCAGCAGCACCGCACGCCGTAAGTTCGGCACCTCGGCGAGCGGCACCCAGGCTGCGAAATCGGTGGACCCGCCAACCTCGTGCCGCAGGCTGCCGCCGATGATCTGAACCGTGTAGTAGATGCCGACGTGATGCACGTCGGTGCCGCCTCGACCGCCCCAGGAATCGTGGCGCAGCCGGGTGCCGACGCCGACCATCCGTTCGACCGCGACCCGGAAGCCGGTCTCCTCCTCGACCTCGCGAACCACGGCGTCGTAGGGGTCCTCGCCATGCTCGACGCCGCCACCGGGCAGGGTCCAGTGCGCAGACTCGTGCCGGCCGCCCAGTGCCCGTGCGAGCAGCACCTCGTCGTCTCGGATGCAGATGCCGTAGGCCGCGACCCGGGTGAACGTGCGGGGCTTCACTCGCTGACAGCCTCTGCCGGTGCGGTGGTCGCGGCCGATGGCGGCACCGCGACCCGGAATTCGGCCCACCGCAGGGGAACCGCACATTCGAAGGCGACGTTCAGTCTCGGCATGGCGCGGACGTTACCCGCCGGGCGGAGCCGCGCGCTGGCATTTTACCCGCCGTTCGGCGGCGTCATCGCGGTTTTCCGCAACTGGCGAACTCGGTGCCCACCGGCGGTCCCGCAGTGGTCGCTTGGCCTGCCGACCCATAGGGTTAGACGAGCCCACCGTACGGAGGAACCCGGCATGACCACACCGGCAACGGCCGCCCGACCGTCGATCGTGACCGTCGACGACGACCCCGGCGTTTCCCGTGCGGTCGCTCGCGACCTGCGCCGGCGTTACGGCGAGGACTACCGCATCGTCCGGGCCGAATCCGGCGACCAGGCGCTCGACGCGCTGCGGGAGATGAAGCTCCGCGGCGACGTGGTGGCGGTGCTGCTGGCCGACTACCGGATGCCCCGAATGAGCGGCCTGGAGTTCCTGGAAGCGGCCATGGACCTCTACCCGGCCGCCCGGCGGGTGCTGCTGACGGCTTACGCGGACACCGGCGCCGCGATCGAGGCGATCAACGTCGTCGACCTCGACTACTACCTGCTCAAGCCATGGGATCCGCCGGAGGAGAAGCTCTATCCGGTGATCGACTCGCAGATCGAGGCGTGGCGAACGGTGGACTACCGTCCGGTCACCGAGACCAAGGTGGTCGGCCATCGGTGGTCAGCTCGGTCATCCGAGGTGCGCGAATTCCTGGCCCGCAACCAGGTGCCGTACCGGTGGTATTCGTCGGAGACTCCGGAGGGCCGGC
>Ga0068863_100006695_pt1 | contig 11308 bp, 8 predicted proteins | sample KBSSwiS62_FD_66596 | JGI IMG/M metagenome (GOLD analysis project Ga0068863, IMG submission 66596) | Switchgrass rhizosphere microbial communities from Kellogg Biological Station, Michigan, USA - KBS Switchgrass S6-2 | ecosystem: Host-associated > Plants > Roots > Rhizosphere > Soil ...
GGATGACGTAAGATTGGCAACACATCCATTATTAAATTCAATTCTTACGTTGGCGATATCCGGTGTTTCTGTCATTACACCAACACCACTTGCAGAAATAAACTTTACATCACTTTTGACAATGCTTAAAATAATGTCAATGTCATGGATCATCAGGTCAAGTATGACACTTACCTCCGTACCTCTTGGGTTAAATTGTGCAAGCCGGTGCACCTCTATGAACATTGGATTTAATTTCAGATCTTTTACCGCAAGAAAAGCTGGATTAAATCTTTCCACATGTCCTACCTGCAATTTTACATTTGATTCTTTTACCAGTTTTACGAGTGCATGCGCCTCCTCCATTGTTTGAGCCAATGGTTTTTCTACAAAAACATGTTTACCTTTTCTGATAGCAGCTTCACATAGAGAGAAATGATGATCAGTTGGCGCCACTATATCGGCAGCATCGATCTCAGTCAAAAGCTCGCCGGGATCGTTAAATCTTTTCAATCCATATTTTGAAATTACCTCTTCCGCATTTTTCTCATCCGGATCATAAAAGCCGACAAGTTCGCATCCCGGAATTTCTTTCCAGTTATTCAAGTGAAATTTACCAAGATGACCAACTCCAAAAACTCCAACCTTGAGCATGTTATTTATTTAATGCTCAAAGATAAAGATTGGCGGTTCTAAACTTGAACTATTCAGTAAGAGGTTGGTATCTAGAAACAAGATTTGGATGATAAAAAAAGTCCGGGAAAAAAGGAAAAATAAACCGGGAAGATATTAGTTGAGTGAACTACCCTTCAATGCTGATATTTTTTTTTGCGATAATGAATTAATTCCGGCTTTTTTCAGTCCTTCGAGGATGCCTTTCTTAAGGTCATTTGATAACAAAAAAGATCCAATGATATCCGTTACCTGGTTGGCGGGATCAGGAAGCATTTGATTGAGCAGCTTCAGGTTTTTGGCAGCTTCTTCTGTGCGATTTAAATGACCTTGAATGGCGGCCTTCAGCAATGGATCCCAGAGCAATTGCGGCACGTCGATCTTTTCGACCCAATGATTGGCGCTTTGATAATCCTTTTTATAAAGAAAATAGAAGACAAATCCTGCATTGAACCAATGTGGACCATATGGATTATGATCAATAGCATCCTGTAAAAGAATAAATCCCCTGTCAAATTCTCCTGCGCATATCAAAACAAATCCCATGGCGCCCCATACATCGGCGGTATTAGGGTTGATCGTTATACATTTATCAACTGACCTCAGGCATTCCTCACGGTTATGATAAAATAAATATATCCATGCCAACGCCTGGTAAGCATGCTGACATTTAGGATCAATATTAATTGCCCGCAAAGCACACTTTAAACCTTCCTCTAATGGGTTCTTAATTTTTTTTAATGCTAATACTTTATCATCGAGATATAATTCGCCTAACATGGCCCATGCCAGTGCGTATTCAGGGTCCGCTTTTACAGCCGCTTCCAAAGCATTAATTGCTTTTTGTAAAGCTTCAGTTGACCAAACTTTTTGATAATGATAATACAGGTATACCGCATCGTTAATTTCTAATGAGTTTGTATGATTGTCATCTGGCAATTTCATCATATCTCTTGTAATAGCGCCATAATATCCACCAATTGCAGTTAGTATACTTTTTACAATTTCGTTTTGAATTTCAAAAATGCCGGAGGCTGTATTATTTCGTTGAAAAGATTTTGCCCATACTTGCTCTCCATTGTCACATAGGATCAATTGGACCCAAATGCGAAGATGTTCATTATCATGTTGGATAGTTCCCGTTAATACATATTTAGCCCCCAACATCATTGCAGCTTCTTTTACATCATTGGTTTTGCTGGCAACATGACGTGAAGAATAATACGAGATCACAGCAAACTCATGAAACAATGTTAGCTCTGTGCTTAATTGTTCACCTAATCCGTCAGCAAAAAAATCTCTTGATGAATCCTGGCTGATATTTCTGAATGGAAGTACGGCTACTACAGGTTTAAACCTTGTTGGCTTTACTTTTTCAACACCTTTAATAAGGTTGGGCTCAATTTTATTTTTCGGTTGAAAAACAGGGATATAACTGCCTTTGGGTATTTCAATTACAATGGGATCATTCTTACCAGCATCATAATAATATTCTTTCAATGCCCTTCTTAACCTGCCTGCATGTATTCGAACGATCGCATCCAACTGGGGATTAAAGTCAATATTGCGGGATAATACGCTGATGCCAATAGAATATTCTTTGATCTCGTCTTCTTTACCAGCAAGAGTCTTCTCAATAACAAATTCAAGAAAACCTGATAATATTCGTGAACTTTTAAAAGCAGGAGTAGAAACAACTCTCTTTAACTGTGCTTTGATCTCGCTTATATATGAATTTTCTTTTGCTCTCATAGAGCATTGATTTGGTTAAAATAAGGTTGATGGTACCGTTCGCAAAATAGGGGATTTAAATGAATCTTAGCAAAATGGGTTTGGATTAGAGGCAATTCATACGAATAATTTGATAATTGGTAAGAACAATCTTGAAGCTGCCTGTTTGATAACAGTTGTTTGCTTCTTTATGCCTTGAACTTTAAAAAGAATTTTTAAAATTTTCTGGCTGTATGAGTTTACGTTATTAATGCTTGGGAGCAGTTAAAGAACCCGGATTTACCGTTAATTAACCGTATAATACTTATTTGGCGTAGATAAGTATTTTAACATTGTGAAACATTGGATCATCCCTTACCTAAAATGACAAAAGAGCTTGTATACATATTAGGAAAATTCCCGGACCACAGCAACAAAATTATTGATTTGTATAATAAGGACGAAGATTTCAGAATACTCTGCGAAGATTATATTACCAGTATACAGGCAGCTGAAGAGCGCAGACTAAATGCGATCATGGACCGGAAGATAGAAAGAGAATTTTTACACGTAAATATAGAGTTGGAAAAAGAGATCATTCATTTATTAGAAACATATCAGCAAAAGGATTTGACTTAAGAACTTAATAGGAAATCGCTCTGCGGATCTTTGTATTAAAATCACAATTCAATTTCCCCTTGCAGGATTCGGACGTAAAAAAACTGTTCATGCGGCGTTACGTATACCCTATCAAAATACTCAGCGATAATAGATCATTTCATTATATCTAATCATTCAATAGAACAATTAGAAACAACCAAACCGAATTCAAAAAACCTAAACATTTATTATGAGAACCCAGATCTCTTTTGTGTTAATTGCATTGTGTTTTTTGGTCTCTTGTAGTGACCAAAAACAGGAAACCGCTGCGACAGCAGAAACTACAACTAATGGTGATATAGATCGTACCGTATTACCGATCAAAGAACCCAGCTATCCCGAAGACACAACGCTTGATGCACGTAATGCAAAAGCACCTGCACGTTTTGAAGTAAAAGCTCCCGCTAAAGCTCCCAATGTCGTCATTGTGCTAATTGATGACGAGGGGTTCGGTGTATCAAGTGCATTTGGCGGTCCGGTAAACGAACCAACACTGGATAAACTTGCGGCGAACGGATTAAAGTATAATCGTTTTCATACAACAGCACTTTGTTCTCCTACTCGTGTAGCATTACTCACAGGCAGAAATCATCATCTGAATAATGCAGGTGCTATCATGGAACTTGCTACAGGATTTCCCGGTAACACAGGCGTCCGTCCAAATGGTATTGCTCCTCTCGCAGAAATGTTGAGATTAAATGGATACAGCACAGCTGCATTCGGAAAATATCATGAAACAGCGCCTTGGGAAGTTTCAGTTTCCGGTCCTTATGATCGTTGGCCTACACATTCCGGGTTTGATAAATTTTATGGATTCATAGGTGGAGAAACGAACCAATGGGCCCCTGCAGTTTATGATGGTACTGTAAGAGTAGAAGTTCCACATGATCCGAATTATCATTTTACAACAGATATGACTAACCAGGCGATCAATTGGGTGAGTGCACAACAAGCTTTAACGCCTGACAAACCATTCTATATGTATTTTGCACCCGGTGCAACACATGCGCCTCACCATGCACCAAAAGAATTTATTGATAAATACAAAGGTAAATTTGACCAGGGCTGGGATAAATTAAGAGAAGAAACTTTTGCAAGGCAAAAAGCATTGGGTGTAATACCACAAAATGCACAGCTCACTCTGCGTCCGAAAGAAATTCCCGCATGGGATGACCAGACTCCTGATCAGAAAAAATTGTTCGCAAAACAAATGGAAGTATATGCCGGTTTTGCAGAACATACCGACTATGAAGTGGGAAGGCTGGTTCAAACCCTTGAAGAAATGGGCGAACTTAATAATACACTTTTTTTATATGTAGTAGGAGATAATGGAGCCAGTGCTGAAGGAGGACCCGAAGGTTCGTATAACGAAATGATGGCGCTGAACGGAATTGTTGGCAAGGCAGATCAAATGATGAACCATATTGACGATTGGGGCAGCCCGAATACATTTCCGCACTATGCTATAGGATGGGCTCATGCCTGTAATACGCCTTTCCAATGGACAAAACAAATTGCTTCACACTTTGGTGGTACACGCAACGGTATGGTTGTTCATTGGCCAAATGGTATAAAAGCAAAAGGAGAAATAAGATCACAGTTTACTCATGCTACTGATATTGCACCAACGGTAATGGAAGCAGCGGGTTTACCATTTCCCAAATCAGTGAATGGAACGGAACAAATTCCTTTCAGCGGTGTGTCTTTTATGTTTTCATTTGATGATGCAAAGGCAGCTGACAGACATACCACTCAATATTTCGAAATGTTTGGTAACAGGGGAATTTATGATCATGGCTGGGTAGCCTGTACCCGTCATTCTATCCCATGGCTCATGGCTGTCAATCCTCCATTGAAAGATGATACCTGGGAATTGTATAATGTCGACGAAGATTTCAGCGAGGCCAACAACCTCGCGGCAAAAAATCCTGGAAAACTAAAAGAGCTACAGGCAATATTTAATAGAGAGGCTACAAAAAATCATGTATTTCCCATTGACGACCGAAGATCTGAAAGGTTTGATGCATCAGTTGCAGGTCGACCCGATCTGATGGGTCCCCGTACTTCTTTAACAGTGTATGAAGGCATGACCGGCATTTCGGAGAATGCATTTATCAATGTTAAAAACCGAAAATATACCATCACGGCAGAGGTGGAATTGAAAGATGGAAACACCAATGGTGTTATAATATCCCAGGCTGGTCGATTTGGCGGATGGTCTTTATATATGAAAGGTGGTAAACCTCATCATGAATACAATTTCTTTGGTCTTGAATGGACTAATATCGGGGCACCAAAAGCATTAGCTGCGGGTCATCATGTAATAAAATATGAGTTCGTTCCTGATGCTGCTAAACCTGGTGCTGGTGGCAAATGCACTTTGTATGTGGATGATCAAAAAGTAGCTGAAGGAATAATTCCCAAAACAGAGCCTTTTGCTTTCTCAGCTGATGAGGGAGTAGATGTAGGAGTTGACAATGAGACCAACGTATCACGTGACTACAAAGAAGGAGAAAATAAATTTACCGGCAAGATCCGTAAAATTGTTATCAATACTAAACCGTAGAGAAGTAAAATAAACTGTTGGCAAGGATACAGTTTTTATTTCAGTAATTGTTTATATAGCAACGGTCATCATTCTATTGCACCTGGATGATGACCGTTGATTCTTTCAAAAGAGTTTTAAGACCCTCTTTTCTTTAACTAAGAATTGAAGAGTGATGTTGGTAAGAATCATTTGGCGAATAAATAAAAAGACAACTGCCTTCTTTTATAGTATTAATAATAGGAGTTGCTTCTTTCGGCGAAACAGCCGGGCAACCCTGGCTTCTTCCAATATAACCAAGCCTTGAAATGTAATTGGGATCCACATATTTTGCACCATGAAATACAATGGCTCTTTCGTATGCGTTATCATTGATACCTTTTTCAAGACCTTCCAATTTAAGCGAGTAGCCATGTTTGCCATTATAAGTATCTAATGTTTTATAAAAACCCAAACTACTTTTGTTTGAAGAAGGACTATTAGAAAAAGAATTGGCCATTTCTTTACCCGAATTTTTTCCATGTGCCACATAGGTGCTGTAAAGAACCTGGTAATTTTTAAGATCAACTACATATAATCTTTTATCGGAGCTGGGTAAACTAAAATCTATAATAGAAATTATGCTGTCATTTAAAATAACACCTTGCTCTCTTAATTTTTCAAAACCTTTTTGAGCCAACTCAAAAGCAGCTCTGTTTAATCCTGCAATATTCAATCTTAAGCTATCGTACACAGAAACTGCGGAGGGTATTGTAGGTATAAGATCGCTGACATGAAGATTTGATACGGTGTTCTTCAATTGCGTGGCTCTTTTTTCTACTGATTTTGCAAATGCAAACGGGAAAGAAAATAAACCAATAAGTAATGATGATATAAATAACCAGGCATTCCTCACTTTTCTTTTCTGCATTGGTAATAATTTTATGTTGTTAAAAAATAAAACTGCCCTAGTGATTATAAATCGCCGGGCAGTTAGTTTTGTTCCAAGGGTCAATCTCTACTTAAAAACGAGCTCTACTCTAGCGGACCGGACGGGACTCGAACCCGCGACCTCCGCCGTGACAGGGCGGCATTCTAACCAACTGAACTACCGATCCGTTCCTTCAAATGAGTCGTTTCGACGTCATTTTTTGGGATGGCAAAGATAGCCCGGCACGGTTTTGTTGCCAAAAGTTTTTCCTTCAAAAACCAATGAAAATTCAAAATTAATCCGCTCATCACATACAATTAGACGATTTGCCTTCTTCTACCAGTTGCTATTGTGGATAACCTACCTCAGTTTTTATTGTTTGTTTTCACATTGATGGGCCCAATTATTCAGTAATTTTCATGATCTTAATCAATGGTTGATGATAAATGTTTCCACCATCAAATTGCTTCGCATTCCTTTTTCATTTTTTTTATCCCCCATCTATTTTTTTGCGTTGGCCCAAGTCCCCAATATCAATTGGTTTAATGCCGTGTTAATTTTTGTCATTATTCATTTCTTGATTTATCCTGCAAGTAATGGTTATAACAGCTATATGGATCGGGATACTGAAAGCATTGGTGGGCTTGAGAAACCGCCTCCACCTTCGCGTCAACTTTATTTGGTGAGTATTGTTTTAGATTCACTCGGGATTTTATTGAGTTTGATTATCGGTCCTATTTTCACACTGGTCATGTTATTTTATATCGGTGCATCAAAGGCATATAGTTACCGGGGCATTCGATTAAAAAAATATCCCTATCTCGGGTATTTTATAGTGATCCTGTTCCAGGGTGCTGTCACTTTCTGGTTGGTTTATTATGGCAGCAATGCTGAACAAAATATTTGGGTTCCATGGCAGGGCATGGTTATATGTTCTCTGTTAGTTGGAGGCTTTTACCCTTTAACACAGATTTATCAGCATAAACAGGATCTTGACGACGGAGTGAATACGATCAGTTATAAGTTAGGTTATATTGGTACATTTATATTCTGTGCCATTGTTTACATTTTAGCATGGGTATTCATGGCACAATTTTTTATCACCAACAAACACGGGGATCAATTATTGGTGATTGGCATCTTTTTTATCCCTGTTATCGTTTACTTCATCAGGTGGTTTGTACTGGTTTACAGAAACAGCGAAGAAGCCAATTTTAAAAATACGATGAAGATGAACTGGCTGGCGGCATCTTGTACGAATATTTCTTTTTTGATCTTATTAATATGGAGGTGGTTTGAGTAAAATTATTTCAATAGGAACGGCTTTACCGGAGTACCGGCATGAACAAGAAAAGATCTTTGAGTTTATGAGCCGTGTGTATGCAATAAACGAAGTAGAAAAAAGAAAACTAAAATTTCTCTACAAGCACAGTGGCATTAAAACCCGTTATTCTGTTTTACCTGACTATAGTGTTTCTGCTGACGAATGGCAATTCTTTACTCCAACAGAAAACCTGGAACCTGTTCCTTCTATTGAAAAAAGAATGAAAAACTTCCGGGAACATGCTGCTCCGTTATCTTTAAAAGCAATTAATAATTGTCTTGCTGATTTTAAAGATAAGCCTGTTACTCATCTTATAACAGTTAGTTGCACTGGCATGAGTGCTCCCGGCCTGGATCTTGAATTGATCGAGTTGTTGAATTTACCTGCTACTACCTGGCGAACGTCTATCAATTTCATGGGCTGTTATGCCGCTATACATGCTTTAAAACTTGCTGATGTAATCTGCAAATCAGATGCAAAAGCAAATGTTTTAATTGTATGTGTTGAATTATGTACGCTTCATTTTCAAAAAAAATATAATCCCGATAATATCTCGAGTGCCATATTATTTAGTGATGGAGCAGCAGCGATGCTCGTTACCGGAAATAATGAATCAGAAGGGTTGAATATCGATCATTTTTATTCTTCTGTATCATTTAAAAGCAAACAGGAAATGGTTTGGGAACTATCCTCTACGGGTTTTCTTTTAACACTCAGTGGTTATATTCCCGAGTTAATTGAAGAAGATTTTAATGATATTGTAAATGAATGCCTGAAAGGAACAAGCCTGCAAAAGGAAGATATAACTCATTGGTGTATTCATCCCGGCGGAAAAAAAATATTGGAAGCTGTACATAATAGTCTTGGATTTACCAATGGACAGTTGCAGCCCTGTTATGATGTATTAAATGATTACGGCAATATGTCTTCTCCCACAATTCTCTTTGTACTAAAAAGTATTCAGCAGGCATTGGATAAAAAGCAACCCAACAATATATTTGGTGCGGCGTTTGGCCCCGGTCTTACGATCGAAACTTTTATTTTATCCACTTAATTATTTCAAACTCTCCTATAGCAACTTGCAGGATGATATTACATACGATCTTGCCATTGTTGGTGGTGGACTAGCCGGTCTTTCGTTATCAATTCAAATGGCTAAAGCCGGTTACAAAGTTATTCTCTTTGAAAAAGAACAATATCCTTTTCATCGCGTATGTGGTGAATATATAAGTTTGGAGTCATGGGATTTTTTGCAAAGCCTTGGACTTGATCTTAGATCGTTGAATGTATCGCAGATCAAAAGACTTTGTGTATCTGCAAAAAATGGAAAGTCATTTGAACAGGAATTGCCATTAGGTGGTTTTGGCATCAGTCGTTACAAACTTGATCATTGTTTAGCGCAAATAGCAAAACAGTGCGGAGTGCTATTATTTGAACAAACCCGTGTCAATGAAATCAATTTTTCTAATGATGAATTTACTATTCAATCAACAATAGGGAATTGCAAATCGAAAGTTGCAGTTTGTTGTTTTGGTAAAAGAAGTAATCTTGATATTAAATGGAAGCGACCATTTGTTTTGGCGAAAAAAAATAAGCTCAATAATTATATTGGCGTAAAATATCATATCCGGTACAATTTTCCGAATGATCTTATTGCCCTTCATAATTTCAAGAAAGGGTATTGTGGTATTTCAAAAATTGAAAATGAACAGTATTGTTTCTGTTATCTTACAGTTGCAGATAATTTACAGAACAGCGGCAACGATATTAAGAAGATGGAGCAAACGATCCTTTCAGCAAACCCACATTTAAAAAAGATCTTTGACGAATGTGAAATGCAATGGAAAGAGCCCGTTGTAATTTCACAAATAAGTTTTGATAAAAAGAATTTGATAGAAGATCATGTGCTGATGATCGGCGATGCAGCAGGAATGATCACACCTTTATGCGGCAATGGGATGAGTATGGCACTACATGCAAGTAAGATTGCTGCCGGACAAATCCAGGAATTTTTGAAAGGAAGAATTTCGAGAGAGCTAATGGAACAAAGCTATTCCACTGTATGGAATAAATTATTTTCAAAGCGATTAAGAACCGGACGTATGCTTCAGCGATTACTCAATGATCCACGACTTACTAATCTAGTGATAGGAATAAGCAGATATTTTCCTTCTTTGATAAAAACGTTGGTTAAAAAAACTCATGGCGACCCTTTCTAATTGATGACTACGATTAACTAAAGAGACCTCCAAAAAGTCATTATTATTTTATTCTTACATTCGCCATTCATTTTCAGCCTATGCCGTCCAATGCTAACCGACAGTTTCTTGATTTTGAAAAGCCTATCAAGGACCTGATCGAAACAATAGAAAAGTATAAGCACGATGCCGAGAAGAATAAGATGGATATGACGGAGCCTATCCGTCAGTTGGAAGAAAGCATTGCGCAAAAAAGAAAGGAGATCACCCAACATCTTACCAGCTGGCAACGGGTGCAGTTAAGTCGTCATCCCGACCGGCCATATACCATGAAGTACGTTGAGAAAATGACCAAATGTTTTCTTGAACTCTATGGCGATCGCAATGTGAAAGATGATAAAGCCATGATCGGTGGGTTTGCAAACCTGGATGGAGAAACCGTGATGATCGTTGGCCAGCAGAAAGGTATCAATACCAAAATGCGTCAGATGCGGAATTTCGGAATGGCAAATCCCGAAGGCTACCGCAAAGCGCTGCGATTAATGAAACTTGCTGAAAAATTTAATAAGCCTGTCATTACATTGATCGATACTCCCGGCGCCTTTCCAGGTTTGGAGGCAGAAGAAAGAGGACAGGGCGAAGCAATTGCCCGGAATATTTATGAAATGATACGCCTCAAAGTGCCGGTGATCTGTGTCATCATTGGTGAAGGGGCAAGTGGCGGAGCGTTGGGTATTGGTGTGGGTGACCGGGTGTATATGATGGAGAATACATGGTACACAGTTATCAGTCCGGAAAGTTGTTCTTCTATTCTTTGGCGCAGTTGGGATAAAAAGGAAGTAGCAGCCGAGCAATTACGACTCACAGCCGATCATATGCTAAATTTTGGATTGATCGATGGAATAATTCCCGAACCTGATGGAGGTGCGCATTGGGATTATAATCAGGCAGCGGAGATATTGAAGAATTTTTTGATACCCGTGCTGAAAGAATTAAAACAAATACCTGCTGAAGAAAGAGTGAGCCGGCGAATAGTGAAGTTTGGGAAAATGGGATTCTGGGAAGAAGTTGAAGGTTAATAGTTAAAGGTTAAAAGTTATTATTTACCCGGCTGTTGAAATACTATTAAGCTTCCGTTGCGTCGCACTCTTATACTTTTAGTAACTTTATTCAACTAAATCTTAAATCCGAAATCTAAAATTGATCATGTCTCTTCGTGAAATGTTTCGTGGTACTGGTGTGGCAATTGTTACTCCATTTACACAAGATGGCAGTATCGACTGGCCATCATTTGAAAAAGTCATCAATCA
>Ga0068863_100006702_pt1 | contig 11300 bp, 8 predicted proteins | sample KBSSwiS62_FD_66596 | JGI IMG/M metagenome (GOLD analysis project Ga0068863, IMG submission 66596) | Switchgrass rhizosphere microbial communities from Kellogg Biological Station, Michigan, USA - KBS Switchgrass S6-2 | ecosystem: Host-associated > Plants > Roots > Rhizosphere > Soil ...
TCTCATCGTCTACACGCCGCAGGCGGCGCTCTTCCACTACGAGGGCTCGAGTCGCGGGCGGCTTCATCCGCCACCCGATGAGAAGGTGTTCGAAGAGCGCTGGAAGGATTTCCTCGATCGCGGCGACCCGTACTACAACCCGAACCTGTCGGATCGATACGACGACTGGCGAATCAAGAACGCCGAGGATCTGAAAGCGCAAGGCCGGTCCTGATTTGTGGACCCGCCGCGATAACTCCCAACTCCCAACTTCCAATTCCCAACTGTCGAATTTGCCCGGTTGTTTGTTGGGAGTTGGAAGCTGGGCGCTGGGAGTTGAAAATCAATTCTGCCCGGACGATGAAGCCGGCGCGTCCAGCGTAAAGACGAGCAGCTTCGGCATGAACGGCGTCGGGTTATTTCCCGGACCGGCGTTGCCGATCGCCACTGAGCCGACACCGCCCATGAGCGCGATGTACTGCTTGCCGTCGAGACGATACGTGATCGGCGGCCCCATGCCGCTGCTCAAGCCAGTCTGGATCTCCAGGAGCTTCGCGCCTTTGTCCGCGCTGTACGCGAGGAGCCTGCCGTCGCTCAACACCTGGAAGACGAGGTTGCCGGCGGTCGTCATCGTGCCGCCGCCGATGCCGCCACCGCCCGGCATGCGCCAACGCATCTGTTGCGCGACTGGATCCCAGGCGACGAGGGCACCGCGTCCGCCCGGTCCTTCGATCGGCGGCGGCCCAATCGATGGAGGTGGCGGACGTACCGGTGTCGGTGCCGGCCGCACCGTTCCTGTCATGCGGCCCGGTTGCGGGTCGTACTTCGGCTCAGCCGCGTAGGAGAAGCTGTTGTTGGTTGACGTCGGGATGTAGACCAGACCCGACATCGGATTGAACGACATCGGCGACCAGTTGTGCGCGCCGCCGCCGCCCGGCTGAATCAGGATTGCGTCGGTACCGTAATACGCCTCTTCGTTGACGATCGGACGGCCGGTCTTCTGATCGACGCCCTTGGCCCATGTGACGAACGAGAAAGGCTGGGCCGAGATGAACTCGCCCGTGAACCGATCGACGACGTAGAAGAACGCGTTCTTGTTGGCCTGCATGATCACCTTGCGCGTACGACCGCCGATTTGCAGGTCCGCGAGAATCAGGTGCTGAACGCTATCGAAGTCCCAGTTGTCACCGGGCACAACCTGGTAATGCCACTTCAAGTGACCGGAATCGACATCGACGGCCAGGATCGACGCGGCGTAGAGATTGTCCTTGTCCTTCGAGGACCGGTGGAGGAAGGTCCACGGTTGCGCGTTACCGGTGCCCACGTAGACGAGCCCGGCCTCGGCGTCAAACGCCATTCCGTCCCACACTGCGCCGCCGCCGCCGAACTTCCACCACTCCTTGTCGACGTCCCACGTTGCGGCCGCCTTGCGCATCGCGTCGTTCTCGAATGGCTTGGATGGATCTCCGGGGATCGTGTAGAAGCGCCACGCGCGATGTCCGGTTGCTGCGTCGTATGCGTCGAAGAATCCGCGCGTCGTCCGATCGCCGCCGCTGGCGCCGATGATGACCTTGCCCTTCGCGATTCGCGGCGCCATAGTGATCGTGTAGTGATCCTGCGGGAACGCGACCCGCGCCTCCCAGACCACCTTGCCGGTGTTGGCGTCGAGCGCCTGAAGCCTGCCGTCAATCACCGGAGCGAAGATCATTCCGTTGTAGATAGCGAGCCCGCGATTGACGACGCCGCAGCAGATCTCCGGCCTGACCGCGTTCTGGTTGACCTGCGGATCCCACCGCCATTTTTCTTTCCCGGTGCGCGCGTCGACGGCGAACACGATGCTCCAGTTGGTGATGCTGTAGATCGTTCCGTTGGCCACCAGCGGCGTCGCTTCCTGGCCTCCGCCCCCCGATCCCACGTCGTACGACCAGGCGAGACCGAGGCGACTGACGTTGGTCGTGTTGATGTCGGTCAGCGGACTGAAGCGAGTCTCGGCCTGACTGATTCCATACGTCAGCCACTCTTCGCCCGTGCGTCCCGCTCTCGCCAGCACGGCATCGTCAATGCGCGTGGTCTGTTGGCCTGACGCGGCGACGACGAACAGAGTCACGAAGACCGGGCACGTCAACCAGAATGCTTTCATGGTGTCCTCTGCTAAGACACCGGGTGCGATTTCACATGGTCACCTGGAAATCACACCCGGTGTCATTCTTGTGTTGGGGGCGCGGTATCGTTGGATGCGACTCGGCGCTTGAGTCTCCAGTGCCCGTCTTCACGGACGAGGGTATCGTCGTACCTGCCCGCCTGCGAGATCACTGCGCCGCGTTCGCCTGGCACGACGAACGCCCAGCGCGACCACGCGGTGGCAGTATCGCCATTCACGCTGATCACGAAATTCGAGAGCAGGTGATAGTTGTGGGCGCGATTCGGCCCGGTGCCCATGTTCTTCTCCATGAACGCCTGGATGTTGGCAGGACCGGATACCGAGCCGAAGCCGCCAACCCATTCGCCGTCTTTCGCGAACAGGCGCGAGTAGGCGGCGAAATCGCGATTGTCGAGATGGCGACCGTAGTCGAGGAGCAGAGTCTGAATCTCTTCCTTGTCTTCAAACTTCTGCAGTCGCGCTGAAAGAGTTGCCCCATCCTTCGACTGAGCGGCGGCCGGGATCGCGACAAGGCAGAACAGTGAACCCGCGAAGACGAGTCGGACCATAGCGTTGCGGAGTGTAGCGCCGCCGTGGCCTGTTGCCAAGCGCGCGCGGTCCGGGTATTGCACTTTTTTGCGCATGCAGCAGTGCAGGCCGGGTCTTGTTTTGTAGACCCGGCAGACGCAAGCCCTCTGGAGTGGTCCGTATGGAGAATACTGGTGGAATGAAGGTCGACAATCACGGCGTGCTCATGCGATGTCCCTCATGCGACAAGACGAATCGTCTTCGCTACCCGCATCTGGATCGCGCCATCCGCTGTGGAAACTGTCAGACGGCGCTGCCTCCACCGGCCGAACCTGTCGAAGCTGCGGATGCCGCGTCGTTCGACGTCATGCTTCAGCAGTCACCCGTTCCAATCGTCGTGGATTTCTGGGCGCCGTGGTGCGGCCCGTGTCGCATGATGGCGCCGCACTTCGAGAAAGCCGCTCGCAATCTGGCGGGGCGCGCGCTCGCCGTCAAGGTCGATACGGACGCCGTGCCGGAGCTCGGCGAGCGCTTCCGCATTCTCTCGATCCCGACGCTCACAGTTTTTCGCGACGGTCGCGAAGTCTCCCGGGTATCGGGCGTGCGATCGTCTGGCGACATCGAATCACTCGTTGCGCATTCGCACACGGACGTTGCCGGACGATAGTCTTCGTCCTGAGCGTCAATCTTCTCGACGATGAGTGCGAGCGAGCAGGCATCAGTCTTCCTCGCGGCAGAATCAACGTCTCAGCGTGTGAATTTCCGTTTGAGAACCAACTGGTGCTGTTCTTGCTCATCTCTGTGGTGCATGCCAGCCTGGCTCTCCCCGCGTGTCCGGCTGGGCGTGATGGTGTCGGTGATCGCTGTGAGCGTGTGCGCACATCTGCTCACGCCCGCTCGATCCGAAAGCGACCATCCGCCCGACGCTCTTGACCCACCAGTCGCGTCGACTGTACCGGCTGCGGCGACTCCATCTTCGACTCATACGTCGAAGCCGATCGCGCTTCCGCAAGCCGTCATCAATTCGCTCGGTCTGAGGTCTTCGGGATCATCGAGCGACTCATCGTCTGGCACGGCGAGCTCCGGATCGAGCAAGTCGGCCGCCGCTGATCCCGACGCCTGGTCCAGGCTGGCTGTGCAAGACACGTATGGCGAGCTCGTGCTTGCCGAGCGAGGCGTCGCATTGACGTGGCCTGGATGTCTCGACTGCACGGCGCCGCATGCCCCGCAGATCCCATTCGGTCCCTCTTTCACGCGTGCCGGCGGTAGTGGGAGTACTGGAGGAGCCGGGAGTGCCGGAGGTGCCGGGAATGCCGGAGGTTCTGGCTTCCTTCCCGACGCGACTCCACCAAACGGTCTAACCGAATTGGGTGATCCGTCTCTCGAAGCGCTCGGACGAGGCAATCGCGAGGGCCCAGGACGGCCCGGCGATTTGCCGAGGGACCTCCCTGGCGATGTGCGGGGTCATTCGGACGACGATCCCATCCATCCCGTCGGGCCGAAGGTGCCGCCGAGTGTCCCAGTGCCTGAGCCGTCGACCATAAGTCTCCTGGCTGCTGCGGGTATCGCCCTTACGGCATGGGGCCGGCGCGCACGCGTGCATCGGGATTGACACGCCTTTCGGCAGACCACGTTTCACGTTAGACTCTGGCGATGGCTCCCGCGCCAAGCCGCCGGGACGTGCTTCGAACGCTGGTCGGAAGCGCCGCCGCATTGTCGCTTCCGCTCGGAGCGCCGACCCGCGCCCGCGCGCAAACCAGTCATTCCGCGCTCACGACCGATAAACTCACTGACACACTCGCCCTTGTCTCGGGCGCAGGCGGAAATGTCGTCGTAGCCATCGCTGATGATGGCGTCGTGTTGGTGAATGGTGGTCTTCACGAGCACGCGGCGGAGTTGTTGAAGACGGTGTCAGTACTCGGCAGCGGCAAGCCGCTGCGCTACGTGTTCAACACCGACTGGCACGCCGAGCACACCGGTTTCAATGAGGCGGCGGCGCAGGCCGGTGCCCAGATCATCGCGCACGAGAACACGAAGCAGTACCTCGCCAACGACATCTTCGTCGACTGGCAGCATCGCACCTACAAGGCACTGCCCAAGGCAGCGTGGCCCACGCGCACCTCGTATAACGCTGACACAATGACGTTCGGCCGCGAGCGCATCGAATTCGGTCCGCTTGGGCCGGCGCACACCGACGGCGACATCTACGTCTTCTTGCCCGATGCCAACGTCCTGGTCGCGGGCGATGTGCTCGCGGTTGGAACGTATCCGATCGCGGACTACATCAGCGGAGGATGGTTGGGTGGTCTGATGACAGCCACCAAGACGCTGCTGGATCTGGCCAACGATCAGACGCGTGTGATCCCGGGCACCGGGCCGATCCAGACGCGAGCGGACCTCAAGGTGCAACACGAAATGCTCGTGACGCTGCGCGAGCGACTGCACCAGATGATGCGCAAGGGAATGGGGACCAATGACATGCTCGCGGCGGGTGCGACCAAAGAGTTCGACGGGCGGTGCGGCGATCCTTCGCTCTTCCTCTCGGTCACCTATCGGGGAATGTGGCTGCACGTAAGAGAACTTGGCGGCATCGTCTAGGTCAAAAGTCAAAAGTCAAAAGTCAAAAGTAAGGTCAAACGTGACAGGTACTGGATACAACGTGGCAGGTACAAGGTACAAGGTCGCAAGTACAAGGTGCAAAGCACCAAGTCTGGTCGCCTTCGTCGCGCTGATCGTAGCGGTGTCGACGACCGCTTCCAGTCGCGCGACCGCGGCCGCGGCTCAGGCACCTGCTGCGCAGTCATCTGCACCGATCGCGCCGCGCGCGCTGCTCGATACCTACTGCGTCACCTGCCACAACCAGCGCACGAAGACCGCCGGCCTGATGTTCGATACGATGGACCTGGCCAAACTGCCCGAGCACGGCGACGTCTGGGAGAAGACGGTTCGCAAACTTCGCGGTGGCATGATGCCGCCGCCCGGCGTCCGTCGTCCCGACCAGGCCAGCGTGGATTCAATGGTGTCGTGGCTCGAACGATCGCTGGACGAGGCCGCGGCTGCGCATCCGAATCCGGGGCGCGTCGCACTGCATCGGCTCAATCGCGCCGAGTACGCCGCGGCCATCGAAGATCTCCTCGGGATCAAGATCGATCCGGCCGCGTTGCTGCCCAAGGATGATGAGGCCGAAGGGTTCGACAACGTGGCCAGCGTGCTCACCGTGTCGCCGTCCTTCCTCGATCAGTACATCTCCGCCGCGCGCGTCGTGAGCGCGCGCGCCGTCGGCAATCCAGCGGCGCGGCCAGGCAGCCAGACCTATCGTCCGACTCGTGGAAGCGATCAGTCTCTACGCGTCGATGGCCTTCCCCTCGGCACGCGCGGAGGATTGCTGGTCGAGCACCTGTTCCCTGCCGACGGTGACTACAAGTTCAACATCCCGAACATGGCTATCGCCGGTTATGTGCGGGGCATGGAATACAAGCACACGCTCATCGTCACCATCGACGGTGTCAAAGTGTTTCAGAACACGATCGGTGGCGAAGACGATATCAAGGCGATCGACCAGCAGCAGGCGCCCGCGGTTGCCGCCATCAACTCGCGCTTCCTCGATATCCCGGTCAAGGTCACTGCCGGCCCGCACAAGGTCGGCGTGACGTTCGTGGCGCGCACGTACGCTGAGCCCGACGAAGTCCTGCACTCGTTCCGTCCATCGGCAGGCGAAGATCGGATTCCGCGAATCGGGAGCCTGGAGATTCAGGGGCCGTTCAATCCGACGGGAGTGAGCCAGACGCCGAGCCGCGCTCGCGTGTTCGTCTGCCAGCCGAAGAGTGCGAGCGACGAACTGCCGTGCGCGAAGACGATCCTCTCGGCGCTCGCGCGCAAGGCCTACCGGCGCCCAATTACGAATGCCGATCTCGACGCGCCGATCCAGTTCTACAGCGCCGCCCGCGCGCTCGGCGACTTCGACACCGCGATCCGCGATGCGCTGCCGACGATTCTCGCAAGCCCGAAGTTCCTGTATCGCGCGGAGCGATCGCCGGCTGGTCTTGCGCCTGGCAGCATTCACGCGATTGGCGACGTTGAACTGGCGTCGCGTCTCTCGTTCTTCCTGATCGGACGCGCCCCCGACGATGAACTGTTGACGGTGGCCGAGCGCCGTACGCTGACCACGCCGACTGTTCTCGAAGCGCAGGTGCGTCGACTGCTGGCCGATCCGCGATCCGAATCGCTCGTGACCAGCTTCGCCTTTCAGTGGCTGAAGATGCGGGCACTCGAAGAGATCGATCCGGACCCGATCATCTTCCCGAACTTCGACGACAGCCTGCGCGCCGCCTTCCGCCGTGAAATGGAACTGTTCGTGGACAGCATCCTCCGAGAGGATCGCCCGGTTCTCGAGTTGCTCACCGCCAACCACACGTTCGTCAACGAGCGGCTCGCGCTGCACTACGGCATTCCTGATGTCCGGGGCGATCGCTTCCGTCGCGTCACGCTGACGGATGCCAACCGCTGGGGCCTGCTCGGCAAGGGCGCGGTGTTGCTGACGACGTCGTACGCGAACCGCACGGCGCCTGTACTGCGCGGCGCCTGGATTCTCGAAAACCTTCTCGGCACGCCGCCATCGCCGCCGCCGCCGGACGTCGAAGCGTTCCAGGAGAACAAGGACGGCGAGAAGCAGCGTTCGGTGCGCGAGATCATGGAGCAGCATCGCGCCAAGCCGTCATGCAACGCCTGTCATGGCGTGATGGACCCGCTCGGATTCTCGCTCGAGAACTTCGACGCGATTGGTGAATGGCGCGCGGAAGACCGCTATGCCGGCACCGCCATCGACGCGTCGGGCAAACTGGTGGATGGCACCGCCGTCAACAGCCCGGCCGACCTTCGCGTGGCACTGACCAGGCGTCCCGAGCAATTCGTGCAGACGCTGACAGAAAGACTGATGACGTATGCACTCGGACGCACTGTCGACTACTACGACATGCCGGCGGTGCGTAAGATCGTTCGAGAGGCCGCACGCGATCAGTACCGCTTCTCGTCGATCGTGATGGGAATCGTCCGCAGCGACGCTTTCCGCATGCGGATGGTGCCCGAGGCGGAACGGCCGTCGTCATCGACGGCGTCGTTGACGTCGGACCAGGACAGAAGACCGTAGACATGGACCGGGTTTAGAGACCGGGGGCGGATCGCGTAGAGCGGAGGCTTTAGCCTCCGCGGAGACATCAGGCAGACCGGAGACGAGTCATGTTCATCACCAAGAAGCATCTCTCACGGCGTACCTTCCTTCGCGGCGCAGGCGTGGCGGTGGGGTTGCCGTTCCTCGACGCCATGGTTCCCGCGTGGACCGTGCTGGCGCAGACGGCTGCGGCCCCGAAGCCGCGCATGGGCTTCATGTATCTGCCGCACGGCGCGATCATGGAGCATTGGACGCCGGCCGCCGAGGGGACGAACTTCGAGCTGTCGCCGATTCTCCAGCCGTTCACGCCGTTCAAGAAACAGCTGACGATCGTCAGCGGCCTCGAGAACAAGGCCGCGATTGCGCCGCCGGTGCACGCGTTGCAACCCGGCACCTGGCTCAGTTGCGTGTTGCCGGAACCGACTCAGGAGCCGCACGGGGGTATCACGATCGACCAGTTGGCCGCGCAGCACATCGGCCAGGACACGCCGTTGCCCTCGCTCGAGGTCGCGACCGAGGGACGTGGCGGAAACGGCGCGTGCGATCGCACCTACGGGTGCAGCTACGGCTCGACGATTTCCTTCCGATCTCCAACGACGCCGCTGCCGATGGAATCCGATCCGCGCAAGCTGTTCGAGCGGCTCTTCGGGCAGGGTGACACGGCGCAGGAGCGCAAGGCGATCACCAAGCAGTACGCCAGCATTCTCGATCTCGTCACCCAGGAAGCGAACGACCTGCAGCGCACGCTCGACGCGCCCGATCGCGCGAAGCTCACCGACTACCTCGAGAGCGTTCGCGAGATCGAGCGGCGCGTGCAGAAGATGGAGGCGCAGGATCTCTCCAGCCTCGATCTGCCCGACGTGCCGGTGGGGACGAACTTCGATCAGCGGCTCAACCTGATGTTCGACATGATCGCGCTCGCCTATCAGGCCAACCTGACGCGCGTGTTCACTTACATGATGGCGGGCGAGGGCAGTAACGTTACCTACAACCACATCGGCATTTCCGACGCGTTCCACCCGCTGTCACATCATCAGAACGATAAGGCGCGGAAGGACAAGCTGGTCAAGATCCAGACGTATCACAGCCAGGCGTTCGCCAAGTTCCTCACCAAGCTCGCGGCGATGCCGGATGGCGATGGGTCGGTGCTCGATCATTCGATCCTGCTCTACGGCAGCAACATGAGCAACAGCAACCAGCACGACGAGTTCCCGCTCCCCACGATCGTCGTCGGCGGTGGTGCCGGGAAACTCAAGGGCGGCCAGCACCTGAAGTACGAGGACAAGACACAGCTGGCGAACCTGCATCTGACGTTGCTCGATCGTGCAGGCATCCCGGTGGAGAAGTTCGGCAATAGCACGCGGCTGTTCTCGGAGCTGTAGATACCCGTCACCCGTAGGCCGGGTCTTGTTCTTGAGACCCGGCATCTCGAGGCGGGTCCAAAGAACAGGACCCGCCCTACGCGAGCGATGAACATGTCGAGAATTTTTGTAATCGCGCTGCTGGTTCTGGGCGCGGCTCAAGCCGCGCCTCTACGCGTAGGCGGGCTTGAAAGCCCGCCTCTATTCGCGGCGGGTTCGCCTCCCGCTGCGTCACCCCCGCTCGTCGACGCCGTCAAGGCCGGCAATCGCGAGGCTGCGCTGGCACTCGTCGCGAAGAAGGCCGACGTCAACGCGGCCGAACCGGATGGGACGACGGCGTTGCACTGGGCTGTGCAGCGCAATGACCTCGATCTCGTGACTCGATTGATCCGCGCCGGAGCAAAGGTCAACGTCAAGAACGACTACGGATCCACTCCCATGTCGGAGGCGGCGGTCGTGGCGAGCGCGCCGCTGCTCGAAGCGCTGCTCGAGGCCGGTGGCGATGTCGAGTCGCCGAATTCCGATGGTCAGACGGCGTTGATGGTCGTCGCCCGCACGAGCCAGGTCGATGCGGCTCGTCTGCTCATCCAGCGCGGTGCCAACGTCAATGCGGTGGAGAAATGGCGCGGGCAGACGCCGCTGATGTGGGCGACGGCGCAGAAGCAGCCAGCGATGGTGCGTGAGTTGATCGCGCGCGGCGCACAGGTCGATGCGCGTTCCATGGTGAACGACTGGCAGCGGCAGGTCACTGCGGAGCCACGCGCCATCTATCGACCCGCCGGCGGGCTGACGCCGCTCCTGTATGCCGCTCGCGAAGGCTGCGCGGAGTGCGCGCGCGCCCTCGTCGAAAAGGGCGCCCAGCTGAATCTCGCCGATCCCGAGGGACTCAGCCCCTTGCTCACGGCCATCATCAACATGCAGTTCGATACTGCCAAGTACTTGATCAGCGCCGGCGCGAATCCGAACCAGTGGGATCTGTGGGGCCGTGCCCCGCTCTACGCTGCTGTCGATGTCAATACGATCCCGCGCGGCGGTCGACCCGATCTGCCGTCGCTCGACGAGACCACTGGCCTCGACGTCATCCGGATGCTGCTCGATGCCGGCGCAAACCCCAACGCGCGGCTGCGGCTTCCGCCGCCCTTCCGTAACGTCGGCAACGATCGGGGACTCGATGGGATGCTGACGACCGGAACGACGCCGCTGCTGCGCGCCGCGAAGGCCCTGGACGCTCCCGCAATCCGGTTGCTGCTGGCGAAGAAGGCCGATCTGACGCTCACCAACAGCCGGGCGATGACGCCGACGATGGCTGCCGCCGGGTTGGGATCAACGGACGCCGACACGCGTGGCTTCTACTTGAGCGAAGACACACAGCAGCGATCGATCGAGTCGTTGAAGCTTCTGCTCGACGCCGGCGGTGATATCAACGCGAAAGACTCGCGTGGTCTCACGGCCCTGCACGAAGCCGCGCGCTGGGGCTGGAACGAGGTGGTGACATTCCTCGCCTCGCGTGGCGCGGATCTCAATGCGAAAGATGCGAAAGGCAATACCCCGGTCGATTCCGCGCTCGGCAAAGCCGGTGGCAACAGCCGTGGCGGTGCGCGAATCGACGTCCACGAGGACACCGCAGCGCTGCTGAAGAAATTGGCGGCCGAAGCTGCGCCTCGGGCCGCCAATCAGTAAAGAACTCTGTCAACTCGTTTCAAAAACCTACGGCGTATCGATCCGGACGATCGTCGGATTGGGCAATCCCTCCGAGCCGCCGTACGCCACCGAGCCGAGATACTTCGTCGCTGCAGTCAAGCCGCTGAACGTCAGGTTGATCGTTCCTGTCGCGCCCTGTGTCGCCGCTGCCGGTGCGGTGACGGCCATGTCGCCCGCGGCCGTTGATCCGAGCAGCCATGAGTGCAACTTGAACGGAGTGGTGCCGTTTACGGCGAACCCGTGGACGTAAACCGTGTAGTCGGCCGCGACCGGGTTCAAGAGGTTCACCTCTTCTGCCGACGTGCCGCCACCACTCGCGCCGACGAGCGTGGTGCCCCTGTACACGTACAGGTCGATGTCGCTGCCCGGCGTAACGTCAGCGTTGAATGTCGAGAAACGCGCGTACGTGGTGCTCGCGGGGATC
>Ga0068863_100006705_pt1 | contig 11297 bp, 2 predicted proteins | sample KBSSwiS62_FD_66596 | JGI IMG/M metagenome (GOLD analysis project Ga0068863, IMG submission 66596) | Switchgrass rhizosphere microbial communities from Kellogg Biological Station, Michigan, USA - KBS Switchgrass S6-2 | ecosystem: Host-associated > Plants > Roots > Rhizosphere > Soil ...
CGTTCGCGGTCGCCAGTCGCAGCGCTGTGCCCAGCTCCGCGATCTGCGTCACCTTCGTGCGGGCGAACACCCGGGCCCCGTGGCGCTCCACTCCCGCGATCAACGCCTGCGTGAACCGCACCGGGTCGAGCTCCGCCCCGAGCGCCGACAGGATTGCGCCCGGCCGATGGCAGCCGAAACGCCGCGCCACCTCGTCGCCCTCCAGCCATTCGCACGCGAAGCCGGCGGCGCGGCGCGCGGCGTTTTCGGTCCGCAGCACGGGCACGGCCGCCTCGTCCGCCGCCAGGTACAGGCTCTCGCGCCGCTGGTAGTTAGATATCCTGAGCAGGTCCGGGAAGCGCCGCTCCAGCAGGTCGAAGCTCGCGGCGCACGCCTGGTAGGCGCGCAACGCCGCGGTTTCACCCAGATGCGTCGCGAGATCCACGAGATGCGTGTCGATCTCGTATTGCAATAGCGCGGTGGTTGCGGCGGTACTGCCCGTCGCCACGTCGCGCGCATCGAGCACCACGACGCGATTTCCGCCCGACATCAACGCATCGGCGATCAGCGCGCCGGTGATGCCCGCGCCGATGACGGCGACGTCGCACTCCATCGAGGATTCGAGCGGGCGGCGCGCGTCGCCCATTCCATTGCGCAGCAACCAGTACGGTTCACTCGAGCGGATGCGATGCGCGGGGCTGCGCCGGAAGGGCCACATCCGCCGCAGCATAGGCGCATGCGCGCTGCGTCCGTGTCGCGTGCGGCACCGAGGTCTTGTGAGCGGATTCTGACAACGCCACGGGTCGGGAAGAGATGGCGTCGTAGGTGGCACTTTCCGCGTAATGCGGCTTTCCGGCCGACAGTCAGTGACGCTTGCACCCCTGGAACAACGAACAGATCCTGCGCGAGGAGATCTTCAGCATCGAGCGGCTGGAGCAGCACGCGCACAGCCTGGCGACCGCCCAGGCCGTCACCCGCCAGCCGGGATTTCGGCGTTCGCTGGGCTCACGTCTCCGCAGCAATGAAAAGGTACTGCTCGCCGCCTATCGCTCCATCGCGCGCGCGGTGGACGAAGGCCGCAGCATCACGCCCGCGGCCGAGTGGGTGCTCGACAACTTTCACGTCGTCGAAGAGCAGATCCGCGAGATTCGCGAAGACCTGCCCTCCGGGTTCTACCGGCAGTTGCCCAAGCTGGCCGAGGGCCCGTTTGCGGGACTGCCGCGCGTATTCGGCATCGCATGGGCCTATGTCGCGCATACCGACAGCCGCTTCGAGCCGGAATCGCTGCGCCGGTTCGTGCGCGCCTACCAGACGGTCGAGCCGCTGACCATCGGCGAGTTGTGGGCCGTCGCGATCACGCTGCGCATCGTGCTGGTCGAGAACCTGCGGCGCGTCGCGCAGCGCATCGTGATCAGCCGCGCGGCGCGCCAGGAGGCCGACTTGATCGCCGACCGGCTGCTCGGCATCAACAGCCAGGTCGTCGACCTGAATGCGTTGAACACCTGGAAGCGCCACTCCGGGAAACTCACCCCGGCGTTCGCCGTGCAGCTGGTGCAGCGCCTGCGCGACCAGGATCCGAAGTTCACGCCGGCGCTGGTCTGGCTCGACGAGGCGCTGCGCGCGCAGGGCCTCGACACGGATCGCGTCGTCCAGGAAGAACTCCAGCGCCAGGGCGCATCGAACGTCACGGTGCGCAACATCATCACCAGCATGCGGCTGATGACCGACGTCGACTGGGCGGAATTCTTCGAGAGCGTGAGCCTGGTGGACGAGGCATTGAACGCGTCGAGCGGCTTCTCCGACATGGATTTCGCCACGCGCAATCTGTATCGCAACGCCATCGAGGAGCTCGGCCGCGGCAGCCCGTTATCCGAGCTCGCGATCGCGCAACGCGTGCTCACCATGGCCGCCGACGGTGCCGACCGGCGCCGCCGCGATCCGGGCTACTACCTGGTGTCCGACGGCCGGCAGGTCCTCGAGAAAACCCTCGGGTTTCGCGCGCGCCTGCGCGACCTGCCGAGCCGCATCAGCTTCACCGTCGGCGCGGCGGACTATGTCGCGGCCATCGCTTTCACCTCGGCGCTGCTGCTGGTGGTGCCGCTGGCGACGCTGCAGCAGTCGGGAGTACACGGCGCGATGCTGTGGCTGTTAGGCGTGCTGGGCGCGATACCGGCGATGGAAATGGCGGTCGCGCTGGTGAACCGCGCCGTGACACGCGGTGTCGGCGCGAGCCGCCTGCCCGGCCTCGCGCTGCGCGACGGTGTGCCGCGCGAGCTGCGCACGCTGGTGGCGATGCCGGTGCTGCTGAATTCGCGAACCGCGGTGGAGGAGCATCTGCACCGGCTGGAGATCCACTACCTCGCCTCACCCGACGAGCAGCTGCACTTCGCATTGCTTTCGGATTTCACCGACGCCGACGCGGAGCGCATGCCCGCCGACGATGCGCTGCTCGACATCGCCATCGTCGGCATCGCGCGATTGAATCGCCGCTATGGCCCGGCCGCCGGCGGCGAACGATTCCTGCTGCTGCACCGCCGGCGCGTGTGGAGCGAAAGCGAGCGGCGCTGGATGGGCTGGGAGCGCAAGCGCGGCAAACTCGAGGAACTGAACCGGCTGCTGCGCGGCGCCACCGACACGACGTATGTCACCAGCACCGGCAATACGCCGTGGGTGCCCGAGGGCGTGCGTTACGTGCTCACGCTGGATGCCGACACGCGCGTGCCGCGCGAGGCGCCGCGCCGCCTGATCGGCAAGATGGCGCATCCGTTGAACCGGCCGAGATTCGACGCCCGGCTCGGCCGCGTGGTCGACGGCTATGCCATTCTGCAGCCGCGCGTCGCATTCTCGCTGCCGGTGACCGTCGAGGCATCACCCTTCCAGCGCGTGTTTTCGGGCGCCTCGGGCGTCGATCCGTACGCCGCCGCGGTCTCCGACGTCTACCAGGACTTGTTAGGCGAAGGATCCTTCGCCGGCAAGGGCATCTACGACATCGACGCCTTCCAGGCCGCGCTCGCCGGCCGCGTCCCGGAGAGCTCGCTGCTGTCTCACGACCTGTTCGAAGGCATCTTCGCGCGCGCGGGCCTCGCCTCCGATGTCGAAGTGGTGGAGGAATTTCCCGCGCGCTACGACGTGGCGTCGTTGCGCCAGCACCGCTGGGTGCGCGGCGACTGGCAGCTGCTGCCCTGGATATTCGGCCGCTCGGACGCCGGCGCCGCGGAGTACGGTCGCGGCCGCAGCCGCACGCCGCTGATCGGCGTCTGGAAGATGCTCGACAACCTGCGCCGCTCGCTCACCGCCCCAGCCAGCGTCGCGGCGCTGGTGGCCGGCTGGACGCTGCCGCCCGGCGCGGCCCTCCAGTGGAGCGCGTTCATCATCCTCGCGCTGAACCTGCCGACGCTGCTGCCGCTGTTCGCGGGCCTCCTGCCGCGACGTTCGACGGTCACACCCGGCAGCCACCTGCGCGCGCTGCGCAACGACCTGGGGCTGGCGTTGTCGCAGATCGCGCTGTTCACCAGCATGTTGTGTTACCAGGCCTGGCTCATGTGTGATGCCGTCGGGCGCACGCTGTGGCGCGTGTTCGTCAGCCGCAAACTACTCCTCGAATGGGTGCCCGCGGACCTGCTCGGCAACATGAGCAACACCTTCGGCGGCTTCTACACGCGCATGTTCCGCGGCGTGCTGCTGGCGCTGGCGCTCACCGTGATTTTGATAGCGCTGTGCGGCGGCCGCCTGCCCGACATCGCACTACCGTTCCTGCTGCTGTGGCTCGCGAGTCCCGCCGTCGCCTGGCGCATCAGCCAGACGCCACCCGCCGCCGCCCGGTCGGAGCTCGACGAACGACAGCAGCACGAGCTTCGGCTCATCGCGCGGCGCACGTGGCGTTACTTCGACACCTTCGTCACCGCGGAGGAAAACCACCTGCCGCCCGACAACTTCCAGGAAGATCCGCGTGCCGTGGTGGCGCATCGCACCTCGCCCACCAACATCGGTCTGTACCTGCTCGCGGTGGTGGCGGCACGCGATTTTGGATGGATAGGTCTGCGCGACGCGCTCGACCGGATCGAGGCCACGTTCGGCACCCTGTCGCGCATGCAGAAATACCGCGGGCACCTGTACAACTGGTACGCCACGCAGGACCTGCGGCCGCTCGAACCACGCTACGTGTCGTCGGTCGACTCGGGTAATCTCGCCGCGCACCTCGTGACACTCGCGGCCACGTTCCGCCAGTGGCAACAGTCCCAGCGCCCGCCTGTCGCGGCAATCGCGGGTCTCGCACACGCGCTCGACCTGGCGCGCGAGGCGCTGCGCGAATACCCGTTCAACCCGGGTCACACCATCACGCGCGAACTCGTGGAGACGGCGTTTCACGACCTCGACACCGTGCTGCGCCCGGAGGGCGCGGCACTCGACCCGGAAGAGGATCAGCTGGCCACGGCCGCGGAACGCGCCTCGACGCTCGTCGACCTGGTCCGAACCCTCGCCAGTGAATCGCCGGGCGGCGACGACCTGCTCTACTGGGTGCAGGCCGCGCGACGCACCATCGACAGCTGGCGCAGCGACCTGCTGGCGCGCGATCCCGCGGGCTTCATGGTCGAATACCTCGAAAACCTCGCGGCCACCGCACTCGGCTTCATGCGCGCGATGGAATTCGGGTTCATGCTCGACCCACAGCGCAAGCTGCTGTCCATTGGATATCGTTGTAGCGATGGCACGCTCGATCCGTCCTGCTACGACCTGCTCGCCTCGGAAGCGCGTCTGGCGAGTTTCATCGCCATCGCCAAGGGCGACGTGCCGGCGCGCCACTGGTTCCGGCTCGGGCGCACCGTCACACCGATCGGCGCCGGCGCGGCGCTCGTGTCGTGGTCCGGCTCGATGTTCGAGTACCTCATGCCTGACCTGGTGCTGCGCGCACCCGGCGGCAGTCTGCTCGCGCAGACCAGCCGGCTGGTCGTCAGGCGCCAGATCGAATATGGCGAGGAGCTCAATCTGCCCTGGGGCGTTTCCGAATCGGCGTACAACGCGCGCGATCTCGAGCTCACCTATCAGTATTCGAACTTCGGCGTCCCGGGACTCGGGCTCAAGCGCGGGTTGTCTGAGAACAAGGTGGTGGCACCTTACGCCACCGGCCTCGCCGCCATGGTCGACTGCGAGGCGGCGCTGACCAACTACCGCGCGCTGGCGGCGATCGGTGCCCGCGGCCGCTACGGCTTCTACGAGGCCGTGGACTTCACGGCCAGCCGTCTGCCCGAAGGCCAGAAGTGCATGCTGGTGCGCGCCTACATGGCGCACCACCAGGGCATGAGCGTGGTCGCGATCGCCAACGCGCTGCTCGATGGCGTCATGCGCGAACGTTTCCATTCCGACGTGGCGGTGCAGGCCACCGAACTGCTGCTGCAGGAGCGCACGCCGCGCGACGTTTCCGTGGCCCACCCGCGTGCCGAGGAAGTCGGCACCGCGGCACGCGTCGCGGACCTGCAGGTGCCCGAGCTGCGGCGCATCCGCACGCCGCACGAATCGGCGCCGCAGACCCACCTGCTTTCCAACGGCCGTTACTCGGTCATGCTCACCGCCGTGGGCTCCGGCTACAGCCGCTGGAACGATCTCGCCGTCACCCGCTGGCGCGAGGACGCCACGCGCGACGATACCGGCAGCTACTTCCTGCTGCGCGACGTCGACAGCGGTCGCGTGTGGTCGGCCGGCTATCAACCCTGTGGCACGCCACCGTCGTATTACGACGTGAGCTTCACGGAGGATCGCGCCGAGATCATCCGCGGCGACGGCGACCTGGTCACCACGCTCGAAGTGCAGGTGTCCCCCGAGGACGACGCCGAGGTGCGGCGTCTATCGATCAGCAACGCCTCGAGCCGCATGCGCGAGATCGAGGTGACATCGTTCGCCGAGCTGGTGCTCGGCAACCAGGCGGCGGACGTCGCGCACCCGGCCTTCTCCCGCATGTTCGTGCGCACGGAATTCGTGCCGCGCCAGGGTGTGCTGCTGGCCAACCGGCGGCGCCGCGGCCCGGACGAACCGGAGGTCTGGGCGTCCCACCACGCGGTGATCGAAGGCGCGCACCACGCGCCTCCGGAATTCGAGACCGATCGCGCACGATTCATCGGCCGTGGCAGGGAGCTGCGCGCGCCGCTGGCCATGCTCGAGGGGCGTGAGCTCTCCGGCTCCACCGGCACGGTACTCGACGCCATCTTCGCGCTGCGTTATCGACTGAGCGTGCCCGCCGGCGGAACGGCGCGCATCGCCTTCTGGACCTGTGTTGCCGCGGGCCGACCGCAGGTGCTGGATCTCGCCGACAAACATGGCGACGTCAACGCGCGCACGCGCGCCGCGACGCTGGCCTGGACGCAGGCGCAGGTGCAGTTGCGGCATCTGGGCATCGACGCATCGCAGGCCAATCTGTTCCAGCAACTCGCCGGGCGAATCCTGTTTGCCGACTCGGTGGCACGCGCGCCCAACGACGCCATCCAGCGCGGCGCGGCCGGCCCCGGCGGTCTGTGGTCGCAGGGAATTTCCGGCGACCTCCCCATCGTGCTGATGCGCATCGAGGATACCGACGACCTGCCAGTGGTCCGCCAGCTGCTGCAGGCGCACGAGTATTGGGGCATCAAGCGACTCTCGGTGGACCTCGTGATCCTCAACGAACGCGGCGCGTCCTATGTGCAGGATCTGCAATCCGCGCTCGACTCCATGTTGCGCATCGCGCAGGGTCGGACGCGTATCGCCGGCGCCGACACGCGCGGCAAGGTCTTCGTGTTGCGCAGCGACCTGGTGGCGCCCGAAACGCGGCGCCTGCTGCTCGCGGTGGCGCGCGTGGTGTTGTCCGGGCGACGCGGCAGCCTCGCCGACCAGGTCGAACGCATCCAGCCCGGACCCGCGAGCGCACCGCGACTGCCGCGGCGATCGGCGTTTTCCGGGGCCGCGGCGGCGGATGCCGAGGCGGCGCGCGGGCTCGAATTTTTCAACGGCCTCGGCGGGTTTGGCGCGCAGGGCCGCGAATACGTGGTCGCCGGCACCGGCGGCGTGGCGACGCCGGCGCCCTGGATCAACGTCATCGCGAACCGCGGCTTCGGTTTCCAGGTGTCGACCGACGGCGCCGGCTTCACCTGGGCGCGCAACAGCCGTGAGAACGCGCTCACGCCATGGAGCAACGACCCGGTAAGCGACCGGCCGGGCGAGGCTATCTACCTGCGCGACGAGGACAGTGGAGAACTGTGGAGCCCGACGCCCGCCCCCATCCGGCTGGAGAATGCGCACTACTCCTGCGCGCATGGCTTCGGCTACAGCAGGTTTGGACAGCGCTCGCATGGACTCGTCGTCGAGCTCACGCTGAGCGTGCCGCCGGACGACCCGGTCAAGGTCGGCCGGCTGACCATTCGCAACGAGTCCACCCGGCACCGCCGGTTGTCGGTGACGACATACGCGGAATGGGTGCTGGCACCGGCGCGGGTCGCCGGCGCGCCGTACGTGATCACGGGGCGCGAGACCGGCACCGGCGCGCTGCTCGCCTGGAACCCGTGGAACCAGGCATTTTCCGGCACCGCGTTCGCGGATCTGTTTTCGCCCGTCGCGGGCCGGCAGACCGAGTGGACCTGCGACCGGCGCGAGTTTCTCGGGCGTCACGGATCGCTGGATGCCCCGGCGGCGCTGGTCGCCGGAGGAAAACTCGCCGGCACCGTCGGCGCCGCGCTCGATCCGTGCGCGGCATTACGCTCGCGCTTCGAGCTCGGTCCCGGCGAAAGCGCCAGCTTCCTGCTGTTGTTAGGCCAGGCGGACACCCCGGCAGATGCACGCGCGCTGATCGAGCGATATCGCGCCGCCGATTTCGACGCGCTGCTCGCCGGGGTGCGCGACCAGTGGCAGGCAATCACGGATCCCATCCAGGTGGAAACGCCCGACCGCGGCTTCGACATCATGATGAACGGCTGGCTGCTGTACCAGACGCTCGCCTGCCGCACCTGGGCACGCGCGGCCTTCTACCAGGCGAGTGGCGCCTACGGATTTCGCGATCAGCTGCAGGACGCGATGGCACTCGGCATCGCGCAGCCGCAGCTGTTGCGCGAACAGATCCTGCGCGCCGCGGGCCGGCAGTTCGCGGAAGGCGACGTGCAGCACTGGTGGCTGCCGCACAGCGGCCAGGGCGTGCGCACCCATATCTCCGACGACCGGGTGTGGCTGGCCTTCGTCACCGCGCACTACGTGCAGCTCACCGGCGACCGGGACATTCTCGACGAGATGTTGCCGTTCCTGGACGGACCCGCGCTGCCGCCGGAACGCCACGACGCGTTCTTCGAGCCGACCACATCGGGCGAATCCGCCTCGCTGTTCGAGCACTGCCGGCGCGGACTCGAGGGTGCGAAGCTCAGTCCCCGCGGCCTGCCGCTCATCGGCACCGGCGACTGGAACGACGGCATGAACCGCGTCGGCGAACATGGCCGCGGCGAAAGCGTGTGGCTGGGCTGGTTCCTGCACATGACGCTCATGAGCTTCGCGCCGCTGGCGCGCGAGCGCGGCGAGCTCGCGCTGGCCGGCACCTGGCTGGCGCTCGCGGCAAGGCTGCGCGCCGCCATCGAACAATACGGCTGGGATGGCGAGTGGTACCGGCGCGGATTCTTCGATGACGGCACGCCGCTGGGCTCGGCGCAGAACGACGAATGCCGCATCGATGCGATCGCGCAGTCCTGGGGCGTGATCTCGGGAGCGGCCAACCCGCAACGTGCCGCGCGCGCCATGGAATCGCTGGAATCGCACTTGCTGAAGCGCGATCCGCCACTGGCGCTGCTGTTCACTCCGCCCTTCGAGAAGTCGCGCCAGGAACCGGGTTACGTGAAAGCCTATCCACGCGGCATCCGTGAGAACGGCGGGCAATACACGCATGCGGGCGTGTGGACGCTGATCGCGTTTGCCCTGCAGGGCAAGGCGGAGCGCGCCATGGAAATGTTCCACATGTTGAGCCCGATAACCCGCGCCCCGACACGCGCCGACGCGCAGCGCTACAAGGTCGAGCCCTACGTCGTGGCGGGCGACGTCTATGGCGAAGCGCCGCATGAAGGGCGCGGCGGCTGGACCTGGTACACGGGTTCAGCGGGCTGGCTGTACCGCGCGGGCCTCGAATGGATACTCGGATTCCGATTGCACGGCAGTCAGTTGACGCTCGCTCCGTGCGTACCGGCAAGCTGGCCGGGCTTCACCATCCGTTACCGGCATCGCGGCACGCCCTACGTGATCCGCGTCGACGCAAAGGGCCCGGACACCCTGCCGCAGCTGACCGTCGACGGTCATGTGCAGATCGTGGGCCGCAACGCGGTGGAACTGCTCGCGGACGGGGCCCCGCACACCATCTCCGTCGCATGGCTGGCGGCAAGCCCCAGTGCCGGGATCGCCGTCGCGCCCGGCAATAGCGCCGGCCGCTTGACCTGACTCTCAGCTGCTTTTCCTGCGCGCCGAACTCTTCGGCTCAACTTCGGGGGACCAGGGTTTCCCGGTCCGCTGCTCGATGTAGGCGCGCAGCAGCCGCCGGACGACCTGGGACGGCGTCGCGTCCTCCTCGGCGCACAGGCGCTCGAAGACGGCCTTCTTGCGCGGGTCGATGAGGATCGTGAGGCGCGCGGTGCGTTCTTCCATGTGTTAATTGTATGATAATGGCACGCACATTTGAACAGCATCCTGTGCACTGAGTTCCAGAGGCGTGCCGTGACATTTGGGTCGTTCTCATCGTTGGCCACCTGTTCTGCCCTGCTCGCAGGCTGGGGGGTCATTGGCGCGCTCGGATTGTTGCGTCCGGGCAGCGTCGCGCTCGCGCGCAGAGTGTTGTTCCCGCTCGGCGCGCTGGTCGGTGTGGCGGTCGCGACGGTTGCATTCTTTGGTGTGACCGGAGGGACGGAGCAGCTGGTTCTGCCCATCGGCCTGCCGGACCTTCCCGTGCACCTGCGCGGCGATGCGCTCAGCGGTGTGTTCCTGTTCCTGCTGGGTGCGGCGTCGGCCGGCATTTCACTGTTTGGCGCGGGCTACTTTCGCGCCGGCGAAGGCGCGGCCCCCGGCCTGCTGTGCCTGCAATACCACTTGTTCCTCGCGAGCATGGGCTTCGTGCTGCTCGCGGACGACGCTTACAGCTTCATGGTGTGCTGGGAAACGATGGCGCTGTCGTCTTATTTCCTGGTCACCACCCAGCACCGCATCCCGGAGATCCGCAGCGCCGGCTTCCTGTACCTGCTGATCGCGCATCTCGGCGCGATCGCAATCCTGTTGTGCTTCGGCGTCATGCAGGGGGGCAGCTGGCAGTTCACGTTCGACGCGATGCGGGCAGCCCATCTTTCGCCCGCCTGGGCGGCAATCGCATTCGCGATGGCATTGTTCGGCTTCGGCGCCAAGGCGGGGCTCGTGCCGATGCACGTCTGGCTGCCGGAAGCGCACCCGGCAGCGCCCTCTCCCGTGTCGGCGTTGATGAGCGGAGTAATGCTGAAGACCGCGTTGTACGGATTGCTGCGCGTGAGCTTCGACTTGTTAGGTGATCCGGCGTGGTGGTGGGGCCTGCTGCCGATCGCATTCGGCCTGTTCACGGCCATCTATGGGGTGGTATTCGCCGCGGCGCAGGTCGACATGAAGCGCCTGCTGGCGTATTCATCCATCGAGAACATCGGAATCATTTTCACCGGCGTGGGGCTGGCCATCGTCTTCCTCGGCGTGGGCATGACGGTGCTGGCATCGCTGGCGCTGGTCGCGGTGTTGTACCACGCGGTCAATCACGCCTTCATGAAGAGCCTGCTGTTCCTGGGCACGGGCTCGGTGCTGCACGCCACCGGCCAACGCAACCTCGGGCGCCTCGGCGGCCTCATTCATCGCATGCCCTGGGTGGCCTGGCTGACGCTTGTTGGCGTGCTTGCGATCGCCGGCCTGCCGCCGCTCAACGGATTTGTTTCCGAGTGGCTGCTGTTGCAGGCATTCCTTTCGGCTCACGAAATACCGCAGCCTTTCGTCAACATGCTGCTGCCGCTGGGCGCCGCGCTGGTCGCGCTGGCCGCCGCACTCGCCGCCTACGTCATGGTCAAGTTCTTCGGCGTGGTATTCCTTGGACAGCCACGCGAGACTTCGCTGGCCAATGCCCACGACGCCGGATGGTTCGAGCGCCTCGGCTTGCTGTGGCTCGCGCTCGGATGCGTCGCGCTCGGCCTGATGCCGACGCAGGTCATCATGTGGCTCGGCCGCGTGCCGCAGCAGCTCGGCATGATCACGGAAATGCCGGCGGCGTCGAGCTGGTGGCACCTCGTCCCGGTGGCGGGTCGGCAGGCGGCATACGCGCCGCTGGTCTT
>Ga0068863_100006713_pt1 | contig 11281 bp, 8 predicted proteins | sample KBSSwiS62_FD_66596 | JGI IMG/M metagenome (GOLD analysis project Ga0068863, IMG submission 66596) | Switchgrass rhizosphere microbial communities from Kellogg Biological Station, Michigan, USA - KBS Switchgrass S6-2 | ecosystem: Host-associated > Plants > Roots > Rhizosphere > Soil ...
TTCAAGTTCGGATCGGGCACCGGCACGAACCTGTCGCCGATCCGCTCGAGTAAGGAACTGCTCGCGGGCGGCGGCACCGCATCGGGTCCGGTCTCGTTCATGAAGGGCTACGACGCGTTCGCCGGTGTCATCAAGTCGGGCGGCAAGACACGGCGTGCAGCGAAGATGGTCATCCTCAACGCCGACCATCCGGACATCGTCGAGTTCATCAACTGCAAGGTCGAGGAAGAAAAGAAGGCCTGGGCGCTCATCGACGCCGGCTACGACGGCTCCTTCACGGGACCGGCGTATTCATCCGTGTTCTTCCAGAACTCGAACAACAGCGTGCGGGTCACCGACGAGTTCATGCGCGCGGTCCTGGACGACGCCGGGTGGGAAACCAAGTCGGTGCGCGACGGGTCGGTGATGGATGCGTACCGGGCGCGCGACCTGATGCGCCTGATTGCCGAGGGCACGCATGTCTGCGGCGACCCGGGGATGCAGTTCGATACGACGGTCAACGAATGGCATACCTGCCCCGAGACCGATCGCATCCACGCCAGCAATCCGTGCTCAGAGTACATGTTCCTCAACGATTCGGCGTGCAACCTGGCATCGATCAACCTGATGAAGTTCGTGAAAAACGACGGCGAATTCGACGCCGTCGCCTACAAGGCGGCGATCCGGACGCTGATCACGGCGCAGGAAATCATCGTCGATAACGCGAGCTATCCGAGCGAATCGATCGGCCGGAACAGCCACGCCTACCGGCCGCTCGGCCTCGGCTACGCCAACCTGGGCGCGCTGTTGATGTCGCGCGGCCTGCCGTACGACAGCGACGCCGGCCGCGATTACGCCGCGGCGCTGACGGCGCTGATGACCGGCGAAGCGTATGCGCAGTCGGCGCGGATCGCACGCGATCATGGTGGTCCGTTCGAGGGCTACGAGAAGAACCGCGAGCCGTTCCTGCGCGTGATGCGGAAGCACCGCGACGCGTTGCGCGACGTCAACGCGCGCAACGTGCCCTCGGATCTGTACGGTGCGGCCAAGGGCGTGTGGGACGACGCCGTGGAACTGGGCGAGCAGTTCGGCTACCGCAACGCGCAGGCGACCGTGCTCGCGCCGACCGGTACCATCGGCTTCATGATGGACTGCGATACCACCGGCGTCGAGCCCGATATCGCGCTGGTCAAGTACAAGAAGCTGGTCGGCGGCGGGCTGATGAAGATCGTCAACCAGACCGTGCCGATGGCGCTGCGGAAACTCGGATACACCCAGCCGCAGGTGGACGCGATCGTCGATTACATCGACGCCAACGAGACGATCGAAGGCGCGCCGGCGCTGAAGGATTCGCACCTGCCGGTCTTCGACTGCGCGTTCAAGGCGGCGAAGGGGCAGCGCTCGATCCACTACATGGGCCACATCAAGATGATGGGGGCGACCCAGCCCTTCATCTCGGGCGCGATCTCGAAGACGGTGAACGTGCCGAAAGAGGCGACCGTCGAGGAGATCATGCAGGCCTACATCCAGTCGTGGAAGCTCGGCGCCAAGGCGATCTCGATCTACCGCGATGGCAGCAAGCGCACGCAGCCGCTCAACACCTCGAAGGACAAGAGCGCCGCCGAGCAGGCGCAGGCCGTGGCCGCCGCCCTGATCACGCAGCCGATTCGCCGCAAGCTGCCCGACGAGCGCCAGGCGATCACGCACAAGTTCGATATCGCGGGACACGAGGGGTACATTACGGTCGGCCTGTTCGCGAACGGCCAGCCGGGCGAGATCTTCCTGGTGATGGCGAAGGAAGGGTCGACCATCTCCGGTTTCGCCGACGCGTTCGCGCAGGCGATTTCCTACGCCCTCCAGTACGGCGTCCCGCTGCAGGTGCTCGTCGACAAGTTCAGCCACGTCCGCTTCGAGCCGTCGGGGATGACGCGCAACCCGGAGATCCGCTTCGCGAAGTCGATCGTCGACTACATCTTCCGGTGGCTCGCCACGAAGTTCCTGTCCAACGAGGCGCAGTTCCACGCCGGCGTGAACGGCCGCGAGGAGGCCGGGAGCGCCGAACAGTTGACGCTCGCGCCGACGGCCGCGGCCGCGCCGACCCCGACGTCAGCGAATCCGCACTCGACGATTCAGAACCAGGAAGACGCGCCGCCGTGCTCCACCTGCGGCTCGATCATGATCCGCAGCGGCGCGTGCTACAAGTGCAGCAACTGCGGGAATACGAGCGGCTGCGCGTAGCGGGACAGTGAAGGGATTAGGGATCCCTAATCCCTAATCCCTACGCCCTAATCCCTTCTGGGCTCAAACCGGCAGTCGAAAGAGGCGGCGCGCGTTGTCGGCGAAGATCTTCTTCTTCGACGTGTCGTCGATCGCCATCGCCTGGACACCTTCGATCGTCTCCCGAATCACGCGCTCGCCCAACTGATTGTCGTATGGCGTGTCGGTGGCGAACACCATGTGATCGGCGCCGAAGAACTCGTACGCGCACATCAGCGCCGGCGTGTTCCCCTGAATCGCCGTATCGCAATAGAACATGCGGTAGTAGTCGAGCGGCGATTGCGTCAGCGTCTGGCCGTCGTACCGGTACCCCATCCGCATCTCGTTGAAGTCCCACGAGAGCTGCACGCGCTTGTGGAAGTACGGAATCATCCCACCCGCGTGGTGCGTGACGATCTTGAGCGTCGGGAACCTCTCGAGCGGACCGCCGAATGCCAGGCGCGCCATGGCGAGAGACGTTTCGTACGGCCAGCCGAAATTGGTGTAGACGAGGTACTTCGACGTGGCCTCGCCTTCGTAGTCGGCCGTGGTATTCGTCCGGCGCGGATGCAGCAGGATCGGCAGGTTGTAGCGCGCCATCTTCTCGTACAGCGGTAAGATCTCCGGCGCGTCGACCGGTCGGCCGTTGTGATCCGTGAAGATCTCGACGCCCCTGAACCGCAGATCGTTGATCGCACGATCGGTCTCGGCGAGGGCGGCGTCGATGTCGTTCATCGGCAGGCACGCGCAGGCTCCGCAAAAGCGATCGGGGTATTTCGCCACCAGCTCCGCCATCTCGTCGTTCGCGATGCGCGCGCAGTCTACGGCGTCCTTCGGCTCCAGAACGCTCTCGAGGTTCGGCCCGGCAATCGTCAAGAGCTGTACCGCGTCCGGGAATTTGTCCATCGTGCGAAACCGGACGTCAAGGCTCGTCAGACCCGGATTCGCGTGGAAGTACTTTCCGTACTGTGTGGCGAGCCGTTTGCCGGCGCGCTCGTTCCGCAGCTCGAGGTACCGCGGCGGCAGCACGTGGCTGAAGACGTCGATCATCATGCGGCGCATGCTAGCATGCGCGCACGGTGACCGACGCCGGACTGTCCCGATCGCTGAAGCTGCCGCATGCGACCGCGCTGGTCGTCGGCACCATCCTCGGTTCGGCGGTGTTCGTGCAGGCGTCCGAGCTGACCGAACACGTGCCGAGAATCTGGGCCGTGCTGCTCGCGTGGAGTGTCTCCGGCGTGCTGACGCTCTTTGGCGCGCTGGCGTGCGCGGAACTGGCGTCGGCGTTTCCGCGAACGGGCGGCGTCTATGTGTTCCTCAAAGAGACCTACTCACCGCTCGCCGGTTTCCTCTGGGGCTGGGCGATGTTCTGGGTCATGCACTCGGGCATCATCGCCGCGATGGCCACCGTCTTCGGCCGCTATACCGCGTTCTTCTACCCGTTGGAGACCGCCGGGATTCGCGCCGTCGCCGTCGGCGCCATCGTCGTCATTTCGGGCTTGAACTACGTCGGCGTCAAGCGCAGCAGCACGGTACAGACCGCCTTTACCGCGGGGAAGGTCCTCGCCGTCGCGCTGATCGTGCTCGTCGGATTCGCGGTCGGATCGCGTCTGCCGGATCACTTCCAGCAAGGCGCAACGACCGCGCACGCCGCCGTGACCTCGCAGGGATTCCTGCTGGCCCTCGTCGCGGGATTGTTCGCATTTGGCGGCTGGCACGTCGTCACTTACACCGCCGAGGAGACCGTGAATCCCGAGCGGACGATCCCTCGTGCTCTCCTGCTGGGGATCACGATCGTGACCATTTGTTATGTGGCCCTCAACGCCGTGTACTTCTACGTCCTCCCACTGGATCGGGTCGAGCGCTCCACGCGGGTCGCCGCCGACGTGGCCACCACACTGCTCGGCACGCGCGGTGGCGCGGCGATCTCGGCGCTCGTGATGTTCTCGGTCTTTGGCGCGATGACCGGAAGCATTCTGGCGGCGCCACGTGTCTATTTCGCGATGGCCAGAGACGGGCTCGTCTTCCGCTGGATGGGCGACATTCACCCGCGATTCCGTACTCCGCACCGTGCCATCGCGCTGCAGGCCGTGTGGGCTTCGGTCCTGGCCTCGTCTGGCACGTACCGGCAGCTCTTCACACGCGTCATTTTCACCGAGTGGATCTTCTTCGCCATGATGGCCGGCGGCATCTTTCTGTTGCGCCGCCGGCCGGGATATGCGCCAGCGTATCGCGTCTGGGGTTATCCGTGGGTGCCCGCCGTCTTCGTAGTTGCCTCAGTCGCCATCGTCGTCAATCGGTTCGTGTCGGATCCCGTGGACAGCGTCGTTGGTCTCGGCATCGTGGCTCTGGGTATCCCGGTGTATTACCTTTCGGGTCAGCGTGAGGCGGCGGCGATGCGCCAGCTGGTTTAGTCCAGCAGCGCACGCGCGATGCGATCCCACTCGGCATCCAGAGAATCCGTCGCCACGGGCTGACCCGCGCGGTCGTACCAGTAGGCGGCGTTTCCGAGATCGCCTTCCTTTCTGTGCAGATAGGCGTGGACCCACGCGCCAGTCTCATCCTTAACGCCGTTTGCCATCTGGTGCGCTTTGTCCCAGTCGCCGCGCGCGTCGTACCAGAGCGCTTGAAGCGCAGGCGCGACCGCGGGCGATGAGTGGCTCGACAGCGTGGCTCTGAATTGCTCGAGCGTCATGCGGTACTCCTGGGCTCGACTTGAAAGCGTCGGTAGCCGTTCCTAGAATAATGGTGTTCAGGAGAACGGAGGCCCCTATGGAACTGCTGCTTGGGTCCCACGTTCGGGAGCAGGGACACCCTGTGGGACGGCTGGCCGGCTTTGAGCTTGAACCCGAGACGCTGCGAATCAGACGGATTATCTTCAGCGGCGACGGCGATCTCGGACCTCATGCACACACGCGAGCGCTGGACGCCGTCGCGAGCGTATCCGACAGCGGCGACATAGCGCTGGCTCCCACTCGGAGCGCGCCCCTTCCCGCGGTACGCGACGTCGTCCTGCTCAGCCGCGCCACGCGCGTGTATCGATGGGATCGTGACGCCAGCCGCCTGGCCGGCATCGACGTCAACCTGACTGACCGCGTGCTCGCCGCGGCGCTGGGACGCGCACACAGGTGGTCGCGCCGCTTTTCGCTGCCGGCGAAGCTGATCGATGTGTCGACGCCCGGCGAGATCCGTCAACGATCAGATCATCGCGCGGCCTGACCGGACGTCCGCGATCCATCAAGGAAGGGCCGGGCAGCGTCGGCGGTCATCGCGGCGCGGCGCTTATCCGCGCGTGTGGCGTTTTCGCATCCGGACGCCGGCGCCGACAAGGCCTGCGCCAAGCAGGAGGAGAGACGAGGGTTCCGGCACGGGTTCAGCCGCGGCTTCAGTGAACGTGAGCGGACCGACGACGAAATCGTTGCCGGCCGACTCGCTAATAATCACCTGCGTGATGAGATCGCCGCTGGTGCCGCGTGCGCCGAGGAATAAGGCGACGCCCGGAAGGCCGGAATTGTCAGCACTCGCGGAAAAAGTTGTCGGCGCTGCGGCTCCGTGAAAGACGTCGACTGTCATCGTTTCGAAGCCGTCGACGACACTCTGGGCGAACAAACCGAACTCGTGAACGCCGGCCGTAAAGTTGATTGTCAACGGTCCGCCCTGGTTAAAGAGCAGCGTCGTGTTCACGGGAAAATCGAACAAAATCCCGTCGGCATTGAAAGCGAAAAAGATTCCCGCGGCGGAGGCGGAGAAGCCGACGTTCACACCGTCTGCGGTGACATCGAAAGCAAAGAGATTCGGGAGCGGGTCGGGATAGGTTACGAGCGTGCCGCCGGGGGTCAACTCTGAAGGATCGTTCAGCTGAATGGTGCCCGCCTGCGCGGGTGACGCCTGACAGAACAAGCCAATCGCGGCGGCCACGACCCAAATTGGAAGTTTACGTTTCGGCACAATCGTCCTTTGACGCACACACCGCCGGCGACAAACTGTTGAGCAATGGCATTGCCGTATCCTGATCAGTCGACCGGTTCATAATGTAACTATTGACCGTGAACGAGTTAGGGCAGACGAGGATAAACCTCAGGTGCGTCGGAATCGAGCAAAGGCTGCCTCGAGTCTGACTTTGCTCCTACCTAAGCCTGATGTTCTTTGCCAATAGCCTCCGGGCTGACATACAGTTTTGCTCGCCATACTCTTTTTCAAGGAGCTGACTGAATGAAGCGAGTTCTCTACGCCATTCCGGTCGTCGCGCTGTCTGCCACCGTGGCGTACTCGCAGGCGCCCGGCGGCCAGGTGCAGGGCCAGAAGATCGGGCTCGCGACGAGCCTGCAGCGCGGGTACAACGGGTTCAAGACGAACTTCTCGGCCGCGGCGGAGAAAATGCCAGAGGCTGACTACAGTTTCAAACCGGGCTCGACGCCTGAAGCGCGCACCTATGCGCAGGTGATCGCGCACATCGCGCAGGCGCAGTTCGGTCAGTGCTCGGGCTTGAAGGGCGTGCCGAACCCGATGGCCGGCAAGCAGCTCGAGCAGGAACTGAAAACCAAGGCCGAGGTCACCAAGGCGCTGGCCGACTCGTTCGCGATGTGCGACGAGCTCTTCGCCAATCTGACCGACGCCAGCGCAACGGAGATGGTCAAGGCGGGGCAGAACGAGCAGACGCGCGCCGCCTCGCTCTATGGCGTGATCGTCCACGGCAACGAGCTATACGGCACAGCGGCGGTGTACCTGCGCTCCAAGAACATCGTGCCGCCCTCGACCGAGAATGCGCAGCGAGGTCGACGAGGCGGTCACTAGAAAGGCAAAAGTTAAAAGAGAAAAGGTAAAAGTTAAAGTTTACGGTTCAGAGTACAAGGCGGGCTGCTCGAAGCGGCCCGCTTTTTTTGTACCAGTGCACTTTGAGGCGTTGGAACTTTGACTTTTAACTTCTAACTTTTGACTTTATTTTGCTTACTATGTCAGCATTTGAACTTCATGTCGATCACTGACGTCTCTATCCTTGGCGAGTTCGAGCAGGTCGTGCTGCTGGCGATTCTGCGGCTCGCCGATGACGCGTACGCGGTGACGATTCGAGACGAGATTCTTCAATGCACCGGACGCGATGTCTCACGCGGTTCGATCTACATCACGCTCGATCGGCTGGAGACGAAGGGTTACCTCAAGTCGCGCCTCGCTGATTCGACGCCGGAGCGCGGCGGCCGCGCCAAGCGGTACTACGAGTTGAGGCCGCGCGCGATCGAGGCGTTGAAAGAAGGCCGCCGCGCGCTCGTGGCGCTGTGGCGCGGCCTCGAGGGCGTGCTCACGTGACACAGCATCAATCACGCGTGCTGCGACTGCTCGCGCGGTTCGTACCGAGCGACCTTCGGGAATCAATCGCCGGCGACCTGCAGGAGGAGTATCTGCGGCTCCGCGCGCACCGCGGCGCAGCGTTGGCGGCGGCGTGGCTGTGGTGGAACACGGCGCGGGTCGCAATCATCTTCCGGTGGGAACGCACCGCTCACGGTCGGCCGCTGCCGCCGATCGGCGACGAGTTGAGAGGGTTCGCGAGCATGTGGGACACGCTTCGGCAGGACATCGTGTTCGGCGCGCGCATGCTGTGGCGCCAGCCGGGCTTTACCGTGGTTGCGGGGCTGGCGCTCGCGCTCGGCATCGGGGCGAACACCGCGATCTTCAGCGTCGTCGATGCCGTTCTCTGGCGGCCCCTTCCTTACGCGGATCCGGCAGCCATTGTCTCGGTGTCCGAGCAACGGCCGCGTGAAGGACGCCTGTTCGGACCGATCTCCCCAGCCGATTTCTACGATTGGCGTCGCGACAGCCAGTCCTTCTCGTCGCTCGCGGCGTACAGCGATATCGCCCTCAACATTACGGGTGCAGGCGAGCCGGAGCGGGTGCGGGCCCTCGCTGTTTCGCCAGGCTTTCTCGACGTGCTCGGTGTTGCGCCGGCACGCGGCACCGATTTCCGGCCGGACGAAGAAACATTCGGACGTCACCGCGTCGCCTTGCTCACCGACGGCTTCTGGCGGCGGCGCTTCGGCGCCGACGCGGACATCGTCGGCAGAACGGTGATCTTTGACGGCAACCTCTACGAGGTGCGCGGCGTCCTCGCCCCGGCGTTCTGGTGGCCGTCGCAGCCAGACGTTGTCGTGCCGTTGGCACTCTCGAATTACGACCGGACGCTGCGGGCGGCGCACTTCCTCGACGCAATCGCCCGGCGCAAACCTGGCGTGTCGCTCGGACAGGCGCGCGACGAGCTGGCGATCATCGGGAAACGGCTCTCGGACGACTTCCCAGAGGAAAACACCGGACACGGACCGAACCTGAGGCCGGTGCGCGATGCGCTCGTCGGCGACGTGCGAGTCGCGTTACTGGTGCTGTTCGGCGCCGTGGCCCTCGTGCTCCTGATAGCGTGCGCGAACGTCGCGACACTTCTGCTCGCCCGTGCGGCTGGCCGCCAGAAGGAGCTCGCTATCCGCGCCGCCGTCGGCGCGGCAAGGGGCCGCCTCGTCAGGCAGATGCTGGTCGAGAGCCTGTTGCTCGCGCTTCTCGGCGGCGGCGCCGCACTGGTCGTCGCCGTCTGGAGCCTCGCGGCGGTTCGTCAGGTCGTCTCGACACAATTCTCACAGCTGCCGGGGATCGCCCTCATCGGCATCGACGTACGCGTCCTCGGCGTCGCCACCGTGGTTTCGCTGCTGACCGGCTTGGTTTTTGGCGCGGTTCCTGCGTTCATGGTGTCGGATCTGACGGTTGGTTCCGCCTTGAACGACGAATCCCGCGGCGGAAGCGGCGGCGTGAAAGGGCGGCGCGCCCGAACGGCGCTCGTCGTCGCGGAGCTGGCACTCTCTCTGGTGCTGCTCGTTGGCGCGGTGCTTCTGATTGTCAGCTTCAGGAACCTCACGGAGGTCTCTCCCGGATTTCAGCCGGAGCAGGTCGTGACGACGCGCCTGGCGCTACCCTCAAGCCGGTACGGCGACTACACCCGGGTTGTCGCGTTCTACGAAGCGCTGTCCGAGCGGCTTCAAGCAGTGCCTGGCGTCACTCGCGTGGCACTCACCAGCGCCCCGCCCTTCAGCGGACTCGATGCCCGCCTCAACCTCGAGATCGAACGCCGAACGGCCGCATTCTCGTCGCCGACGCCGGTGCGAGCGCATCCGCGCGTCGTCTCGAACGACTACTTTGCGACACTCGGGATACCGCTTCTCCGCGGCCGCGGCTTCACCGAGCATGACAACAACACGGCCCCGAACGTTATCGTCATCAATCAAGTCACTGCCCGCCGCTACTGGCCTGACGAAGATCCGATCGGACAACGCATCAGCCTCGGGTCGCCGCAGCAGTGGCGGACGATTGTCGGAATCGTGGGCGACATCCGGCATGGCAGCCTTGACGCGGACGCCGAGCCGGAGGCGTACATGCCCTATGCGCAGCGATTCGATGCGCTGGGCGCGGGTTTAGCGCGCGGGATGACAGTCGTGATGCGCACGTCGTTGGACGCGCCGACAATCGCGCCGTTACTCCGCGCCGCAGTCGCGACGGTTGATCCGCAGCAGCCGGTGGCCGCGATTCAGTCGATGGAGGATTTGATCGCGCGGTCTGTCGCGCCGCGGCGAGTCAATTTCCTTCTGCTCTCGGTGTTCGCGCTGATGGCGGTGACGCTAACCTCCGCAGGGTTGTACGGCGTGATGGCGTACCTGGTCGGCCAGCGCACCCGCGAAATCAGCGTGAGGATGGCCCTGGGTGCATCGCCGAGCGCGATTCTGACGCTGGTGCTGCGGCAGGCGGGTTCGATCATGGCCGCCGGTATCGCGCTCGGTGTGCTGGGAGCCCTCGCACTGACGCAATCGCTGACGGCGCTGCTGTTCGGCGTGCGGGCGACGGACGTCCGAGTCTACGCCGGCGTGTCGCTCCTGCTGGCAGTGGTGGCACTTCTTGCCGTTGCCGTTCCGTCGGTGCGCGCGACAAGAGTGGATCCAATCAGCGCACTCCGCTAGCATTCCCGCGTGTCGCTGACGACGCGCGTTCTCCTTGGCCTCGTTGGCGGCTTCCTACTCGGGCTCGCGCTGACGTCGGTTCCAGCGGCGGCCGGTCCGGTGCTCGCGATCGCAACGCCGATCGGCACGATCTTCGTCAACCTCATTCGCATGACCGTCATCCCGCTCGTCATGTCAATGCTGGTCGCGAACGTCGGATCGATGACGGCGTCGCGGTCGCTTGGACGCGTCGGCGTCCGGGCGGCGGCGATCGCCATCGTTGTGCTCGCGATCACCGCGGTCTTCACTATCCTCGTCGCCTCGCCGCTGCTGGCACGGCTGCACATCGATCAATCCGCGGCGATGGCGCTGCGCGGTCCCGAAACATCGACCGGAACGGCGGCGAGCGCACCGCCCGGCCTCGGTCAATGGATCGTCGACCTCGTCCCGCAGAACGTCTTCAAGGCCGCCTCGGACGGGACGATGCTCACGCTGATAGTGTTTGCCGTGCTGTTCGCGCTCGCGCTGGCGAGAGTGCCGGCGGCGCGGCGCGACAGCGTGCTTCGTGTCGCGGAAGGCGTATCGGATGCCATGCAGCGGCTGGTCGCGGGGATTCTGACGCTTGCGCCGATCGGCGTGTTCGCGCTGGCGGTCCCGCTCGCGGCCAAGCTGGGGTTGTCGGCAGCCGCCGCGGTCGCGGCGTATATCGGCCTCGTCGTGGCGCTCACCCTGATCATTGGTGCCGTGCTGCTGTATCCGATCGGGATCGTCCTTGGCGGCATGTCGCCGGGCGCGTTCGTGGCCTTGTGCGCACCCGCCCAGGCCGTCGCGTTCGCGGCGCGGTCGTCGCTGGCGTCGCTGCCGGCGATGGTGGAGAGCGCGCAGACCGCGAAGATGCCGCCCGTCGTGTCCGGCTTCATCCTGCCGCTGGCCGCATCGATCTTCCGAGTCGGCGGAGCGGTGGCGATGCCAGTCGGCGCGCTCTTTGTCGCGCGGCTCTACGGCCTGCCGCTGACGTCGGCGCAACTCGCGGCGATTGCGCTGACATCCGTATTGAGCTCGTTCACGGTTCCCGGCATTCC